>Ga0335083_10011394_pt1 | contig 10674 bp, 11 predicted proteins | sample Lox_Sample_42_FD_206716 | JGI IMG/M metagenome (GOLD analysis project Ga0335083, IMG submission 206716) | Soil microbial communities from Loxahatchee National Wildlife Refuge, Florida, United States - Lox_Sample_4.2 | ecosystem: Environmental > Terrestrial > Soil > Wetlands | place: USA... | reverse complement strand
CCGCAGGAGGGTGAGTATGGTCAGGCACATGTTCGCGTCGAATTTGTTCGTTCTGTTGTTCTGGGGGACCTTCGCTCTCGTCGCCCTCTGCCTCTCTTGAGGAATTGGACCTAGGTCCAATCGCAAGCCCCACGCCCGTTTCCTAGCGTTCGCGCCGTCATCACCGGCCGGAGGTCCGTCTTGAGCGCATCGATCTCGTCCCTGCGCCCGAAGCCTGTTCCCGTCACGCCCGACAATTTCCTGCGTGCCGAGAGCGACCTCTATTTCGGCAACCTCGTGAAGCAGGGCGCCTTCGGCAAGTTCCGCCACTTTCGCGAACCAACCTCGCTCGACGAGCAGACCGTCATCCGCATGAATCGCGACACGCTCTATTCCGGCGCGGTATTCGATCTCGATGCCGGCCCCGTGACGGTGAAGCTGCCCGACCCCGGCAAGCGTTTCCTCTCGCTGCAGGCTTTCGACGAGGACGAATATGTCCTCGAGGTCGTCTATGGCGCCGGCGCCCGCAGCTACACGCGCCAGAAGGTCGGCACGCGCTATCTGGCGCTCGCGGTGCGCATCCTCGTCGCTCCTGACGAGCCCGAGGACGTGAAGAAGGCTCACCTGCTGCAGGATTCGGTGTGGGTCGGGCAGGAGAGGCCGGGGCGCTTCGAAGTGCCGGCCTGGGACATGCAGAGCCAGAAGAAGGTGCGCGAGGCGCTCCTCGCGCTCGGCACGACGCTGCCCGACATGCACGGCGCCTTCGGCGGCAAGAGCGAGGTCGATCCCGTGCGTCACCTGATCGGCGCGGCCATGGCCTGGGGCGGCAATCCCGAGAAGGATGCGATCTATCTGAACGTCACGCCCGCCATCAACGACGGCAAGACCGCGTATTGGCTGCATGCGAAGGACGTGCCCGTCGACGGGTTCTGGTCGGTGACGGTTTACGACGCGAACGGCTACATCCCGCGCAACGACCGCGGCGTCTATTCCTTCAACAGCCTGACTGCCGGAAAGGACGCCGACGGCTCGGTGACGATCCAGTTCGGCGGCGATCCGGCGCGCGCGAAGAACTGCATTCCCATCGTGACGGGCTGGAACTACATGGTGCGCCTCTACCGCCCGCGCCGCGAGATCCTCGACGGCAGCTGGAAGTTCCCCTCGGCCCAGCCGATCCAGTAACGCCGACGCGTTGCGGAGCCGCGTTCTCGCGGAGAGCGCAGCGCCGATTGCCGTATTGGACCAAAGTCCAATGGGTGTTCCGTGCGCGACGAACGATCATCCGGCCAAGACAAAGGAAAGACGCGCATGGTCGCAAGATCAGGACTCGCGGGCGCCGTGCTTTGCGGAGTGGCGTTCTTGGCCTCGTTTTCCGCTGTCGCCGCGTCCTCGTCCTCGTCCTCGGACGTCGACGCCGACGCGCTCGCCGCGCTCGACAAGATGGGCGCCGAGCTGCGCACGCATTCCAATTTCGACGTCAAATCCGACGTCACCATGGAGGACGTGCTCGTCTCGGGCCAGAAGCTGCAATACACTGGCACGCTCGAGACCATCGCGCGCCGTCCGAACGGCTTCCGCATCTCGATGGTCTCCGACAATAAGGACCGCCAGGTCTATTACGACGGCAAGAACGTGACGCTGTTCTCGCCGAGGCTCGGCTACTACGGGAGCTTTCCCGCCCCCGACACGATCAAGGCGACGCTTCAGAAGGCGAAGGCCCAGTACGGCATCGAGCTGCCGCTTGCCGATCTCTACGCCTGGGGCACCGATCCTTCGCTCGTCAAGCGAGTCAAATCGGGCTTCTTCGTGCGCCAGGACCACGTCAACGGCCAGGCCTGCAACCACTTCGCGTTCCGCCAGGAAAAGGTCGACTGGCAGATCTGGATCGCCGCGAACGGACCGGCGCTGCCCTGCAAGATGGTGATCACCAACACGTCCGATCCGGCGCAGCCGCAATACACGGCCGTGATGCGCTGGTCGTTCCCCAATTCCATCCCGGACTCGACCTTCGCGTTCACGCCGCCGGCGAACGCCAAGAAAATCGCGATCGCGACAATCCCGACGGTCCGACTCGCGGGAGGAAGGTACCCATGATCATGCGCACGCTTCTCCTTGCAGCTTCGGTCGCGGCGCTTTCCGCGCTGTGGCTCTCGACGCCGTCGCACGCGCTTCCGGCGCCCGGTGGCAATGCGCCCCAGACACTGACCGCCGGACACGACGGCTCGATCCGTCTCGCCCGCGGTGGCGGCGGCATGCGCGGTGGTGGCGGCGGTATGCGCGGCGGTGGCGGTGGCATGCGTGGCGGCGGCGGTTTCTCCGGCGGGGGACGGAGCGCGGGAAACTTCAGCGGCGCCACGGGCCGTTCGAGCTTCGGTGGCGGCGCGGATTCGCGCGGCGTCCGCTCGAGCGCGGCGAGCAACGTCAACTTCCCCGGCAGGAATGCCAATGCGGCGACCAATCGCAACTTCAGCAACACCACCATGGCCAACCGCAACATCAATAACGTCAACGTCAACAACATCAACGGCGCCTGCCGTGGCGGCTGCGGCGGCTGGGGCAATGGCTGGGATCATCCCGTCGCGGCAGCGGCGGCCATCGGCGCAGCGGCGGCGGTGACATCGGCTGCGATCGGCTCGGTCGCGTATTCGCTGCCGCCGGATTGCGGCTACGTCAACGGCTATTACCAGTGCGGCTCGACCTGGTACCAGCCGCAATATGCCGGCACCGACGTGCAATACGTGGCGGTCGAGCCGCCGCCCCAGTGACGCAGGTTCTCAAGAGGAAAAACACATGACAGGCGATTTCCGAATCTTCCTGCCGCTCGTCATCGTCATGACGGTGGTCGGCGGCGCGCTCCTGACCAGCAGGATGGCCGATCTCTCCGCCGCGCAGGCGGCGACGACATCCGAGCGCTGTTTGCGCACGCGCTCCATCGCGAGCATCAAATATGTCGATCCCAACACGGTCTCGTTCGAGATGCGCAACGGCTCGGCATACACGAACTCGCTCCGGACCGCCTGCGAAGTGCACCGCTTCAACGGCTTCCGCTATCGCACCGTGAACGGCTATCTCTGCAAGGGCGACCGCATCACCGCCATCCGCAGCGGCGAAGCCTGCACGCTGGGCACCTTCGAACGCCAGGGCTGACGCTTCCCTCCCCCGTTCGCGAATAGGTTTCCCTCTCCCGTTCGCGCAGCGAATGGGAGAGGTGCCGAGCGCGAAGCGCGAGGCGGTGAGGGCCTCCAGAAGGAGAAGCCTCGCAACCGCCTCGGTTGATCTACTGCGCCGCCGCCGCAGCAGCACCCGGTGCCGCCGCAACGATCTCGCCCTTGGAAGGCCTGCCGTGCTTCGGGGTTTTCCCGGGCTTGGCCACGGCGGGTTTCGACGACTCGCCCATTTTCGCGATCAGGAGCTGATCGCGGCCATAGCGGTCGGGACGGAAATGCACGCTTCCGTCCTCGTACGCCGCCGCCGTCCAGTAGAGCACATAGATCGGCACCGGCCGCGCGAGCGCGAGGTGCTGGGTCTCGCCCGTTGCGATCGCATTCACGAGCGTCGTGTTCGGATCGTCCGAATCCATGCCCATGACGAGCGTCGCGAGCTCGAAAATCTTCTGCGTGCGGATGCAGCCATTGGAGAATTCCCGCACCTTGGCGTCGAACAGGTTCTTGTTCGGCGTGTCGTGCATGTAGACGCCGTAGTCGTTGGGCGCGTCGAGCATGATCTTGCCGAGCGCATTGTCGTCGCCGGGCAGCTGCTGCAGCCCGAAGCTGCCGTCTTCGGCGGTCGCCATGGTCATGTGATGCGCGGCGAGGCAATCGGGATCGGCGCGGCAGCCCTTGGAAAGCTTCTTCGCGGCGATGTCGTCGGGCACATCCCAGGGCGGGTTGGCGACGACGTTCGTCACCACCGCGCGCATGATCGGCGTCGGCGTCTTGGGCTTGCCGATGATCACCTTGGAATAGAGCTTCGATTCTCCGTCCTCGACGAACTGCGCGCTCTGGTCGGGCACGTTGACGAGGATGTAGCGCCGCTCGAATCCGTCGGGAAGCCAGCGCCAGCGTTCCATGTTGGCGATGATCTGGTTGACGCGCACGGAGGCCGGCACGTTGAGCGCGGCCAGCGTATCGGCGCCGGCATCGCCGTCGGCGTCCAGCCCGTTGCGCTTCTGGAAGTCCGCGACTGCGCCGTCATCCGGCGCGTCGTCGCCGCTTTCCGCGGCTAGCCGCTTCGCCATCGCGGCCGCATCGCCGCCCTTCACCTTGCCCCAACCGCCCTTCGCCGCGATGGCGCGGTAATGCGCGAGCGCGGCGACGAGATAGCGATAGCCTGGATGCACCGGCGGCAGGGCCTCGAAGAAGGACGAAAGCGAATCGCGCCTGAGCCCGGCATTGAGCGCGGCCGCCGCATCGAAGTGCCTCGGCGGCAGGGTTGCGTCCTTGTAGACCTGCCAGGGCGCATAGCGTCCGGCATGCACGTCGAGCGCATAGGTGAGGACGGCCTTGGTCATGGCTATATCGAATTTGGCGGCGTCCGCGCCGGTACGGGGAATCGTCTTCCAGTCGCCCACATAGGCGAGATAGTCGCCCGGTTTCAGGCCCTGTTCGTCCGCATGCTGCAGGGCCTTCATCGCCTCTGCGGCGTGGTCGAGCGCGTCGTCATCTCCCGTCCATGCCGGGCGGTTGTCGCGCGCCTCGTAGAAGGCCCTGAGTTGCGCCGGCATCTGGTCGCGCGGCGCGCTGCGGGTAGGATCGGACGCGACTCTGCCGCCTTCGTCCTCGAGTTCGCCGCCAATCGCGGTTCTGATCCCCGCGCTGTCGTCGTCCCCGCCTATGGAAAACAGTCCTTCACCAAATGCGGCGTTCATTCCCAGCGGGGCCATGAACGCGAGCGCGCATGCAAAAACGGCGAGGTGCAACCGTCGCCGCTTCGGCGCGTTTATCGAACGCAGTGCCATGATGTCCAACTACGCGTGTCGCCGCTTTATGTTCCCGACGACGTCACCGTGCAGGTTGGACCTTGGTCTAATAGCGGCAAAAGAGTGGCGATGCTTGGATGCGCGTTGAAGTGTTCGTGCGAAGCGGACGTTCAGGGCGGCAGCGCCTTTTCAATCTGCTGCAAATGTATTTTGAGCGAAGGAGTACATCATCATGCTTGGAGTCATGAAGAAAGTGGCGGTTGTTTCACTTATGGCAGGCTCGCTTGCCCTGGGTGGTTGCGCGACCAAGGAAGAGGTCGAGCACGCGCAGGCGACGGCCGATCAGGCACTCGCCGCCGCGCAGCAGGCGCAATCCACGGCCGCTGCCGCGCAGCAAAGTGCGGATTCCGCGCATCAGGAGATCAACGCGCTTTCCGGTCGCGTCGATGCTCTCGAGCGCAAGGGTCAGCGCGGCTGATAACGTTTGGCTTCAGGCATGCCGCGCGTTTGAGCAGCACGCCCTGACTGAACGTCCTGCATGAAGCGCACGCAAGAGGCGCTCCGTCCCTTCCACGGACGGGGCGCCTTTGCTTGCCCCCGCGAAAGCGGGGATCCGGTGCGACTTGTGTCCGGAAAACGGCGGTATTGTGGCATGTGCCTGAGGCCTGCCGCAGGTTTGCACGCGCGTTGCCGATCGCTGAACAAAGAGCATCCGCAAGCTTGCAGCGACTGAAACGCTGCACAGTTTTTCGCAACGTCGCATCGGAACGCTGCGGCCGCGGCGCCATCCCGGCAGCGGTAGGCCCTTGGTCCAATCGTCCTTCGAACGCGCGTCCTTCTAACCTCGAAGGCGGAAACGGCCTCGTCGTATCTGCGGAAATCATGGCTGTTGCGCGAAGACGGGGGCCGTTCGGTCGGGGGGCTTCTGAGCACGCGCGGAAACGAGAGCGGGCATCTCTGCGGCAACGCTCACCTGGGTGACGATGACCGAGAACACCGCGACGCATCATCAGTCGGGCGACATCCTGCATCTCGACTTCTCGTCGGGATATCACTTCACCGGGCTCGGTGGAGAATGGGAGGCAGGCGTTGCCGGCAACGTCGTCGACCAGGTGGCGCCGGATACAGGTTCGGGCGCAAAGCTCGGGCCGCTCGAGGCGAAAAGCTTCGGCATCGGCCCGATGATCACCTGTTCGAGCAAGCTCGATGGCGTTCCCGTCGCCTTCAGCGCGCGTTGGCAGCACGATGTGACCGCCTCGAAAACCCTGGGCGGAAGCATCGTGTATGTCACTGCGACCGTCGTCTTGTGACGCGCCCTTGGGCCCCGGCGTGAGCGAAAGCCCGCACGACAAGCCCCGGCCGGTCGATTTCGCGATCCCGCCGGCGGCCGCGCGCGGTGGCGACGAGGGCCTCATCGCGTCGGAACTCTCTGCGCGCCGCACCGGCCTGTCGTTCCAGAGAACGCGCATGAGCGCGGACCGCACGCTGATGAGCGTCATCCGCACTTCGCTCGCGCTGATCGGGTTCGGCTTCACCATCTTCCAGTTCTTCCAGCACCTGCAGGAGAAGCATTTCCTTTCCGGCGGGACGCACGCGGCGCGCAATTTCGGGGCGGCACTCGTGTGGCTGGGCATCGGCATGCTCATCATCGGGATCGTCTATCACGTGCAATTCATGCTGGGCCTCCGGGGCGAGCGCAGCGAGCTCGCGCAAGAGGGCCTCGTGCATGCGCAAAGCCGCTTTCCCGTCTCTTTCACGTTGCTCGTCGCAATTGCGCTCTTCTTTGTGGGCGTTGCGGCGATCGTGAGCCTCATCTTCAACATCGGGCCGTTCGGATAGGGTGCGCCCGATGGCTTCGCCGACCGTTTCGGACACAGCAACGTTGTGCAACGCGGTTCCCTTCCCGGGGCGCCGCTTGATCCCTTTTTCCCGGACGAATTGGTGGCGTTGTCCCGCGCTGGAACCGGCGTCTACCGGCCCCAGGGACCGAGATTGATCACATGGGCGAGCGAAGCGAACGGACGCGCGCAGGCGAGATGATAATCGCCGCTCAGCCCCTCGTGCCCATGCGGATCGGTCCTGAACTCCACGCGCTTGCGCGGCTGGCCGTCCGCGATCGGCTGTTTGCAGGAAAGGCAAAGCGGCGCGCCATCACCGCCGCCTGAAGCGAAAGAGTCTTCGTCGAGATACAAGGGCACACCCGAACTTCAGCCACGTCGCCCTGAGTCTCGGCTCCTGCCGCGCAGGTTCCAATACGTAAGGTCGCTGATGTGGGTGCCCCCTCGACCGTCATGGCCGGACCTGATCGGGCCATGGAGGGCGGAACGCGCTGCGCACGCGCATTGGCGAGGACGCTCGCGTTGCGCTCCGGCGTGGAACACTGCGTCGTTGGACCAAGGTCCAATCCCGTTCCGTTGATCTCCTGAATACGGTCCCCGGCGGTACGCGACATCGTCCAGCAAGGGAAGCCCGAGCCATGCCCGCAGGAAAGCACAAGCAGCCCAACATCCTCTTCATAATGTCCGACGACATCGGCTGGTATAACGTCAGCGCCTACAACATGGGGATGATGGGCTACAAGACGCCCAACATCGATCGCATCGGCAAGGAAGGCGCGGTCTTCACCGATTTCTACGGGCAGCAGAGCTGCACCGCCGGCCGCGCTGCCTTCATCACCGGACAATCGCCGATCCGCACCGGCCTCACCAAGGTCGGTCTTCCCGGCGCGAAGCTCGGCCTCGGCCCCGATGATCCGAGCGTCGCGCAGTTCCTCAAGAACTACGGCTACGCCACGGGCCAGTTCGGCAAGAACCATTTGGGCGATCGCAACGAGCACCTGCCGACAGTGCACGGCTTCGACGAATTCTTCGGCAATCTCTATCACCTGAACGCGGAGCAGGAGCCGGAATGCCCCGACTATCCGAAGGCTCCTGAATTCCGCAAGAAATATGGCCCACGCGGCGTCCTGAAATGCAAGGCCACCGACAAGGACGACACCACCGTCGACCCGCAATTTGGCAAGGTCGGCAAGCAGGTGATCGAGAACACCGGCCCGCTCTCCATCGAGCGCATGCGCACGGTGGACGAGGAATTCCTCGGCGCCGCGCTCGACTTCATGGAGCGCCAGACCAAGGCCGCCAAACCCTGGTTTTGCTACATGAACACGACGCGCATGCACATCTTCACGCATCTGAAGAAGGAGTCGGTGGGCAAGTCGGGCTATGGCCTTTATCCCGACGGGATGGTGGAGCTCGACGGTCACATCGGCCAGCTGCTCGACAAGCTCGATGAGCTCAGGGTCGCGGACAACACCATCGTCGTCTTCACCACCGACAACGGCGCGGAATGCATGTCCTGGCCCGATGGCGGCACGACGCCGTTCCGCGGCGAGAAGGACACCAATTTCGAAGGCGGCTGGCGCGTGCCCTGCCTGATGCGCTGGCCCGGCGTGATCAAGGCCGGCACCGTCATCAACGACATCTGCTCGCTGCAGGATTTCATCCCGACCTTCGCCGGTGCGAATGGCGAGCACGATCTCGTCGAGAAAGTGAAGAAGGGCTACAAGATCGGCGACAAGACCTTCAAGGTGCATCTCGACGGCTACGATTTGGGGCCGTTCCTCGCCGGCAAGGAAAAATGCCCGCGCGAAGGCTTCCTCTACTGGAGCGATGATGGCGACCTCATGGCCATCCGCGTGCACCAGTGGAAGGCGACGTTCATGGAGCAGAGAGGCGTCGGCTTCCAGGTCTGGCAAGAGCCGCTCGTGCGCCTGCGGGTGCCCAAGATCTACAATCTGCGCGCCGATCCGTTCGAGCGCGGCGAGGACGGGTTCTTCTACACAAAATGGATGGCGGACCGCGTGTTCCTGCTGGTGCCGGCGCAGCTGATCGTCGCGGAGTGGATCGAGAGCTTCAAGGACTTCCCGCCGCGTGCGAAAGCCGCAAGCTTCTCGGTCGATCAGGTCGTCGAAAGCCTGATGCCGAAGAGCTGAACAAGGCGTTCCTCCCCCGTGCGCGAAGTGCACGGGGGAGATGGCTCGTCGCGAAGCGGCGAGACGGAAGGGGCCTCAGCAAGAGAAGCGTATCGACACCGCCGCGTTGAAAAAAGTCTTCCTCGCGAAGGCGAGATCAGCGCGGCGCGAGGGCGCTGCGGAACGCGCGTTGGACCAAAGGCCAATCGCCACACGCACCCGCGCTCCATAGCCTCGGGCCAGCGAGGGCAGGGTGGACGTCAAGACCTTCTACGATCGCTTTCCCTATCCGCCACCGGCGCGCGATCTCGATGCGTATCGCCGCCTCTGGCAGGATGACGCGCGGCGCCGCGCCGAATTCCATCTCTTCTGGCCGGGGCGCCCGTACCGGGACACCTTCTCGATCCTGATCGCCGGCTGCGGCACGCAACAGGGCGCGAAACACGCGCTGCGCTGGCCCAGGGCCCAGGTCGTCGCCATCGACGTCAGCGAAGCCGCGCTCGACGAGGAAGCAGCGCTGAAGAAAAAGCACGGCCTCGACAATCTCGCGCTTCACCATCTGGCTGTCGAACATGCCGCCGATCTCGGCATGCGCTTCGACCAGGTCGTGGCGACCGGGGTGCTGCATCATATGAAGGATCCCGATGCGGGTCTGCGCGCGCTGCGCGCCGTGCTCGCGCCGCAAGGCGCGATGCATCTGATGCTTTACGCGCCTTACGGCCGCCGCGGCATCTACATGTTGCAGGAATTCTTCCGTCGTGCCGGAATCTCGGCGTCGGGCGACGGCGTACGCGCGGCGCTGGCCGTCTTGTCCCATCTGCCGCATGACCATCCGCTCGCGAACCTGCTGCGCAATGCGCCGGACTTCCGGAGCGAGTCCGCGCTTGCCGATGCGCTGCTGCACCCCGTGGATCGGGCCTTCAGCGTGCCGGAGCTTTTCGCGTTCCTGCGCGCGAACGGCATGCGCTTCACCCGCTGGCTCCGGCAGGCCCCGTACACCACCCGGGCGGGCATCATGGCGCGCGTCGCCGCATCGCTCGATCTGGGCTTGTTGCCGGCCGAGGAGCAGTTCGCGGCCGCCGAACTGTTTCGCGGCACCATGCTGCATCACAGCCTGATTGCGTTTCGCGATGACGAGCCCGGCGGGGCCGGTATCGGCTTCGCGCACAGGGAATCCTGGCGAGGCTACGTCCCGATCCGGCTGCCGGATACGATCGCCGTCGAAGGGCGTCTTCCTCCCGGCACCGCGGCCGTTCTGATCAACCGCACCCACACCGACACCGACATCGTGCTTCCCGTCAATACCTGCGAGAAGCGGCTGTTCGATGCGATCGACGGCAGGCGCACGATCGGCGCGCTGCTTTCACGCCCGGAGCACGAGAGGACCGCGCGCCACCTGTTCGAAAGGCTCTTCTGGCACGACCAGGTCGTCATCGACGCGTCCGCCCAATAGGCGGCGGCCCTCACCGGCTCGCTACGCTCGCCACCTCTCCCATGCGCTTCGCGCACGGGAGAGGGAACCTGAGCTCGAGTTTCCCTCTCCCGTTCGCGAAGCGAATGGGAGAGGTGCCGAGCGAGCGCAGCGAGCGAGGCGGTGAGGGCCTCCAGGAAGAGAGCATCGGAGAGGGAAGCGATTTTCGCCTTTATCCGCAGCCTCTTCGCTGGTGAAAAATTCGCTTCCGCTATCGTTTCAAATGTCGGGAAATCTCGTCCCGGAACGGGCTGCGACATGTTGGACTTAAGTCCAATCGTTCGCATCGGACCCCGCACCTAGAGTTCTCGCATCGATGGGTCCCGCAAGGCTCGA
>Ga0335083_10011393_pt1 | contig 10675 bp, 14 predicted proteins | sample Lox_Sample_42_FD_206716 | JGI IMG/M metagenome (GOLD analysis project Ga0335083, IMG submission 206716) | Soil microbial communities from Loxahatchee National Wildlife Refuge, Florida, United States - Lox_Sample_4.2 | ecosystem: Environmental > Terrestrial > Soil > Wetlands | place: USA... | reverse complement strand
AACGCGGCGATGCCGTGATCGTGCGCGACCAGGAGGGCAACGAGATCGCGCGCGGGCTCGCGGCCTATGGCGCCGCCGATGCCGAGCGCATCGCGGGCAAGCGCAGCCTCGAAATCGAGGCCATCCTGGGATACCGTGGCCGCGACGAGATGATCCATCGCGACGATCTGGCGCTCGCATGAACGGCTGCGAAACCGTGGACTCGCTGGAAGCCCGAATGCGGGCGATGGGCATCCGCGCGCGGGCGGCGGCGAAGGTGCTGCGCGAAGCCTCCGCCGAATCCAAGAATGCGGCATTGCGCGCGGCCGCGAACGCGATCCGTGGGCGCGGAAGCGAAATTCTTGCCGCGAATGCGCGCGATCTCGATAGCGCCGGCGGTTCATCCGCGCTGCGCGACCGGCTGATGCTGGATGAGACGCGCATCGATGCGATGGCGCGGGGATTGGAAGAGATCGCGGCGTTGCCCGATCCCGTTGGCCGCGTGCTGGCGGAATGGACGCGGCCGAATGGATTGCACATCGCGCGCGTGGCGACGCCTATCGGCGTCATCGGCATGATCTATGAGAGCCGGCCGAACGTGACCGCGGATGCGGGCGGATTGTGCCTGAAGAGCGGCAACGCCGCGATCCTGCGCGGCGGATCGGAAGCCGCCTTCAGCAACGCAGCGATCCATGCGGCGATGGTTGACGGCCTGCGCGAAGCAAAGCTGCCGGAGGATGCCATTCAGCGTGTCGCGACCACGGATCGCGAAGCGGTCGGACTGATGCTTCGAGGTCTTGACGGATCGATCGATCTTCTGATTCCGCGCGGCGGCAAAAGCTTGACGGGCCGGGTGATGGCCGAGGCGCGCGTGCCCGTGCTGGCGCATCTGGAGGGCATCTGCCACGTCTATGTCCACGCCGGAGCCGACCCCGCCAAGGCGCGTGCCATCGCGCTTAATTCCAAGATGCGGCGCACCGGCGTCTGCGGTGCGGCGGAGACATTGCTGATCGACCGCGCGGTGCTGGAAAGCCACGGCGTTCCGATTTTGCGGGACCTGGCGAATGCCGGTTGCGAAATCCGCGGCGACGGCGCGGTGCGCGCGGTCTTCCCCGCCGCGAAGCCGGCGAGCGAGGCGGATTGGCGCAGCGAATATCTCGACGCGATCATCGCGGCAAGGGCGGTGGACGGCGTCGAAGATGCCATCTCGCATATCGAGGCTTACGGTTCGCAGCACACCGAATGCATCGTGACCGAAGACGAAGCGGCGGCGGCGCGTTTCACGAATGGGCTCGATTCCGCGATCCTCCTGGTCAATGCCTCCACGCAATTCGCCGACGGCGGCGAGTTCGGCATGGGCGCCGAAATCGGCATCGCGACGGGCAAGCTGCACGCGCGCGGGCCCGTGGGCCTCGAACAGCTCGCGACCTTCAAATACATCGTGCGCGGCGCAGGGCAGACGCGGCCATGAGCGGCTTCATCCGTCCGCCGGGGCCCGTGGGTGGGGGATTGAAGATCGGATTGCTCGGCGGCTCGTTCAATCCGGCGCATGAGGGCCATCGTTACGTGAGCGAAGTGGCCCTGAAGCGGCTCGGCCTCGACTATGTGTGGTGGCTGGTCAGTCCGCAGAATCCGCTGAAACCCACGATCGGCATGGCGCCTTTGTCCGACCGGCTGGTTCATGCGCGGCGTTGCGCGCGGAACCCGCGCATCGTGACGATGGACATCGAGAAGACGCTGGGCACGCGCTACACCATCGACACCGTCACGGCGCTGCAGCGGCGGTTTGGCGATACGCGCTTCGTCTGGCTGATGGGCAGCGACAATCTGGAGAGCTTCCATCGCTGGCGGCGCTGGCAGGAGATCGCCCGGCGAATCCCCATCGCGGTGGTGTTGCGGCCCGGCGCCGCCTTGCCCGCGCGCGCCAAGGCGATGCAGCGGCTTGCACGCGCCTGGATCAAGTCACCCGGGCGCATCGCGACGGCCGAACCGCCCGCCATCGCGGTGGTGGACGGGCATCGCTGCTTCGCCAGCGCAACCGCCATCCGCGCGCGCGCGGGCTGGAGCGAGGCCTTGGTCGGCGCGATCCCGCCGTGCTAATGTGCATTCGACAATTCGGTGGAGCGTTGCCTGCGGCAGATGCGAGACTTGGGATCCGTTCTCTCTCACGCGGGCGTTCATCCGTGAACCGGTCGTGGAGGTACACATTCTGAGTCCAGCAAAGCGCAAGCCCGTCAAAGCGGCAAAGCCCGCGCGCAGGAAACCCGTGAGGCCAGCGGCCGCGGGACAATCGAAGGATGCGGCGAAAGAGGCGGACGATCTTCTGCTCACGCGCATCGTCAAATCGCTCGAAGACGACAAGGCCGAGGACGTGGTGACGATTCCGCTGTCGGGGCGCTCGTCGCTGGCCGATGCGCTGGTGATCGCGACCGGGCGTTCGGCCCGCCACGTCACCGCCATTGCCGAGCATCTGGCGCGCAAGCTGAAGGAAGCGGGATACGGCACGCGGCCGGTGGACGGCGCGGGTTCCGGCGACTGGGTGCTGGTCGATGCCGGCGACGTGATCGTGCACGTGTTCCGTCCCGAAGTGCGCGCCTATTACGATCTCGAAGGCATGTGGAGCGTGGCCGAGCCCGCGCGGGCGGCCGTCTGAAATCCCGCGCCATCTGGCGAAACTGACATGCGGCTACAGATACTCGCGGTGGGTCAGGGGCGCGGCACACCGGAGGGCGCGCTGAGCGAAGACTATGTCGGTCGCGCCAAGGCGTTCGGCAAGCGCCTGGGATTCAGCGACGTGAGGACCGACGAGGTGTCGGTCTCCAAATTGCGCGAGGCCCGCGCGCGCGTGGCGGAGGAAGGCGAGCGGCTGGCGGCGAAGATCCCCGCCGGCGCCCATGTCATCTTCCTCGATGCGCGCGGCAAGGGCATGACGTCCGAGGATTTCGCCGAGATGCTGGCGGCGATGCGCGATGCCGGCGCGCGCGATCTGGTGTTCCTGATCGGCGGACCGGACGGGCTCGACGCCGGACCGTCGGTGAAATCGAGCCGCAGCCTGGCCTTCGGGCCGCAGACCTGGCCGCATCTTCTGGCGCGCGCGATGCTGGCGGAACAGATCTATCGCGCGCTGACGATCCTCGGCCGGCATCCGTATCATCGCGGCTGATGGTTCGGGTCTCGGCGCAAGAGCGCCTCGCACCTCACCATGACGTCATCCTGAGGTGCGCGCGGGCCGCGCGCCCGGAAGGACACCAACTCTTAACCTTACCGTCTCATCCTAGCGCGTCGCAGAAGGGCGGGCCGATGAAGATCGAAGGGGCAGGCCGGATCGAGAGTTCGAACGTGCGCCGTCTGCGTCCGGGCGGCGGCGCGTCATCGAGCTTCGCGGTATCGGATTCGGGCGAGGCGCCCAGGGCGCAGACCGTCGCGGGCCCCGCACCGCTCGCCGCCGTCGATTCCATCTTGATGCTGCAGGGTTTGGACGACTCCACCTCGGGCCGTTCCAAGGGCGTCAAGCATGGCGAGCAGCTTCTGGGACTGCTCGACGAAGTGCGCGACGGGCTTCTGGGCGGGGGCATCCCGCGCGGCACGCTCCACCGCCTGGCCGACGCCGTGGGCCGCCGCCATGAAAACTTCGCCGATCCCAGGCTTCAGGGCGTGCTCGACGAGATCGAGCTGCGGGCTCGGGTCGAACTCGCCAAGCTCGAACAGGCCGACCGGCTTGCCAGCTAAGCGCTTGGCTCAAAAGAAAGTTTCGTGACAACCCTGTCCTGCGATTCCATTTGCCGCACCGCGCCCGCGCCTGTATAACCCCGCCGCCTTTGGTTAGGGGCGATTCACCTAGGGGAGTGTCGATGGGTACCGAACTTCCGCAGGGCTATAGGCCCACGGAGACTGAGCCCTTCATGAACGAGCGGCAGCGCGAGTATTTCCGCCGCAAGCTCAACACCTGGAAAGACGAGATCCTGAAGGAGAGCCGGGAGACCATCCAGAATCTCCAGGCCGAGACCGTGCCCCATGCCGATCTGGCGGATCGCGCCTCGACCGAAGCCGAGCGGCAGTTGGAACTCCGCACCCGCGACCGCCAGCGCAAGCTGATCGCCAAGATCGACTCCGCGCTGCGCCGGCTCGAGGACGGCTCTTATGGATTCTGTGAGGAGACCGGCGAGCCGATTTCGCTGAAGCGCCTCGATGCCCGCCCCATCGCCACCCTGTCGCTGGAAGCGCAGGAGCGTCACGAGCGGCGGGAGAAGGTCTATCGGGACGATTAGGTCGGAAAACAGAATACGGAATACGGGGATCGGAAAATCTCCGATGCCCGTATTCCGTCCTCCGTGTTCCGTCAGAACGGCATGATCGAGTCGTAGACTTCGCTGCCCCAGCGCGGCTGCTGGACGTCGCTGATCGTGCCCTTGCCGCCATAGGAGATGCGGGCCTCGGCGATCTGGGCGAGATCGATGGTGTTGGCGGAGGTGATGTCTTCCGGCCGGACCACGCCCGAGATCTGCAGATCGCGCAATTCGTCGTTCACGCGCACCTGCTGATGGCCGGTGATGACCAGATTCCCATTCGACAGCACCTCGCCCACGATCGCGGCGAGCGTCAGATTGATGGTTTCCTTGCGGTCGATGGATCCGGCGCCGGTGTTCGCGGTGTCGGAGCCCATGTTGACCAGGCTGCCGGGATCGGCGCCCGCCGGCAGCACCTTGGTCAGCGTGTTCTCGAGCCCGAAGAAATTGGAGAGATTGGCGTCGTCGGAATTCTTGCGGCTGCGCTCGGTCGAATCCGTCAGTTGCGCGGCGTCGGCGATCGACACGTTCACGGTCAGGATGTCGCCCACATGGCTCGCGCGCGGATCGCGGAAGAAGCTGCGCGCCGACGGCAGCCAGAGCGAATTGGCCTGGTGCGTTTCCTGGACCGGCGCCGGCATCGGCAGGGCCTGCGGCTTGTAGTGCTGGCTGTCCTTGTCGGCGACGGGCGACAGCTTGGGCGGCTGGCCGAGATCGTTCAGCCGCTCGAAGGTCGAGCAGGCCGACAGACACGCGGCCAACACCGCGAGGCTGGCGCAAATCTTCAGACGCGAGATCATGGTGTCATTCCCTGGATGCCGGATTGAGCAGAGGCGAAGCGCGGTTGGCCGTCGCCGACCGCGAGCGAATTCTGCGGGCCGCCGGCGGCGACTTGCCCCGGCCCGGTGACGGTGCAGGTAACCTGGCGGTAGGAGACGGGATTGAGCACCGTCACCATCTCGCCCATGCCGCCTTCGCTCATCGCCTTGCCGATGGCGGTCAGCGAGATGCCGGGCGCGGTGAAGGTCATGGTGACGGTCGAGCCCTTGGCGACCAGCACGGGCATGCGCACGTCGCTGCCGCGGACCGGCTCTCCCGCGCGCAGGAATCGCCGCGTCTCGTGGCCCACGAGCGCATCGAGCGCGGTGACGGCGCCGCCGGAAAGCTGGCCGGCGGGGACCTTGATGAAGGCCAGATCGGAATCGGCGATGGTTTCGCCGCGCGCGATGTCGTGCGCCGGCACGACGATCTGCGTTTCGTCCGCTGCGAAGGCGGGCCGGATGAGCAGCAGCGCCCAGATGAAGAGAAGCGCGCGCATCACTGGCCTCCCAGTCGCGAGGTGGTGGACATCATGTCGTCCGCCGCCGAGATCACCTTGGAGTTCATCTCGTAGGCGCGCTGGGCGGTGATGAGATCGGTGATCTCCTCCACCGGATTGATGTTGGCGGTTTCGAGATAGCCCTGCTGGACGGTGCCGTAGCCGGCCGAACCGGGAATGCCCGATTGCGGCGCGCCGGACGACGGCGTTTCGGTGAACAGATTGCCGCCGACGGCGTTCAGGCCGCCTTCGTTGGGGAAGCGCACCAATTCCAATTGTCCCAAGGTCTGCGGCGCGGTCTGGCCCGGGATCGTGGCCTGCACCTGGCCCTGCGCGTTGATGGTGACTTGGGTTGCGTTCTGCGGCACCGCGATTCCGGGCGCGACGGTGTAGCCCTCCTGCGTCACGATCTGGCCTTCCGGCGAGAGCGCGAAATTGCCGGCGCGCGTATAGGCGTCGGTGCCGTCGGGCTGGGTGATGTGGAAATAGCCCGCGCCGTTGATCGACAGATCGTAGGGATTGCCCGTGTTCTGCATGTCGCCCTGGCTCATCACGCGCGCGACCGCGGCGGTGCGCACGCCCGCGCCGAGCTGGATGCCCGAGGGCACGACGGTGCCGGAGTCCGAGGACTGCGTGCCGGCCTGCTCGATGGTCTGATAGAGCAGGTCCTGGAATTCCGCGCGCTGGCGCTTGAAGCCGACCGTGTTCATGTTCGCCAAATTGTTGGCGATCACCTCCACGTTGGTCTGCTGGGCCAGCATGCCGGTGGCGGCGATGGAAAGGGCGCGCATGTTCGTTGCTCCTTAGCTCTCGACCGAGCCGAGTTTGTCGATGGCCTGCATCTGCAGGTTTTCCTGGCTTTGGGTGAGGTTGGCGGTCGCCTCATAGGCGCGCATTACCTCCAGCATGTGAGAGATCTCGAGCACCGGCTGGACGTTCGAGGCTTCGAGGGCGCCTTGATGGATGGTGGCGCCGCTGGCGTCGGTGGGCGATTGCGCCGTCGAATAGAGGCTCGAGCCGTCCTTGGCGAGCGCCGTGTCGTCGGCGAAATCGACCAGCCTGAGCTTGCCGATCTGGCCCAGTTTGCCCGATACCGTGCCGTCCTGCGCGATATGAATGTCGCCGTCGTCGGGATTGACGTCGATCTCGCCGCCGTCGCCCATCACCGGATCGCCGTCGCCGGTGACCAGGCGGCCCTGGGCGTCGAGCCCGAAATGCCCGTTGCGGGTATAGCGGTCGCCGCCCGCGGTCTGCACCACGAAATAGCCCTTGCCGTTGACGGCGAGATCGAAGGGCGCGTTGGTGGTCTCGATGCGGCCTTCGTTCAGATCGCGCACCACGCCCGCGTCCTTGACGAAGCTGACGGTCTGCGGGCCCGTCTCGCCTTCGCTGGGCGGGACCTGCGTCATCACTTCTTCGAATTTCACCGACTCGCGCTTGAACGCGGGCGTGGACACGTTCGCGAGATTGTTCGCGATCACGTCCATCGTCCGGTAGCTCGCAATCTGGTGCGAGAGCGCGATGAGCAGCGTGTTGTCCATGGCTTCAGATCCTTTCTGGCTCTTTCGCCCGGCCAGGCAGGTTGCAGCCGCTGTGCCAGCGGAAAATCGCCGCGGTTGCGGGGTTTTTCAGCGATTTGGAAAGGGGGCGCGGCAAAGACTGCCGGGCGAATTGTTCCGGCGAGGCCTTCGACCGGCAGCGTTTGAACCAGTCCTTAACCAAGAAAAGCCTAACGTCCCTCGGCAGTTGCGGCGGAGGGGCGAGATGGCCAAGAAGGACAAAGAGGCGAAGCCCGAGGCGGCCGACGACGAGGCCGCCGGCGAAGGCGGCGGCGAAGCGGGCGCCAAGCAAGGTTTCGTCAAGAAACTGCTAGGCAACAAGAAGCTTCCGATCGTCGCCGGTGCCGCGTTGCTGGTAGTCGCCGGCGGCGGCGGGGCCGCGTTCTATTTCCTGGGCGGCGCGTCGCAGCCCGCGTCCGGCACCAGGCTGGCGGCGGCAACCCCGCCCGTGCCCATTGTGCCGCCGCAAGTCAGCTTCTTCGACATGCCCGACATCGTCGTGAACATCCAATCCGCCGACGGAGCGCCCACCTATCTCAAATTGTCGCTGGCGCTGGAGCTTCAGAGCGACGACCAGAAGGCCGGCATCCAGACGCTGATGCCGCGCGTGGTCGACGAGTTCCAATCCTATCTGCGCGAGCTGCGCATCGACGATCTCAAGGGTTCGGCCGGCGTGTTGCGCCTCAAGGAAGAGCTGCTGCGCCGGATCAACGTCGCGGCCGCGCCCTATCGCATCAAGGACGTGCTGCTCAAAGAGATGATCGTTCAATAGACGGACCCAAGATGGCCGACGAGATTCAAAAAGAAGCCGAAGAGACCGGGCCCGACGGCGAGGAGGCCGCGCAGGCCGCCGCCGATGGCGGCGTCGGTGTCGCAGCCGAACGCATCCTGAACCAGGAGGAGATCGACTCGCTTCTGGGCTTCGACGTCAACGACGACCAGATGCAGGACAAGTCCGGCGTCCGCGCCATCGTCAATTCGGCGCTGGTGTCGTATGAGCGGCTGCCGATGCTGGAGATCGTCTTCGACCGCCTGGTGCGGCTGATGACGACGTCCTTGCGCAACTTCACCTCCGACAATGTCGAGGTCAGCCTCGACAACATCACCTCCATCCGTTTCGGCGACTACCTGAACTCGATCCCGCTGCCGGCGATCCTGGCGGTGTTCCGGGCCGAGGAATTGGACAATTACGGCCTGTTCACCGTCGATTCGAACCTCATCTATTCCATCGTCGACGTGCTTCTGGGCGGACGCCGCGGCACCGCGGCCATGCGCATCGAGGGCCGGCCCTACACCACCATCGAGCGCACGCTGGTGCAGCGCATGACCGAAGTCATCCTTCAGGACATGCAGGCGGCGTTCGAGCCTTTGGCGCCGGTCAATTTCACGCTCGACCGGCTGGAGACCAACCCCCGCTTCGCGGCCATCGCGCGGCCCGCCAACGCCGCGATCCTGGTCAAGCTCAGGATCGACATGGAAGACCGCGGCGGACGGACCGAACTGCTTCTGCCCTACGCGACGCTGGAGCCCATCCGCAAATTGCTGCTGCAGCAATTCATGGGCGAGAAGTTCGGCCGCGATTCCATCTGGGAAGGCCATCTCGCCACCGAATTGTGGTCCACGCGGGTCGAGATCGACGCCATCCTGGACGAGCAGATCATGCCGCTGAACAAGATCATGAATCTCGAAATCGGCCAGACCGTGATGCTGAACGCCTCTCCGGATTCCAAGATCGAGCTGCGCTGCGGAAACGTGCCGCTGCTCAAGGGGCGGATGGGGCGCGTCGGCTCCTCGGTCGCGGTGCGCGTGGACGAAGCGGTGCAGCGCACCGACGCCTCGCGCCAGCTTTAGGAGAACGTCATGGACTTTTCTTTCGTGGTCGAACTCGCGTTGACCGCCGTGCTCTCGGCGACGCTGGTCTATTGCGTGCTGCTGGAGCGCAAGCTGAGCGCACTGCGCAAGAACCAGAACGGGCTGAAGGAGACCATCGGCAAGCTGAACGATTCCATCGTCTCGGCCAGCGTCGCCATGCGCACGCTCAAATCCATCGCCGCGAGCGCGGGCGAAAACCTGGACGAGCGCATCGGCAAGGCGCGCGCGCTGGCCGACGAATTGTCGGTGCTCACCTCCTCCGGCGAGCGCGTGGCCGAGCGCATCGACCGCGGCACGCCGCTGACCTTGAACAATTCGATTCCGCCCAGGATGCACGGCATTCATCCCGCCGTGCTCGCGGGCCGGCTCGAAGCCTTGCGGGGCGTGCGGTGAAGGCGATCTTCAAACATCTTAGGCTTCTGCCCGCCGTCATCCTGTTGGGCTCGGGCCTGCTCGTCATCAAGGGCATCGGCCTTGCCCGCGACGCGCGCGCGGAAAGCGCCGCGCCCGCGGCGCAGACAGCCGCGCCGCAAGCGCCCACGGCGCAGCCTTCGCCCGGCGACGATCCGGCCGAGGACGATTCGGAATCGGCCAGCGCGGCGCAAGTCGACGTGCTGACCAGCCTGGCGCATCGCCGCGCCGAACTGGATTCGGAAACGCAATCGCTCGCCACGCGCGAGAATCTGCTGGCCGCGGCGGAAGCCCGCGTCGACGGCAAGATCGACCAGTTGAAGAAACTGCAATCCGACATCCAGGCCTTGCTCGGCCAGCGCGACGCCGCCGAAGAGCAACAGGTGCAGGCGCTGGTGAAAACCTATTCCTCCATGAAGCCCAAGGACGCCGCGCGCATCTTCAACACGCTGGACGATCGCGTCCTGCTCGCGGTGGCGCAGGAGATGAAGCCCGACGTGCTGGGCGCGGTCCTGGCCGCGATGGATCCCGGCGCGGCGCAGAAGCTGACGGTCAAGCTCGCAGACCGGTTGAAGCTTCCCGCCGAAGAGAAGCTCGAGACGCTGGCCGCCGCCACGCCGCCGCCGGCCTCGCCCGCTTCGACGATCGGTGCGCCGAACGCACCCGTCGCCGCGTCGGGCTCGGTCACCGTGCCGCAAGCGCAAGCCGCGCCGGCGGCAGCGCCGACAGCGGCGGCGCCAGCGGAAACATCGCCGCCGGCAAAGGCGCCGGCGGCCAAAGCCGGCGGGTGAAAAAATGAAACGAGTCTTCCCCTTCCTCTCAGCGTCATGGCCGGGCTTGTCCCGGCCACCCATACTCGCAGTCCGCGAAGGAGATTATGGATGGCCGGCACGGTGGCCGGCCATGACGTCTGCGTATTTCATCCCAGCGATTGCGTCCCGGCGCAGCTGACAAGACGGGGGCGCGCGAATCACGCGACACTGAATGCCGATGATCGACGCCAGACGCATCGCGAGTGTTGCCGCCTTCACGGCGGCTCTGCTCGTCGCCGCGCCGGTGGCGCGGGCGGATTCGGTGGCGACCGACATGGCGCACGGCTATGGCCGCATGCTGTTCACGCTCGCGCCCGCGGCCCAACCCAAAGCCGCGCCCAAAGCATCGTTGGTGGACGGCGTGTTGACCGTCGCCTTCGGCCGCAAGGTGGACGTGGACGCGCAGGCCATCGCGCACGGGCTGCCCGGCTTGGTCGG
>Ga0335083_10011392_pt1 | contig 10676 bp, 7 predicted proteins | sample Lox_Sample_42_FD_206716 | JGI IMG/M metagenome (GOLD analysis project Ga0335083, IMG submission 206716) | Soil microbial communities from Loxahatchee National Wildlife Refuge, Florida, United States - Lox_Sample_4.2 | ecosystem: Environmental > Terrestrial > Soil > Wetlands | place: USA: Florida... | reverse complement strand
CCCGGCGATGCGGCCCGGCGTGCGGCGCAGCTCGTCGGCGAGCGCGGTGGCGCGCGCGCCGGCGTCGGCGCCGCGCAGCTGCGCGTTCTCGAGCTTCTCCTCGCCCACGCGCACGAGGCGCGAGGTGAAGCGATCGCCCGCGCCGGTCTGGTAGTCGACCTCGACGGTCCAGTACTCCTCGGGAACGAACGCGAGGATCTCGTCCTCGCGCTCGCAGATGAGCCGGAGCGCCACGCTCTGGACGCGGCCGGCCGAGAGCCCGTACTTGACCGTGCTCCAGACGAACGGGCTCACCTTGTAGCCGACGAGCCGGTCGAGCACGCGGCGCGCCTGCTGCGCGTTGACGAGGTTCATGTCGAGCTCGCGCGGGTGAGCGAGCGCGTCCGTGACGGCGCGGCGCGTGATCTCGTTGAACGTCAGCCGGCGGATTGGGCGGCGCGAGCTGCGCAGCTGCTCGCTCAGGTGCCAGGCGATCGCCTCGCCCTCGCGGTCGGGATCGGGTGCGAGGTAGATGGTCGCGGCGTGACGCGCCGCCGAACGGATGCGGCCCAGCGCCTGGTTCTTGTCGCGGATCGGGACGTACTCGGGCTCGAAGTTGTTCTCGAGGTCGACGCCGAGCTGGCTCTTCGGCAGGTCCATGATGTGGCCGTTCGACGCCAGCACCATGAAATCGCGGCCGAGGAATTTGTTCAGCGTCTTCGACTTGGTCGGCGACTCGACGATGACGAGATTCTTGCCCGCCGCGCGCGTGGCGAGCGCCTCGTCCTGGTCCGGCTGCGAATCGTCACCGTCCGCCGGCGCGGCGGCGGCGGCGCGGCCGGACTTGCGGCGCACCGCGGGCGTGGCCGCCGTCGCTCGCGCCCGCGCGCGGGCCGAGGCCGGCTTCGCGGCGGGCTTGCGTGCGGATGTGCTCTTCCTGGCCGGGGACTTCGCGCGGGCGGCGGCGCCGCCGCGCGGGCGTTCAGTGCGCGACTTCGACGTCGCCATGCGAGCCGTCCCCCGGATTGCCCCCGTCACCCTGCTCGAGCACGACGCGCGCCGCGACATCGCGCGCGATCTCCACACTGACCGGCCGCTGGCCGCTCGCGAGCAGCAGCTCCAGCACGCGCTCGAACTGCGCCGCGTCGAGTGCGCCGCTCTGGCGCAGCTCGAGCAGGCAGCCCCACGCCTCGGTGCTCAGCGACTCACGCTCCTCCGCGCTCGGCACGCGCGTCGCGAGCCGGCCCGGCGCGGTCGCGGACCAGGCCGGCGCCGCGCTCGCCCACGCCAGCGCGCGGATCGCGAGGATCGCCGACTGCAGCTCCTCGCCCGACCAGCCGCCCTCTTCGATCGACTCACCGAGCGTCTCGAGCGCCAGCTCGTCGCCGTCGAGGTAGTCCTCGAGCTTGTCGCCGATCAGGCGCAGCAGCCGGATCACGGCGTCGTGTTCGGGGCGATCGTTCATGTGCCGCTCCCGACGCCTTCGTCGATCGGCATGTGGCACTTCTTGTACTTCTTGCCGCTGCCGCACGGGCAGGGATCGTTGCGCCCGACGCGCGGCCGCGCGCGCACCGGCTGGATCGCCGCGGCCGGCGCCGGCGCGCGGGCGGCGGCGCGCGCGGGCTCGGGCGCGGCCGGAGCCGCGCCTCCGAACGACTCGGCCTCGGCGTGCTGCGCCACCATCTGGCGCGGCGGGCGCGGTGCGGCCTCGATGACGCGCTGCGCCGCGGCGGGCTGGACTTGAACGCGGAAGAAGCGCGAGACGAACTCGTCGCGCACCTCGGTCATCATGGTCTCGAAGAGGCCGAACGCCTCCTTCTTGTACTCGATCAGCGGGTCGCGCTGGCCGTAGGCGCGCAGTCCGATGCCGCCCTTCAGGTGGTCGAGCTCGTGGAGGTGATCGCGCCAGTGCTCGTCCAGCGTATAGAGGTAGAGGTGGCGCTCGAGCTCGCGCGTCACCTGCGGCGTGAACTCGCGCTCGCGGGCGCGGTAGGCTCGCTCGCCGACCGCCACCGCACGCTCCTGCACGTCCTCGACGCGCTGGCCTTCCAGCTCCTCGGGCGAAACGGGCGACATCGTGACGTAGGCGAGCTCGTCGGCGAGCCCGCGCAGGTTCCACTCGTCGCGATGCACCTTCTCACCCGTGAAGCGCTGGACGCGCTCGCCCACCGCCTCGGCGATGTCATCCAGCACGCGCGCGCTGATGTCGTCCGAGAGCAGCGCCTCGTTGCGCTGGCGATAGACCTCCTCGCGCTGCTTGTTCATGACGTTGTCGTACTCGAGCAGGTGCTTGCGGATGTCGAAGTTGTGCGCCTCGACGCGCTTCTGGGCGCGCGAGATCGCCGACGTCACCATCGAGTGCGTGATGACCTCGCCCTCCTCGACCCCCATCCGGACCATCAGGGCCGAGATGCGCTCGCTGCCGAAGAGCCGCATCAGGTCGTCTTCGAGCGAGAGGTAGAAGCGCGACGATCCCGGATCGCCCTGGCGGCCGGAGCGCCCGCGCAGCTGGCGGTCGATGCGGCGCGACTCGTGACGCTCGGTGCCGAGGATGTGGAGCCCGCCGAGATCGGCGACGCCCGCGCCGAGCTTGATGTCGGTGCCACGGCCCGCCATGTTGGTCGCGATCGTCACGGCGCCGCGCTGTCCCGCCTGCGCGACGATCTCGGCCTCCTGCTGGTGGAACTTGGCGTTCAGCACGTTGTGCTTGATGCCGCGGATCTTCAGCATGCGCGAGAGCAGCTCGCTCACCTCGACCGAGATCGTGCCGACCAGCACCGGCTGGCCCTTTTCGTGGCACGCGGCGATCTCCTCCACCACCGCCTTGTACTTCTCGCGCTTGGTCCGGTAGACGACGTCCTGGTCGTCCATGCGATGGATCGGCTTGTTGGTCGGGACCACCGCGACCTCGAGCTTGTAGATCTCCCAGAACTCGCCCGACTCCGTCTCCGCCGTGCCGGTCATGCCCGCAAGCTTCTCGTACATGCGGAAGAAGTTCTGAAGCGTGATGGTCGCGAGCGTCTGCGTCTCGCCCTCGACCTTGACGCCCTCCTTCGCCTCAATCGCCTGGTGCAGGCCGTCGGAGTAGCGCCGTCCGGGCATCAGGCGCCCCGTGAACTCGTCGACGATGAGCACCTTGCCGTCCTGCACGACGTACTCGACGTCGCGCTCGAACAGCGAGTAGGCCTTGAGCAGGGCCTGGATGCTGTGGATGCTCTCGTTGCGCGCGCCGTACTCGCGGTAGAGGCGGTCGCGCTCGGCGACGCGCTGGTCGGGCGTGAGGTCCTCGCGACCCTCGAGCTCGGAGAGCTGGCTCGTCAGGTCGGGCACGACGAACCGATCGGGATCGGACGGCGACATGAGCGTGCGTCCGGCCTCGAGCAGGTCGACGTTCCGCGACTTCTCGTCGATGGTGTAGAGCAGATCGTCGTCGAGCTCGTGCAGGCGCTTGTCGCGGAGGTACTCGAGCTCGACGCGATTGATGAGCTTGCGCAGCTCCGGCTGCTCCGAGACGAGCTTGATGAAGCGCTTGTGCTTGGGCGCTGCGCGCTGGACCTGGAGCAGCTTGACGCCGGCGTCCCACTCCTTCTTCTCGTCCTTGAGCAGCGCCTCGGCCTCGCCCAGCGACTCGGCGGCCCACTGCTGCTGCGCGCGCACCAGTCGCTCGACGAGCGGCTTGAGATCGGCGAAGCCCTGGTCCTCGCCCTCGACCGGGCCCGAGATGATGAGCGGCGTGCGCGCCTCGTCGATCAGCACGGAGTCGACCTCGTCGACGATCGCGTAGGCGAACGAGCGCTGGACGCGGTACTCGGGCCGCACCGCCATGTTGTCGCGCAGGTAGTCGAAGCCGAACTCGTTGTTCGTGCCGTAGGTGATGTCGCAGGCGTACTGGTCGCGCCGCGTCGCCGGATCCATCTGGTTCTGGATGCAGCCGACCGTGAGGCCCAGCAGCTTGTAGATCTCGCCCATCCACTCGCTGTCGCGGCGCGCCAGGTAGTCGTTGACCGTGACGAGGTGCGCGCCCTTGCCGGCGAGTGCGTTCAGGTAGAGCGGCAGCGTCGCGACCAGGGTCTTGCCCTCGCCCGTCGCCATCTCCGCGATCATGCCCTCGTGCAGCATGACACCGCCGATGAGCTGCACGTCGTAAGGCACGATCTCCCAGGTGATGGGGATTCCGCAGACCTCCCACGAGCGGCCGCAGAGCCGCCGGCAGGCCTGTTTGACGGCCGCGAACGCCTCGGGAAGCAGGTCGTCGAGGGTCTCCGCGCCGCCCGCGAGGCGGCTCCGGAACTCGTCCGTCTTGGCCCGCAACTGCTCTTCCGGCAAGGCGTCCCACTCGTCGCAGAGTCGCTTGATCTCGTCCACGATCGGCTGGACGCGCTTGAGCTCGCGATCGTGGCGGGAGCCGAAGACGGCCTTCAGGATGGATTCGAACATGGGCGGGAGAATAGTGGGTGGATCACCGGGGGGCAAAACATCGGCCTGACAGCCATCGGACACGAGGTGCGATCGCACGTCGAGATGCGCCCGGGTCCGCTGCGGTGCGGAGGGAACGGGCGCTCGCCGTGGCGCAGAACCGCCGCGCAAAGCGCGCGGCCCGATGCTTCGCATCGGGCCGCGGGGGTCACGGGGCGTGAGCGATCAGACCTTGCAGACGTGCGCCGCCTCGGCGCCTCGAGTGCTGCTCTTGAGTTCGAACTCCACCGTCTCGCCGGGGTGAAGCGTGCGGAATCCCTGTGCCTCGATGGCGGAGAAATGAACGTAGACTTCAGAGCCCTCCATGCCCTCGGTGGTGATGAAACCGTAGCCCTTCTGGTCGTTGAACCACTTGACGGTGCCACGCGCCATGGGTGGTCCCCTCCTGAAGCAGAAGCAAAACCGGGGTGCTCCCGGACCCGCACTCAGGTTGCGCCGCTCGGGCGCGGCGGGTCAAGAGACTTTCGAGCCGCGTCCTGACTGGGCGCGCTGGCCCCTGTGCCGCGACGTCCAGCGTTCGTGCAGCTGGCGCGCTTCGCCGTGCGAGGCATCGGCCTCGAGCACGAGCTCGAGCTGGTGGAGCGCACCCGGCGTGTCGCCGCGCGCCTCGAACGCACGCGCCAGCTCGACGCGCGCGGCGTGGTAACCGGGATTGAGCTCGAGCGCGCGCGTGAACGATTCGACCGCGTCGTCGAACGCCCCGCTCTGCAGCTCGTGCGCGCCGATGAGCATCTGGAGGTCCGGATAGCCCGGACGCTCGAGCGAGGCTTCGCGCAGCAGCGCGAGCGCCCCGGTGGCGTTCGAGGCGCGGAGCAGCTCCTGGTAGCGACGCAGCCGCTCCTCGAGCCACTCGTCGCCCGCGCTGAGCGAGCGGCGCAGCAGTGCTTCGCCCTGTTCGAACTCGGCGTGACCGAGCTGCTCGAGCCCCTGGTGGAACGCGCTTGGCTCGAGCATCGCGCCATCGTTGGCGAGCCCGCGCAGCGTCGCCATCGCTTCGGCGAGTCGGCCGTCGCGCGCATCGAGCAGCGCGCGTTCCACCGCTGCGCCGCGATAGCGCGGATTGAGCACGAGCGCGCGATCGAAGGACTCGCGCGCCGCGGCGAGCCGGCCGCGCCGCACGAGCAGGCAGCCGTGCCGGCAGTGCAGGTCGGCCCAGTCCGCCTGCTCGAGCGCGGACTCGAGCGCGCGCTGCGCGACGTCCAACTCCCCCGCCGCCTCGGCCCGTCGCGCCAGCTCCGCGATCGCCGCGACCAGCTCCTGGCGCTGGTCGCTGCCCTCGGCCGACGCGAGCGCGAGCCGCAGCCACTGCGCGCCGTCGGCGAAGCGGCCGTCGTCGGCCATGCGGAACGCCGCGTCGCGCGCGGCGTCGGGAGGTGGCGCGGAAGAGGCCATGGTTCCCGGGGTATCGGCCGCCGCCACCGCCCGCTTCAGGCCGTCAGCCACTTCATCAGGTAGCCCGAGGCGAGCGTGATGCCGAGGTTGTCGTCGAGCGGGATCGGCAGGATCTCGACGATCGTCGCGAGCAGCGCACCGGCCACCGCCACGCCCGCGGGCACCGCGCCGATCGCGCTCACATAGGCCGCCCACGCGAGGCACGCGAGCAGGCAGCCCGCCGCGCCCTCGAGCGACTTGCCGAAGAAGCGGTGGCGGCCGTAGGCGCGCCCGACCAGCGCGCCGAACGCATCGCCGAGCACGGTGTAGCCGAGCGCCGCGGCCGCGACCGGCTGCGGGAAGATCTCGATCGCGAGCAGCGAGGCGAGCAGCAGGTAGGTCGAGCCGAGCAGGCTGAACGCCTCGTGCTCGCGGATCAGCCCGCCCAGGAACTCGCGGAAGAAGCGCTTCACGCGCTGCTCGTGGAGCCTCAGCGCGTCGATCGCGATGGCGATCGCGGTCAGGATCGCGAACAGCAGCGCGAACTGCCGGCGGCCGCGCGGCCACGGCAGCTGCTCGTGGATCAGCTCGTAGGGCAGGATCAGGAACGCGAGGTGGATCGCCTTGCGGCGCGCCTCGTCGAGCCACGAGCGCGAGCGCAGCGGTCCGAGCGGATCGGGTGAGGCGGCGGACGGGCTCACGCGCGCAGGGTAGCGCGCCGCGAGCGCGTGGCGCTACGGCGCCGCGACCGGGCGCAGCTCGCGATACGCCTGACGGAAGCCGAGGATGCGCTTCACGTAGTCCTGCGAGTCGGCGTTCGAGGCCAGCTCGCAATAGAGCGCCTCGCCGCCGCGGGCGATCAGCTCGCGCCAGTCCGGGCGCACGTGGCTCGCGCCCGCGTTGTAGGCGGCGAGCGCGACGGCCGGATCGCCGCCGAATCGCGCCATCAGTTGCGCCAGGTAGCGCGCGCCGTAGCGCACCGCGTGCGCCGGGTCGAAGAGCGTCGTGTCCACGGGCGCGGGCTCGTGGAGCGCGCGCGCCATGTCGGCCGCGGTCGCGAGCTTGAGCTGCGTCAGCCCCAGCGCGTCGCTCTTCGAGCGCGCGCTCGGATCGAACCGGCTCTCCTGCCGGATCAGCGCCATCATGAGCGCCGGTTCGACGAGCGAGGACTCGGCCTGGACCTCGTTCGCGTACGCCGGCGGATAGGCCCAGGGTACGAACGACCACGCGAGGGACGTCGAGGAGTTCGAGAGGCGCAAGGCCAGCGCGGGCCGACCGGCGTCGTAGGCGAGCGCGCCGAGCGCCAACCCAACAGGCCCAGCTGCTTCCTGCTGGCGCTCCCCACTCGCCGTGTCCGCGCCCTCGTCCGCCGGCTGCTCGGTCAACGACGCTCGGTCGATCCATCGCGCGGCGTCGTCGCTCCGGCCGCAGCGCACCAGCGCGCGTACATCGTCCTCGGTCGCGAGCGGTGACGGGTTCGTCGCCCCGATCGAGTCCGGCCAGCCCCGCACGCCAAGCGTCTCGCGCGCAGCGCTGCGGTAGATCCCATAACCCGACGCGCAGGCGAGTACGGCCAGCAGGGAATCCGAGCGCTCTCGATCGCGACCCCTCAGCGCAAGTGCCAGCCAGAACAGCTTGCGCTCGGGAAGTCGGGTTCGGTCACTCAGGAAGAGCGCTGCTGCGGAGTCGGGGCGCCCGAGCGCGACGTACATCAGACCGGCTTCGATTTCAGTGTTCAGGGAGCCGTCGCCTTCCAACCTCATCCTCAGGACGCGTTGGAACCGCGCGAGCGCGTCACGGTATCGGCAGCGATCCTCGCACTCGCGCCCGGCCTCCCACCACGCGAGCGCGCGGCGGTCGGAGTCAATCGCTGCCTTTCCCACCTGCGCGTAGAGCGCCAGCGCCGAATCCGTCCTGGCGGCGTCCCGCAGATCGCGCGCCCGTTCCAGATCGGCCCTCGCCACCTGGTCGGGATTTCGAGCCAAGTGCCGGGCCGTGGTGGCGGCCCCCGAGGCGGTCAGGGGATAGCGGCAGTCACGCAGCAGCGACGCGAGCCCCAGGGCGGCGCTGAATCTCCCGGCGGAGTCCGCGCGGGCGAGCGCCCGGCGCGCCAGCTCGATCGCGAGCGGTCGGGCGCCGCGCAGATACGCCGCCGTCGATCCATCCCGCAGGTCGGTGAGCGAGAGCGAGTCGCTCCGTGCCCGCGTGATCGAGTCGATCCGCGCGAACGCGGCAGCCGCGGGCGCAGGAACGCCCGGGTACTTGAGCAGTACCTGCCGCGAGAACGCCAGCGAGTGGGTCGTGTCGCCCGCGACCAGCCGAAGTTCCGCGCGGGCGTCCAGCCAGGCCGCCCGCTCGGCAGGCGCCCAGTCGACACGGCCGACGGGCCGGTCATCGGCGGCCGCAGCCATCACCGAATCCGCCACCGCCGCTCCAAGACGCACGAGCACGTGCCGGGCGAGGCGCTGCAGCGCCGGCCACTGCCACGGGCCCGGCCGGCCCGCGAGCGAGAAGAGGCACGAGTCGGCGCCCACGCTGTCGCCCGCCGCCGCGCGCAGGTCGGCGAGCACGTGCAGCGCCGTCGCGGCGCGCGTCGTGTCGGCGAGGCGCGCGCGCCAGAACGCCAGCTCGGCCTCGCCGCTGAGCGGTGCGGTCGTATCGGGCGAAGCGATCCACACGACGCGCGGGCCGCCCGCATCGCGCCGCACCTCGAGCCGCATCGCATGAGCGGGCGGCGCCAGCAGCGCCAGCGCCACGGCGAGGCCGAGCGCGGCGGCTCTCGTTCTCACTCCCATTCGATCGTCGCGGGCGGCTTGCTCGTCACGTCGAAGACGACGCGGTTGACGCCGCGCACCTCGTTGGCGATCCGGCTCGCGGCGCGCGCGAGCAGTGCGTGCGGCAGGCGCGTCCAATCGGCGGTCATGCCGTCGACGCTGTCGACGGCCCGCAGCGCCACCACCTTTTCATAGGAGCGCTCGTCGCCCTTGACCCCGACGGTCGCGACCGGCAGCAGGACCGCGAACGCCTGCCACGTGCGGCCGTACCAGTTCGAGCGGCGCAGCTCCTCGAGGAAGATCGCGTCCGCTTGACGCAGCGTCTCGAGGTCGGGCTCGGTGACCGCGCCCAGGATGCGCACCGCGAGGCCGGGCCCGGGGAACGGATGGCGGTCGACGAGATGCGGCGCGAGCCCCAGCTCGCGCCCGAGCGCGCGCACCTCGTCCTTGAACAGTGTGCGCAGCGGCTCGACGAGCGCGAGCTTCATGCGTTCCGGCAGCCCGCCGACGTTGTGGTGCGACTTGATGACCTGGGCGCCGTGGCCGGCCGATGCCGACTCGATGACGTCCGGGTAGAGCGTCCCCTGCGCGAGGAACTCGATCGGCCCGAGCCGCGCGGCTTCCTCCTCGAACACCGCGACGAACTCCGCGCCGATCACCTTGCGCTTGCGCTCGGGGTCGGTGACGCCGGCGAGCCTCGCCAGGAATCGCTCGCGCGCATCGACGCGCACGAGGTTCAGGTTCCGCGCTCCCAGTTCGCGCACGACGTCGTCGGCTTCGTTCATCCGCATGAGCCCGTGGTCGACGAGCACGCACGTCAACCGTTTCCCGATGGCGCGGTGGATGAGCGTGGCCGCGACGGTCGAGTCGACGCCGCCCGAGAGCCCGCAGAGCACGTGCCCCTCGCCCACCTGCGCGCGGATCCCGCGCACCGCGGTGCGGACGAAGCCCTTCATCGACCAGTCCGGTTTCAGGCGTGCGATGCGGAAGAGGAAGTTGGCGAGCACGCGACGGCCGTGGGGCGAGTGCTCGACCTCGGGGTGGAACTGGATCAGATGGAACGGGCGGCGTTCGTGCCGCGCCGCGGCGAACGCGCAGTCGCGGGTGTGTGCGACGCGGATCCAGCCGGGCGCGAGCGCCGTCACCTCGTCGCCGTGGCTCATCCAGGCGCGGAAACGCTTCGGCATGCCGGCGAAGAGCGGCGAGCGGCCATCCTGCGCGAACGTCGAGCTGCCGTACTCGGCGCGGGCCGACCTAGCGAGCTCGCCGCCCATCAAGCGTTGCGTCACCTGGAACCCGTAACAGATTCCAAGAATGGGCTTTCCGAGCTCGTAGATTCCGGGGTCCGGCTGGGGCGCCGCGGCGCGATAGCCGCTCGCCGGCGAGCCGGAGAGGATGAGCGCGGCCGGCCGGCGCGCGTGAATCTGCTCGAGTGGCGTCGTGCCCGAGACGATCTCGGAGTAGACGCCGAGCTCGCGGACGCGCCGGGCGATCAACTGCGTGTACTGCGAGCCGAAGTCGAGGATGAGGACCCGCGCCCGCGCCATCGCGCCCGTCAGTGCCGGAACGTCCGGCGGTCGGTGAAAACCATGGCCAGTCCCAGCCGATCCGCCTCGGCGATCACGTCGGCGTCGCGGACGGAACCGCCCGGCTGCACGATCGCGGTGATGCCGGCGCCGGCCGCGTGCGTGACGCTGTCGGCAAACGGCAGGAAGCCATCGCTCGCGAGCGCGCACCCCGCGACGTCGTGCCCCGCGCGCCGCGCCTTCATGAGCGCGACGTCGACCGCATCCACGCGCGAGGTCTGCCCGCTGCCCAGGCCGATCAGCGCCTCACCGCGCGCCAGCGCGATCGCGTTGCTGCGCGCGCCCGCGCAGACCTGCCACGCGAACGCGAGCGCGTCGCGCTCCTGCGCGCCCGGCTCGCGCCGTGACACGGTGCGCCACGCCGGCGCCTCACCCGCCGACTCGCGCTGGAGCAGCGCCCATGGGCCCACGAGGCGCAACTGCCACGGATCGCGCGGCGCGAGGTCCGCCGCCGTCAGCCGGACGAGCCGCAGGTTGCGCCGGCCCCGCA
>Ga0335083_10011390_pt1 | contig 10676 bp, 7 predicted proteins | sample Lox_Sample_42_FD_206716 | JGI IMG/M metagenome (GOLD analysis project Ga0335083, IMG submission 206716) | Soil microbial communities from Loxahatchee National Wildlife Refuge, Florida, United States - Lox_Sample_4.2 | ecosystem: Environmental > Terrestrial > Soil > Wetlands | place: USA: Florida... | reverse complement strand
GCCGCCAGCTTTGCGGGCGGTGTTGCCGCCATGGCCATTGCCGGCCTCGCGTGCACGGTGGCCGCCGGCGGCGGTTTCGGCATGAGTGTCGCGCACGCCTCGCCGGTCTCGCATCACGCCGCCGCGCCTGCAGTCGAGCCGATTGATGTGGCCGCGGTTCAAGCGCAGCTGGCGGCAGCGAACAGCGACATGCATGCCGCGCAGAGCGCGACCGATGGCGCGATGAATCGCCTGCAAGCGCTTTCCGCGAACTAAATCCAGAAAAGTCACGATGAGTTTTGAAGCGCGGCGCTTAACGGCGCCGCGCTTTCATATTCACGCGCCCAGACTTGCCTGATAGGCATGGCCGGCCGCCGCGAACCTGGGGCGGCGCGGAGATGGCGTAATGAGCCCAACAAAAGTGGACAATGCAGAGACGCGGCGCCTCGCGAACGCCATCCGTGCTTTGGCGATGGACGGTGTGCAAGCGGCGAACGCTGGCCACCCCGGCATGCCGATGGGCATGGCTGACGCGGCGACGGTGTTGTTTGCGCACTATCTGAAATTCGATCCGAAGGACCCGCATTGGCCCGACCGAGACCGCTTCGTGCTCTCCGCGGGTCACGGCTCGATGTTGCTCTATGCGCTCTTGAATCTCACCGGCTACGACCTTCCGATGGAGGAGCTTAAGCGCTTCCGCCAACTCAATTCCAAAACGCCTGGACACCCGGAGCGAGGCCACACAGTCGGTGTCGAAACCACGACTGGGCCGCTGGGGCAGGGCATCGCCAATGCTGTCGGCATGGCGCTCGCGGAAGCGCATTTGAATGCGCGCTTTGGCGACGATCTTGTTGATCATCGCACCTGGGTGATCGCGGGCGACGGCTGCCTGATGGAAGGCATCAGCCACGAGGCGCTGGCCTTTGCCGGCCGCCAGAAGCTCAACAAGCTCATCGTTATCTGGGATAATAACGGCATCTCCATCGACGGTGCTGTGGCGCTCTCCGACATCACCAACCAGGAGCAGCGCTTCGCGGCGAGCGGCTGGAATACGCTGGCCTGCGACGGGCTCGACGCTGCTGATGTCGCGCGCGCGTTCGACGCAGCGCTCAAGTCCGACAAGCCGGTCTTCATCAATTGCAAAACCATCATCGGTTTCGGCGCGCCGAACAAAGCTGGCACGCGTCATGCCCATGGTGAAGCGCTTGGGCCGGATGAGGTCGCTGCGGCGCGCGTGGCGCTGGATTGGAATTATCCGCCTTTCGTCATTCCCGATGACATCGGGTCCAAGTGGCGCGAGATCGGCGCGCGGGGCGCAAGCGCGCGGCGTGATTGGGAAGGGCGCTTGAAGGCCTCGCCCAAGCGCGCTGAATTCGAAGCAGCGTTTTCCGGCGATGTGCCGGCCGCCGCGCAAGCGGCGCTGGCCAAGCACACGCAGACCATGGCGGAAACCAAGCCGGCGCTGGCGACGCGTGCGTCTTCCGGCGCGACCTTGGAAGCGATCTTCGGGGCTTTCCCCGAATTGCTTGGCGGCTCGGCGGATTTGACGCCGTCCAACAATACGCTGGTGAAAGGCGCCTCCGATATCAGCGCGGAAAACCGGCTCGGCCGTTATGTGCGCTATGGCATTCGCGAGCACGGCATGGCGGCGGCGATGAACGGCATGGCCGCGCATGGCGGTGTCGTGCCTTACGGCGGCACGTTCATGTGTTTTTCCGATTATTCGCGGCCTTCGATCCGCCTTGCCGCTTTGATGGGCGTGCGCGTGGTTCACGTGCTGACGCATGATTCCATCGGGCTTGGTGAAGATGGGCCCACCCATCAGCCGGTCGAACACATGGCCGCGCTGCGGGCGATCCCGAACCTCTTCGTGTTCCGCCCGGCGGACGCGGTGGAAACGGCGGAGTGCTGGGCGATCGCGCTCAATATGAAAGATGCGCCGTCGGCGCTGGCGCTGTCGCGGCAATCGACGCCGGCTTTGCGCACTAGCGCGGCGGAAAATATGAGCGCCAAGGGCGCGTACGAATTGTTTGCCGCAGAAGGCGGGCCGTCGCGCGTGGCGCTGTTCGCCACAGGCACCGAGGTCGCGCTCGCCGCCAAGGCGCGCGATCTGCTGCAGGCCAAGGGCATCCCGACGCGGGTGGTTTCGGCGCCGTGCTTTGAATTGTTCGACCAGCAGGACGATGCGTATCAAGACGCTGTGTGCGGCGAAGAAGACGAGCTCAAGATTGGCGTGGAAGCCGCAGTCGCCCAGGGCTGGTTCGAAGCCTTCGGGCTCGACGCTTTCATCGGCATGACCGGCTACGGCGCTTCGGCGCCGCTCAAGGATGTGTTGCAGCATTTCGGCTTTACGCCTGAGAACATCGTCGAGACAGTCGAAGCGTTGCTCTGACGCCCTGGCGGCGCAGGCGCATTTCGCTTTAAGCTCCCTGGAACGGGGAGAACGGCATGAGCGCGCTGAGAACAAGCGGCTTGGCGGTCCAGGTTCTGGTGGCCGTGCTGCTTGGCGCCTGCGCTGGCGGCGGGGGAGGAGGTGGCGGTTCGGTCGCCATGCCGCCACCACCTCCGCCCTTGTCGCCGCCGGTTTCACCACCGCCGCTGCCGCCGATACCGCCGTTGCCGCCGGCGGCGGCGCCGGGCTCGTATCCCGATCCAAGCTCCGCCGAGTTCAAGACCGATTGGGGGCCGGGCGGCATCAATGCGCAGGCGGCCTGGCAATTTCAGAATGGGCACGGCGAAGGCATACTTATCGGGGTCATCGACGACGGCATCGTGGCGCCCACCGATCCGAGCTACGCGGAACTGGCGGGCCGCATCGATCCGGCCTCCACCGACATCAACTCCACGCGCAATCAGTTGAGCTCGACGCTCTCGCACGGCAGCGAGCTGTCCGCGCTGATGGTGGGGAATTTCAACGGCTCGAGCACCGTGGGCGTCGCTTTCGACGCACATGTGCTGGCGGTGCGCGCCGACAATGGCAGTGACAGCTTTACTTTCTCGGATCTCGCCAATGCCGTGAATTACGCCGTCGCGCACGGCGTCAACATCATCAATTTCTCGCTCGGAACCGCGAGCGTGCCCAACTCAACCGACGCCAACGCCTTTCGCGACGCTATCGCCAATGCAACGTCGCGTGGCGTGATCATCGTCTCGTCCGCGGGCAATGACGGGCCAAACGCGCCAAACGTGATCTATCCGGGGTTTTGGGCGACCGATCCGAACGTAGGTCATGGCCTCATCATCAGCGCGGGCGCAATCAACCAGGATGGGACGTTCAATACAGTCTCGAACCCCGCGGGCGCGGCGGCGAGTTCGTATGTCACGGCGCCAGGTTGGCAGATCATCGTGCCGGATTTCGGCCCTGTCGGGCCCGTGCCCGGCTACCAAGTCTGCTATCCCGATCCGAGCAATTGCAACGGCTTGGTTCAGATACAGGGCACATCATACGCCTCGCCACATGTGGCTGCCGCGGCGGCCGTGCTGGAGAGCGCCTTCCCTGGGCTGACGCCGCAGCAAGTGGTGGACATCATCTTGGCCAGCACGGACGACACTGGTGCGGCGGGCGTCGATGCACAGACTGGCCACGGCGAACTCGATCTGGCGCGCGCCTTTGCACCATTCGGCACGGTCGCCGCGCCGCTGGTGGCGGGTCGTCCGGCGGCGACGCCAACGACGATGCTCGGCGTGGTGGGCGCAGCCTTTGGCGACGGCTTTGCGCGTTCGGGCGCATGGCGAACGGTCGGGTTCGATAAATACGGCCGCACCTTCAATGTCGATCTTAGCCCAAATTGGATCCGCGCGCCGTCCGGGCCGGCGCTGACGGCGGCGGCGCCGACTCTGTGGCGCACGGCGGAGGTCGACGCAAACACCAGCATGCAGTTCGCGCCGGCTGACGACGTGGCGCCGGACTCCTATCGCCTGCCGGTGAGCCGGGCTGATCTGCAGCAGCCGGCGGTGCGCATCGAATCCCATCTTGCCAACGGGCTCTCTTTTACTTTCGCCGCTCACGGAGCAGAGGCTGCCGACTCGCCGGCGATCGAGCCGAATGGTCATCTGGATTTCGTCAACGCCGACACGTCGGTGAAGCTCACGCAGCGTTTGACCAACGCGCTGAGCTTTTCATTCTTATCGGAAAGCGGCGAGGCCGCGGTTGGCTTGCAGCAGCAACGCACCGATCGTCACGCCGCCGCGGCCCAGGCCAATCTTAATTTCGGCAAGCTCAATCTCGACGCCAGCTATGGCCAAATCAGCGAAGGCGAGGGCCTTCTTGGCTTGGTCTGGACGGATACCTATGGCGGCACGCCGCGCGGCGACATCCGCTTCGCCGGCCTCGCGGGTTGGTATGACGTGAATGATGCTTGGCGATTCAACTTCGACGCTGAAAGCGGCGTCGCCGGTTTGGCGCAAGAGGGGTGGCTCTCGGTCGGATCACCGCTGCGCACCAGCGCGTTCTCGACAGAGCTTGATTATTTCGGCGCGTCGGACTGGCTAAAGGCCTTCGGCGCTGCGGGTCGCGGCGTGCTGGCGCTTACCTTGTCGCAGCCAGTGCGGGTCGAAGACGGGACGCTGCTCGTCACCATGCCGACGGCAAACGCTTATGGCCGCAAAAGTTTGAGTTATGAGACCCGCGCGTTTGATCCGACGCCCTCTGGCCGCGAACTGCGGCTTGGCTTGGGTTATCGCTATTTTGAAGGCGAGACCCTCTCGGCCTTTGGCGAGGTGCTGCGCGTCGCCGATCCCGGCCACGTCGCCGATGCGCCGGACGAAACCGTCGTGCGGTTTGGTCTGCGCCTGCGCGACTGAGCTATTCGAGCTTTTCCGCCATTTCACGCAGCGCCTTTACCTCCTCGGCGCGCGCGCGCGGCACAATGACGATGACGTCGCCGGTGGCGACGACGACAAGGTCGTTCACGCCCGCGACGCAGATCTTCGGCCCATCGCTACGCAGCAGATTGTTGTGCGCGTCGAGCGCAACCACGGGTCCTTGCTTCACGTTGCCGTCTCCGTTGTGTTCTGAAAGCCGCCAAATTTCGTCCCAGGCGCCGACATCGGCCCAGCCGATCTCGCACGGCGCGACCGCCGCGCGCCGGGTTTTTTCCATCACCGCCTTGTCGAGCGGCGCTGAAGGCGTCGCGGCGAAGCAAGTTGCGTCGAGCAAGATCTCGCCGCCGCGGCGCTCAGCGCGTTGAAGCGCGGCAAGCGCGCCGTCGCGGATATCCGTCGTCACAGCGAATTCGTCGAGCATGACTCGCGGGCTAAACAAGAACATACCGGAGTTCCAGGAAAAGCCTGGTTTGCTGAGATAGGTACGCGCCGTATCGTGGTCCGGCTTTTCATGAAAACGCGCGACCTCGTAGACCCGGTCCGCCAGTTCGGCGCCGCGCTCGATATAGCCGTAGCCGGTCGCGGGCCGGTCCGGCGTAATGCCGAAAGTGACGATGCGATCTTGAGCCAACGGCGCCGCGCGTTCGAGCGCGGCAAGGAACGCGGCGCGGTCTCTAATGATGTGATCCGCTGGCAGCAAAAGCACGAGCGCATCGGGATCAAGTTCGGCGCCAAGGGCCGCTGCAACAACCGCGGTCGCGGCGGTGTTGCGGCCAGTCGGTTCGAGCACGACAACCGAAGGCGAAAAGCCGCCCTTGGCGAGTTGCTGCTTCGCGAGGTCGGCGTGCATGGCGTTACAAAGCACAATAGGGGAGGCGAACGATAACCCACGTGCTTCGCCGCTGACCCGGGCGATGGTCTCCACGATCAGCGGGACGTTGCCCATCAAAGCGTGGAATTGCTTTGGCCGCGCATCCGTCGAGGACGGCCAAAGCCGCGTGCCGGAACCGCCCGACATGATGGCGGGAATGATGCGATGCATGAACTCTTCTATCTGAACGCGGACGCATTATTCGGCAAGGCCGCGCTCAAAACGAGGGATGCGCTAAGCGCCATTGCACGAAGCGCGAGACGCCGGCCTCCAAGGGTGTCGCGGGCTCGAATCCGACCAAGGCTTTAGCCCGGGAAATATCAGCGAATGTCGTAGTGACGTCGCCTTTTTGCGGCTGCTGCAAATCCAGCGTGGCTTCTTTTCCGGTCGCGCGCTCGATTGCGGTGACAAGGTCAAGCACCGTCGAGGGGCGGGAATTGCCCAGATTGAGCAGACGATGCGGTGAGGCCTCTTCCGGTGGTTTATCGAGCAGGCGTTCGATGCTCGGCGCCATATCGTCGATAAAGGTGAAATCTCGCGCCAGTTTGCCTTCACCGAAAACCGGCAGCGGGCGCCCGGCAAGAATCGAGTCGGTGAAGCTCCAATAGGCCATGTCGGGCCGACCCCAGGGGCCGTACACGGTAAAAAACCGCAAGCCCGTCTGTCTCGTGCCGTAAAGGCGCGCATAGGCCTCGCTCATCAGCTCGCCCGCGCGCTTCGTCGCGCCGTAGAGCGAAGCCGGCGCGTCGCAGCGGTCGTCTTCGCGGAACGGCCCGTCGCTTCGGTCTCCATAGACGGAGGAGGACGACGCATAGACGAGGTGGGTGAGCTTCGTCGCGCTACGGGCATACTCAAGCACGGCGAGATGGCCGGCGAGGTTGGAGTGCTCATAGGCGAACGGCGCCTCGAGCGAGTAGCGCACGCCGGCTTGTGCGGCGAGGTGCAGGATGTGGGTCGCCTGCTGCGCCGGCAAAGCGGATTCCAGCGCGCCGGGGGCGGCGATGTCGCCTTCGGCAAAACGAAAATTACGGGCGCCGGAAAGCTGATCTAGGCGAGCGTGCTTAAGGGCCGGATTGTAGTAGGGGTTGAGGTCGTCAACGCCGACGATATCGCGCCCCGCGGCCAAAAGCCGGCGGGCCATGTGGAAACCGATAAAGCCGGCGACTCCGGTGATAAGAAGCATAAGCCCTACAACGCAAAAGCGCGCGAAAGCTAATTCGGCGGCGCGGGGTGTCAATCGCAGCCTTCACGAGGCGCTTCCGGCGCGTTCATAGTGGAAGGGGCAGCCGATTGGCGCTCTGATGGCGGCGTGATTCCCTTTGCAGAACTACGGAGCTGGATGTTTGATGCGGCGTTGCCCCTATGGGGCAGCTCTGGCGTCGACGCTGAGCACGGCGGGTTTCTTGAGGAGCTCAGCCTGACGGGGCGTCCGACGGCAGTCGGATTCAAGCGCCTGCGAGCGCAGTGCCGTCAAGTCTACGTCTTCTCGCACGCCAGCATGCTGGGCTGGAAACAAGGCGAGGCGCTGGCGGCGATGGGGTACGAATACCTCGTCACCAAAGCCTGGATGGGGCCGGACAAAGGCTGGGCGAAGACGCTTTCGCGCCAGGGAGACGTCCTCGATCCGACGCCCGACCTTTACGACATCGCATTCGCCTTGTTCGCGTGCGCATGGCGTCTCCGCGCGAGCCATGATCCAGACGCCCTGCGGCGCATGCATGAGACGCTGGATTTTGTCGAGGCGCACTTGCGGCCAGCGCCAGGCGTGGCGGCCTCGGAAGGGTATTGGCATCAGCTGCCGCCTGATAGCCCGCGTCTGCAGAACCCGCACATGCATCTATGCGAGGCCTGTCTCGCCGCGTTCGAGGCGACGCAAGATCAGCGCTTCCTCGATCAAGCGCGCGCAATGGTGAACCTGTTCCGCGCGCACTTGTTCGACGGCGCGACGCTCGGCGAGTACTTCACGGCCGACTGGCGCCGGTTGGGCGGAGAGCGGGGTCGCATCCTCGAACCCGGCCATCAGTTCGAATGGGCTTGGATCCTTGCTCAGTACGCCAAGCACACCGGAGACGACGCATCGAACGAGGCGGGCGCCCTTGTCCAATTCTCGGAACGCCATGGTGTGGACCTCGCCACGCAATTTACGTTCAATACCATGCGCGATGATGGCGCGCCGCTCGACCGCGGATCGCGCACCTGGCCGAACACGGAGCGTATTAAAGGCTGGCTTGGAGTGTTCGAACTTCTTGGTCACGATCCGACGGCGCAGATAGAAGGATCGACGCGCCTGCTGCTCGATCGCTATCTGGCGGTGACGCCGCGCGGATCATGGATGGATGCGTTCGACGCCGAGCAACGGCCCAGCGCAAGCGCAGCGCCAACATCGACGCTCTATCACGTTTTCTTGGCCTTTGCCGAAGTCTTGCGTCTTGAGCCCAAGCTCAGACAGCTCGGCGACCCGCAATCGGCGCTCTATTGATCCGCTTCGAGATCGGCTTGGCGGCGGGAAGCGGCGACAAGAGCGGCGGAGGCGAAAGCTGTGGCGACCCACCATTCCTGCCACGCGCCATAGCTGACATTGGCGATCAGACCGGTTGAGCCGAGTACGGCGGCGGAGGCGGCGGCGGCGAAGCGGTCATGGCGCAAGGCCGAGCTCAGCGCCGCGCCGCCGACAAGCAGGCAAATCGCGCCCAGCACGGCGCCGACAGCGCCGGTTTCCAGCCAAATCTGCAGGCTTGCGCTGTGCGGGTGTAGCGGGATCAGATTGAAGGTAAGGCCGCGCAAATGCGCAGTTTGCGGGAAGGTCCGGGCTGCATCGAGGCCGAGCCCAAGCAGCGGATGCGCGGCGATCTGCGTCGAGGCGAAATGCCAAATTTCGGTGCGGATCGCCCAGGAATCGGGAAGCTTCGCCAGCACATTAGGCGGCACAGGCGCATGGAGGATCACCCAAGGCGCCGCAAGCAGCCACGCGGCGAGGCCCCCGCACAGGCTCATGATCGCGAAGCGCGGTGCGGCATAACCGATAAGATACGCGACCAAGCCTAACCCAAAGCCGATTGTGTTGGCGGATTGATCAAACTCAAACGCAACAATGGCCCCTCCGAGCGCGATCGCACGCCAGACCAAACGCTGAAGCCCAGAACCTCCGGCCAGGGCCGCGATCGGGCCCCAAAGCACGCACACCAACACGCTGGCGCCACGCGCGGGGTTGCGCATCAGCAGACCTGTCTCCGTATGCGGTTGGCCGAGCCGGTTAAGCGGCATGTCGGCAAAGGCTTCGCCCAACAGCATCAGAACAAGCAGTAGAACCGCCGCCGCCCCGACCGCGCGCGTAAGGCGGCGCCCGCCTTCGTCCGCGGAGGCGCCTGCGGCGAACAACAGGCCGCAGATGACGCCGCCGGCGAGACGTCCGGCTTGCGCATGGTTGGGATAAGGCGACCACAATGCCGATGCGGCGACATAGGCGACGAACGCGACCAGCGATAAAAGGAACGCCCAGTTGAGTGCGGAACGCGGTCTCAGACTGCGGAACGGCGTCGCCAAAACCCCCGAAGCAGCCTGCAGGGCCGCCATCGCCATCGCGCCAGCGGTTGCCGCGGCCGGCAGCGTCAAAAAGAAAGCTGCGGCAGCGAAAGCGCCGAAGCCTGGACCTTGCCTGCCGCGTTCGGAATCCATTGCCAAAAATCCATCTCCAAGGTGGCGCAGAGGCTCAAGAAAACCGAGCAGAAATCAAGCTCCGGAGAGGTCGCAGCCCGACATGTCGATTTCTAACCAAAGAGATTGGTTCGTTCGCGCAAAATTCGCTTCAACTTTGCGCCGGGTTCGCTAGGTTGTCGCTAGGCAGCGGTGGGACGCTTGCATGCAGAGATTGATCCTGGCGCACGTGGCCGGTGACGAGGCGGCTGCCGAGGTGGTGGCAGCCGCGTCATCCGGGCTCGACCTCGCGCCGATCGTCATGGCGATCGGGCGGGACACGCGTACGTTTTATGCCGGCGCCGGCGCCCTGCTGGGCTTGATCTGGTCGAAGAAGGCCGCGTCATCCGCGGAATATAGCCGCCTGGTCGAGATCGGCGCGGCGGCCGGGTCCGGCGCTATCCTGATCCGGGTCGATAACACGCCGCTGCGCGACGCCCTGCTGGCGTTACGGCTTATCGAAGTTCAATCGGGCGCCAGCCCGAGCGAGTTCCTTTCGGCGGTCCGCGTCGCCAGAAGCGCCACGCGGTTCAACGTGCCGCGTCAAGAAGATCGGCCCAATTTCAATCCTGCGTCGGTTCCTGCGCGCGGTGTTGACGGCAAGGCTTCGTACAGCCGGATGTTTGTCAGCGGCATGGCGCGTGGTCTCGCGAGCAGCGTCGCCGTGATCAGCCTGGGGGCCGGCGCCGCTGTCGGCGTACAGAATCAGGCGCTGCTGGGATCTTCCAGTCTTGCGGACCCCCTGCGTCAGGACGCGCCGCGCGTGGAGCACGCAAACACAACGCTTGATGTCAATGACTCCTTTGTTGGGCGCCAGGCCGGGCTGGTTTCCGATCAAGAAATGGCGCGTCAGGCGACCGTGCTTCGCGAGTCGATTGCCCACCAGCGGGTGGAAATTTTTGCTCGCCTCGACTTCGCTGAACAGCAGCTGGCTGACGCGCGGGCGCGCACCGATGGGGTCATCGCCCGCCTGCAAGCAATTTCGGCGGAGGGCCGGTTCTTCGCGGCTGCTTCTCCGAGCACCGCGCGTGTGCAAGCACCGGCGCCGGTGGTGCGCCAAGCGGCGTCGCCTGTCCCGACCAAAGCGACCGCGAGCGCCATTTCGCTCGTGCATCAGGCGGCCGCCAGCCAGAGGCGCGCGCAAGGGGACTTGGTGGTGAGACTGACGCCGGCTGCGCCGCAGGGCGCGCGGCTCGAGGCTTCGCGTGATTTGCTTGCCCTCACGCGATACGCGGTGGCCCTGAGCGAATCACCCGCCCATTTCACCTACAGCGTGAACGATTTGGACCTCTGGTCGCCAACCTGATCC
>Ga0335083_10011389_pt1 | contig 10676 bp, 8 predicted proteins | sample Lox_Sample_42_FD_206716 | JGI IMG/M metagenome (GOLD analysis project Ga0335083, IMG submission 206716) | Soil microbial communities from Loxahatchee National Wildlife Refuge, Florida, United States - Lox_Sample_4.2 | ecosystem: Environmental > Terrestrial > Soil > Wetlands | place: USA: Florida... | reverse complement strand
AGCGCCGTGAAGAAAGCTCCAGATCACGCTGATTGCTGGGCGATGCTCTCGTGGCTCTATCGTGCTGAATACACGCATGGATACCACGCACGGGCTGATTCGATGGACCGCTCGTTGACGGCGGCGCGACGAGCGGTGAATTTGGCGCCTTCCAGTCAGTTGGCGCACGCCGCGTTGGCGTCAGCCCATTTCTTTCGTGGGGAACTGGGCGAGTTTCGCGCCGCGGCGGAGCGCGCCTTGGCGCTCAACCGCATGCAGGGGTACACCACGGCCTTTCTTGGGCTGCACTTCGCCTATTCCGGCGACTGGGAACGCGGTTGCGCGCTTGCTGAACGTGCGACGCAACTCAATCCCAATCATCCCGGATGGTACTGGCTGCCGCTGGTTATCAATGCCTACCGCCAACACGACGGCGAGCGGGCGCTGCAGCATGCGCTTAAGATCAACATGCCCGGCCTATGGACGGCGCAAGTAGCGCTCACCGTCGTGAACAGCCAACTCGGAAAGATGGATCAGGCACGCAGCGCGCTGCGTAACTTGCTGGCCGCCCGTCCTGACTTTGCGGCGCGGGCGCAGGGAGATCTCAGCATCTGGTGGCAGCCGGAGATGGTGGAACAGATGCTCGGCGACCTACGCAAGGCCGGGCTGGAGGTTCCCGAAGATCGGAAAACGGTTTCCAGTCGCACTGCTACGGCCGCTCCATCCATCGCCGTGTTACCTTTCGCCAACATGAGCGATGACAAGGAGCAGGACTACTTCAGCGACGGTCTTGCCGAAGAAATCATCAACGTGCTGGCGCAGATTTCGGGCCTGAAGGTAATTGCGCGGACCTCGGCGTTCGCCTTCCGCGGCAAAGAACAAGATATCCGCGAGATCGCCGAAGCACTCGGCGTAAGTACGGTTCTTGAAGGCAGCGTCCGACGGGCGGGAAGCCGCATTCGCGTGACGGCACAGCTGATCAACGCAGCCGACGGCTCGCATCTCTGGTCGGAGCGATATGACCGGGAACCGAACGACATCTTTGCCGTGCAGGATGAGATCTCGGCGGCGATCGCCAAGGCATTGCGTGTCAAGCTTTCCCCTGAAGCCACACCGCAGCGCTACACGCCGAAGCTCGAAGCTTATGAGGCGTATCTGAAGGGCAGGCAGCAACAGGTCAAAGTCACACCAGAGTCGCTCGAACTGGCCCGCCGATACTATGAACAGGCGATTGAGCTCGATCCGGCTTTTGGTATGGCCCATATCGGACTGGCATTTTACTGGATGACCTTAGCGCACTTCGGCCAGCATTCCGTCCATGAGGCCGTGTCCGCAGCGCGAGCCGAAGTCCAGCGAGCATTACAGATCCATCCTTACCTTGCGGACGGGCATGCGCTCTTGGGCTATCTGGCCGCACTGTTTGATTTTGACGGGGCTACAGCCGAGAAGCACTTTGAATTTCCCCTAGCGAAGCAGGCAAGTTTTGAGCTCGTCAAGCCCATGTACGGCGGGTTTTTGTACTTGCGTGGAGATGTGGATCAGGCGATCAAGTTGGCTGAGCGTGCAGTTGAACAGGACCCGCTGGACGTATGGGCCCACATGAATCTGCATGCCTATCTCCAGGCATCGGGCCGCGACGATGAAGCGCTGGAGCAGCTAAAGAAAGTACTGGAGCTCGACCCGAATCAGGTCGTGGCTCTCGCATCGATGGTAATGATTTACGCCGACAAGGGCGAGATCGCTCAGGCATTGAAGATCGCGCGGCGAGCCTATGCGGTTGGGCGGTGGTTCCCTGACACTGTTGGCCTGCTCGCCGCACTCCTGCGGCGCAACGGAGAAGAAGAGGAGTCAAGATCCATCGCGAACGACCTTGGTTCCGGGGAGGCGCTTGGCGATGCCCGCGCCCATGCGCTCTTTCATCTGATCTGCCGCGAAATTGACCAGGCAGCCGATTGGGTCGAAAAGGCGATCGAACAACGCGATTCCTCGATGAGGTTCTATCTCGGCTTTGTGATCTGCAAAGGGCTGCGCGCCAGCCATCGCTGGCCGAAAATCGCGAAGGTGGTCAATCTTCGGGCCTAGTTACTGACGGGTTGGCTTATCGCACGTGACTCACGCTCCGCGGCTGTGGGCTCCGTTTCTTGTCGGATGGCGGGCTAACCCTTATTCCGGTCCAGAAGTCGGCTTCCGGGACCCTGTCAGGCGTCCTCCAACCTGATAGCGTCGTTAACGGCATGGCGAAGCTTCTGCTTGCACCCTAAATATTTCTCGGTTGTCTCAATCGACGCATGACCGAGGAGGAACTGTATCTGCTCCAATTCTCCTCCCGCCAGATGGCATAATCGCGCTCATGTACGACGGAGATCATGCGGTGCGAGGTTCTGGATTCCGGCCTGGGCCGCAGCCGATCAGTAGCGCGAGAATCGCACGGTCGCGCTTGCCGCGGGCGGTCCCCATCGCAAGCCCTCGCATTAGATCTCTCGCCTGGTCGATGCTGAGCCAATTTCCAATTCTGACGCCCAATCGCTTGGCGCCTTTGACGCGGCGGATGCCCGCGGCGAGCTCCGGGCTCAGAAGGCCGGTGTCGGCCGCCTCGTATGCTAGTCGCCGCACAGCGGCTAAGCGAACGATGATCGTAGAAGGTGCGAGATTTCTCTGTTCGAGAAAGAATCGGTAACGAAGCACAACCGTTCGGTTAAAGGCTAACCGCGGTTCGGAGCAATACCAGCCGATGAATTCGTCGATGGCGTGACGGTAGGATTCTTGTGAACTCGCCGCCCCGAGTGAATGAAGTACGGCTGTCTTTGACTGCTCCAAATCCGGCAGTCGCAATATCGTTTTGGCCTTAGAGCGTTTTGATTTGTTGTGATGGACCATACCACCGGCCTCCTGAGCCGTAGCCAGTATGGTCATTCAGGTGAATTGCTAAATTGTCTCGAAGCGCGTTTCTGCCCAGCTTCCGAGTACCCAACGATAGGGACAAAACCGAGCATTGGACCTTAACCCTTTGAGGTCTAACTCTCTATCTTCTTTATGTACAGCCGAAGTCCAGCCAATACGATCCCGATCGCGATGAGCGAAATCCCCAGCCCGGCCCGGCGATAATTGCGCTCAACCATGGCTTCTTTCCCCGCTTGCAGGTTCTTGGCGGCGATTCTTAGGCCGGCTTGAATATCCTGATCCACCAAGTCCGTGCGGAAGCTGTGGATTGTGACTCGGGCCTTGGTCAGCGAATCCCTTGCCTGATCCTGCCCCAGCCGTGCTTCGCTCACCTCCATACCAGAAGACTCGGCGACGCCAAGAATTTGGTCTGCGCTCTTGATGGAAGCGTCCAACTGGCTCAAGGAACTTTGTAATCCGGCCCTTGCTTGATCACATTTGTCGCCCGGGGTATGGCACCGCATGCAGAGGGCATCAGGGCCAGTACCGAGCGTCGCGTCCGTTGGATGACTGATGCCATGATTGCTATGACAGACAACGCATCCGGGAAGAGAAGCCGCGTCAAAGGCCTTTTTGTGCGAACTTCTTTCGTACATCTGGGCCTGGAAAGCGTGACAGTTCGAACAAACATTCTGAACCTTGTCCACTCCCGGCGGAGCGGCGCCATGGTTTCCATGACAGGTCGTACAGGTTGGCGCGCTCAGATCGCCTCGCACCGCTAACGCCTGGTGGTGCACGCTGGTGCTGTACTTTGCGAACTGATCCGTGGGAATGGAATATCCCTTCATGTACTCCGCATCGGAATGGCAGCGAGAGCAAGTGTTCGCCACGTTGACTGGGTTGACCGTGGAGCGCGGATCGCTAGGCGCCCTCAGATCGTGGACACTATGACAATCCGTGCAGACCGCAACTTTCGTGTTTCCAGCCGCGAAGCGCTTGCCGTGCACACTCGTGCGGTATTGGTCCAACTGGTCCGTACGCAAGCTGGGGTTGAATTGCCGAATATATGCCGGATCCGAATGGCAACTTCCGCAAAGCTGCGGAATCTGCTTGCGATCAATCCTGCCCTTCCACCCAGCCTTGCGGCTCATGGCTTTGTCTGGATCGTCGCTGGTTGGGTCGCCTCCATGGCAACTGGTGCAAGTCAGACCCTTTTGTGCGTGTATGTCCTGGCTGAACTTCTCCTGCGTTACGCCCAGTGCATCAGGCAACGCGGAGTGGCAATCAAGGCAAGAGTTCGCGGTTTGCCCGTAACCCAGGCATGCTGCGAGCACGATACAGCTAGCCAGCCCGGCATAGCGCGCTACGGTGAATATTCCGCGCTTATTTCGCAAGATAGCCATAAACACTCATACTCACTACGTACGCAAGAGCAAAGATCGAAAGCCCAGTGATCCACTTTTTCATGTGTGAGGGCTGGTCACTCTCAAAAAATGGCAACAGAAGCCAGAACAGCCCGACAAATCCAAAAGCGAGTACACCCACGATCTCCCCGTCGATGAACCACACCTTCGGCGGGATAAGCTTGAGCGTCTGGAACATGAAGAGGAAGTACCACTCGGGCTTGATTCCCGCTGGGGCGGACACAAAAGGGTCTGCCTTGACACCGAGGTTCCACGGGAAGACTGCCGCCAACGCGCCCAGCACTCCCAGGGCCACGTACCAAGCCATCAATTCCCGCAGTGAGAAGTTGGGAAAGAATTTCATTTCCTTCTTGGCAGACGGATTCACGGCCCACTGAACTTCCAGTTTCGGAGGAATACTCATGCCCAGGCGTTGAACCAGCAACAGGTGAAGCAGAATCAACAATGTTGCCAATCCGGGTAGAACCGCGACATGGAATCCAAAGAACCGGGTTAGCGTGGCTCCAGTTACCTCTTCACCACCGCGGAGAAAGATCATGACGGGCTTGCCAATCCCCGGCACCTGCCCTGTAATCTCGGTGCCAACCTTGGTGGCGAAGAAAGCGAGTGTGTTCCAAGGCAGCAAGTAGCCACTGAAGCCGAAGCCCATGACGAGAAACAGGAGAATCACTCCGCTAAACCATGTCAGCTCGCGCGGTTTGCGGTACGCCTTAAGGAACAACACGCTGAACATGTGCGCGAACGCGGTAAAGATCATCAGGTTGGCCGACCAGGAGTGGATGGAACGAATCAGCCAACCGAACTTCACCCGAGTCATGATGTACTGCACGCTCTCGAAGGCTTCGTTCGCTCCGGGCCGGTAGTACAGAAGCAGCAGGATTCCGGTTAGCACCTGGATGACGAAGAGGAAGAGAGTAATCCCTCCAAGGAAATACCAATAGGAAAGCCGATGGAGAGGAACCGTTTTCTTCCGCAACGGCGCGATCAAGTCATCCCAGCCCAACCGCTGGTCCAGCCAGTTGCGTACGCTGCGTAAGGGACTCATCTCAAGCTTCCCTCCGACGCCTCACAAATATCTCGTCACCGCGCACCTGCACCTCAAAGCCTTCCAGCGGGCGCGGCGGAGGCCCCGAAATATTTCGGCCGTTGAGGTCGTATTTACCGTTATGGCAGGCGCACCAGACTTCATGCAGATCGTCGCGATATTGCACTGTGCAGGATAGATGCGTGCAGGTCGCCGACATAGCGCGATACTCTCCGCTGGCGGTGCGGATCAGCAGACCAGGGCGATTACCAAAGCGGAAGATCTTTCCGCTGTTCGGTTTCAGCTCCATGAGCTTGGCGGCGACGACCTCGTCCCCCCCGAGATCTGCTACCGGCGGAGGGACAAGGTAGCGCAGTACGGGGTAGATGAAAGAAGCTAAAGAGGCAAGCAGTCCCCCACCGAGGAACCATTCAATCACGCGGCGGCGCGTAGGTTTGGATTCGGAAAGCTGGTCAGCGGTCATTTGCTGCGCCTCCTGCACAGGAACCACTCGGGATATGGATCGCGAGTCTCACGCGCCGATTCCCCGGGTCAAGCAGAATGGACTTCCACGGTACGCTGCATCTCCCGCAGCCACATCGTCTGAAACAGTTGCAGGCGATGTCCTATGACGACAGCCAGATTCAGAGCAATCTTGTACCCAGCCACCGGATTAGCAGAAAAATACTGGAGCAATGCCTCCCGCGGCAGAGCTATTACTTCTGCCTGATGCAACGACGCGGTGGCGGCGAGGGTGAACCTGTAGGGAGGAATCAGCGCCGACCAGCCCACGGTCTGGCCCGGGGATCTTTCTTCCACCAAAACATCCTCTTCCCGGCCCCGCACCTGCATGGGCAAGGTAAGCCTGATGCGGCCGCGTTCGACCAGGAACAAGCGATCGGCTGGGTCGCCCAAGCGGAACAGCGAGACTCCATTGGGAATGATCAGCTTTGTGCCGAGTTTCAGAACTTGACCGGCCTCCGCGGAGGAGAGATCCTTCAACAGTTCATGCGTCATGCGCCGCTCCTCAGTTCACAAACGGCGAAGGTGTCTTGCTGTGCAACAGGGTCTGCGTCGGAGACGCCAGGAACGACTCTGCGGCAGCCTGCTCCATGCGAACGTGGTTTTCAATTTGCAGCAACAGGACCTCAATCGGAACCTGTAAGGGCGGGACAGCCGGCGTTATAAGAACACGGTTGGAGAAAAAGCGGGCCGGGGCATCGGCTTTGACCAACGGAAGCTCGGGCTGCACAGTTGAATTCCATGGCTCCGAGCGCATCGCCGCTCCAAACGCAAGAGCTACGAACACTACGCCAGCCACGCCCAGGCATAAACCCATCAAGAGCATATCCATGGCAGAAACCCTCCTTTAGCACTTCTTATCGCACGTGGCATGCCAGCGTTGGCCGAGGCCTAACTCCTTTTCCTTCAGACGAGGTGGATGTGCTGGAACAACCGGACTGCCAGAATGTCATGTTGGGCCTGACGATTCGTCAGTCGTTGACGGCTGTCAGCATGTGTGCCATCATCCCGCCATCTCGGTGCCAACATAATGAAGCTGCGTTTTGCCAGCATGACGGTTGGCCTGGCGCTCGGTGTCACCGCGGCGGTGGTTGTAGCCTGCTCGCTCGCTGCCTACCTCTTTTCGGTGCATCACTTTCAAAGCCTGGTCGAAACGGCACACAGCAGTGCGCTTGCCGACGGCGAATTGATCCGAACCGCGCTCGAGCACCAGATGATGGGGAATGACCGCACTCTGATCGCGCAAATGGTCGCGAGCTTCGGCAACCAGTCGCGCGTCGAACAACTCGTAGTGCTGGACCGCAATGGCGTGGAACGTTATTCAAGTAAGCCGGGGACCGCGGGGAATGATTTTCGGATCGACTCTCCCACTTGCCAGGCCTGTCATCGCGATCCGCCGGAACGCCGGGGATCCAGCCGCGTGATCGAAACCCGCGGCGGAACGATTCTTAGAACTGTCGTGCCTATTCATAACCGCGAGGAATGCCACAAATGCCACAATCCCAGCCAGAAAATCAATGGCATCCTGATTCTGGATTACAACGCTGGAGAGGTCCGCACCGCGATGACGCGGGACCTGCGCTGGATGGTGGCCGGCACCGGTACCTTGACCTTTGTCATCGTGGGGGCCATCGCCCTAGTGATTCGGCTGTCGGTCCTGCGCCGCTTGAAGCGTTTTGAAACCACGGCGCGCCTGATTTCGCAGGGCGACCTGGAACGGCGCGTGCCCGCGGAAGGCTCGGACACACTGGCGTGGATGGCGAAAGAGTTCAATGCCATGGCCGACTCGGTGTCAGGCCTGGTCGGGGAAGTCCGCACCCAGCGTGAGCAGTTGGAAACGGTGATCAACAGCATTGATGACGGGATCGTCGTTCTCGACCCTGAGCGCAAGATTATGGCGGCCAACGACGCCTTTCTGCAGCGAGCCGGCAACTCCCGCGAGCAGGCTCTGGGCTGCTGCTGCAACCAACTTGAACCAGGGGCGTGCAACCTTTCCGACTGCCCCACCCTCGCCTGCCTGCGGTCGGGTGTGCGCCAAGTACGGATCCACGAGCGCAAAACAGGCAACGAGACGGTGGCGTGGGAAGAAATCCACGCTTCACCGATTCTAGATGCCAAGGGGCGGTTGACCCAGGTAGTAGAGGTCTGGCGCGACATCTCCGAGCGGCGAGCGGCCGAGGCGAAGCTGGCCGACTCTTATCGCTTGGCGTCGGTCGGAGTACTGGCCTCCGGGTTTTCGCACGAGATGAACACCCCTCTGGCAACGACGCTGATGTGCGTGGAAGGAATCCTCCGCGAAACTCCTTCCGGACAGGGCGGGCAAATGGATCAGGCCAGAATCCGCGAGAACGCGGCGATCGCGCGCGAACAGATTCTACGGTGCCGCGGTATCACCCAGCATTTCCTGCGCCTGTCCCGTGGACAGCGGCATGCCGGAGATGTCGTGGACCTGGATGCGGCCATCGCGGCCGCCCAGAGGCTCGTCGCTCCGACAGCCCGCGCTAACTCCGTGGAAGTCGCAGTGCGACCGTCCGCAGCGACGCTGCATGTCCGGGCCGATGAGGCCGAGTTGCAAGACCTGCTGGTCAATCTTCTGCTCAACGCGATTCAGGCATCGAAGCCGGGTGGCAAGGTTGTCATTGCCACCGGAGGCGGTGATTTCGTGCACATTCGCGTCACCGATGAAGGATGCGGGATCGCCCCGGAAAACCGTCGAAAGATCTTTGAGCCGTTTTTCAGCCTCCGCAAAGGCGGCACTGGCCTCGGTCTGTTCTTATCGCTGAACACTGTCCGGAGCTGGGGCGGCGACATCCTGGTCGAGAGTACTCCCGGAAAGGGATCCATATTCGAAGTTGTGATCCCGGCAATCCATCCCAGTCCGCAGGCGAAGGACGGACTATGAAGCCTCCCTCTCTCCTTTTGGTCGACGACGATACAGCATTCCGGCAGGTGATGAGGGGCGAGCTAAGTCATTTCGGCTACGAAGTTGACGCGGTGGGCACGGGCGAGGAGGCAATCCAGCGAGTCGTGGTCGCGGAACCTGAAGTCGTCCTGCTCGACCTGCACTTGCCCGGCCTGGGTGGACTCGAGACGCTGAAGGCCATCCAAGCCGCCACGCCGGCGACCGAGGTCATCATGCTGACCGGACACGGTTCCATCGATACCGCGATCGAATCGATCCGTGTCGGCGCCTTCGATTACGTGGTGAAACCTTGCCCGCTTGACGAACTCCACATTCGGATTCAAAGGGCGCTCGAACGCCGGTCACTACGCCAGCGAGCGAATATTCTTGAGCGTGGCCTGACTCCGCCGGATCTCGGCGATTCCTTCATCGGCGACAGCCCGGAATTCCGCCGCCTGCTTAATCTGATCGATCGCGTAGCCCCCAGCGATTCGACCGTCCTCATAACCGGCGAGACCGGCGCGGGAAAGGAATGGGTGGCCAAACTGATTCACGCGCGCAGCTCCCGACGATCTCGGCCGTTCGTAGTCGTGGAGTGTGCTGCACTGCAGGAGAACTTGCTGCAGAGCGAATTGTTCGGCCACGAGCGTGGCGCGTTTACCGGGGCCGACCGCGCCAAGCCAGGATTGTTCGAAGTCGCCAATGGCGGAACAATTTTTCTCGATGAGGTTGGAGAGGTTAGCCCCGTGACGCAGACGAAATTGCTGCGCGTCCTCGATACCTCTACGTTCCGGCATGTCGGGGGCACCCGGGAAATTCGAGTGGATGTCCGGATTCTGACCGCGACCAATCGCGATGTGTCCTCCATGGTTCGGCAAGGCCTTTTCCGCGAGGATTTGTTTTACCGCCTGAGCACGATCACGGTGGAGGTGCCGCCTCTGCGCGCCCGAGGGGCCGACGTGGACCTCCTGGCACAACACTTCGCGACCGTGCTCAACGAGCGCTTCGGCTCCAATAAACAGATTAGTGAGTCGACCCTGCAGCTCCTGCGCCGGCACAACTGGCCTGGGAACGTGCGCGAACTCCTGCATGTGGTCGAAGCGGCCCTGGTGTTCTGTGAGGGCTCGTTCGTTCTGCCCGAGCATCTTCCCGCCGCCTTGCGGAATTCGAAGCCTGCTCCGCCGACCGGCCCCTTGGCCCAGGACGCCCCGCTGCCGACGCTCGAAGAAGCGGAGCGCACGTATATCCGATTGGCGATCGAGGCCAGCAATGGCCACCGCGGAAACGCGGCCAAGATTCTCGGAATCAGCGAGCGGAATTTGTATCGGAAACTGCGCGAGCACGGCCTACTGTCGTGATCTGACAGGTTCTTGCATTTTTCTGAATCACTAAGATCTACAAACACTGATGGATGGCAGCTTCGGGAGGACGCTCCTCCTGTCAAATCACAGGTGGAGCGTTCAGTTAATCGTCGAGCGCGGAGCAGTTAGAGGAGGCGTGGCCTCAGCCCTCCCCGGGGACTAAGAAAGCTTGAAAGATGAGACCGCGGGATTTCGCAGGCAGGGAGAGTCTGAATCATGATTTCACCACTAAACGGAAACAATTCCGGGCCGGAAGTCGGCTTGTAGGAAGCGATTCCGACTGACATTCCAACAGCCAGCAAACTCGGCTGATCCGCTCCGACACTGCTCTTCTCCAAAATAAGCGCGCCAAAGATGTGCTCAGTACTCCGCACATCCGACTGGGTCATACATCAATATGCGGCTAGCGTTTTGGGTTTCTTCGTCAGCTTCGTTTCTTCGAGGAACTCTGCGACAGCTGTCGCAACTGACCGGTGCCCGTTATTGCCATTCTGAGGCAGTACTGGCACTACTTCGACTCCGTGGTTCTTTGCGTTGAGCTCCGCTTCCTTCTGCATCCGGTGCGCGGTCGCTGTGGCCGGATC
>Ga0335083_10011388_pt1 | contig 10676 bp, 8 predicted proteins | sample Lox_Sample_42_FD_206716 | JGI IMG/M metagenome (GOLD analysis project Ga0335083, IMG submission 206716) | Soil microbial communities from Loxahatchee National Wildlife Refuge, Florida, United States - Lox_Sample_4.2 | ecosystem: Environmental > Terrestrial > Soil > Wetlands | place: USA: Florida... | reverse complement strand
ATCGCTCGCACCTCCGAGTTGCGGACCTGCTGACTGCTGACTGCCTACTGGCCACCGAATCCCGAGTCCCGAACCCCGAATCCCGGCGGACACGGGATATCAAGGGCGAAGCCCTTGGCTAGTTAGTGCCTTTATCGTAGGATTCTGCCATTTTCTGGCACAATACTTTCGGCACATCGATTTGGCCCTTTGTTCATGCGGCTCGAAATGAGATTTTGGAGACATCCAACTTTTGACTGTCGACTGTCGACTTTCGACTCGTACCTGTTTGGTTCCGGCTCTGACGGCTTAGGTTAATTAACGCTTATGGAGCGGGCCCCCGGCCCTTCAAGGCCAGGACGGCTCTCTTTCGCCCCGCCCTTCCGAGACCTGACTGACTTTTTTCGAAGCCCGCCAGTCCGCCCCGCAGAATCTCTCTTGGTCTTGAAATGTAGCCTACTGCATAAGCCTACTGCAGTCGAGAGACGCCAGGAAAAATACCTTGACACGCACGCGCTGCCGTGCTACATAGGGGCGAGGTCCCCGTTCGAGGTCACCGTTATGGAATGCGTGGCATAAGCAAGCGCGCCTGGCGGCGGGCTGCTGTGAAGCGCCAGCGGCCCTTGCGCTGTAGGCAGGAACCGAAAAAATGAAAGCGTTACGAACGAACCCGTCAACTTGTTGAAACTAAAGGATGGTGATTTTGAGAAGCCGTCAAGCGAATCAAAACAAGGGTGTTAGTCTTGCTAACCCGTCAACTTGTTGAAGAATAGGGATGTTACTTGTTTCGGAGAAGCAGAAGAGAATCAAAAATCAAGGGCCCCACGAACGAACCCAGCATCTTGCTGAAAATAAAAGGTCGTGGTTTCGGTAACCCAGTATATTACAGAAAACAGGATAGTTAGCCTTGTAATCCCAGCATCTTACTGATAAATAATGCTTTGAATCGAATTCAGTAGCAATCCAGCCGGGGATCGTCAGACTGGGCGCTGAACGGAAAGAAGGCGCCACGATGCCTTGCCGCCAGGTTCTTTGGACTCTCCGTTTGCTGCGCTCATGGCGCGAACATCCGGTGCAGCAAACTAGCTGAAGGAAAAGTGGCCAAGACAACTAAAGCAAAAACCTCAAAGAAAACGAAAGCTGCCGCTCCCGCCCGAGCGAGCCGCGCTGCCAAGGGACGTGGCGACGATAAATCGATGCGCGAACATGTCCTCTACTTGCTGCGCGGCGGCGGAGCGCACGTGGATGCTGACAAAGCCCTGGCGGACCTTCCCGCGGAGCTGCGCGGAAGCGCGGTTCCGGGACTGCCCTTCACTGCTTGGCGGCTCCTCGAGCACATGCGACTTGCGCAGTGGGATATCCTCGAGTTCAGCCGGAATGCGAAACACGTGTCGCCGCCGTGGCCTGCCGGTTACTGGCCGGAGACCGACGCTCCGCCCGATGCGAAGGCATGGGATCGCAGTGTGGCCGCCTTCCGCGCTGACCTCCGCGCCATGGAGAAACTCGTTGCCGATCCCAAGACCGATCTCCATGCTAAGATTCCACACGGCGACGGGCAGACAGTGCTGCGCGAGGCGCAGCTGGTGGCCGATCACAACGCGTATCATGTTGGGCAGCTCGTGATGCTGCGCCGATTGCTGGGTGCGTGGCAGGAATAAAGGTGGCTGCGCCGGTGGTGAGATTTAGGTTTAGGTCGGGAGGAAAGCAGTGAGTTCTATCACACAGCAGATCGCCGAACAAAGAGCTTCGGACCTCCGTGTGAATCCTTCTGACGAGACCATCCGTCTGGGGCCGCTCGTGGTGCGCTTTCTGATCACCGGAGAGGTCTCCAGAGGCAGGATCGCGACCTTTGAGCTGTTCGTGCCCAGCGGGCAGCGCCTGCTGGCGCCGGCGCACAGCCACGACCACTACGAGGAGACGATTTACGGCATCGACGGCGTGCTGACATGGACTGTGGACGGAAAACAAATTGATGTCGGGCCGAGGCACGCACTCTGCATTCCGCGCGGCGCCATTCATCGGTTCGATAACAACGGCAGCCAGGACGTGAAGGCACTCTGCGCGATTACACCGGCTGCGATCGGCCCGCAGTATTTCCGCGAGACGGCCGAGGTGATCAAGGCGGCGGCGGGCGGTCCGCCCGACCGGGCGAGGATGACCGAGATTATGATCCGTCACGGCCTCACGCCAGCATGAGCAGATTTTCTTCATCGGCTTGCAGCTTTGATTGCTTCGCAAAGGGCCGGAGCGAGATTTCTCGCGGCGCCGGCCAGCGGCCCTGAGCACGGTCGAAGGGAAGGCACGGCGGCGCTCGGAGCCTGCCCTGGAAGGGAGCGCCGAAAACGGCGGTCGCAGGCCGCCCGCTAAAGTAAGGGTCGTTAATCAGGTTTAAGGGAGGGTGAATGCGGAAGGTGGTTCGTACGGTTGATGCGCCAAGGCCGATTGGCGTCTATTCGCAGGGCATCGTTTCAAACGGCTTTGTATTTGTTTCAGGACAGGGCGCCGTGAATCCCGCGACTAATGAAATCGAGGGCGATGACGTTCGCTCCCAGACGCGCCAGGTGCTACGGAATATTCGCGGTATTCTCGAAGCCGCGGGCAGCTCGCTCCAAGATGTGGTGAAGCTCGGAGTGTTTCTTGCCGACATCGGCGACTTCGCCGCGATGAACGAGGTGTTCCGGGAGTTCTTCCCTGAAGATCCGCCCGCCCGCACCACCGTCAGTTGCGTTTTGCCAAAACCCGTGATGAAGGTCGAGATTGATTGCGTGGCTCGCGTCCGAACGAAGGCCGGCAGCCAGAGGAGCTGACGATTAGCGCGGTCCCGTCGCAATGGTTACGGTCATGTTCTGACAAGGGTGTACCCCCGCCTTCGCGGGGGTGACGTCGTTGGATGAGGGAGTCCACTCTCCTGCGCAGTCATTCCCGCGAAGGCGGGAATCCATGAGTCTTTGACACATGGCTACGAAGGCCCTTTTCGGCTTCAGCCTACATAACTAGGCTATATATCTCCTGCCTCATCAGGCTCGTCGGCTAGGCCCATTTTTGATAGCCGGTAACGCAGCGCGTTCCGGGAGAGGCCGAGCAGCCGCGCGGCCTGGCTCTTGTTTCCATGGGCGCGGTGCAAGGCTTCGCGAATGATCTCGTCTTCGAATTGGTCAAGGCTCATGCCGGCGGGCGGGAAGGGAACCCGCGACTCGTCCGAGGTCGATGAGGTGGCAGTATCGCGGGCGGCAGACATATCAAAGCGAATGTCGGCCGCGCCGATGGTGTCACCGCCTGAGAGAGCAATGGCGCGTTCGATGATGTTTTGCAGCTCGCGAACGTTGCCGGGCCAGTGAAAGCTCATCAGGAGTTTCAAGGCCTCAGGGGTAATCCCGCGAATGGTCTTGCCTGCTTCCGCGGCGTACAAACTGATGAAATGGTTCGCGAGCGCAGGGATATCTTCCTTATGGTCGCGCAGCGGCGGGATATTGATGGGAACCACGTTGAGGCGATAGTAGAGGTCCTCGCGGAACTCGCCCTGTTCGAGCGCGGCGCGCAGGTCGCGATTGGTGGCCGCCACCAGCCGGACGTCAACACGCAGCGTCTTGGTTCCACCGAGCCGCTCGAACTCGCGTTCCTGTAGGACGCGCAGCAGCTTCACTTGGGTGGCGGGCGGAACGTCGCCGATCTCATCGAGGAACAGCGTGCCTTTGTCGGCGAGTTCGAACTTGCCGGGCTTGGAAGTGGTGGCGCCGGTGAACGCGCCTTTTTCGTAGCCGAAGAGCTCGCTTTCCAGGAGATTTTCGGGAATGGCGGTGGAATTGATTTTGACGAAGGGACCCGAAGCGCGCCGCGAGTGTTCGTGAATGGCGCGTGCGATGAGGTCCTTGCCCACGCCGGTCTCGCCGCCCAGCAGCACCGTGGAAACGGTGGGCGCCACGCGCACCACGGTGGCCAGCACCTCCTGCATGCGGGCGCTGCCGGCCACGATGTTCTTGAAGTCGTAGCGATGGCCGAGCGCCTCGCGCAGCGAGCGGTTTTCCTGCTGCAACCGGTGAACGTCAAGCTCCTTCCGGATGATGAGTTTCATCTCGTCAAGCGAGAACGGCTTCAGCACGTAGTCGCTGGCGCCCGACTTCATGGCCTGCACGGCGGTATCGACGGTGCCGTACGCGGTCATCACCACGACGGGAAGCTCGGCGTTGGTGCGCTTCACCGCCTGAAGAAAGTCGAGCCCGTTCATGCCGGGCAGCTTCAGGTCCGTAATGACGAGATCGAACGGCTCGGCTCTAATGATCTTGAGCCCGCTCTCGGCGTCGGCAGCGGTGCGGCTGGTGTAGCCCTCTTCGGCGAGAGTCAGCTCCAGCAGGCGAGACATCTTGGTTTCGTCTTCAACGATGAGAATGTTAGGCATGTTCGGTTTGACCTGCTATCGGGCGAAGAATCCAGAGTCGCGATGTATAGCGCCACGGAGCGGCACCGAAGCATACCGGAAAGGGCGGGGCTTCAGCCTGGCTTCAGCCCCGCCAATTCGCTGGCCATGGTGGGGCCTTTAGGCCCTGAAGTCGAGCTTCTGTCAGGGCTAAAGCCCTTTCCATACGACGCACCTTCGCGGCGGGGCTGAAGCCGGCTGAAGCCCCGCCCTTTCCGGCATGCTCCGGTTGCAGGCACTAACCCGCACCTTGTATTCTAGTCGCGCGGCAGGAAAATGCGGAAGCAGGCACCGCTCGTGGGCAGGTCCAACAGACGAATGGATCCGCCGTGCTCGCTGATGATCTTCGAGACGATGGAGAGCCCGAGACCCACGCCGTCTCTCTTGGTGGTGAAAAACGGGTTGAAGATCTGTTCGCGCAGCTCGTCGGGAACGCCGGGTCCGGTGTCGGCAAACTCAATTTCCACGCCCGGCCGCAGAGCCTCATGGGCCGGCCGAGCCGATACCCTGAGTGTTCCGCCCTGTTCCTCCATCGCCTCACAGGCATTGAGCGCCAGGTTGCTGAACACCTGTTCGCAGAGTTCGGCATCAACGTTCACCGCGGGAAGGTGATCGTCGTATTTACGCTCGACCTGCACTCTAGCGCCCTCGCAACGGCTGCCCACCGATTTCAGGGCGCGGTCAAGAATGGGAGGAACGTCAGCAAGCTGGCGCCGAACTTGCATGGGCCGGGCGAAGTCGAGAAAGCGGGTCACGATGCCGTTGAGGCGGTCAGCCTCGCTCGAGATGTTACCCGCGAGCTCTGCGGTGAGGGTATCAGAGGGCGAGAGCTTGCTTGCCAGCATTTCGGCTGACCCTCGGATGACACCGAGAGGATTGCGGATTTCATGCGCGACTCCGGCGATGAGTTGACCGAGGGCAGCTAGCCGTTCAGAGCGGCGCATCCCTGCCTCAGCATGCTCAAGCCGGCGGTTGGTTTCGGCGAGGGTCTCCGCCAGCTTGCGGTAGCTCTCAGCTTGGCGCCGGTTGTCAGTTGCGAAGCGATTTACGATGACGGCGGCCAGAAACAGGAAGAGAACGCGAATGGCCAGCTCTGTTTTGCCGGCCGTAGTGAACTCAAACTCCCTTAGCGCCGGAAACAGATAGGAGCAGTACGCAGCCGAGGCAACAGCCGTCCAAAACAAGGTGCCGAGCGCCTCGTAGGCTACGGCGGCGGAGACCACAGGGATGTAGTAGATAAGCCAGTAGGGGCTGCTAATGGCAGGATTCGAGTTGGTGTGTCCGAGCAGGAACGTGGCTAGGGCGATTTTCATCGCCACGCTGTAAGCGTCGCGTCGCGAGGCTGGGATTGAGGCAAGTAGCTGCCTATCAAAGATTTGAAACAGTCCGATGGCAAGTAGGATGAGCTGCTTGTGAACCTCACGAACCGGGGGAAGCACTGCCAGGAAACCGACTAAGGCGAGCCACAGCAGGTCCATCCAACGAAAGCCAGGTTGGCCGCTGCTGTCAATGCTGGAAAGTGAAGTCTTGACGATCAAGGCCGTCGAATCGCGCAGGGCATCAGAGGGCCGGCCAGCCGGACTCGCCTCCGCCGCCAATGAACGCGGACTATCAGCCATTCATTCTCCGGAAGCTGTGCGGTTTTGTATGAATCTTCAACATCGATTTCGAACCCGCTTCAGAAGGAGGGCATCTTCTTTCGGGAGACGCCTGCTCGGTATGCCGGGAAATTTGCGGTCAGTTGCCGCGCACGGTGCCGGCCTGCGTGACACTCTCCACATGGAACTTCTGGTAGTTGGAGTAGCGTTCGGTGAAGTTTCCGCTCAAGCCTTTGACCAGCAAGAGCTTGGCGTTCACGTGTGCCTCCAGATAAGACGGCATCCAGACTTCATCGTTGATTTTGGCCTGCTCGAAGGTGAACGCCGAACCCTTCTGAACGGAGGCAAAAAGACCGCCAGCCAGTTTGAAACTGCCGTTCAGATAGCCTTCAAGCCGCACGACATCCCGCGCCTGTTCATCAATCCACACCGAGCCTTCGAATTCGTGAAGCAGCCGCTCAACAGTGGTAGAAGGCTTGTACGACGGGTTGGGTTCGAAGTCAAAGACAATCACTTCGTGGCCACGGAAGGTTTCGCGCCGAGGGTTCGTGAAACGGTCAATACGCAGGAAGTCCGAGATCTGCACGTCGTCTTTGTCTCTCCTTTTCTGCCCTGCATCGTCAGGTTGACGAGCTATCTTAACCTGCTTATTTTCATAGTCACGCGCGCGCTTCTGCACGCGCTCGCTCTCGCGGTGGTCTTCATCCGGGCTGAGGGGCTTGCCGTCCTTGGCGATCAACCGGTCCACCTCATCGCCACCCAGATAAAACACCTCGTACTCCTTCGTGCCCTTTTGCTTCACCGCGCCGTGCGAATCAACCTCGAACTCGGTTTGGGTCTTGTCACAGGTATATTGCTCGAGCAACTTTTCGATGGCTTTTTGGTTTTTGTCCACAGCCTTAAGGAGATCAGCGATATCCGGCAAGGGCCGGTCCGACGCGCTGGGAAACGCGAAGATTGTGTCGCTTACGGCAGGGTTGTGCAGGACGTGGGCTATGGCAATAGCCCACGCCCGGCCAGGTCCGTCGTATTCGATCCGATAAGGCTCGTGGATGCCGTCCACGGGCCGATAGTCGCTGTAAAAGTTCTGCTCGCCGCTGGCGCCGTCGGCCGAACTGCCGGCCACCGCCTCTTCCACAATCAGATCACTTGCGGCGTCAAAGTATACGTCGCGCTTGGTGCCGGCGGACGTAGTAACTTCCACGCGATGTGTAAGATGGCCGCGAATCGTCTGCTCGCCGAGCGATCGGATTCGCACCTTGTTCTTCTTGTACTGTGTGAACCGTCCGTTCCGGTAGCGGGCAGTGCTTTCCAGCAGATCGGCTTCGGATCCGGTGAGGGTTCGCAGGCCCTTGGCATCCTCGCGCCAGGCGGACTTACCGTTGTAGGCCACGCGCATCTTTCCGCCGGCGAGATCGGCCTCCTCATAGATCCTGTTGGGTTGCTCCAGGATCAGCGTGTAGGGCCCGCTAGCCTTGGTGGCAGCGTCAGTTACCGTGCCTTGATACTCCACGGTGCGCAGTTGCGAAAGGCGCTTCGAGCCGCCCTCGGCGCGCATCCAAGCGTCGATTATTTTCGCGGCGTTTGGGCCTTGTGCGGCCGGTTGGTCCTGCGCAGCGGCGCACGCTGCCACGGCGACGACTACCGCGATCATCCCGAAGAACCGCCGCCCAAGCTTCATCTTGCCGCGCCCCATACGGATACCATACAGGTATACGATGCGGGCAGAGCGTGGGACGCACTTTCGGCAACGTCATTCAGCACTGAAGCCGCTGGCGAGGGACTCCGGGCTCATGCTTCGGACCTTGACAACAGCCAGCACCACGCCGGCCACGAGCCACAGCGCGCCGATGCTCAAGGCCAAATGCGGCAGACTCAACCAGATAGCGAGACACGAGACCAGACCCCCCAAAGGCGCAACCGCATCCCTCCATACTCGCCGGTCTTCGCCGCCGCGCACGTAGAACTGCCAGAACGCGGCCAGGTTCACCGCCATGTATGCGGCCAGAGCTCCGGAGTTCAGGATCTCGCCCCCCTTTTCGAAGTTCAGCATGCCGGAGGGAACGAAGGCCAGCACGCCGATCACGATAATGGCCACGGCTGGCGTGTGCTTGCGCGACGTCAGGCGTGCCAGCGCCCGGGGAAGAACGCCGTCGCGGCCCATGCCGTAAAGGATGCGCGCCGCCGCGACCTGGCCTCCGAGCGCCGAGGCGAAGCAGGCCACAATCAGCACCACGCCCATGGCGTGAAACATCAGGACGCCGCCCACGCGCCGGTAGACGTCCATAAAGGCTGTTTCAGCATTGGGATAGGCTGTGTAGTCGGGCCAAACCTGATGCGCGAGGTACACCTGCCCGCCGCTCAGAAGCGCCGTAATCACCACCACCGATACCACCGCCAGCAGCACGTTGCGGCGTGGGTTGTGAACGTCTTCGGCCAGCGTGGTCACGCTGTCAAAGCCGATGTAAGTGAGTGCCGCGAATGAAGTTGCAGTGGCAAACGCCGGCAGGTTGAAGGTGCGGGGATTGTAAAACGGATGCGTGGAAAAGACCCCCGCCCATCCCTGGGTGTCGAAGAGGTACCGCACCGCCAGAACGGCGAACACTGCCACGACCGCGAGCATCCCGAATAGCATCAGTTCGTTAGAGCGCGCGGTCCAGCGGATGCCGCCGAGGTTGAGCGCTGTAACCAGTAGCGCCAGGGTGAAAGCCGCCGCCGCGTAAGGCAAGCCCGGGAACTCGCGCTGCAGCGTCACCGCACCGTAAATCACGTTGATGAGGGGGCTGCAAAGATACCCCAGCAGCATGGCCCATCCTGCGACGAAGCCTACCGAAGGATTAATGGCATGAGCGGCGTAAGTGTAGGCCGATCCCGCTGCTGGATAGAGCGCTGCCAGTCTCCCGTAACTGAATGATGTCAAAAGGATTGGCACCATCCCGACCAGCAATGTGTCTGCCGTGTGGCCGCCGGAAAGCTGCTCGGCAATGCCATAGAGCGTCACCGCCGCTATCGGCTGGATGATGACGATGCCAACGAAGATCAAGTCGGCGAGACCCAGCACCCGGCGCAGGTGCGGTGGTGCAACGTGAGCCTCAGTAGCCGTAAGTTGTTCAGCCAAAAGCACCTCGACGGTGTGCTGCTGTGGCGCAGTAAGAGGACGTCTGCGCTGTGCGCACGTGACGCGCTCCAGTATCGCACAGACCACTGGTTTTGGCGTCGCGTCGCGAGCCCAAAAGCCATTTAAGGGGATCCAAAAGTGTAAAGGAAGTTTACATTTTGAGTCAAAATGGCCTCAAACAGCCGTTTGAATTGCGATCAAAGGATTGGTAATCCCAAACGGCGCCGAGCGAGAGGGCGTTTGCTTCGACAGCTGCTTAATTGAGGGAGCCAACCTGGGAAAGTCGATGATGGTCCGGGCCAGGAACCTGTAGGCTATCGGGTGCAGAAGGGAGTCTTCCAGCGTTGGTTGGCGCTTTGTGCATAGCCGAGAGTGGCTGTGTCGCACGCGAGTCCTAACCGGATTTGCGCAAGCCGTACTCTTCTGTTCTAATATCGGGCAAGTCATCTTCAGGCAACGAGGACAGCAAAATGGCGCGAGCGAAACGCACGGCCCAGAAGACAGCCCGTCAGGCGGCCCGCGAGGCCGATAGCTACCAGCATCCGGAGTCCACCAGCCCCATGCGGCCCGAGGTGGGCACGCAGTCGCAGTTCCGCAAGCGCAAGCTGCCCCAGACCTATCGCTATGATTCGTCCCTTTCGCCCGCGCTCGATTGGGATGGCCAAAATCCGGCGCGGGAAGCAGGCGAACGTCATTTGTCCGTTGTCCTTAGTCAGTTGTCGGAAGCGCAGAACGAGTTGGCGAACCTGAAAGCGACGCTGCCGGAGAAGGAGAAGAAAGAAACAACGGACAACTGGCAACGGACGACGGACGCGCTGAGAAAGGCTGCGGAATCGGCCCAAAGCCTGAAGAGCATGAGTAAGCCTTTCCTCAATTGGGCGGGCAAAGCGGAGCGCCTCTCGTTTGACGTGCCTACACTGCCGCTGTTCGTCCACGAGCGCCTCTCCACCAAGGCCATCATCGAAACCCTCACCGCGCACCGGCGCGAGCGCCATCCCGGCCAGCTCGGCATGTTTGAGCTCTTCGGCGACCCGCAGCACTCCGTCACGGATCAGGTGCTGCGCGCCTACGAGCATCGCGACAAGTGGGTAAACCGCATGATCCTGGGCGATTCGCTGGTGGTGATGAACTCGCTTCTGCACTACGAGGGCCTGGGCGGCCAGGTACAGATGATCTACATGGACCCGCCGTATGGGGTGAAGTTCGGAAGCAACTTCCAGCCTTTCGTGCGCAAACGCGACGTGAGCCACAACGACGACGAGGACATGACGCGCGAGCCCGAAATGGTACAGGCCTATCGCGACACTTGGGAACTGGGTCTGCACTCCTATTTGACCTACTTGCGCGACCGCCTGCTGCTCGCCCGCGATTTACTCGCGCCCAGCGGAAGCGTATTTGTGCAGATCAGCGACGAGAATCTGCATCACGTCCGCGAGCTCTTAAGTGATCACGCAAGAATAACACTTCATTGCTGAGCAGAACTCGCACATTTCTACGCCGCGCCCGATGATGCGCTCGTCATCGCGGCCAGCCTCAAGATCCCAATAGCCGTAAGCATGAAAAGCCT
>Ga0335083_10011386_pt1 | contig 10679 bp, 9 predicted proteins | sample Lox_Sample_42_FD_206716 | JGI IMG/M metagenome (GOLD analysis project Ga0335083, IMG submission 206716) | Soil microbial communities from Loxahatchee National Wildlife Refuge, Florida, United States - Lox_Sample_4.2 | ecosystem: Environmental > Terrestrial > Soil > Wetlands | place: USA: Florida... | reverse complement strand
TTCCGGCGCGCCATGGCGCTCGGCCGCGAGAACTACGAGCGCGTGGAGCTTCCCTACTCAGGCGGCGTCATCCCCGGGTTCCTCGTGAACGCGGCGCCGGCTGGCGGCCGCGCGCCCGTCGTCGTCTTCGTGAACGGCCTCGACAGCTCCAAGGAGATGCTCTACTGGACGGGCCTGGCCCGCGAGCTCCTGAGGCGCGGCGTCTCGACGCTGCACATCGACCAGCCGGGCACCGGCGAGGCCCTGCGGGTGCACAACCTCACGGCGACGTTCGACACCGAGCGCTGGGCGTCGAAGGTCGTCGACTACCTCGAGACGCGCAGCGACGTCGATGCCAAGCGGATCGGGATGGCGGGAATCTCGCTCGGCGGCTACTACACGCCGCGCGCGGTCGCGTTCGAACCACGCTTCGCGCTCGGCGCGGTCTGGGGCGCCAACCACAATTGGGGCGAGGTGCAGGTGCGCCGGCAGGCGCGCGAGGGCGATAGGCCGGTGCCGCACTACTGGGAGCACGTGCGCTGGGTGTTCGGGGCGAAGGACATGGACGAATTCATGCAGATCGCCTCGCGCGTGCACCTCAACGGCGTGCTCGACCGGATCCGCGTGCCGTTCCTCGTGACGCACGGCGCGAACGACCGGCAGATCCCGGTCGCCTACGCGCACCAGACCTTCGACCAGCTCGTCAACAGCCCGAAGCGCGAGCTCAAGCTGTTCGATGCCGGGACCGGGGGCGTCGAGCACGTCAGCGTCGACAACATGTCGTACGGGCGCACCTACATCGCCGACTGGATCGCCGAGACGTTCGGGACGCACACGGGCTAGCGCGGCACCCCGCCGCACTACTTTGGGGGACATCGCGATGGCAAGAGCTTTTCGCCGCATCATCACCGGGCACGACGCCGCCGGCCGGGCCGTCATCCAGTCGGACGCGCCTCCCGAGCGGGTGCAGGTGCTCGCGGGCGACGGACCGACGTTCTACGAGGTCTGGAATACGCGCCAGACACCGGTCCTCATCGACCGCGCGAGCGGCGAGCCCCGCGAGGACCACCTGACGCTCGCGCCGCCGGCCGGTGGCACGCGCATCCGCGTGCTCGACATCCCGCCGGAGACGGCGGCGATGCAGGCCATCGACGCCGAGAAGGCGCGTGCCCACTTCGCCGAGATCGGTGCCGCGGGCGCCTCGACGCACGCCGGTGCCACGAGCCGCCACCCGTACATGCACCGCACCGAGTCGGTCGACTACGGCATCGTGCTGGAAGGGGAAATCACGCTGATCCTCGACATCGGCGAGACCGTCGTCCGCGCCGGCGACATCGTGATCCAGCGCGGCACCAATCACGGCTGGGCCAACCGCTCCGGCAAGAACTGTCGTATCGCGTTCATCCTGATCGACGGCAAGTTCACGGACGGGCTGGCCTAGCGCACGCGCGCCGCGCGCGATGAACGTCCTCGTGACCGGTGCGGCGGGCTTCGTCGGGCGCGTGCTCTGCGCGCGGCTGCTCGCGACCACGCCGGAGGCGGCGGCGCGGTTCACGTTCATCGACCGTGCCATCGGCGCGAGCGCCGACCCGCGCCTCGAGACGGTGAGCGCCGATCTCGCGGCCGGGTCGCCCGCGCTCGAGCGTGCGCTCGCGCACGCGGACACGGTCATCCACCTCGCCGCCGTGCCGGGCGGCGCGGCCGAGCGCGACTACGCGGCCTCGCGGCGCGTGAACCTCGAGCTCTCGCTCGCGATGCTCGAGCAGCTCGCGGCGCGAGCGAAGCCCGTCCGCTTCGTGTATGCCAGCACGATCGCCGTGTTCGGCGAGCCGCTGCCGCCGGCGATCGACGACGGCACGCCGGCGTTGCCGACGATGACGTACGGCGCCCACAAGCTGATGGTCGAGACGGCGCTTTCCGACCTCTCGCGGCGCGGCGCGCTCGACGGATTCGCGGTGCGCCTGCCCGGGCTGCTCGCGCGACCGCCCGGCGGCGGTGGCATGAAGTCCGCCTTCATGAGCGAGCTCTTCCACGCCGCGGTTGCACGGCGCCCGTTCGTCGTCCCGACCGGCGAGGACGCGACGGTGTGGATCATGTCGGTGTCGTGCGCGGTCGAGAACTTGCTGCATGCGGCGCGACTCGCCGGCGGCGCGGCACGCCCGCGACGGGCGTTCACGCTGCCGGCGCTGCGCGTTACGATGGGCGAGCTCGTGCGCGCGGTCGCGCGCCGCACGGGGACCGACCCGCGCACCTTCACGTTCGAGCGCGACGCGGCGCTCGAGGCCCAGTTCGGGCGCCTGCCACCGCTCGCCACCCCGACGGCGGATGCGCTCGGCTTCCGGCACGACGGCGACCTCGACTCGCTCGTCGCGCGCGCGCTCGCCGACGCGGGCGACGGACGCGCCCCGTGACGGCCGCCACGCTCGAGCGCTACTTCGGCCTCGCCGGCAAGGTGGTCCTGCTGACCGGGGCGACCGGCGGCATCGGCCGCGCCATGGCCGCCGCATTCGCCGCCGCCGGCGCCACGCTCGTCGTGACGAGCGACCAGGCGGCGGCCAGCGAGACCCTGGCGGCGGAACTCGTCGACGGCGGCACGCACGCCCTGGCGCTGTCGTGCGACCTGCGCGACCGGGCGGCGCTGACGGCGCTCGTCGATCGGGCGCAGGACCGGTTCGGGCGGATCGACGTGCTGGTCGCGAACGCGGGCGTCGTCCCGCACGCCGGGCCGCTCGCGAGCGCGGACGACGCGGCCTGGGAGGCGGCGTTCGCGGTCAACCTGCGACCGGCCGCGCATCTCGCGGCGCTGGTCGCGCCCGGCATGGCCGGGCGGCGCGACGGGTCGATCATCGTGACCTCGAGCATCGCGGGCCTGCGCGGCAACCGCGCACTCGGGCTCTACGCACTCACCAAGGCGGCGCTCGCCCAGCTCGCGCGCAACCTCGCGGTGGAGTGGGGGCCCGCCAACGTCCGCGCCAACGCCATCGCGCCGGGCCTCATCGCGACGTCGTGGGCGGAGGCCATCCTGAAGGATCCGGCCGCGACCGAGCGGCGCCTCGGCCTCACGCCGCTTAGGCGCATCGGCGAGCCGTGGGAGGTGGCCGCGGCGGCGCTCTTCCTGGCTTCGCCCGGCGGCGCCTTCGTGACCGGCCAGACGCTCGTCGTCGACGGCGGCACGACGATCTCGGATGGAAACTGACACCGCCGCGATGCCCGAGGAGAGGCCACCATGAGACTCGTGACGCTGAAATCCGCCGCGCCCGACGGGCGCCTCGCGCTCCTCTCCGCCGACCGGACCCTGGCGCTCCCCGTGGGCGATCCCTATCCGACGCTGCAGTCCGCGCTCGACTCGTGGACGCTCGCCGCCCCGACGCTGCGGGCGCGGGCGAGCAGCCTGGCCGCGGGGCTCGCGGACGGCGCCGTCCCGTTCACCGCCTCCGCCGCCGCGGCGCCGCTGCCGCGCAGCTACCAGTGGCTCGACGGGTCGGCGTTCCAGTCGCACGGCGACCTGATGGCCAGGGTCTTCCACATCGACAATCCCCAGGCCGAGCGGCCGCTCATGTACCAGGGCATGTCGCACGAGTTCCTCGGCGGGACCGACGACGTGGTGCTGCCGTCCGAGGCCGACGGCATCGACTTCGAGGGCGAGTTCGGCGTCATCACCGACGAGGTGCCGATGGGCGTCTCGGTGGCGGATGCCGCCGCGCACATCAAGCTGATCGTGCAAATCAACGACTGGTCGCTGCGCACGCTCGCGCCGATCGAGATGAAGACCGGCTTCGGGTGGGTGCAGGCGAAGCCCGCCTGCAGCGTCGCCCCGATCGCGGTCACCCCGGATGAGCTCGGCGCCGCGTGGGTGCACGAGCGCGTGGCGCTGCCGCTGCACGTCTGGTGGAACGACCGCAAGTTCGGCGCGGCGAACGGCGCGGCAATGCACTTCAGCTTCGCCGAGCTCATCGCCCACGCGGCCCGCACCCGCACGCTCTGCGCCGGAACGGTGATCGGCTCCGGCACCGTCTCCAACGAGAACTACCGCGAGATCGGCTCGAGCTGCATCGCCGAGCGGCGCGCGATCGAGCTCGTCGATGGCGGCGCCTCGAAGACCCCGTACATGCGCTTCGGTGACACGGTTCGCATGGTGGCGGAGCTGCCGAACGGGGAGGCGCCGTTCGGCGCGATCGCGCAGCGGGTGCGCGCGCCGGCCTAGCGGCTCCCGACGGGCGGCCTGCCGGTGCCGCGCATGCCGTTGACGGCCGGGTGGCGTGCTAACCTCCGGGGAAACCAGCAAAACGGCCGCCAGGTGCCGGCCGGTCCGGGGGATCGCATGACGCTGCAGATGAAGGCGCGCCTGAGCGCGATGATGTTCCTCGAGTACTTCATCTGGGGCGCGTGGTACGTGACGCTCGGCACGTGGCTCTCGATGTCCCTGAAGTTCTCGGGCCAGGAGGTCGGCCTCGCCGCCGGCACCACGGCGATCGGTGCGATCGTCTCGCCGTTCCTCGCGGGGCTGCTCGCCGACCGGGCCTTCGCCACGCAGCGCGTGCTGTGCGTGCTGCACCTAGCGGGTGCGGCACTTCTCTACCTCGGTTCGCGGCAGACCTCCTTCGGGGCGTTCTACGCGGTCGTGCTCGGCTACTCGCTCTGCTACATGCCGACGCTGTCGTTGACGAACTCGCTCGCGATGCGCCAGATGCAGGACCCGCGGCTCGAGTTCGGGGCGATCCGGGTGCTCGGCACGCTCGGCTGGATCGTGGCCGGGCTCTTCGTCGGCGGGCTCGGGCTCGAGGCGACGGGCGTGCCGATGCAGATCGCGGCGGGATGCTCGCTGCTCATGGGCCTTTACTGCCTGACGCTCCCCGACACCGCGCCGCTCGCGCGCGGCCAGGACGGCGGCGCGTCGGCGATGTTCTCGGCGGAGACCCGCCGGATCTTCCGGCGCCGCTCGGTCGCGATCTTCATGCTGGCGTCGCTCCTGATCTGCATACCGCTGCAGTTCTACTACGCGTTCACGAACCTGTTCCTCAACGAGGCTGGGGTCGTGAACGCGGCCGGACGGATGACGGGCGGGCAGATGTCGGAGCTCTTCTTCATGCTCCTGATCCCGTGGTTCTTCCGCCGGCTCGGCGTCAAGTACATGCTCGCGTTCGGCATGGCCGCGTGGGTGCTGAGATACGCCTTCTTCGCGTTCGGGAACGCGGACGCGCTGATGGTGCTCCTCTGGGGCGGCATCCTCCTGCACGGCATCTGCTACGACTTCTTCTTCGTGACCGGACAGATCTACGTCGACCAGCAGGCGCCGCCGGCGCTGCGCGCGGCCGCCCAGGGCCTGATTACGCTCGTCACCTACGGCGTCGGCATGCTGGTCGGGTCCTACCTCTCGGGATGGATCGTCGATCAGTACGCGCACGTGTCCGCCGCGGGCGTCGCCGGCCACGACTGGCGCTCGATCTGGCTGGTCGCGGCGGGTTGTGCCGGCGTCGTGCTGGTCGCATTCCTGCTGGCGTTCAGCTCGGACGACGGGGAAGGGCGCACCGCCTGAGCCGACGCGGCCGGCCGCGGGGCGCCGCCGGCGCCCGTGTCCGCAAATCTTGGCAAGGACCACCGCGGAATCTGGGTAACATGGGAGCGCACCCCCCGGGCGACTCCCTTGAACGATTCACCCCCCGCGGCCCGTCCGCGGCCCGACCTATCCTTTGCCGAGTTCGTCGCGATGATGGCGGCGCTGATGGCGCTGCACGCGTTTGGCATCGACGCCATGCTGCCGGCGCTGCCCGAGATCGGGCGCGCCTTTGCGGTCAGCGACGCCAACAACCTGCAGTGGATCGTGACGGTGTTCGTGATGGGGGCGGGCGCGGGCCAGCTCTTCTACGGCCCGCTCTCGGACCGCTTCGGTCGGCGGCGGGTGATGCTGCTGGGCCTTTGCCTCTACATCGTGATGTCGGCGATCGCGGCGCTCACGACGACGCTCGCCTCGCTCCTCTTCGTCCGGGCGATCCAGGGCTTCGTGGTCGCGGCCTCGAACGTCGTCTCCCGCTCGATCGTGCGCGACCGCTACTCGGGCGCGACGATGGCGCGGGTCATGTCCATGATTTTCATCGTCTTTCTGTCGGTCCCGATCCTGGCGCCGAGCGTCGGCCAGCTGCTCCTCCTCCTCGTCAGCTGGCGCGGGATCTTCGCGACGCTCGCCTTCCTTGGCACCTGCGTCGCGACGTGGGTGGCGTTGCGGCTGCCGGAGACGCTGCCGCCGGAGCGGCGCCGGCCTTTGAGCGCCGCGCACCTCTCCGAGGCCGCGTGGTTCGTGTTCAGCGAGCCGACCTCGATCCTCTACACGCTCGCGATGGCGGCGATGTTCGGCTCGCTGCTCGCCTACGTCAGCACCGTGCCGCAGATCTTCGCGGGCGCGTTCCACGCGCCAAAGCTGATGGCGACGACCTTCGCGTTCTGTGCGAGCGCGATGGGGGTCGCCTCGTACTTCAACTCGCGCATCGTCGAGCGCGTCGGCATGCACCGGATCTCGCACATCGCGCTCCTCTCGTTCATCGGCATCACGGCGGTCCACGCCTTCGTCGCGCACGGCGGCAACGAGCCGCTCATCGTGTTCGCGCTCTTCCAGGCGGCGACGATGGCGTCGTTCGGCCTCGCCGCGTCGAACTTCGGCGCGATCGCCATGCAGCCGATGGGCGCGATCGCCGGGAGCGCCGCGTCGCTGCAGGGCGTGATCTCCACGATCGGCGGCGCCGCGGTCGCCTCGCTGATCGGCCAGCAGTGGTCCGGGTCGGTGTTCTTCCTGCCCGCGGGCGCGGTGTGCTGCGGGGTCTTCGCACTCGGCTGCGTGCTGCTCGCGGAGAACGCGCGGCTCTTCCGGCGCATCGACGCGCCGCGCTGAGGCGGAGCCCGCGCCGGCGGGCGCGCGCCGGGGTAGGGTACTATCCGGCGACCACTTAGCAGAGTGCCTCTCCATGAATGGCGCCACCGCCCCCGTCTACGCCCGCCGCGCGCTCGTCGTCTGCTTCCTGGTGGCGCTCTGCGAGGGTATCGACCTGCAGGCGGCCGGCGTCGCTGCCGGCGGCATCAGCCGCGAGTTCCTGCCGACCGTCGCCCAGAAGGGCCTCTTCTTCGGGGCGAGCACGTTCGGGCTCTTCCTCGGTGCGCTCCTCGGCGGCTGGATCGCCGATGCGATCGGCCGCAAGAAGGTGCTGGTCGCGTCCATCGCCGCCTTCGGCGCCTTCTCGATCCTGACCTCGCTCGCGCCCGACATGACGCTGCTCACGGTCGCGCGGCTGCTGACCGGGCTCGGACTCGGCGGCGCGCTGCCGAACCTGATCGCGGTGGCGGCGGAGGCGAGCGCGCCGGAACGCCGGAGCGCCAGCATCGTCGCGATGTACGTCGGCATGCCGCTCGGCGGCGTGATCGCGAGCGCGATCATCCTCTTCGTCGACGTCACGCAGTGGCGGACGGTGTTCATCGCGGGCGGCATCGCGCCGCTCCTGACCGTGCCGCTGATGGTCGCGTTCATGCCGGCGACGATGCCGGCGGGTTCGCACGGGGGCGGGAGCACGGTGGTCTCGGCGGAAGCGCTGCGCGAACTCTTCGGCGACGGCCGCGCCCCCCGGACGTTGCTCCTCTGGCTCGCGTGCTTCCTCGCGCTCTTGATCCTGTACCTCTTCCTTAACTGGCTGCCGACGCTTCTGCAGGGCATCGGGCTCTCGGGCGCCGAGGCCGCCGGCGCGCAGATCGGCTTCAACCTGGGCGGCGTCGTGTGCTCGCTGACGATCGCGAGGCTCCTCGACTCGCGCTTTCGCCTGGCGGCGATCGTTGCCACCTTCATCGCCGTGCCGGTGGCGCTACTCGGCCTCGCCGATCTCGCCGCCCACCCGGGCGCGGTGTGGGTGCTGACGCTGCTGCTCGGCGCGGGCGTCGTCTCCACGCAGGGCATCCTCTACGGCATCGCGGCCGACTGCTATGCCGCCGCGCACCGCGGCGCCGGCGTCGGCACGGCCGTTGCGCTCGGCCGGGTGGGTTCGTTCGTGGGGCCACTGCTGGCCGCGGTACTGGTCGGCGCCGGGCGGACGCCCGCGCAGGTGCTGACCGGCATGCTGCCGATCGTGGCGCTCTGCGCCGCCGCCGTGATCTACCTCGGCCGGCGCCGGCCGGTCAGCGCGCGTTCCTGACCAGCCACTCCTCGAGCGCCGCGAGTCCGGCCGGAACCGCCGTCCGGCCGAAGCCGATCCGGAAGTAGTCCTCGGGGACGGGCCCGAGGTCCGAGCGGTAGATGCTCGAGGGCAGCAGCAGCACGCCGGCCTCCGCGATCACGCGGCGCGTGAACTCCTCGACGCCGTCGGCGCCGAGGTAGCGGACGAACGCGACGCAGCTGCCGTCCGGGCGGCGCCACTCGAAGAGGCGCGGCCAGCGGGCGAAGAACTCGTCCAGCAGCACCGCGTTCTTGGCGACGATTCCGCGCGTCCGCGCGAGGATGCGCTCGCGCGCGCGCAGCGCGATCAGCGCGAGCTGCTCGGAAGGCGCGGAATTGCAGATCGACAGGAAGTGCTTGAAGTGCTCGAGGCGCGCGAGCAGGCCGCGATCCTTCGCGGCGAGCCAGCCGATCCGCAGGCCCGGTAGCCCGTATGCTTTCGACATGACGTTGAGCGAAATGCCGCGCTCGTAGGCGTCGACCGCCTCGGTCATGCGGATCGCGGGATCGCGCTCGATCAGGCGATACACCTCGTCGCTGAACAGCCAGATGCCCCGGCTGCGGCAGAGGTCGATGAGCGCCGCGTAGGTCGCGTGCGGCAGGATCTTGCCCGTCGGGTTGTTCGGGAAGTTGATCGAGACGAGCTTCGTGTTCGGGCGCAGCGCCGCCTGCACCTTGCCGATGTCGAGGTCCCAGTCAGTGGCGGGATCGAGCGCGACGCCGCTCGTCGCGCAGATGCTGAGCGGCAGCGTCTCGGCGGCCTGGTAGTTGGGCGTGATCGCGATGGCGTGGTCGTCGCGGGTCAATAGCACCTGCATCGCGGCATAGATGCCCTCCTCGGCGCCCGCGAAGCAGAGGATCTCCTCGGGCGCGACGCCGTCGTAGGTGCGGGCGATCTCGGCGCGAAGCGCGGGCGAGCCCCAGGTCTCGGTGTACCCGAGGTGCAGCGACTCGAACGCGGCGCGGTCCGCGGGCGTCGCGAGCGCGAGGAGTTCGGCGATCGAGAGGCTCTCGGCGTCCGAGGCGGTCAGGTGGTGCCGGGCCGCGAACTCCCACTTCGACAGGTAGACCTCGAGCGCGAAATCCCGGCGTGGCAGGCCGCCCATCAGGCGTTCGCCCGCCGCGGCGCCTCGGTGATGGCGCGCTGGCTCGGATCGACCAGCAGCCAGAGAACGGCCGCGACCACCGCGAAGGCGGCGCCCAGCATGATCGCGCCGTCCCAGTGGCCGGCACCGGAGAGGTAGCCGATCGTCGGCAGCGCGATGAGTCCGCCGACGTTGCCGCCGGTGTTGAGGACGCCGGTCGCCGCCATCGTGTCCGAGCGCGCGATCTGCATCGTCGCCGCCCAGTAGGGACCCTCGTTCACCTCGACGCCCGCGAAGGCGAGCGCGAGCGCGGCGACCGCCGCGTACTCGCTGTCGCAGTGCACCGCGGCGATCAGCGCGAGCCCGGCGACCGGCAGCGTGATCAGCGGCACGATCGCGTAGCCGCGGCGCACGCCGTAGCGCCTGACCGCGCGATCGGAGAGGGCACCGCCGACCGCCGAGCCGATCGCGGCGCCGATCGGCGGCGCCATCGCGAGCCAGCCGCTCTGCGTGACCGTGAGGTGGCGCTGCTGCGCGAGGTAGAGGAACGGAAAGTAGCCGAGCAGGTAGAAGAGGTAGTTCATCGACGTGTACGACGTCGTGAGCAGGAGCACGTTCTTGTCGCGCGCGATCCGCCCGAGGCGGGCGAGCGTCATCGGCTCGCGCCTCTCCTCGGCCACCTCGCCGAGTTCGGCGAGCTCCTCCGGGGTCACCGACGGATGCTCGCGCGGCGTGTTGCGGCCGTACCAGACCCAGAGCAGCGTGAGCGCCGCCGCCGGCACCGCGACCCAGAGGAGCGCGCCCTGCCAGCCGAAGTGATCGGTCAGGAACACCATCACGATCGGCGTGACCGCGGTGCCGAGGGTCATGCCGCTCGACTGCAGGCCGTTCGCGAACGACCACTGGCTCGGCGGGAACCAGGGCTCGCACACGCCGGCGAACACCGGGAACACCGGTGCCTGCGAGACGCCGAGCACCATCTGCGAGACGAGCAGCATCACGAACAGCGCCGTGCCGCCGAGCACCATCGGCGCGACGGGGGTCGCGATGGTGGCCACGAGGCCGACGAGACCGACGAGGAAGTAGGTGACGCGCGCACCGTAGCGCTGGCCGAACACACCCGCCGGCACCTGCATCAAGCCGTAGGTCACGACGAAGGCGAGCGCGATCAGCGAGACCTCGAACTGGCTCAGGTTGAGCTGCGGCTCGATGTACACGGCGGCATCCGTGATGCTCGTGCGCTGCACGTACGAGAGCATCGCGAACAGGAACATGTACGTGAAGATCCACCAGCGAATCCGGACCGGGTGGCGAAGGATGGGCATGGTGGAGGTCTCGTGCGGGATGCTGGAGGACCGGTCGTCGTCAGCTGCGCAGCTTCGACCCGCGCGGGTCGTAGGGCGGTTCGGCAAGGATCCGCGCCGGGC
>Ga0335083_10011385_pt1 | contig 10679 bp, 10 predicted proteins | sample Lox_Sample_42_FD_206716 | JGI IMG/M metagenome (GOLD analysis project Ga0335083, IMG submission 206716) | Soil microbial communities from Loxahatchee National Wildlife Refuge, Florida, United States - Lox_Sample_4.2 | ecosystem: Environmental > Terrestrial > Soil > Wetlands | place: USA... | reverse complement strand
CCTGGCCCCGGGCTTGACCGCACCGATCTTGGCGACCCTGATCTTGGCGACCCTGATCTTGGCGACCCTGATCTTGGCGACCCTGATCTTGGCGACCCTGATCTTGGCGACCCTGATCTTGGCGACCCTGATCTTAGTGACACTGGCCGACCAGGACACGCCGCGGCGGGCGGAGGCCTCCAGGCCGTACCAGGCCACGTCGGCGGCCGCCTTGCCGACCGCGAACCCGAGCCATACCCCGCCCGGCAGCGGCCGCAGCAGCCAGGCCGCGCCGGCCAGGCAGCCGGGCCGAATCAGGAAGGCGTCCACGCTCTCCGCGACCGCGCACGACGCCAGCTGCTCGTGTACCGCATGCCAGGCCCCGGCGGCCAGCCTGCGCCAGCCGCCCAGGTGGAGGGTAGCCCGGCGGGCCGACGCGGCGGTCTTGACGCCGACGCAGCCGTAGAACCCGATCGCCTCGCAGACGGTCGCCAGCGCGGCCGCCGCCAGCAGCGACCCGGCCTGGGCGTACCCGACGGCGAAACCGGCCACGGCGGTGAGGGTGCCGCACACTTCGGCCAGCCCGAACCGGTCCCGCCACGCCCGCCACCATCCGGCGGGCCGGTCATGGGCCCGGTCAGCGGCGGGCCGGTCATGGGCCCGGTCAGCGGCGGGCCGCTGCTCCCCCGCCTCGGCACCCACTGTCTCGGCATCCCCTGCATCGAGATCCCCGGCCGTCACTGCGGCCACGCCGATTGACATCCCGCCCATGGCACCCCCCACTTTTATCTACGGAGCGGGCCGGCCCGGTTCTGATACAGCACCACGGGTTCGTGGAGAGCACCGGCGAGACCACCCAGACCGGCGGCCCGCGCGGCGGGCCGCGGTCCCGGCTGTACCGCCGCGGCGACGCGCGCCTGCTGCACCCGGCGCTGCTCCGCCCCGGCCGCGAAGACGACATCCGGTGAGCACGATCCGGGGCGACATCGCCAACCTCAGGTTCAGGCCATTCCCGGCCTTTCAGTAAAGGAGGCATTCACGTCGTATCACGGGGTACCGAGCCAGGATCGGCAGTCACAGCAGTGGACAGGAGGCTCTGCGGTACCACCGGCACCGCGGTGCCAGGCGGCATTGCGCTCCAGGAGCATGAACCACCGCGGCTTCCACGCTGGTTGACACGGAGGGCTAGCGGGGGCGGGGCAGGAGCATGGGGAGATCGATGGCGTCCGCCATGGCCTGGTAGCCGGCGTCGTTGGGGTGCAGGCGATCACCAGAGTCGTACGCGGGGTTGAGCCGCAGCGGGTCGGCTGGGTCGCGCATCACCGCGTCGAAGTCGATGATGCCGTCGAAGGCGCCGCTGGTGCGGATCCAGGCGTTCACCGCCTCACGGATGGCCTCGCCCGCCGGTGAGTAGTAGCCCGCGCCCTGATAGGGCAGCAGGGTTGCGCCGAATATCCGAACGCCCCGCGCATGCGCCTGGGCAATCAGGTCCTGGTACCCGGCGGTGATCCGGGCCGGGGTCAGCCCGGCGTCCGCATGCAGGGGCCCCATGCTGAGCCCGATGTCGTTGATTCCCTCCAGCACGATGACGTCCCGGACCCCGGGCTGGTCCAGGGCATCCCGGACGAAGCGCGCCTCCGCGCTGGCACCGCAGCACCGCGACCCGATAAGCACCCGGTTGCCGCCGATCCCCTCGTCAGCCACCGAGAGCGTCGGGCCCGCCACCGTGTCCAGCCTGCGGGCCAGGTCGTTGGGCCAGCGGTCGTTGCCTCCGACGGTCGACTGCACCCCGTCGGTGATCGAGTCGCCGAACGCGACCAGGGTCCCGCTCGCTCCGGACGACCGCACGTCGAGACCGCTGAGGAAGTACCAGGACTGGGTGGCGATCACGAACGCGCCTGCCCCCGCCTCGGCGGCGTGGTCCCCGGCGGTCGATACCCAGTTGACCTGCTGGGCGTCCCTGTGCACAGTGGCCACGCCGGTCCGGCCGGGCAGGTAGATGCTCACCGCCAGTTCCCGCAGGGCCAACACCTGCATACCGACCGGGTCGCTGAGGACCTGCTCGCCGGGCGGGATGCGGACCGACCCGCTGCCGCCGAAGCTCACCGGGTGGATGTTGCCCGCCACCACCCCGGCGCCCGGGCCCGCCACGGCCACTGTCACCCGGCCGATCTCCAGCGGCGACCGGCCGAACGCATTGGTCAGCTCGAGCCGGATCGTGCTCCCGCCGACGCTGGGAAAGATGATGTCACGGACCGTCTGATCGTGGAAGCCGGCCATGCCGAGCGTGCCCGGTACCGCATCCTGCGGGCTGGCGCTCCAGCTGGTCACCCAGTCGTACCCGCTGCGGGCGGCGGCCGGGCGGGACGCGGCTACGGCGGCGATGACGGTCGCCAGGATCAGCAGGGCGATGGCACCCGGCAGCCCGAAGCGGGTCAGCCGGACGCGGCGGCCGGCCGGATCGCCCGCGTTCATCAGTGAGTGCCGGAGTGCGGACCGGGGCCGTCGTAGATCCGCCGGCGCCCGAGCACGCCCTGCTCCGACGTCCCGATCAGCGCGCCGTCGGCACCGGCCAGCGACCGGGCCCGGTAGGTCACTGGCATCAGGTAGCTGGTGACCTGGTCCCCGGATGCGTCGGTGACCCCCATGAACTCGATCCCGACCGCACCGGCCGGGTCGTCGAGCCGGAAGCCGCCGGCCTTGGCCAGGGCCGGCCCGCATCCGCCGCCGAGGAACCACGGCTGAGCGGGCAGCCAGGACGCCAGCAGCTCCAGCTTGGTCGGGCTCATCGTGGTGTCGTGGATGATCGCCATGCCTACGCGCGGACCGTCCCCTGGCGGTCGAAGGCCATCGCGCGCTGCAGGGCCGCGGCGCGCAGGTCCGGCGGTATCTCGACGGGACCGCCCAGCGCGGCCGCGTTGATGCTGGCCTGGGCGGCCTCCTCGACGACCCCGCCGACCAGGATCGCCAGCTCGGGAGTGCGGTGGAAGACCAGCACCCCGTGGTTGGCCAGCAGCACGGCCGGCACGCCCGGGGTGACCGCGGCCCGGATGCTCGCGATCGCCTCGGCCGACCCGCGTGGCCCGTAACCGGCCACGGGCACGCCGTCCGGGAGGCCGAACATGGCCAGCGCCTCGATCCAGCACCCGATGGGACGCCGGGCCACCGCGTACGCGGTGGCGTACGGCGAGTGGGTGTGCAGGACGCAGCCGACGTCGGGGTTGTCGTCGTACATGGCGGTATGCATGGCGACGACGGCGCCCTGGATCGGCGGCAGCTCGCCCTCCAGCAAGGTTCCGTCCAGCCCGACCCGCACGACGGCGGAGGCGGGGTGGTCACGCAGCGAGGGACCCGCGGTGAAGTACATCTCCTTCGCGCCGGGAACCCGCACGCTGACGTTGCCGTGCCCGTTCGCGGAGATCGCCCCGCTGGCGACCACCCGGGCCGCGATGCCGACTACCTGATCCGCCAGGTCCTTGTCCATGCCCCACCCTCCCCTTATTGCGCCAGGCCGTCCAGGCAACGGTAACCCGGCTACCCCGTGCCGGGCCAGGTAGCGTGGCGGGCATGCTCGCCGCTTCGGTGATGCCGACCGGGTTCGGGGACCTGCTCGCCCACCCCGCGGCGGCGCCGCAGGTACCCCGCCCGGCCCCGGCCGACCTGTCGACGATCGGCTATACCTCGGGGACTACCGGCCACCCGAAGGGGGCGATGCAGTCGCACCGGGCCGTCTTCCTCAACACCGCGGCCATATTCGCGATGCATACCAGGACCGACCGCGACGTGATGCTCAACGCGCTGCCGCTGCCGCACGTCTACGGCAACGTGATCATGAACGGCACCTTCATGGTCGGCGCCACGCTGGTGATGATGGAGCGCTTCGATCCCGCGATCTCCCTGGCCGAGATCCAGCGCCACCGCGCGACCGTGTTCGACGGCGTGCCGACCATGTACGCGATGATGCTGGCCGACCCGGCCCTGTCCGGCGCCGACCTGTCCTCGCTGCGGATCTGCACGGTGGGCGGCCAGACCATGCCGGCGGCCAAGATGGCTGAGTGGGAGGAGCGGGCAGGCGTCCCGCTGCTCGAGATCTGGGGCATGACCGAACTGGCCGGGGCGGGCACCACCCCGCGGTGGCCATGGTCGCCGTCGGCTCGGTACCCGACGACACCTACGGTGAGCTGGCCCGGGCCTACGTGGTGCTCCGCCCCGGCGCCACCGCCACCGAGGCCGAGGTCATCGAGCACTGCCGGCGCCACCTGGCCGCCTACAAGCTGCCGCGCTCGGTCCGGTTCGTGCCCGACCTCCCCAAGACCTCGACCGGCAAGGTCATGCGCCGGGAGCTGAAGACCCTCGACGACTGAGGCCGTAGCCTTGGCACGGTGAGCATTCCCGTGGTGCTGATCTCCGGCGCGGGCGGCCGGGGCTGGGTTTGGCATCCCGCGGAGCTGTCGGCCGCCCTGGCCCGGTACCTGTGATCCCCAGTACCCATGAGCGTGGCGATATGTAAGCGTGCTACGGGGCTGCCGATTAGACGAGTGATTCCTGACGGATAAGCGTTGCGACGGGGGGCCAGATTCCGGCCCGCACCTAAGGCTCATTTCCTGCACCGTCTGCACCTTCAGTCCCTCTCGCCCTCGGCCGAAAGGTACGAATGTGGCACTCTGCACATTCTATTGTGCAGAGTGCCACATTCATGCATACTCCCGGAGCTGGGATGCGGATTCCTGGGGGACCATCCGCGCGGAACCAGGGCTCCCCACAGCAGCACCAGCCACACCTGACCAGTCAGCCGGGCCCCACCGTAAAAACCACGCCACTGGCACCGGGCCATAATGCATGAATGCCGCGCTCATGCTGCTGGTACGAGGCCCACAGGTTCTTGCGCAGGGCGTAGTCGAGTTCGCGATTCCACTTGGCGGTGAGGAACTCGATGATCGCGGCCCGCCCGGTGAAGAAGGCGTCGCGGTTGCGCCAGGCCGAGTCCACGGTGTACGCGCCCGCGACGCGCTCGGGGTCGCGGGTGTTCCAGGCGTCCTCGGCGGCCTGCACCTTGGTCAGGGCGCTTTCGGAGTCCAACGGCGGTAGCGGCGGGCGGTCGGTCATATGCGGACCCCTTCTTAAATTAAGAATTTTTAGTGATAGAGTCTCAGTCATGAACCTATCACCCGGCGGCCCGGATCTGGCCTCGTTGAGCAGTCTGGACGATCCGGTGCGCCGCCGCCTGTACGAGGTCGTGACCCGGCAGCCCGGGCCGGTGAGCCGGGACGAGGCGGCGTCGGCGGCCGGAATCGGCCGGGCGCTCGCCGTCTACCACCTCGACAAACTGGTCGAGTCCGGGCTGCTGACCGCGTCTTACTCCAGGCCGCCGGGGCGGAGCGGACCGGGGGCCGGCCGCCCCGCCAAGCTGTACGCCCGGTCGGACCGGGAGTTCGCGGTCACCGTTCCGCCACGGGAGTATGAGCTGGCCGCGCGGCTGCTGGTCCAGGCGGTCGAGGCCGATCCGAGCGACCGCAGCCGGGCCGCGCTGGCCACGGCGGCCCGGCGGCTCGGCACCGAGCTGGGCAGCTCGTTCCGGCCGGCCCCGGCCGATCCTGCGCCACGCCGCCGGGATGCGGCCGAACGGGACGTGACGGATGTCCTGACCCGGCAGGGATACGAGCCCTGCCACGGCGGCGACGGTGTCATCAGGCTGCGGAACTGCCCGTTCCACCAGCTCGCGGAGCAGCACAGGGACGTGGTCTGCGGGATGAACCTGGCGCTGGTAGAGGGGCTGGTCACGGGCCTGGGCGCGGGCGGCTGGCAGCCGGCCCTGGATCCGAGGCCCGGTTACTGCTGCGTCGCCATCGGCGGTGACCGGTCATGACGGCGGGACCGTTCCTGCACATGCGGCTGACCAAGCAGGTCGCCGAGTGCCTGGCCACCCGGCTTCGCGCGCCCGGCGTGGGCGTGGTTACGGACCTGAGCAAGCGAGGCGTCTCGATCTGGCTGGATGACCTCAGCCGCGGCCGGCGGCCGGCGGCTCAGCGGCCGGTCAACCAGGCGAACCCCCACGGCGGCAGCTCGATCCGGCCGTCGCTGATCTCCAGTCGGCCGGCGCTCGAGTGCACGTGGCCGGGCCGGGAGAGGCCGGCCCGGGCGATGATCCCGGCGTCGGCCGACTGGGACGCGTCGCTGAAGTTGGTCAGCGAGAGAAACGGCGCGCTGCGCGGGTGCGCCCGGCGGTAGCACAGCACGCTGCGGTTTCCGGTCGGGAGGATCTCGGTGCTGCCGCCGGCCCGCAGCGCGAGCAGCGAGCGCCGGGCCTCGCCCAGCCGCCGGATCGCCGCGAACGCCCGGCCCGCGGGGGATTCCTGGTCGTGCCGCCGCCCGGCCAGGTCCCAGTCCATCGGCGGCCGGTGCATCCACCGGTTGTCGTGCGCGTGCGCCGGGTCCGCGGCCCAGCCCGGGTCGCTGGGCATGGCCAGCTCGTCGCCCATGTAGATGAGCGGGAGGCCGCCGAAGGAGAAGACGATGGCGTACATCGACTCGAGCCGCCTGATCGCGGCGGTGATCCCGCCGGGGTCCCCGGCCTCGAGCGCGGCCTCGATGCCGCACAGCGACGCGGCCATGCCCGAGGTGCGGGCGTCGCCGGTCAGCAGGTTCTCCTGGAACAGGGCGCCGCGGGCGAACGAGCCGGGAAAGCGGCCGGCGTAGAAATCGGCCAGGAAGCGCCGGTGAGCGGGGCCGCTGAGGTCCGCCGCGGCGGCGTCGCGGTCGGACACCGCCCAGCCGATGTCGTCGTGGCAGCGGACGTAGGTGACCCAGGAGGTCGGCGCGGGCGCGGGCGGGCGCCGGGACAGCGCCCGTTCGGCCAGCCGGACGTCGCGGGTGGCCAGGCTCGACCAGAGCATCACCATGAGCTGGTTGTCGTAGGCCAGGTCGCATTCTGGGCGGAACCTGTCGTGGCCGCCGAGGTACTGCGCCAGCAGTTCCGGGCTGACGATCGCCTCGGCCTTGAGCAGCAGGCCGGGCGCGGCCAGCCGGGTCAGCGCCCGGAACGCCTGCACGAGCAGGTGCGCCTCGGGCTGGTTCTGGCAGTCCGTGCCCATCCGCTTCCACAGGAACGGCGCCGCGTCGAGCCGTAGCACGTCGATGCCCCGGTTGGCCAGGGCGAGCATGGTGCCCAGCATGGCCCGGAAGACCGCCGGGTTGGCGTAGTTCAGATCCCACTGGTACTCGTGGAAGCTCGTCCAGACCCAGCCGAGGCCAGGCACCTCGGTGAAGCTGCCCGGCGCGGTACCGGGGAACACCTCGGGCAGCGTGCGCTCGTACGCGTCGGGTTCGGCGCGGTCCGGGTAGATCAGGTACATCTCGCGATAGCCGGGCTCGCCGGCCGCTGCCCGGCGGGCCCAGTCGTGCTCCTGCGCGGTGTGGTTGAGCACCAGGTCCACGCACAGCGCGATGCCGCGCTCGCGCAGGTCGCCGGCCAGTGCCTCCAGGTCGGCCATGGTCCCGACCCGCGGGTCCACCTGGTCGTAGTCGGCCACCGCGTAGCCGCCGTCGCTCTCCCCCTCGCGGGGCCGCAGCAGCGGCATCAGGTGCAGGTAGGTGACGCCCAGCTCGGCCAGGTAGTCCAGGTGCTCGCGCACCCCCCGCAGCGAGCCGGCGAAACGGTCGGCATAGCAGACGTAGCCGATCATCCGGGACCGCTGGAACCAGGCCGGGTCGATCTCCCGGCGGCGGTCCAGCCGCCGCAGGCCCGGCGGGCGCACGGCGGCCGCGCGCAGCGCGTCGAGCACCAGCCGGGTGGCCAGTTCGCCCGGGTCGGTCACGTCGCCGTAGAGGAGGGCGAGCGGCCCGGTGATGTCGAAAGACAGCGTCTCGAGCCGCGCCAGGAACGCATCGGCATCGGCGGGGCCGAGCCGGTCAAGCGCTTCGTCTTTCACCGCAGGCCCCAGTCCGGGCACGCGCGACTCCTCGGGTCTCGGGCTGGCGGCGGGCAGCCGAAGTTGTTCGTCGATGGTGACGATAGCGGATTACCGGCCCGGGAGCTTGCCGCCCATCAAGCGCCTGAGCCGCAGGATCTCGGTGTCCCGCGCGTCGAGCACCGGCTCGATGACGTTCATCGCGGCGTGCACGGCGGTATCCAGGTCGCCGGAAATGCCGTACCTGAGGAAACTGCGTCCCAGCGCCCGCCGGAGCCGTTCCGCGGTGACCGTCAGCAAATCGGCCGGCTCCTTGGCCGGTTTACGCGGCGCTGCCGGGCGTGAATTCGGCCTCCGGGCGCGACCCGGCGGGCGCGCGGCCTGACTGGGCGGCGGAATTACATCAGGGCTGTCCGGCACCGCGAACAACGGCGTCATCGCCCCCGGCTGCGGCTGAGTTACGGAACCCGGGGCGGCGCGCCGCCGCTTTGGTATGGTCGGCTCCGGGAGCATTGGCGTGACCTTTCCTGTTCAGGATTTGTCTGCACAGCGCTAATGCTCCCCCTTTGTCGCCGTCATGCCATAGATGTCCAGGTCGCACGGCGTGTCATCAATACTCCGCTCAGTGTCTTCCCGCTCTTTCAGGGCATATTCCGACGACAATTCCTATCGAATATTTGTGCGTACGAACGCCGTTCACGCGGTAGCCGGACCCGCCTCGGCACTCCGGCCTATTTCCACGTGCGGGCGGGAAAGCCAGATCGCCCACTCCGCGCTGATCTGGCCGGCCGTGGTCAGCAGCGGCGGCAGGTGATCCTCCAGCAGCCGCCGCGTGGTCGTCTCGGCCGCGTGCACGGTGACGTTCATCGCGGCCCGGACCTTCCCGGTCCCGTCCCGGACCGGGACGGCCACCGAACGGACGCCGGGCGCGAGCTCCTCGTCGGCCAGCGCCCAGCCCCGCGCCCGTACCTCGGCCAGCTCGTCCCGCAGCTGGCTGGCCGAACGACCAATGTACGGCGGCAGCCCGGACCGGCTGGGCTGGGCCAGCGCGACCGCGACCCGGTCTGGCGGCAGGTCCGCGAGCAGCACCTTGCCCTGCGAGGTCTGCACCGCGGGAAAGTGGGTGCCGATCTCCACCCGGAGCGCGATCAGCTTGGGCACCGAGACGCGGGCCACGTAGACGATGTCGGAGCCGTCGAGCTGGGCCATGGACGACGACTCGCCGGTGCGGGCCACCAGCGCCTCCAGGTGCGGCCGGGCGATGTCCCACAGGCCCAGCGAGCTGACGTAGGCCATCCCCAGGTTCATCACCTTCGGGGTCAGCTCGAAGGTCCCGCCGGAGGACCGGACGAAGCCCAGCTCCTCCAGGGTGAGCAGCAGGCGGCGCGCGGTGGGCCGGGCCAGCCCGGCCGCGGCCGCCACCTCGCTCAGCGACATGCTGCGGTGCTCCGCGCCGAACGCGGCCAGGATATCCAGCCCGCGCGCCAGCGCCTCGACGAAATCCGGCCCGTTGCCGCGCCCGGCCATCCGCTCCCCTAGCCGTCCTCGCCGAACATGCTGCCGCGGGCACCGTGCGTGGACTCGGACTTGTACTCGGTGTACTGGTACGGGTTGTCCAGCACCTGGGTCGTCGGCAGGTCCGGATTCATGCCGGCCGCCCAGGCCTCTTCGCCGAGCTCGGACCGCAGGTAGCCGACGGTAGCCTCGACGGCGCGCCGCACCGCGGCGAGGTCGGCCCCGACCAGCCGGTTCTCGTGCTTGACCACCCGCCCGTTCACCAGCACGGTGTGCACGTCCCCGCGCTGCGCCTGGAAGGCGACGTGGCCGTAGGGGTTGACCAGGGGGAACGACACCGGCGAGGCGTCGTTCTTGATCAGCACCACGTCGGCCTTCTGGCCGGCCTGCAGGCTGCCCAGGTCGTCCCGGCCGAGGGCCCGGGCACCGCCCCGGGTGGCCCAGTCGACGACGTGCTCGGCGCGCAGCGCGTGGTGAGTGACGGTCTCGCCCTTCATGTGCGCCTCGAGGTGCTCGCGGGCCCGGTCGGCGCCCAGCGTGGTCCGCATGGCCGAGAACAGGTCGGCGCTCCACCAGACGCTGGTGTCCATGGACAGCGAGACCGGTATGTCGTGGCGGCGCACCTGCCAGGTGGGCGGGTAGCCCTGGCCCGCGCTCTGCTCCGACTCGGTCGACACCGAGATGCTGCCCCCGCTGGCCGCGATGCGCTGGTAGGAGTCGGTGCTCAGGGTGGCCGCGTGCACGTACACGTTCGCCGGGGTCATGAACCCGTTCTCGTGCATCAGCCGGATGCCGTCGTCGTTGGTGGCCCCCCACACCCCGGCGTGGGTGGTGACGGCCAGGCCGAGCTCGCGGGCCGTCTCGAACGCCGCCTTCTCCGGGAAGGCCGGGTCGCCGGTGACGTCGAAGGCGATCTGGAACCCGAGCATGTCATCCGCGGCGTGCCGGGCGAAGAACGACCGGACGGCCGGGTCGGCGGTCCACTCCCACGGGCCCGCCTGGATGTTCCCGTAGGCCAGCACGAACCGTCCTGGCACCGCGCGGAGCGCGTCGACGGCGGCCTCGGCGTGGTCGGGGGTGTGCAGGTTGTGCGACCAGTCCACGCTGGTGGTCACGCCGGCCTCGAGGGCTTCCCAGGCCGAGACGAGGTTGCCCGCAGCGATGTCCTCGGGACGGAACTTCCGGCCGTGCTCCAGGTAGTTCCAGACGAAGTACTGGGTCAGCGTCCAGTCCGCGCCGTAGGCGCGCATCGCCGTCTGCCACATGTGCCGGTGCGTG
>Ga0335083_10011384_pt1 | contig 10681 bp, 7 predicted proteins | sample Lox_Sample_42_FD_206716 | JGI IMG/M metagenome (GOLD analysis project Ga0335083, IMG submission 206716) | Soil microbial communities from Loxahatchee National Wildlife Refuge, Florida, United States - Lox_Sample_4.2 | ecosystem: Environmental > Terrestrial > Soil > Wetlands | place: USA: Florida... | reverse complement strand
GAACAGGTTGAAGCCGGTGTGCTCGCTCTGCGTGGCCGGGTAGACCTGCACCGGCACGTAGACAAGCCCGAAACTGATGGCGCCCTTCCATATCGCGCGCGGCATGATCGCATCCTCCTCGCGTTGCCCGTCGTGCCGTCTTCGAGCAATCGCAATGCCCGCCGGCTTTTGGGCGCGAAATTCGGGCCCGTGGCGCCGGGCAAAGGGCCTATACACGTTGCTGAACACATCGAAATTCGCCAACGGGAATACGCGATGCTGCCTTGATTGTCGAACAGGCATCGCCCCACGTTCTCGCCTTGCGCCGCAGATGCGAGTGGCGCGGGCCATGGGCTACGACTGAAACGGAGGCAGCATGCAAGAGAACGGCGCACCTGCACTCACGGTAGAGGAGGCGCTCATTACCGAGGCACTGGCGAGCCGGCCCAACCGCCTGCCCGACTACCAGGGCGAAAGCCGCGCGCTCGAGGCATTGGCGCAGGAAATGGACCGCGATCCATCAGGCGTCCTGCCGATGCTGGCAAGTCACGCGCTCGCGTTATGTCGCGCCGGCTCTGCCGGAGTGAGCGTGCCCGAACGCGACGGGACCACTTCGGTGTTTCGCTGGTGCGCCGTGGCGGGCGATCTGGCCGGCCATCTCGACCGGACGCTGCCCGGCGACGCCTGCCCCTGCGGCGCTGCCGAAGGACGCAAGGCGATGCTGCTGTTCGACCGGCCCGCGCGTTGCTTCGCGTCCTATCATGCGATCGAGCCACCCATTTACGAAGCGCTGCATGTCCCCTGGCGAGCGAACGGCCACGTGGTCGGCACCGTCTGGGCCGTGTCTCACGACCCCGCAAGACAATTCGACGCCGAAGACGCACGCCTGCTGCAAAGTCTCGCCTCATGCGCGAGCGCGGCGCATCAGATGACGTGCGCGCTGCGCGACGCGCAGGACACGGGCCGAAATCTTGCCCAGCAAGTCGCCGAGCGCACACGTACGCTGCAGGACATCAACACGAAGCTGCGCGACGAGGCCGCGCATCGCAAGCAGATCGAACGCGCACTGCGCGAAAGCGAAGCGCGCCTGCAAGCCGCCATCTCCATCGAAACCGTGGGCGTGCTGTTCTTCAATCTCGACGGCAGCATGGTCGACGCGAACAGCGCATTCGAGCAGATGAGCGGCTATAGCCGCGAGAATCTGCGCGCCGCTGCGCATTGGAAGCGGCTCGTGCCGCTCGAATTTCTCGGCGTCACCACGCGCGCCGTCACCGACCTCGCCACGGCAGGACGCACACAGCCCTATGAGCGACAACTGATCCGCAAGGACGGCACGCGCTGGTGGGGCCTCTTCGCGCCCACGCGGCTCTCGGGTGCGGGTATGGGCTCGAAGTGTGCCGAATTTGTGCTGGACATCACGGAGCGCAAGCGCGCGGAAACCGAATGCCTGGAAAGCGAGGAACGCTTTCGCGCGCTCGTGGAAGGATTCGCCCAGGCCGTATGGGAAACCGACGCGCAAGGTTTAACTGAAACGGTCTCGCCAAGCTGGTCGGCCTATACCGGCCAGCCCGCCGAAGAGGGCCTCGGCGACGGATGGGCCAAAGCCGTTCATCCCGACGATCGCGCCCGCGCGCTGCATCAGTGGAAGGAAGCCGTTGCGGCGCAACGCGTGGTGAACGCGGAATTCCGCCTGCGCGTGGCCACGGGCGGCTGGAAATGGACCAACGTGCGCGCGGCGCCGATCTGGAATCCGGACGGCACGATACGCAAATGGGTGGGCATGAACATCGACATCGACGACCACCGCTGCGCGCAGGAAGCCCTGCGCGAGAGCGAAGCGCGCTTTCGCGCGCTCGCCGACGCCTCGCCCGCGCTCATCTGGCAGATCGATACGCAGGGCAACACGGTCTACCTGAACCAGCGCTACCTTGCAGCAATCGGCCTCATGCCCGCTCAGTTGCTGGAAACGGGCCTGCATGCGATCGTGCATCCGCAGGACCTGCCCGGCTTTCTTTCGCGCGTGCAGGCTGCGCAGCGCGACCAGAGCGCATTCCAGGTCCGCCTGCGTGTGAAGGTCAAGGACGAAAGCTGGCACTGGTTCGAAACCTGCTGCGCGCCGTGGCTTTCGGCGAGCGGCGAGCTTCGCGGCCATGTGGGCGTCTCGATCGACGTCACGGAAGCCGTGCGCGCCGAAGACGCACTCAAGGAAGCCGACCGCCGCAAGGACGAGTTCCTCGCAACGCTCGCCCATGAATTGCGCAATCCGCTCGCGCCCATCGCCAACGCGCTGCATCTGCTGAGGCGCAGCGATTTTGCCGCGGATTCGCAGCCGATCATCGACATGCTCTATCGTCAGGTGCATCACATGGTTCGGCTGATCGACGACCTGATGGAAGTTTCGCGCATCACGCGCGGCAAGATCGGCCTCGTGAAGGCGCCGGTTTCGCTCGCGGAGATCATCGAGAGTGCCGTCGAAACGAGCCGCCCCGGCATCGATCAGGCGCACCACCAGTTGAGCATCGCGCTGCCCGCTGCGCCCCTCGTGCTCGATGCGGACCGTGTGCGCCTCACCCAGGTCTTTGCGAACATGCTCAACAACGCGGCCCGCTACACCGAAGCGGGCGGCCAGATCCGGCTCGACGCGAGGCGCGAAGGCGATTGGGCAGTGGTTGCGCTGCGCGACACCGGCATCGGCATGTCGGCCCGGCAGATTGATAAGGCATTCGAAATGTTTTCGCAGGTGCATCGCCCCGCGGGCCAGAATCAGGGCGGTCTCGGCATTGGCCTGACCATGGTGCGCCACCTCGTGCGCATGCACGGCGGCACCGTCGAGGCCGCGAGCGCGGGGCCCGGAAAAGGCAGCGAGTTCACGGTGCGCCTGCCGCTATCCCGGCAAGCGCCGGACGGGGCCCGCACAACCCCCACAGGGCAAGCGCGCGCCGCGATATCGCTCGCGGGCAAGCGGATTCTCGTCGTCGACGACAACCACGACGCCGCCGACTCGCTCGCCATGGTCCTCTCTAGCGAAGGCGCCGATGTGCGCGTCGCGTACGACGGCAGCGCCGCGCTCGCCGCGCTGGACGAGGCGGTCCCGAATGCAATCGTGCTCGACATCGGCATGCCCGGCATGGACGGCTACGAAATCGCGCGGCAGATTCGTCAAAACCCGCGTTGCGCCGACATGCGCATCATTGCGCTCACCGGCTGGGGCCAGCACGCCGACCGGCTGCGCTCGCGCATGAGCGGCATCGACTCGCATCTCACCAAGCCGGTTGACTTCGGCATGCTGATCGAATTGCTCGTGGCACGCTGAAGCCGCGCGGGTGCGCCGCCCCTCGCATTTTCCCCAATCGCGGCCCCTCGTCATTGCGGCGGCCCATCGACACCAAAACGCCAGGCCGCAATTTCTTCCGCTACTGCGCGGCCACGGCGCGTCGTAATCGGTCATATCGACTGCCATGTTATGGAACAAGATGCGCGAGCGCTCGACGCCATAGCTCAGATCATCATTCGGCTGGTGGAATTCGCATCGGTCGGCAGGGTATCTGTGCATATTGGGGTAGCGAGAAGCCAACAAGGTACTAGAATGCATGGGTGCAAGTGAAGCAAAGGCAGTCTGTTCAGCCAGAACGATCGGTGGCGGTGTAACGTTTCGAATCCGTTATTGGAGGCATGCTCATGACGTGCCTGAACGAAAAGATTGTCGGTGCAGTCATGCTTATGCTGAGCGGCTACGCGTTCGCCGACGGCACCTTCATGAATGCCCCCGAAACCGAAACCATGACAGTCGCGAATATCGCGCCTGTGCCCATGGAAGTCGTCCCCTCTCTCCCTGAACCTCAGGCGTATTTGCAAAGGTACGAACTGGAATATCAGGGAAATCAGCCAAAGCCGTTCTACGCGCAAGTCGAAAGTTTCTATAGCGCGCCAGTGGCGCACGACAAATACCATTACCAATTCGAGAAAGGCGTGAGTGGAAGCGATTCCGGTTCGCAGTTCGCCGCGCACTCGTCCTCCAGTTATCTGCATTTCGGCCCCTCCACCGCGCCGCAAATCTCGATCGTCCAGATCCCGGACCCCACGCTTACGCTCGGCGCGCAGCCGCAGCGCAGGCTCTCGCTGACTGTCGACGACTGGGTGTTTTCCGCGACTGCGCGTCTCGCCGTTCTCCATTCTCACGACTCGGGTGCGACGATTTCCGTGCGGCACGGCTTTTCCGGTTTTTAGCCGCTAAAGCGCAATAGTCAATCAATATGCCGGAAGTGTTGATGCCGGCACGGCGAGTCATTGCATGGACAAGGATTGTGGATCTCTCGCGTCCACGCGCTTTCACGCGCACTGCGCTTTTATTTGGCATACCAATTCGCTGATTCGCGTGCGTCTCGCTCGGGCTTTTGTATGAATACGCTGCCACGTCGGCCGAGGCGCGTTCTGATGCGCCGAGTTGCCTGTTTGCGCCACATGCCGGGAACGGCGCATGCTACAGGCCATCGCGAGCCGAAACCCACCCCGCCCGATGAATCCACCCGAAACGCCCGCCATCATCGAAACGACGCTGCCCGCGCGGCTCGACCGCCTGCCGTGGGGCCGCTTTCACGTGCTGATCGTCGTCGCGCTGGGCGTCACCTGGCTGCTCGACGGCCTGGAAGTCACGCTGGCCGGAGCCGTCGCCAGCGCACTGAAAATGAGCCCACTGCTGCGGCTCGACAATGCCCAGGTGGGCCTTGCCGGCAGCGCCTACATTGCGGGCGCGGTGTGCGGCGCGCTCGGCTTCGGCTGGCTTACCGACCGGCTCGGCCGCCGCAAGCTCTTCTTCGTGACACTCGCCGTGTATCTGCTCGCCACTGCCGCCACGGCGCTTTCGTGGAATTTCGCGAGCTTCGTGGCGTTTCGGGCGCTCACCGGCGCGGGCATAGGCGGCGAGTATGCGGCGATCAATTCGACGATCCAGGAGTTCACGCCCGCGCGCGTGCGCGGCTGGACCGATCTCAGCATCAACGGCACGTTCTGGGTGGGCGCGGGCATCGGCGCGGCGGGCTCGCTCGTGCTGCTCGACCCGCATCTCTTACCCCCCGACTGGGGCTGGCGCGCGTGCTTTTTTATCGGCGCGGCGCTCGCGCTCGTCATCTTGCCCATGCGCCGCTGGATTCCCGAAAGCCCGCGCTGGCTACTCACGCACGGCGAGCACGATGAGGCGAAGCGCATCGTTCAGGATATCGAAACGCGCTTTCGCGCGGCGGGCCATACGCTCAGCTCCCCTCCCGACGACCCGCTGCGGCTGCACGCTCGCAGCCATACGCCGCTGAGCGCCGTGCTGCACGCCCTCTTCGTGCGCCACCGGCGGCGCGCGCTGGTGGGCCTCACGCTCATGACTTCGCAGGCCTTCTTCTACAACGCGATTTTCTTCACCTATGCGCTCGTGCTCACGGAGTTCTACCGCGTGCCCGGCAGCGAAGTGGGACTCTACCTGCTGCCGTTCGCGCTCGGCAACTTTCTCGGGCCTATCTTGCTGGGGAGGCTTTTCGACGTGATCGGCCGGCGCACGATGATCGCCACGACCTACGCGCTCTCGGGCGTGCTGCTCACGGCGAGCGGGTGGCTCTTCGAGCAGGGATTGCTCACGGTGACGACGCAAACCATCGCATGGATGGTGATTTTCTTCTTCGCCTCGGCGGCGGCGAGCTCCGCCTACCTGACCGTGAGCGAATCGTTCCCGCTGGAAATCCGCGCGCTCGCCATTGCCGTGTTCTACGCGTTCGGCACGGCGCTGGGCGGCATCATCGGGCCGGCGTTCTTCGGACGGCTCATCGATACCCACCAGCGCAGCGAGGTATTCACAGGCTACCTGGTGGGCTCCGCGCTCATGGTCGGCGCCGCGCTCGTTGCCGCGATCTGGGGCGTGGACGCGGAGCGCAAGTCGCTCGAGCACGTCGCCACACCGCTCTCGGCGGTCCGCGACGAATAAGGCAGGCCGCCGCCCGGCAGCGCCGGAACAGCCTGTTTCACTTGCGCGTCTGCAGAACTTCCGTCTCACCGCGGAAAGACCCCATACCACGCAGGCTGCCGTGTCGAGCCGTATCGCCTCGCTGGAGGAGAGCTTCGACGTGCGCCAGTCCGACGGCAATTCGCGTTCGGCCACGCTCACACCCACGGACCGCAAAGGGCTCGTCTGCGCCGAGCGCATTGTGAATCTCGGCGAGGAAATACGCCGCGGAGCCGAGCACGCGAGCACGCGGCCGTGCGCGTGGATCTCGCACGGCGCTGGCCTGGTCCGGTTCCCTCTCGGCGCCACTCACCCTCGTCGGCTAGAATACGGCTCCGCCAAAGCCATTTATCGAATCAACGGAGTGTTTTCAGTGACTGAAGTGAATAAAGCCGCCATTCAACCGGGCAACGTCTTCAAGGACAACCTCGCACTGCTGCCGGGCATCGACGGCATCGAGCGCATCGATCTCGTGGACGGCCAGGGCGCCGTCGTCGCGAGCATCGAAAACCAGCCCGGCAAGCAAGGCTCGGTCGCGGTCTACCACTATCTGCGCGAAGCGTTCGGTACGCTCGACGCACGCGCTGCCGAGCACGGCCTCGCCGTGTTCGCCGAACACACCGCCGACGCGCGCAACCGTCCCGGCGCACACCCGAACGTCGACCGTCTGCTCGAAATCGCGGCAGGCGCTCCGGCGCTGCGCATCGACGTCATCGCCGCAGCCTGAGCATGGGATGTGAGCGAGCGTGCCACGTTGCACGCTTCGCTTCACGGTGGCCCGCAACGCAGGCCACCTCTTTTTTCTCCGCTGATCTTGCAGCAGCCGCGAGGCTCACTCCACCGTGTCGTTCACGTCGGTGAGGCGGATCATGTGCGGACGCACGCGCGCCTCGTCCTCGGGCTCCTCCTGCGCCGGCGGATGAATGAGCGCGTCGAGCCGCGCCCGTGTGGCGAGGAATTCGGGCGTGTTGAACTGCGCATAGCTGCGCGGACGCGGCACCGGCACCTCGATCAGCTCCTGCACCTCGCCCGGATGCGCCTTGAGCACGAGAATGCGGTCGGCAAGAAAGATCGCCTCGTCGAGATCGTGCGTGATGAAGAAGATCGTGATGTCGACGTTGCGCCAGATATCGAGCAGATGCGCCTGCATCTTCGCGCGCGTCTGCGCGTCGAGCGCGCCGAACGGCTCGTCCATCAGCAGGATGCCGGGCCGGTTGGCGAGCGCGCGAGCGATCGCCACGCGCTGCTTCATGCCGCCGGAAAGCTGGTGCGGATACGCGTTGGCGAACTTCTCGAGGCCCACGAGATCGAGCCATTGCAGCGCCTCGCGCTCGGCCTGCGTGTTGCCCTGTCCATTCATACGCAGTCCGAACATAACGTTCTTCTTGACCGTGAGCCACGGAAACAGCGTATAGCCCTGGAACACCATGCCGCGGTCGGCGCCGGGGCCGCGCACCGTCTTGCCGTTCACGCGCACCTCGCCCGAGGTCTGTGTTTCGAGGCCCGCGAGAATGCGGATGAGCGTGGATTTGCCGCAGCCCGAAGGCCCGATCACGCACACGAACTCGCGCCGGTGCGTGGTGAAGCTCACATCGGCGAGTGCCGTGTGCTCGCCTTGCGGCGTGACGAAGCGCTTCGTGAGATTGCGCACTTCGAGGATCGGCTCGCGCGCTTTCAGGCGTTCGAAGCGCGAGCGCACCGCATCGGACTGAAGGAGATAGTCGGGAACGGTTTGCGGATTGAACATGATGCGGTCCTTGAAGTTCCGGATGTGTTTCGATGAGCACGAGAGCTTGCGAATACTTCAGGCCTTGAGCGTGCGGTCCCACGGAAACAGCTTGCGCCCGAGGAACGCGAGCACGAGATCGGTGCCAAGCCCGATGATGCCGATCATCATGATGGCCGCGTAGACGTTGTCGAAGTGCTGGTAGCGCGCCTGCTGCGTGATGTACCAGGTGATGCCCGAGCTCGTGCCCACGAGCTCTGCGACGATCAGGTAGGTCCACGCCCAGCCGAGCAGGATGCGCTGGTCGCGGTAGAGGTCGGGCAGGATGCCGGGCACGACCACGTGCGTGAGCAGCTTCAGGCGCGTGGTGCCGAGCGTCATCGCCGCTTCGAGCAGGCCGTATTCGAGCTTGCGCGTGGTGTTGGCGATGATGAGCACCTGTTGGAACAGCGTGCCGATCACGATGATGGCGATCTTCGGCGCATCGTAGATGCCGAGCACGGCCACCATCAGTGCGCCGAACGCGGGCGCGGGCAGATAGCGGAAGAACTCGAAGAACGGCTCCTGAAGGCGCGCGAGCACGCTATAGGTGCCGCACACGATGCCGAGCGGCACGCCGATCAGCGAAGACACGACGAAGCCCCAGAAGATGATCTGGATGCTGTGCCAGAGGCTCTGATGCAGCCATACGCCGTCCTGCGAGGCAGGCGGTGTCGTGAACGCGGTGTAGAACGCGCGCAGCACCTCGTGCGGCGCGGGCAGATACACCGGGTTCGCGCTCACCCCCGCCGGCAGGGCGGCGTGAGTCTCTCGCGCATGGTCGAGCTCGTCGGCGAACACGGCCTTGTCGACACGCATGCCGGGCTGGAAATAGTCCACGCTGCCCGGCTGCGTGATCAACACCTGCGGATGCCAGACGAAGGGCACGTAGCTCACCACGCACCACACGAGCACCGGCAACAGAAACGAGCCGATGCCCAACATCCACTTGCCACGCGGCGAAAGCTCGCGGCGTACGGCGAACCACCCAGTCTGGCTGATTTCGGCCATGATCTTCTCCTGCTTGATGACGACGGTCGACGGTCGACGAAATGCCGCCTTATTTCAGCGCGCTGGTGAGCGACGGGTCCACATAGGCACTCACGTCCTGCGAGCTCTTGTAGACCTGGTACTTCACGTTGAATGCGTCGGCGGTCCGGCTCGAACCGTACAGCGAGCGAAAGCCGTCAGCCTTCACGTAGGCCTGTTGCGCCTCGGGCAGCGTGAGCAGCTTCGTGCCCTTGAGCAGCGGCAGATATTGCGCCGGCGTGAGGCCCACGCGCGCGGCCATGATCTTCACGGCGTCGGGCTGCGTGGCCGGGTCGTCGATGTACTTCACCACGCGGTACCAGACCTGCGCGAGCTTCTCGTAGTCGGCCTTGTGCGCGGCGAGGCTCACTGGGTTCACGGCGAGCACGTCGTAGATGAGGCCCGGCTCGTCGGCGGACGTGAACACGGGGCGCGCGCCCGGCACCGCACGCTGCGCCTCGCCCGCGTTCGGCTGCCACGCGGCAATGGCGGCCACGTCGCCAGACGCGAGCACCTGCGGCGTTTCGTTCGTCTTCGCGTTGACGAGCGTGACGTCGCCCTCCTTCAGGCCCGCGCGCTGAAGCGCGTCGAGCAGCAGCAGGTGATCGACCACGCCGAACTCCACGCCGATCTTCTTGCCCTTGAGGTCCTGGATCTTGCGCGCGGGCGGCTTGGCGATGACCATGTCGTTGCCGTTCGAATAGTCGGTGATGAGCGCCATCACGTTCTTCGCTCCATTCGCCCCCATCGTGAGCGCGTCGCCGTTGGTGACGAGCACGGCGTCGAGCTTGTTGGCCGCGAACGCGTCCATGGAAGCGGCGTAGTCGAACCAGTCGAACTTCACGTCGAGACCCGCTTCCTTGAACCAGCCCTTGTCGATCGCAACCTGCCACGCCACCCAGCCCGGCCAGTCGCTATAGCCGATGCGCAGCGGCGCCGCGCTCGCGGCCTGCGCGCCGGCCGCGAACAGTCCCGCGGCGAGCGTGAGCGCACTCGCGGCGCGCAGCGCCCAGCGGCGCAGATGTGTGCCCGCTTTCGCGTGGCGCGTTTCGTTTGCATGGCTTGCGAACGGATGGTGCATCGTCTTCATGGCGGATCTCCGGGAAAAAAGGTGCAACGGGTTTCTTGACGTAATGGCTTGAGATTTCATGCTTCGGCGCTCTCGGCTTGTGTCTGCGCCTGGGCCTGAGATTGGGTCTGCGCAGCGCGATATGCGCGCCAGCCGCCGTGAGCGCTGATGTCGGGTGCGCCAGCGAGCGCGGCGCTCTCGCAAAGGAAGCCGAGCGCCGTCTCGCCGTTGGCGAGTGCTATCGTGCCGATGCCGAGCGGCGCGGGAATGCCCGCGACGAACGAACCGAACGCTACAGTTGGCATCTCCCAGACTTCGACTTCGATTGCCGCGCCACCTTCGTTCACGCGCACGAGGCCGGGCTTCGCGGGCGCTTGCGGCACCGCTTGCGGGAGTGCGTAAAGGCGATAGACATTCGCAGTGGTCGTGGTTTCGACGAGGCGCGCGCCACGCTCGGTCAGCTGCGCGTTGAGCGGCTCGCCGCTCAGGTGCGCGCCCACCACGGCAACCCGCACCGTGGGCGCGGCTCCTTCGTGCGCAGGCCGCACCGCCTCGAACTTGCCCTCGCCGGTCCACGCGCGGGCCAGATCGAGCAGAAACGCGTCGTCGTGTGCGCGCGCAACGAACGTGATGCCGAACGGCTTGCCCGCGTGCGGGCCCGTTGCGCATTCACCCGCTGGCACAGCAAGTGCACTGAGGTCGAGCAGGTTCACGAAGTTCGTGTAGTAACCAAAGCGCGCATTCACGCCGATGGGGTCCGCTTCGAGTTCGTCCACGGTGGCCGTGGTCGGCGAAGTGGGCGTGACGAGCGCATCGATGTGCCGCCATGCGCGCTCGCTCACCATGCGCAGCGCGG
>Ga0335083_10011383_pt1 | contig 10681 bp, 10 predicted proteins | sample Lox_Sample_42_FD_206716 | JGI IMG/M metagenome (GOLD analysis project Ga0335083, IMG submission 206716) | Soil microbial communities from Loxahatchee National Wildlife Refuge, Florida, United States - Lox_Sample_4.2 | ecosystem: Environmental > Terrestrial > Soil > Wetlands | place: USA... | reverse complement strand
TCTCCGGCATCGCGGAGGGCAGCCCGGTCCTCGGCATCAGCAAGTACATCTCCGTTCCGATTGCGGCGATTCTGGTCTGGCTGCTCGTCGTCTACGGCACCTATCGCATCGTCGAAAAGATCTTTCTTGTGGCGTGCGCTTTCTATCTTTCCTATGTCGTCTCGGCGTTTCTGGCCAAGCCGGATTGGCTCGTCGCGGCGCGGGCCACGGTGGTTCCGTCGGTCCACATGAATACGCCGTACGTCGTGATGCTGATCGGGTTGGTCGGAACGACGATCGCGCCCTGGCAGTTCTTCTACTTGCAGGCGGGTTTCGTCGAAAAGCGCGTTGCCGCGCGCCAATACAAGCACGCCCGGCTCGACGTATTGGTCGGCAGCATTTCGTGCATGGTGATCGTGTTCTTCATCATCGTGTGCTGCGCGGCCACGCTGAACCTGCACGGACTGACCAGCATTTCGAGCGCGAGCGAGGCGGCCCAGGCCCTGAAACCGCTCGCGGGACGATTCGCGGGCGTTCTCTTCGCGCTCGGGCTGCTCAACGCGTCGCTCTTTGCGGCGTCGATTCTGCCGCTTTCAACCGCGCACGTGATCTGTGAAGGATTGGGCTTCGAGGCGGGCTTGGACCGCAAGTTCAAGGAAGCGCCGACGTTTTATTCGTTGTACACGCTGCTGATCATCGTCGGTGCGGGCATCGTGCTGATCCCGCGTGCGCCGGTGTGGAAAATCCTGATCTATTCGCAGGTCGGCAACGGCATCTGGCTGCCGGTCGTACTCATCTTCATCCTGCTGCTGATCAATCGGCGCGATCTGATGGGCGACCACACGAATTCGCTCGTGTTCAACATCGTCGCGTGGGGCTCCAGCATCATCATGATCGCCCTGACGCTCATCCTGATGTACACCGCGATCTTCCAGCCTTCGGCCGGACTTTCCGGCTTCCTGTTCCACATTTCTCACTGGCGCTAACCGCGAGCGCGATACCTAGGCGCTGGACTCCTGGGTGCCCGGAGGCTTCCTTTCGAAAAACGCCAGAAGCTCCCGGTGAACCGGCAATCGCGGAGCGAGCCAGACGAGGCCGCCCAGAACGATCGGCTCGGCCAGGCCCGTGATGAGCGAGCTTTCGAATCCGTAGGCGCCGCCGCTGAACCAGCGCGGACCGCTGATCGCGGTCGCTATCCAGGATCCCGGAGTCGCAGTGCCGGAGACGTCGAGGCCCAGCGCCAGAGACGCCGTGGCGTTCCATGCGGCGTGGTATCCGCCGGCCATCCACAGCGAGCCGTTCCGCATGATCAGGTACGCGAGCAGCGCTCCGCCGAGCGCTGTAAACCCGATGCCCGCGACGTCCGCGCCGCTCGCCGCGTGCGCCAGCCCGAATAGCGCGCCGGTGATCAGCGCCGCCGCGTGCCGCCCGCCACGCTGGGCGATGGCTTGCAGCAGGTAGCCGCGAAACAGCAGCTCCTCGTTGAATGCCAGCAGAAGGAATGCCCCGAACGCGGGCAGCGTTTGCCTGAGAATGTAATGCGCGTCCACCGCCACGCGCGAGACGTGCGCGTGCCCGGATTTCCAGGCAATCAGGAAGAAGGCGATTGGAACCATCGCTCCGAAGATCAATCCGATGAGCAATTGCGGCACCCACGGGCCCGAAACGGGAACTCCAATCGTGGCGAGAGGGCGGCGTTCGAAAAGTCGCAGCGTCAGCGCCGAAGCGGCCAGGACGGCCCCCACGAGAATCACGCCCGTGAGAAACATCAATCCCGGATCGAGCACGCCGTGGCGCATTTGCGGCGGAAGACCGAGCAAGTGCCACGCAGCGTTGCAGAGCGCCGCGATCGCGACGTAGCTGAGCAGAAGGCAGGCGATTCTCCACCCGATGCCGCGAGACTTTGCTGCGCCGGGAGTGGAGCCAGATGTAGCCATCTTGTGCGGTCAGATGCTACTTCATGATGCGAGCCGGCGGCACGGAAGTTCCGCCAGACGTTCCGAGACGCGGTTGCGGATCGGGAGTCGGTGTGCTACTTTCGCTCGCGGGCCGTTGTTTGAGGGCGCTGAATCCAATCGGCCGCGAACCGATCCCCCGGCTCGACTGACCGTCGATCTGGGGCCCCTTTTGTGAGCGACTTCCGGTGAAAGCCATCGATCTTCTCAAGCCCGCCAACCGCGAGGAAACGGAGCTGCTCGCGAAGCTCGACCCGAAGCGCCTGCCAAACCATGTCGCCGTGATCATGGACGGCAACGGGCGCTGGGCCGAGCGCCGCCACTTGCCTCGCATTGCCGGCCATCGGGCGGGTGTGAAGGCCGCGCGGGAGGTGATCGAAACGTGCGCGCGCCTGCATCTGCCCTGTCTCACGCTCTACGCGTTCTCGCTCGAAAACTGGCGCCGGCCCCGGGCGGAAGTCGATTTCCTGATGCGCCTGCTGCGCGAGTACCTGAAGCGCGAGCTGCCGACGATCCACAAGAACAATATTCGTCTGCTCGTGATCGGCCGGTCGGAGCAGTTGCCCGAGGATGTGCGTAAGGACATCTCCGAAGCCATGCGCGAAACAGCGCGCAATACCGGCATGAAACTCGTGGTGGCGCTGAACTACGGCGGACGCGCGGAGCTGGCGGACGCCTTCAACGCGCTCCTCGATCACGTCCGCACCAACGGTCTTTCGGCTTTCCGCGCGGACGAGCAGACCATTTCGGACCATCTCTATACCGCAGGATTGCCCGACCCCGATCTTCTGATCCGCACCAGCGGGGAAATGCGCGTCAGCAATTTTCTGCTCTGGCAGATCGCCTACGCCGAAATCTATGTGACCGAGACGCTGTGGCCCGATTTTTCTCGCGCGCGGCTCCTGGAGGCCCTGATCGACTTCCAAAAGCGTGAACGCCGGTACGGCGGGCTGGGAGCCGGGCGCGGACGGCCTGCCTCGCCCAGCGACAACGGCAAGCCGGCGCGCAACACCCATCCGGTGCGGGGCTAACGCGCGGATGCTCGCCCGCATTTTGACCGCCGCTGTTCTGATCCCTCTCGTTGTCGCGCTGGTCTGGTGGGGACCGCCCGCGCTATTGGCGGCGATCGCCGCCGGCGTCGCAATGCTTGCCATGTGGGAATTCTTCGCGCTCGGCGACCGCATGGGTATGCCGGCGTTTCGATATTGGACTCTGATCTGCGCGGCGGCAATCTTCTACGCGCAATATTGCGCCGGGCTTGTCGAAACGCATTCGATCGCGGGCGGCTTTTCCCTCGTTCGACAGGCTGCGAGCGGCACGCTCTCGCTCGAGGCCGCACTGCTGATCTTCGTGTTTGGCACGGCGGCGGCCGGCATCGGCACCCGGCGGGCGCTCCACGACGTGCTGCCTGCGATTGGCGCGGGTTCGGCGGGCCTGCTCTTTGTGGCCTTGCCGTTCAGCTACCTGGTGCGACTCAACGCGATCGATCGATACGGCCGGCAGCTGGTTCTGTTCACGCTCTCTTTGATGTGGGCCGGCGATACGTTTGCCTACTTTGCAGGAAAAACCTTCGGCCGGGTGCCGTTCGCGCCGGCTCTCAGCCCGAAAAAGACCTGGGAAGGCGCGTTCGCGAATATGGTCGGCTCGCTGCTCGTGGCGATTGCTTTCGCGCGCTGGATGCAGACAGAGGCGACGACCATGCTCATGATTGCGGCCCTCGCCAACGTCGCCGGACAGCTGGGTGACCTGATCAAGTCCGCCTACAAGCGTGGCGCGTCCGTGAAGGATTCCGGCTCCCTGCTGCCCGGCCATGGCGGCGTGCTCGACCGGATTGATAGTCTGATCCTCGCGAGCCCGGTTGTGTGGGCCGCTTGGCAGTGGTTCGCCGGGCGCTAGTTGCGGCTGCCTCCGAACAGTCGGGCGATCGCAACGAGTAGGACGGCGCCGACCGTGGCGCACGCCAGGCTTCCCCAAAAGCCCCACGCGGGGATTCCCAGCTTCGTGAAGATCCACCCGCCGATCACCGCGCCGATCAGGCCAAGGACGATGTCCACAATGCAGCCGAATCCGCGTCCGCGGGTCACGTGCCCGGCCACCCAGCCGGCAATCAGCCCGATTAGGACCCACGCGATGAAGTGATTCACGTGTATGCCGATGAAAACGGAGTCCGGCAGGAAGACGAACGACGAAACAAGAGAAAACATCGCAGGCTGACCTCCCAAGTCAGCCCTGGCAGAAGACGTATCCGAGGCACTTGTAAATCAGCTTCGCCGCCAGGGCGTCCGAGGCGTGGTGTCCCGGCTGGGGAAGAAGTTCAACCACGTCCATGCCCACGATCTTCTTATGGCCCGCGACGGCGCGCAAGAGGGACGTCACCTGATACCAGTCGAGCCCGCCCGGTTCCGGCATGCCCGTCGCCGGCGCGATCGAAGGATCGAACGCGTCGATGCTGATCGTCAGATAGACGCTGGCGCTGATGTCGGAGAGAACCTTCGCGATCCAGCTCTTCAGCGGAACCAGGGCGATATCCTTCGCCCAATAGATCTTGGTGTGCAGATCGGGCAGTTCCCGCGCCTCTTCGGCGGAAAGCGAGCGGATACCCACCTGCACTGCGTGGCAGACCTCGGTGACACGGCGCATCGCGCAGGCGTGGCTCGCGGGATTTCCCTGGTATTCGTTCCGCAGTCCCGCGTGCGCGCCGATGTGCAGCACGCTCAGGTTCCGGTACTTCTTGGAGAGCGCGGAAACCAGCGGCGGCGTCAGGGAATGTTCGCCGCCCAGCGCGACCGGAAATTTGCCGTCTTCCAGCAATCCGCACTGGGCCGTGAAGATTTCCGTGATGACTTCATCGAGCGAGCCGTCCATCGTGTCGATCGGCGGCAGCGTGTGGATGCCGATTTCCTTGTAGGGTTCCACCTGCAGCTCTTCGTCGTAAAGCTCCATGTTGCGGCTGGCCGCCAGGATCGCCGCCGGACCGTTGCGCGTGCCCGGGTAGCGCGTCGTGGTCCGTTCCAGCGGGATCGGGAAGACCACGGCCCGTGAGGTCTCGTAGCGCGCGTGCTCTTCGGAGATCCCGCCGAAGTTCTCAGGCGGCGTGGGCGTATATCGGCTCATCGTCGATTCACGGTTCCTTGTCTTTCGAGTGGGCCAGAGAATGACCGGCTAATTCAACTTACCTTCCGGCGTGCCCCTATGGCAAAGGAATAACTGGCGGGAGATTCGCAGAGAGCAAGACCCCGGTGCATACAATGGGATTCGGGTAGGGGAGGGAAACGGTCCGTCAGTCGTCCTCGCCCACCAGAATGGCGGCGGCGAGAACGGTCGTCCACAATCCGCGCTTGTCGCCGACGGCGGATTGCGTGATGTTCATCGTGCGGACGATCTTGTTCGAAATTCGATAGACTTCCTTCTTCTCATCCCAGGACAAATCCGGATCGAATTCCACATTCAGCGTGGTGGCCAGCATCTCCGCCGCCAGCTCCTCGGCGTACTCGCCTGCGACTTCCTCCGTCTCGCCGAACGAATGGTGCTCGGAAAGGTAGCCGTACATCGACTTGTCGCCGGGAAGCGCCAATCCGACGCCGGCCGCGATCAGCCGGTGCGCCTCGCGCGTCTGATTTTCGCTGATGACGGTAAATGCCACCTGGCCGGGCTTGATGTGCTTCAAGCCCTCGCTGCGCGAAATCAGCCGGCAATGGGGAGGAAAAATCGACGAGACGCGGACGATGTTGCAGGCTGCAATACCGGCATTGCGGAGAGCCAGCTCGAAGCTCGACAGGCGCTCGCGGTGCTTACCGACTCCCTTGGTGAGAAAAATTTTCTTCGCGACGAACGCCATGAGCCGTGCCGGGTTGCGGTGCCTCCGATTGTTGGATTGAAAAATTCGGCGCTCGAAAATTAGCAAGCACGCGCAGTGATGTCAACTCATTTCACGGCGGCGGATTGTTACGGTCGAATGAAAGCGGCGGTCATGCGGGCTTCATGCGCGGGCCCGGCCGGGAATCAGTCCTTGTTGCACAGCATGATGCAGGCGGCCAGCGTGTCCGCGATCGTTTTCAGCTCGCGAAGCTGCGGATGCGTGAAGTCGGGACCGGACTCTGCCAGCGTCTTGCCCTTCCGCGAGACTTGAATCACGCCGATCACCTGATTGCCCGATGTGATCGGCGCGCTCATGATCTTCTGAATCGGGTCGCCCCGCAGCTCGTCCGCGATCGGGACGGCCTCGAACACCGATGCGTGCGGCACGACCGTAAAGTGATTGATCAGCTCCGGCCTCTTCTCGCGGACAGTGCGCGACGCCAGCGAGTTCGTGCTCGAGAGCGGAATCTGCCCGATCGTCCGGAGGTTGTCCGGCGCCAGGAATCGGAGCGACCGCTCGTCGGGCGTCAGGCCGAGAATCGCCACCTCGTGGGGCTGTACGCCGAAGTTCTTCCCGATCAGCTCGACCGCGCGATTCAGGCGTATCACGTCGCCTTCGGTGTTTCCATGCGTCAGCTGGTTGACCCACTTCTTCAGATCGCCGATGTGTTCGCTGGGCATAATTCCATCAGAGAAAGAAGTCGAATCGATTCATGTTACGCCAGTGGTTGCCTGCACGCCGCGGGGTTCGGTCGCTCGGTTCTTGGATTGCAACGCCGGCCGCCGGTACGGCTCACCGAGTTCTGGTATAACTGTGACGCTCATGGGGATATCCGCCGCAGCTCGTGACCTGCACTCCCGCTCGATTGTGATCGATACGCACGCCGATACCACGCAGCGCTTCATCTTCGGCGATTTCGATCTCGCCACGCGCCACCCGGACGGCTCGATTGACATTCCTCGCATGCGCGAAGGAGGCCTGAGCGCGCTTTTTCTCGCCATTTGGATACCGGGCGATGTTTCCGGTCCCGAGGCCGTCCGCCGGGCCATCCGGCAGATCGAAGCCGTCCGCGAGCAAGTGGCCCGTCATCCGGAGGATCTCGCGGCTGCGGCGACCGCGGAGGATATCCGTCGCGCGCACCAGACCGGACGAATCGCGATCCTGATGGGCCTCGAGGGCGGCCACATGATCCATCACGACCTCGATGTGCTGAGAAAGTATGCCGCGCTGGGCGTGACCTACATGACGCTCACGCACACGCGCAATACCGATTGGGCCGACGCGTCCACGGACAAGCCGCTGCACGGTGGCCTGTCCGAATTCGGAAAAAGCGTCATCGGCGAAATGAACCGTCTCGGCATGATCGTCGATGTGTCGCACGTCTCGGACAGGACCCTACGCGACGTCCTCGAAGAGAGTCGAGCGCCTGTCTTCGCCTCTCACTCATCCTGCCGCGCGCTGTGCGCCACGCCGCGCAACCTTCCGGACGAATTGATCGCCGCGATCGCCTCCCGCGGAGGCTTGGTTCACATCAACTTTCATATGGGATTCATCAGCCAGTCATTTCGCGACGCTGAAAAGGCTCAGCCGGAGCTCGGCAAATGGATCGAAGACGAGTCGCGAAGAATCTGCGGCGAAAACATGGCCTGCCGGCTGCTCGAATCGGATAGAATCGTTCGCGCGCTGGTGGGGGAGGGAAAGCTGCCTCGCGTCGATTGGACGGAGATCGTCCGCCACATCGACCACGCCGTGAAACTCGCCGGCGTCGAACACGTCGGCCTCGGCTCCGATTTCGACGGCGCGGACATGCCCTACGGAATGGAAGACGCCTCACAGCTGCCGCGAATCACCGAAGCGCTTCTGCAAAGTCGTTATTCGGAAGCCGACGTCCGGAAAATCTTGGGCGGCAACATGCTCCGGTTCATGCAGGACGTGAAAGCGACGGCACAGTCCGTCGGAGGAACGACCGAATGAAACGCATTGCTACATGGTTTTTGGTCTGTGCGTGCGGAACTCTGGCGCCGGCGGCAATGGCTGCGCAAGCGGCGGCGGGGCAATCATCGACCGCCCCGAAACACGCGGCTCCGGCCCATCCGGTGGCCGCGCCGAGCCTTCTCCATCCCGCGACGCTCAAGGCGAAAGCGCCTGACGTGTACGAAGTGAAGTTCGCGACGACCAAGGGCGACTTCGTCGTGAAAGTGACGCGCGCGTGGGCTCCGCTCGGCGCGGACCGCTTCTACAATCTCGTGAAACACGGATTCTTCACGAATGCCAGCTTCTTCCGCGTCGTGCCGGGCTTCGTCGTTCAGTTCGGCATCAGCGCCGATCCGAAAATCAACGCGGTCTGGGACAGCGCCGCCATCAAGGACGAACCCGTCGCCCAAAGCAATCAAGCCGGATTTCTAACGTTTGCCATGGGCGGGCCCAACTCGCGGACGACGCAGATCTTCATCAACCTGCGCGACAACGGCCAGAGTTTGGACAAATTGGGCTTCGCGCCGTTCGGCCAGGTAACGTCCGGCATGGATGTCGTCCAGCAGCTCTACAGCGGCTATGGCGACCTGCCCGAGATGGGCGGCCATGGCCCCAGCGAAGACGCGATTGCCCGCGGCGGCAAGGCGTATCTCGACAAGAACTTCCCGATGCTCGATAGCATCAAGACGGCGACGGTGACCTTTCCGCCGCCTGCGTCCGGCGCGACGCCGGCAAAGCCTGCCGCTCCGCCCAAAAAGCCTTAGTGCGGTTTGATCGACTGAACGATCGCTATGCATCATCGAGGACATAGATATGACTGCTGATCCAGCATTGCTCCAGCCCGGCTCGCTGACCGAGAAGTCCCCGGACGTCTTTTCCACCGAGTTTGTGACGACGAAAGGCAATTTCACCGTGAAAGTGACCCGCGCGTGGGCGCCGCTCGGGGCGGACCGCTTCTACAATCTCGTGAAGCACGGCTTCTTCACGGACGCGGCGTTCTTCCGCGTCGTGCCGGGCTTCATCATTCAGTTCGGATTGAGCGCGGATCCAGGCGTCAACCGCGTCTGGCGCACCGCCAACATCAAGGACGATCCCGTAACGCAGAGCAACAAGCCGGGCTACATCACGTTCGCCACCGCCGGACCGAACACGCGCACCACGCAGCTGTTCATCAATTTCGGCAGCAATGCGTTTCTCGATTCGCAGGGCTTCGCGCCGTTCGGCCAGGTGACTGCGGGCATGGACGTCGTGCAGAAGCTCTACGCCGGCTATGGCGAAAAACCCGACCAGGGCGCGATCACCGCGCAGGGCAAGGCGTACTTCGACAAGAATTTCCCGAATATCGACAGCATCAAATCGGCCACGATCGCTGCTTCTTGAACGAGCAATAGAAAGCGTTGCGCTGTTGGGCCTCTTGGGCCCGATGGGAGGCTCCGAGTGTACGTCTCCGGCCGCTGCCAGCTCGAGCGCCTGCGCCTCGCATGAGCGACGTTCAGGTAACTGAACTCACCGAACGGCCATTCGTTGCCGCGCGCGGCGCGGCGATCAGTGCGACTCTCGCACTCGCCGGCCTCGCCGCCGCAAAGCTGGCGATCCATCTCGCCGGCATCGGCCACTACGGAATATTTCGCGACGAGCTCTACTATCTGGCTTGCGGCGAGCATTTGGCGTGGGGCTACGTGGACCAGCCGCCGCTGATCGCGCTCGTCGCCTGGCTCGTGCGCCATTCGCTCGGCAGCTCCCTTGTGGCGATTCGCGTCTTGCCTGTCCTTTCGGGAAGCGCCGTGGTTTTCCTCACGGGCTTGCTCGCACGCCAGCTGGGCGGCGGGCGATTCGCGCAGTTCCTCGCCTCTTTTTCGATCCTTTTCGCGCCCGGATTCCTCGCCTTCGACACATTCCTTTCGATGAATGCGTTCGAGCCGCTCTTTTGGCTGCTGTGCGCCTGTGTCGCCCTACGAATCGTGAAGGGCGCGTCCCCGAAACTCTGGCTCGCTTTTGGCGCGGTTGCCGGCGTCGGCTTGGAGAACAAGCACTCGATGCTGGTGTTCGGCTTCGGGATCGTGACTGGGCTCGCGCTGTCCGGTGAGTGGCGCGTATTCCGTTCGAAGTGGATCTGGATCGGGGGCACAATCGCCCTCGCGCTGTTCCTGCCGAACTTGTTGTGGGAAGCGCGCCACGGCTGGCCGCAGATCGAAGTGGTCCGCAACGCCCAGCTCTATAAGAACGTTTCGATTTCGCCGTTGCGGTTCCTCGGCGAGCAGGTCGTCTTTCTCGGCCCGCTCACTCTGCCGGTTTGGCTCGGCGGATTGTGCTGGTGTTTTTTCGGCCGCGGCGGGAAGCGGTACCGCTTTCTCGGCTGGACCTACTTGATCGTTCTCGCGATCTTCATCGGCTTTGGCGGGAAATCTTACTATCCGCTCCCGGTGTATTCGCTGCTGATGGCTGCGGGCGGCGTGGCGATCGAGCAATGGACGGAACGGGGAAGTTGGCACGTCCTGCGCACGGCCTATCCCGCACTTCTCTTGATCGGCGGACTGATGGTGCTGCCGTTCGGCGTGCCGCTGCTTCCCGTCGGCGCCTTCCAGCGCTACGAGCGTGCGCTGCCGTATTCGAAGGCCATCATCACGGAGCGGGACGCGGTCGACGTGCCCCTGCCGCAGCTCTACGCGGACATGTTTGGCTGGGACAACACCGCAGCGGCCGTCGCGCGCGTCTATCGCAGCTTGCCCGATGCCGAGCGTGCCAGCTGCGCGATCCTCGGCGGAAATTACGGCGAGGCCGGCGCGATCGACTACTACGGTCCCGCACTCGGCCTGCCGAAGGCGATCGGCGGCCACAACAGCTACTACGACTGGGGGCCGCGCGGCTATTCCGGCGCGTGCGTGATCATCTTCGGAGAGCGATCGGACGAATT
>Ga0335083_10011382_pt1 | contig 10682 bp, 10 predicted proteins | sample Lox_Sample_42_FD_206716 | JGI IMG/M metagenome (GOLD analysis project Ga0335083, IMG submission 206716) | Soil microbial communities from Loxahatchee National Wildlife Refuge, Florida, United States - Lox_Sample_4.2 | ecosystem: Environmental > Terrestrial > Soil > Wetlands | place: USA... | reverse complement strand
TGAGAAGATAGATGGTTCCGTCGCTAGCGTACTCCGAAGGAGGTGCACATCCACAGGCCGTCCGATGTGGCCCAAAAATACTGCACCTCGCGATGCGCTATCGCCTTTATCTTGCAACAGCAACAGCCCCGGTACTCGACCTCTAGCGAGTAACAACAGAATTAAAGGAGAAAAGTCATGGACAGAATGTTGGTAGTGGTATTTGGCAACGAAATCAAAGCACAGGAAGGGAAAAAGGCCCTTCTGCAGCTGGACAACGAAGGCAGCATCAGCGTGTATGGCTATGCGGTGGTAGCAAAGAATACAGATGGCACAGCATCAATCAAGGAAGGGGATGACTCCGGGCCACTCGGAACTCTCGCAGGATCGTCGCTTGGAGCTCTGATCGGTGCCTTGTTCGGACCGGTCGGACTGGCCGTCGGCGCGACGGCGGGGTTTGCCAGCGGCGTTGCAACGGACCTGACCAATGCTGGGGTTGCTGAGGATTTTATTGACGACGTCAGTAAGGATCTATTGCCTTCCAGTGTGGCGGTGGTCGCCGAGATTGAAGAAGATTGGACGACACCCGTGGACATTCGAATGGAGGCGATCGGCGGTATTGTTTTCCGCCGCACGCTCTCGGACGTGAGGCAGCAGGTCCACCAGGAAAACGTCGCCGCGATGAAGGCAGACCTGGCCCAGCTCAAGGCCGAACACGCCCAGGCGAGCGCTGACCGCAAAGCAAAGCTCGCCGAGAAGATCAACAATCTCGACTCGAAGATCCAGACTCATCTACAGAAGGCGAGAGAAAAGCGCGAGGCAGCCGAGCTCGAAGCGCAAGTCAAAGCCAAGATACTCAAGGCGAAAGCTGCGGTCGCAGAAGCGGTGACGCGTTAACAGAAAGTGGTTCTGCCGGACCGAGAGAAGCATCAGCCCACTCCTGTCGGGAAGTCAATTAAGACTTCCCGACGGGAACATTCGACTTCTAGAGAGGAGATCGAAATGAAGTGGAAAACGGTTACTATCGTCGGGGCTGTCCTGTTCCTTGCCGGTTTCCTATTAGGGTTTATTCCCCAGCACCAAATAGCTTCAAAACTCGCGATGCAGTTGGAAACTGTGCGGCTGGAAAGCAAGTTGAGGGAGATACGCGAGTTGGCTTCGCTGAGCTACTTCGACGCAGCGAAGCTGAACTACGGATCAGCAGCAGAAGAGTCGGAACGGATGTTTGGCCTTGCCAGCGAAGTCGCTAATGATACGAGGGACGATGCGTTGCGAAACAGCCTCAACGGCTTGTCAACATTTCGCGATACCGTAATGAGCAAACTGAGAGCTGCCGATGCGAGCGTACTCGAGCCGCTACAACAGATTGTGCAAAAGACTCAAAGGGAATTGAAGCGTTGAACAACTGGCCTGTCATCCCAGCCCGTCCGACCTTCCCCAAAGGGCAGTAGACGGCGTTCTCTTGCGTTCCTATAGTACTCTTCGAATCCCCATGAGCAGTGCCACTATCATCTATGTCGCAGTTATTGACGACGACGAGAACATCTGCCGAGCATTCGGCCGGCTGTTACGTGCGGCGGGATTGCAGCCGGTTACTTACGATTCGGCCGAATCGTTTCTCGCAGACACGAAGCATCCCGAGTTCAGCTGCCTCGTGCTCGACATCCAGCTAGGTAAGATGTCCGGCATAGAACTCGCGGCACATCTCGCGGCAGCAGGCAGGCGTACGCCCATCATCTTTATCACCGCTCATGACGATCCTGAAGTGCGCACCGCGGCCGAAGCGCTGGGTTGTGCTGCTTACTTCCGAAAAACAGATTCCGGCAAAGACGTGCTCGAAGCCATCCGGAAGGTATCAGCCTAGCGCGCAGATAGACACTAAGAGTGGGGATCCGCTGGGGGTTTCCCGCCTCTTGGCCGATGACGATGATCTGCTCTTGCTGCAAGTCAAGGCCTGAAGATAGGATCCGCTATGACCATCCGAGCCATCATTCTGAGTTTTTCCTTGCTCTTCACTGTCCCTCTCTTCGCACGAGAAAAGACCGATGTGATTGTCATGAAGAACGGTGACCGCTGGACCTGCGAGATTAAAGAGCTGAACGCCGGGGTGCTCTCCGTCGGCCTCGATTACGTCGATGGTACAGTTTCGGTTCAGTGGTCAAAGGTGGCTCGCCTGGAAAGCAGCCAGCTGTTCCTCGTGAGAACTCAGAACGGCGTGGTTTACACGGGAAAGCTCGCCACGGTTGACAACCCCTCCAGCCAGCCTGTGCAGATTCAGATAGCGGAGACCAAGGAAGAGACGATGGTGATCGACAGGTCTCAGATTGTGAGAATGGAGGAGGGATCGGAAAAGTTCTGGCAGCGATTCAACGGCGACATAAACTTTGGACTCAGCTATTCCAAAGGCAATCAGGCGACCCAATATAATCTTGGGGCGCTGAGCGTTTACCCTCGAGAACGGTGGGCGGCTCAGGCTACCTTCAACTCCAACTTGTCTTCCAATAGCGGGTCGGCCACCTCCACTCGAAACCAGCTCGACCTTGAGAGTTACCACCTGTTGCGGTGGAACAACTACTTCTACAAGGGCGTTGGCGACTTCCTCCAAAGTTCGGTGCAAGGAATCCGACTTCAAACCACGGTCGGGGGCGGGATTGGACATTTTATTAAGTACACTGACCGCATGACTATTTCAGTGCTCGGCGGTTTGGCGTGGCAGGGTACTGATTACAAGCAATCCACAGCCGTTCCGCAAGGTACTCAAAACGTCGCAGCCGCTCTTATTGCTGCGGAATTCAGGGTTTTCAAGTTCAAGAAGACCAATTTGGATATAACCGCCAAGCTCCTCCCGGCCATCTCCGATCCTGGCCGTGTCGTTTACGGTACGAGCGCGACCTATTACCTCAAGCTCTTCAGCAACTTGTCTTGGAATGTCAAGTTTTACGGCAACTGGGACAACCGGCCGCCCCCCACTTTCTCCGGCAGCGACTACGGCACAACCTCAGGACTCAGCTGGACATTTGGCAATAAGTAAAGCGACTATGACCGCACTCCTCAACAACCTGGCTGCGGTCTGAAACTGCCTGAGTTTCGAGTCCTAGGTACGCTAATTCAATCCATTCGCGCTCGATGTGAGCCTTGTCAGGGCGGCGTGGCAATGCTTGGCCTTTCGTCCGCTGCCGCAGGGGCAGGTCTCATTGCGACCGGCCTTGGCCGCAGCTGTCCTCCATTTGTTGTCCTCCGCGGCATACCACTGCATGATGTCGGATGGCGCACATCCCATCTTGAGTCTGCTGGCCATGAACCGCATGGGTTTGTCGACATGCTGGAAGAACTTCATGTAGCCGCCACATAGGTAGTTCAACCCCCGTTCTCCATCAGGAGTGGTCGCAAAGCGATCTTTAGGGCAGCCGCCGTTGCAGGCAAATCGCACATCACATTCGCGGCAGAAGCGCGGAAGCGTCGTTTGTTTGTCATTGCCGAACTTACGCTGCCTATCCGAGGACACCATGTCAGCAATGTGCTGTTCGCGGATATTGCCAAGTTTAAAATCCGGCTCGACATAGTGATCGCACGAGTAGAGATCGCCGTTGTGTTCCAGCGCCACCGCGTCGCCACAGGTGGGGCTGAAGACGCAGACTCCATACTGGCCCACGTGCGCTCCCAATGTGGTGTCGAACATCTGCACGTAGACGGTGCCGATGTCGCGGCGCACCCACTCATCGAAGATCTCAATAAGGAACTGTCCCAGTTTTTCCGGGTTGACCGTACGATCCGTGACCTGGTTGCCTGACTGCTGGTACAGCGAGCGCGGCTCACCCAAACGTGTTCCACCAACGCTTTCGATCTGGACTATGTCCGCATTCACGCGCTCCACGATCGGGATAATCTGAATGAACTCCGCTTTGAGTTCGTCGCGGAAGAAGCGATACACCTCGAGCGGGTGGTCCACATTGGCGGCATGTACGGTGCAGAGAATATTGAACTCGACTTCATGCTTCCTCAGTAATTCCCAGCCCCGCATCACCTGATCGAATGTACCCTTGCCGCCTTTGTCTACGCGGTAAGCGTTATGCAGGTGGCGCGGCCCGTCCACGCTCAAGCCAACGAGAAAACGCTTCTGTCTGAAAAACTCACACCATTCGTCGTCGAGGCGCGTGCCGTTTGTTTGGATGGTGTGTTCGATGGTCTGCCCAGGCTTTTTGCGTTCCTCAGCCAATTCCACGCCGCGGCGAAAGAAATCAAGACCCATCAGTGTGGGTTCGCCGCCTTGCCAGGCAATCGTCACCAGAGGTTCCGTACGAGATTCCAGGAGCTGGGTTATATAGAGTTCCAGAAGATCATCGGCCATCCGGAAGTCGCTGTCGGGATAGAGGGATTCCTTGGTCAGATAAAAGCAGTATTTGCAGTCTAGATTGCACACAGCCCCGGTAGGCTTCGCCAAGACGTGAAAGTAGGACGGCGTCAGATTCTTGGCCGGCCGTGAGGTCGCGAGGGTCATAGTTTTATCCTGAAAGCCTTATCATCCAGACTCGCTGCGTGAGCATGCTTGTAAATGCAATCCTCCAACCAATAGCAAGAGCCTTCTCGCCCGTCGTAAAGCAGTGAGAACACGCCTCTTGTAGACAGCTAACTATCTCAACGGACTCGCAGGTGTCCGATATTTCGGAGCTTCTCCGAAATGTCGGATTATCCGCTAACGAATTGACATTTCCCGCAACGCATCACCCTACTGGATCCGGACACGAGGGATCTGTTTTTGCGTGCGATCAACCATAGGAGTGGAGCCTTCGAGCTAGTGTTGAGTCGAGCTGTGGGGACCACACTGTGTTCGGACGTGTTTCCGACATGTCGGATGAGTTCCCGTAAATATCGGACGCAATCCATGTATGAAAATTACAGTCACCCGTCTGCCGGTGGTGAGGCCTTTCCAGCACAAGTTCAAAAACTGAAGCCAAGCGCCAGAACCTCGGTGGGCGTAGTCCACCCGAAATTGAAAATGCTGGTTGTGAAGTTCACATTCTTATAGGTGAAGCCCACCAGCACACCGCGCTGCACCCCGAGGCCTGTCGAATACGCCCGGGTTCTTTGCGAGACGAAGCCGACCTGCAACCAGCTTCGTGGCGAATAAACGGCCTGGTCCCAGACGTAGAAGAAATTGTTGGAGGAATTCCGGGGATCGAACACGAACTCGGCCGTGAAGTAAAGTTGGACCTTCTGGCGGGTGAGGGTGAAGTTACAGCCTGGAGCAATGCCATTTATCTTGCCGAAGATCACCCCTGCCATAGGAGTTATGTTCAGCACGAATTTCTTCCCCTTGCTGAGGTTAGCGCCGACCCAGAGCGATCCGGTCTGCATAGCCTCGTTGTTATAGCGGGCTTCAAAATGGAGCCGCGCGCGGTCAGCGGTGAAGTCCGGTGACACATAGGACTGGCCTCCGGGCACAATGTAGCCGCTGGTCGTGAGTGAGTATGTCCACGACGCCGGGGTGGCCTTGGAAGACGTGGCCGGCTCGCGACCCGTTGCATCTTGGGGCCGCAGCGGGACGGTGATAAGAAATGCCACTGCGAGCACCGCGAGACATCGCTTGAGTTTCAATGTAAGCACATCCGTTTTTCATTCGGCCTGCGTGAATTGCGCGCTCCTGCTCGGAGCATACGAATCAGACTCCTTCCCCCATACGGCAAGAAGACCGGCAGCTCATGTTTGAGCGTCTCTGAGGTAGTGCTAATTGTGCCTGCCTGTTAGTCGACGGCAACGCGGCCGCTCCAATCTTTTCAAGATTGAGATACTGCGCCTTCTCTGTGGTGACAGCGATACCGAGGGATCGTTCCCCCCTTGAATTTCCCCGGGGACTTGTAGGCGTCTGTGAACGCGCCACCGCTGTCGTAGCCGATGGAGAGGCTCTCGCCCGAAGGGCGGCGAGTCCGAGATCCTATTGTGCGCCCATCAGAGTCTTCACCTTGGCGTACGCCTGGCGATATTCCAGCTCGGCCCGGAACATGTCCGCTTCCATGGTTGCCCGTGCCGATTCGACTTCCGGATCGTCGGGCTTGTAGCTCGCCTCAACGACTTGAGTCGCGGACATCATCCGGCGGGCCAATTGAGTGAATTGGCGAGAGCGTTCCAGTTCGAAATAGGCGCTCTTGACTGCCGCCGCCACTTTGGCCTTGGTCAATTGCACCCCCAAGTCTGCCATTTCGGCATTTGCCTTGCTTTCTTTCACCCCTTGTTCGCGCTTGCCGAAATCAAAGATGGTCCAAGAAGCCGAGGCGCCGATATAACCGAAAGATCGGGGTAGCACGCGGTTGATTGCGTCTTGGAATGCGTAACCACCCAGTACCCCGGCCGTGGGAACATACGTCAATTTTGTCAGTGCTAAGCCCGCGTGCGCCTTGATCGCGGTTTGCTCTGCCTCTATCACCTCGGGATTAGCCGTCGCCTTCTCACTGGCTTCGTCTAGGGATATATTCTCGACCAAAGGGTCGGGCGCGACGAGTTCCAGCTTTGTTCCTTTCGGCAAGCCGAGCATCTCATCGAGTGACGCGGTCAGCTCCTTCACCTTGCTGGCCGGACCAATGACGGCCTTTTCGGCGCTGATCATGTCAGTCTCTTGTTCCGTCGAGATACTGGTAACCCCCGAATTGCTCGCCCTCAGCCATTTGGCTTGGATTGCCTTTGCGTGTGCTTTCGTGCCGGTGAGTTCCCGTTGGGCAACGAGCAATTCGAAGAAGGTCTTCTCGACTTTGCTAGCCGTTTCCGCCACCGGCATTCCCGCCTTCGCCCGGGCGATATTCTCGTCCGCCCGCGCGATCTTCGCGAGTTGATAGATGGAAAAGAGCGGTGTGATCGGTTGAACTGCCAAGAGGTTAAGCGTGTTCGAATCCTTATTGATGATGTTCACGGACACCGTCCCCAGAGGACCCGCCGAGAGCACCTCACCCGGATGCTTGTTGTAGTGAAGATCGAAAAACGAAGTACTCAGGTTCGGGAAATACTGTGCCTCCACGCCCAGACGGTGCCGCCTTGCAGATTCGACCTGCAGTTCTCCGAGCCGCACGAGCGGATTGCTCGCTGCCGTGGCCGCCTGCTGCGCTTCATCCAGCGTGAGTATGAACACTCCATCAGGACCTGGTTTCAAGGCCGCCGTTGCGAACACGTTTCCTCGATCGGGAGATTTCACTTTTTCGGTAAAATCCGTGTCGAAGCTCAAAGGGAATTTGTACGGTGCGCTCTGCGGCGCCCCAACCGGTAAAATCGGCATTATTCCGTTGGGCGTCTTATCGACGGGATCTTGAGCCGAAGCACCCAGGCAAGCGAAGAATATCCCAATGGACAGAGCTGCTCTCTGGCACCATAACTGATTGAAATGAATCATCGCTTTTCTCCCTCAATTGAATTGATTCAACATCTCCATGCAATTTGCCACTTTGCCAAGTCACGGTTTACCGCTCACTCACTTCGGGACCTGCCTGCGATTTTCTGCAGGCTTCCTCTTGTTATCTGGGCTTGGGAAACAAGAGTGTGAAAGTCATCTTGAATGTCCAAGGTGAGGCGCCCTGTGGATGGACCACGTTGCCGTAGAAGAAAGTTTGGACGTTGACCGCCTGGTGTCCGAGTCTCCAGACGCGCCCGGGACCGCCGCCGAGCGGCACGACCCAGCGGCCTCCGTTGTTCTGTTCCCAGTTGGCCGTCATGGTAGGACTAAAGGAGAGATACCAGGCGTGATGTAAGTTGTAATTAATGAACGGCTGAATCAGGAACTGGTTTACGTCCGACCGGTCGGCATGACCAGCTACAGACCAGACGTTATTGGCAAGCACGCCGACGGTCCATTTGCTCGGCTGCGCCAGGGCGACAAAAGTCGGACCTATGCAGAATTTCCCCTGGCCCAGCAAGCTCGTCGGTGAAGCTGTGGGCACCTGAAAGAGCGGTCCTGCGCCCCAGGTCACTTTACTTTCAGTTTTAGGGGAGAAATAAAATTGGGGTTGTATGTCGCCCAAACCGTAGGCGCCGGTTTGGTATTGGACCGGGGGCCCAGATGGCTGCGGTATAGGGACGGCATACGGTTGGTAGATGATGGGGGTAACCCACCGCGTGATGAGGTTCCAGTGTTGTCCGAGCTTCACCGGAATTACCGGCTGAATGTTGAATATATTCTGGGTACGATCGGCCGGGCCGATGTTGAAATTCCAGTTCTCCTGCAAGGGAAGGCTGATTATGCTGGCAATCGGGTTCTGAGCGGCTTTCCGGGCGCTTTCCAGCGCGGCTGCCGCGCTTCCGGCAGAGGCGGGTGGTTGTGCCTGAGCAGCTGGTATTGCCGCTGGCGTGCCTTGAGGGGTCTGCGCCCAACCCGATGCGGCGCTGAATGCGATCCAGATGCCAACGGTCCCGATAGAAAGGAATCTTTGTACTTGGGTGACCTTCAATGTTCTGCTCCTTTTTCCATCAATGAGGCGAGTATTCGATCGATGACAGGTTCTGGTTTCCGCAACGCTAGAGAAAGGGAGTCTTTGGGGCTGATCACGACACCGTATCTCCTGGTGAATCGCTCTGACTTCACAATTCGCGTCCACATTGACTTCGCCTCAAAGTTTCTTTTCGTACACGAGCAAGTGCGCCAGTACGCCAATAGTCTTGGCAATTCGCCCGCCGATTATTGAGGTCGTTTCAGTTTTTGTAGATGATTGAAAAGATTGCGACTTGCTCGAGGTGTGTTTTCGGACCGGACACAACTGTGCACGGCATATCGGAGCAACTCCGAAATATCGTGTGGGATTCCAGGATTCCAAAGGTTAGTCTTTCGCCTAACAATTCGAGCGCTTCGTTTTCGTGATATCGTGCTTGAGCGCTATTTCTCTCAGGAGCGCTCGCTTCGTCAAACTGCACACCAGGCGATGTGATAGCCGCGCGAACCTGGACGCTACAGGGCTGGGGCGTTGTTCGAATCACTTTCTGAATTTCCAACCATTAAGGCCAGTAGTTTCTGTGCGGGCTAGCTCCCGGCCCCAGACTGTGTGTGCGTGCCGATCAACCACCGCTTCGCCGCGATCTAATCGACAGCAAATGCTGCGAAGAGCGATCTGTTCTACTTCTTTGCTTCGTCCTGCGCGAAGACTTGGTTCCAGTCATTCTTCATGCTCACGACTGTCCAGCCGTACTGTTCCGCCAGCGCCAGCGACCGTTCGGCTCCAGAGACGTAATCGAATTCGCGAGCTGCGTCGTCATGGAGGACGAGGAGCCGCAACGCCGGCCGCGGCGGCCTGTTGGCGAATTGCAGCATCGGTATATCGCCGTTGGAATTGCCCGCAGCGAAAATAGGACGCTTCCCGATCCGACTCCAGATTCGCGCTGGCTTGACCGCCCCGTCGTCGAAGACATCGAGTTTGGCTTTCATCAGCAGGTCGCCGCCGTCAGCCTGTTCGCGAAACCCGATCGACGTGCTGGTGCCGATCACGCGCTCCGGCGGTATGCCATAGATCTCGCCGGCGATCTGACGGATGAAATCACGCCCGCCGCCCGACACAATGTAGTTCGTAAACCCGTTTGCTTCGAGAAAGCGCAGGAGTTCGACCATCGGTGCGTACCCGCAGTCGCGATACAAACGCTTCAGCGTGGGATGCGTCCCCGTTCGGAAGAAGGCATCCACACGCCCGGCAAACTCCTCCGTCGTCAGACCCTCGAACGCGGAGAGCACGCCCTTCGCTATGGCGGGCATGTCGCTTTCGTCACCGCCATAGTGCTTCTTGATGGCCGTCCGGAACCAACCCATGTCCTTGTCGACGGCCGCCTTCCACGGCTGTTGATCGCGCAGCGCCGGATCTTGCTGCGCCATTTCCACCCAACGCACCATGATGTGCACGAGCTGGATGACCGGCTGCTCACACCACAACGTGCCGTCGTTGTCGAAGACGGCAATACGTTCCGGTACGGGTACGAAGTCCGGACTGCCGTCGGTCGCAACGCGTTTGACAAAATCGATGATTGATTGTTTCGCCGCACCCTCGTTCCATGAGGCCGACAACGTTACCTGGTCCTGCCGATCGTTTGTGGTTTGCACGGTTGACTCCTGCTCTTCGTGATGTTGTTTACTGCATTAGGATTGGGGCGAATGCGAATACAAAAGAGAACGCCAGAATAATTGTCTGTCTATGGATGGACCACCCTTCTCTAGGCCTGACACTCCGCTCGCCGGTAGTAGCGTCCGGAGTCTTAATCCGGCACACTGACCGGCAGCTCAGGTTTGAGCTGCCGGCTTGTTCATGGAGTGTGCCTGTGCATCAGTCCCTGGCGAACGCTCCCGCTGCTATCTTCTCCAGGTCGAGGTACTGCGCTTTCTCGACCGAGACGCCAACGGCGAGGATCGTCCCGCCTGTGAACGTTCCGGGCGACTTGTAGCTTGCGCTGACGGCATCGCCGCTGTCGTAGCCGATGCAGAGGCCGTCGCCCGACAGAGTGAACTTGCCCACCTGTGCGCGCATCGGACCTTCGGCTACTACCTTGTCGTTGACGTAGACCTTCGTCTTTCCCAGCGATTCGCGGTTGGGACCCGAGCCCTCCCGGATGAACTCCATGCCCAGCGAGTACTTTCCTGGCTTAAGTTCCGGTGAGACGAATGTTTGTTCCGGCTTGTAGCCAAGGAAGTTGTACACGTAGTGCAACTTTTTGTCGGCAATGAAGAGCGCATGACCGCCGAACCGCGAACC
>Ga0335083_10011381_pt1 | contig 10682 bp, 5 predicted proteins | sample Lox_Sample_42_FD_206716 | JGI IMG/M metagenome (GOLD analysis project Ga0335083, IMG submission 206716) | Soil microbial communities from Loxahatchee National Wildlife Refuge, Florida, United States - Lox_Sample_4.2 | ecosystem: Environmental > Terrestrial > Soil > Wetlands | place: USA: Florida... | reverse complement strand
ACGATAGCGCCGACAACGCCAAGTGGCTTGCGGTGAACTTCGACACGTCGGCCATCGCCGTCTTCAAGAACCCTCGTGGGAAGATCGAGCGTGGTGAAGTAGCGGAAGAACCCTGCCGTCCGGGAGATCTCACCCGTCGCGTCGCCCAGCGGCTTGCCCTGTTCTTGAGTCAAGAGGCGTGCCAGTTCAGTTACATTCTTCTCGACAACATCCGCGATGGCGAGCATTACCTTTTTGCGTTCGGCAATCGCTGTCTTGCTCCAGGCCGGAAAGGCAGCCTTGGCGGCCGCAACCGCGCGGTCAAGCTGCGCCTTGTCGGCGCGCGGACTGGGCGCGAGCACGTCCTCGGTGGCCGGATTGATGACATCCATCGTCGAGTGACCCTCGACCATCTGCGCATCGATCAACAGCCTGTACGGTCCCATCGCCGACCTCCACGTCCTGATATTGTGATCGCAGCCCCCTCGTGTGTGACAGCACAGAACATTTTGGCTGACTGGATCAAGACATCTACCTCAACATCATGATCCGCAGATTACAAGCGATGGGCAAGGTTGGCGCTTTGAATGGTCCCTAGTTCGGTCGGCGTCTGCTTGAGCCAGTCCTGCCTTCATCTCGAATTCCACTGGACGCAGCCCCGCGACCTCCGAGTGACGCCGCCCAGATTGTGGACGCGCTCGACCTGATCGAACACGTCGACCCTGACGTGATACCTCACACGATATGTCTTGCGCATCGTGCGCTTGGCCTTTCGCAAGGAGGAGAAGGCCTTCGTCGCCGAAACCATTCCGACAATTGCCGGAACAGGTCATCGAACAGGTGATGCCGCGATCGGCATGTCGGTCGCAAACCGCACAGCCGTCGAAGCATAGGTCGGAATTCCCGCAATGAGCCGGCAGAAAAGATCGACAACCGCCGCGGTGTCGCCTTGCGCAATGAAGGCGACCATTCATTCCGACGAATCCGAACACCGGCGTAAGCAATTTCATTCATTGTCCCCACGGGGTTTGTGCATCGCAGCAAGACGGTTCCAAGCAGATTCTTCTCTGAAAAGATAATTTCAGAATTCCTCTTGCAATTCGGATTGAAAAATTTAATCTGCCCATATGACGCCCCGACTGGGGACAATCGTGGGCGCCAAACCGAGCAGATGGTTGAGCCGGAAGGGCGCCTAGCCCGCCGACAAGACACACGAAGTAATTCGTAAAGCGGAGGGGAGACGCCCATGACAATCAGCAAATTCAAGGCAACCGATTACCGCCGGAGGGGCCGGAACGGGTTTGGGCTCAGTTTTCTTCTCGCCTCAACGATGCTGGCAGGATTGCCTGTCGCCGCCGCGGCAAGCCCTGGCGACGCTGCGGCGAACTCCGGCGGCGACGCTGCGCCCGTCACAATGCCCCAGGTCGAAACCGTCGTGGTGACCGCGGAGAAACGCGAGGAAAACCTCCAGAGCATTCCGGCAAGCATCCAGGCCATCACCTCCGCGTCGCTTACCCAACACAGCGTCACCAATTTCGAGGACTACGCAAAATTGGTGCCGGGCCTCACTTTCCAATCCTTGGGTCCCAATCAAAGTATCGTCTACATCCGCGGTGTGTCCGACGGTGGAAACGGCAACAAATCCGGCCCGCTGCCGAGTGTCGCTACCTATCTCGACGACCAGCCGCTCACGACCATCGGCGGCACCCTCGACGTGCACATCTACGATATCGCGCGGATCGAGGTGTTGTCCGGGCCGCAGGGCACCCTTTACGGGGCAAGCTCAGAGTCGGGCACTTTGAGAATCATCACCAACAAACCCTCCACGGACGGCTTCAGCGGCGCGATAGATCTGCAAGCGAGTGCCGCCGATCATGGCGGACAGGGTTACGTGGCTGAAGGCTTCGTGAACATTCCCCTGGCCCAGAATGCCGCCATTCGGTTGGTGGCGTTCGACGAACGCGATCCCGGCATCATCGACAACGTCTACGGTACGCGCCCATTCGTGACCTCCGGCGTCACGATAAACAACTCGGCCCTCGTGAAAAGCAATTTCAATCCGGTCGAGACCTATGGCGGACGTGCGGAGCTCGAATTCAACGTCAACGACAACTGGACGATCGAGCCGAGCGTTGTTTATCAGAACACGAATGCGCCTGGAGTGAGTGTCTACAATCCCAATGTCGGGTATCTGCAGGTAAACCGCTTCCAGCAGGACACGAACCACGATCATTGGGTTCAGACCGCAATGACGATCCACGGTAAAATCGGCAGGTTTGACCTCACATATTCGGGCGGGCTTTTCAGCCGCGGGCTCTCGGGTCTGTCGGATTACACGGACTATTCGGTTGCCTATGACGAAGTCTATCACTCGGGCGCCTATTGGATCGACAACGCCGGCAATATCCTGCCGCATCCTCAACAGTTGATCGTCTATAACGAGCAGTTCACCAAGGAGAATAACGAACTACGAATCGCTTCGCCAGCGAGCGATCGCCTGCGCTTTATCGCGGGGCTGTTCCAGGAGCGTCAGACCGACCGGTTCAGATATAACTATCATATAGAGGATTTTGCGACCCTGTACTCTGTCACCGGCTGGCCAAGTATGATTTGGCTCACCGACGAAGACCGCACGGATCGCGATGAGGCTGCGTTTGCCGAGGTGTCGTTCGATGTCACCCCGGACCTGACGATAACGGGCGGCATACGAGGCTATCACTACGATAATTCCTTGTATGGTTTCTATGGATTCAGCGGGAATTTCAGTTCGCACACGGGCGAGGCAAAATGCATTGCAGGGCTCTCTTATCGCGATGCGCCGTGCGTCAATTTGAGCAAGCCGGACTCGAAACAGACCGGGGAAACGCACAAGATAAACTTGTCGTATAAGTTTGACGACGCAAAGCTCGCATATTTCACATATTCGACCGGGTTTAGACCTGGAGGGATCAATCGCAACTCCTCGTTCGCACCGTACCAAGCGGATACGTTGGACAACTACGAAGTCGGGTGGAAGACGAGCTGGCTTGACGGGGCAATGAACTTCAATGGCGCCGTCTATGACGAGGATTGGAGCAAGTTCCAATTTGCGTTCGAGGGCCCCAACAGCCTCACCATCATCGAAAATGCACCGTCCGCTCGGATCCTGGGCGTCGAAGCCAATGTCGACTGGCAAGTCACAGAGCACCTGAACTTGTCCGGCGGTGGTGCCTACAACGATGCCGAACTGCAGCGCAATTTCTGCGGTACCGATCAAGCCACCGGCTTGGTGATCCCTTCGTGTCCCAACAGCCAGGCCTTGGCGTTGAAGGGCCAGCAGTTGGCGTTCACGCCAAAATTCAAAGGCGATTTGACTGCACGGTATGCCTTTGACGTCTTGAACTGGGACGCGCACGTTCAGGCTTCGATCAACTACCAAACCGAGCGTTCTGCGGCGGTTTTCATCAGCGACGCTCAGAATCTGGGGAGCATGCCGGGATTTGCAACGGTCGACTTCTCCGTCGGAGCGGAACGAGACGACACGTCTGTGGAACTGTTCGTGAAGAACGCCTTCGATCAGCGGGGGCAGCTCAGCCGAGCGACGTACTGCACCACAGCGATATGCGGTGTGGCCTACCCCGGTGTCCCGGCTGCGGTCTACGTACTGCCGGCCCAGCCGCTGACGGTGGGGTTGCGGGTTGGTCGAAAGTTCTAACCTGCGCGGTGGCGCGCGCCCGAGAGTGATCATGGGACGGAGTAAAGCGTGCCGCGCGGGTTGTGATCGCATGTCGGGCGATGTACCCGATCGTACGTTGTTGCCGGCACGCGAACGGCGCATGCTGCTCAGCTATGGCGGCATACTGTTGTTGCTGCTCAACCTTGCCGCACCGAACGGGGGGCTGATCGGGTTGCCGATCAGCTTCTTTCTCAAGAACAGGCTTCATCTTCAGGCCCACCAGCTGGCGATCTTCAACCTGTGGGTAGGAGCACCACTTTACTTCGCTTTTGTGTTCGGTTTTCTCCGTGACCGCTGGAGCCCGCTGGGGGCGGGCGATCGCGGCCACTTCGTTCTCTTCGGCGGCGGTACTGCGGCTATCTTTGCGGTTCTGGCATTCATCACACCTAGCTACGCAATATTGCTTCTCGGCGTCTTTGCCGCCACCGCCGCACTTCAGACCGTGTCGAGCGCCGCCAATGGTCTGATCGCGAGCCTCGGCCAGGAACATCTGATGGCCGGGCAGGCGAGCACCGTGGTCAACATCATGACCTATCTGCCGAGCTTGATCGGCATGTTTCTCGGTGGAATGTTCAGCGAAGCGTTGGAGGGAGAGCAGGCCGTCATCGCGGCGCGGATATTGTTCCTCGTCGCCGCCGCGCTGATGGCCCCCGCGGCGGTGATGGGCGCGTTTGGGCCAAAGCGCCTGTTCACCAAATCGGTCGCGCGACCGCGATCGAACATTACCGGCGACATCGTCAGACTGTTGAAGCACTGGCCGATCTACCCGCCGCTGATCATCCTGTTGTTTTGGGACTTCGCGCCGGCCTCCGGCGCCGTGCTGCAATACCACTTTGTGAATGCCTTGCATGGCAGCGACAGCCAGTTCGGCATGTTCTACGCCATCTTCTTCGCTTCCAATATCCCGACACTCATCCTCTATGGTTTCCTGTGTCAGAGAATACGACTTTCCAAGCTGCTGCTTTTGTCGACATTCGTCGGAATACCCCAATGGATGCCCCTCCTCCTGATTCATTCTCCAACGGCGGCATTGTGGATCGCCGTGCCGATGGGGCTGATGGGCGGACTGGGCGGCGCCGCCTATATCGATCTTGCCATTCGTTCCTGCCCCGATGGCCTTCAGGGAACGATGATGATGCTGGTCGTCACGACGGCCTATTACGCGGCCGGGCGGTTCGGCGACGTTTGGGGGACCATGCTCTACGACTATCACGGCGGATTCGTCACCGCCGTCCTTGCGACCACGGCTGTCTATGTATTGATACTGCCGATGCTGCTTCTGGTTCCCAAACGCCTCATATCGACCTTCGACGGCGTGGCCCCAGAAGGTCCGCATGTCGGCTAAAGTGCTTCAAGAGTGGATACGGGCGGATGCAGGTTTCTTCTGACGAAGGGCGCTGAAAGCTAGGAGCGGAATGGCGATGTCACGAACACCAATGCCGGAACACGGTATCAGCCACGAAGCGGTACTGCGGATTCTAAGAGAGGCCAGATCGCACGATATGGATCTCACCAAGGCCAGGATCAACGTCCTTGTTCCTTATCCGACGGATGACGTGTTCGACATGGGCGCCGACGCCTTGCGGATGTTCTCGCGCGAAAACGCCTACTTTGCCAAGCTCATGCCGAGCGTCGGAAAGGTTCAGCAGGAGCTTCTCGACTATGCCCTCTTCTTGCAAAACGCTCCCGAGCAGGCGGGAGCCGCGATCACATCCGGCGGCACGGAGAGCGTGTTCTCCGCCTGCCTGGCTGCCCGGGAACATTTCTTCGCGAAGAACGGCTCCATTGGAACTCCGCAAATCCTGGCGCCGCGCACGATCCACCCGGCGTTTCACAAAGCGGCGCACATTCTGCGTATGAAGGTCGTCTGCTCCGACTTCGACAGCGACTTCAGGGCCGTCCCGTCATCGATCGCGCAGTCGATCACCAAGAATACCGCCATGATCGCCGGGTCCGCACCGCAGTATCCGCATGGCGTCTTCGATCCGATCGCGGAGCTGTCCGAATTGGCCGCCAAGCACGACATCTGGTTCCATGTCGATGCCTGTGTCGGCGGCTATCTGTCTCCCTTTGCCGAGCGGCTGGGGCGGCCGATACCTGTTCATGACTTCCGTTTGCCGGGCGTATGGTCGATGTCCGCCGATCTGCACAAACATGGTTATGCGCCAAAGGGGATATCGACGATTCTCTACCGAGATGCCGAGCTGTTGAAATACCAGAGCTTCGAATCTTCCGTGTGGCCGTTCAGAACCTATCGAAGCGGGGGATTCCGCGGCTCCTATCCGGCCGCGCCCATCGCCGGCGCCTGGGCGATCCTGACCCATCTCGGCGTCGACGGATTCATGCGCCAGGCGGCGGAACTGATGCGCGCTCGCGATCGGTTGATGGCGGGCGTGACTGCGATCGATGGCATGCAAATCTTCGGCAATCCGCAATCCAGCATCTTCGCCTTCGGCTCCGACGTGTTCGACATCTTCGCAGTGGCGGATCGGCTGGAGACCCGCTGCTGGATCTCGTTCAAGCTGCAGGAGCCCAGAGGGTTGCAAATGCAATGTGATCCGTTCGCCGACGAGATCGTGGACGCATTTCTTGCCGATTTGCGGGCGTCCGTTGGCGAGGTCGTCAACCAAAAGGGCTGAAGCGGTAAGAGCGGCGGATGTCGCCGCAATGCGCCGAAGCAAATAGCCAACTAAAAGGTCCACGTCTCCATGGCTAGCACACCGACTCAAGCATCCACCGCCGATTGGCGGAGATCGGACAAGAATCACCACATACACCCCTTCACCGACAACGCGGCCTTGCAAACCAGTGCCGGTCCGCGCGTGATCGTCAAGGGAGAGGGCGCGTGGCTCGTGGACTCCGATGGACGAAGAATCCTCGACGGCATGTCCGGACTGTGGTGCGTCAATGTCGGCTATGGCCGGAATGAGCTCGCCGCCGCCGCCGCCGAGCAGATGCGTCAGTTGCCATATTACAACACCTTCTTCAAAACGACGACGATGCCAGCGGTGAGGCTTAGTGAAAAGCTCGCCGAACTGACGCCGGATGGACTGAATAAGGTGTTCTTCGCCAATTCGGGGTCGGAGGCTAACGAGACGATTCTGAGATTCGTCAGGCGCTATTGGAACTTGCAGGGAAAGCCGAAGAAGAAGATCTTCATCGGCCGCAACAACGCCTATCACGGCAGCACGACGGCCACCGCGAGCCTCGGCGGCATGTCGGCCATGCACGAGATGGACGATCTTCCGATTTCGGGCTTCGCCCACGTCATCCAGCCCTATTGGTATCACGAGGGAGGCGATCTCTCCCTCGATGAATTCGGCTTGGTCGCGGCAAAAGCCGTAGAGGATAGAATTCTGGAGATCGGGCCCGAGAATGTCGCCGCATTCTTTGGCGAGCCGATCCAAGGCTCGGGAGGGGTGATTATACCGCCCGACACCTACTGGGCTGAGGTGCAGCGCATTTGCCGGAAATATGACGTCCTGATTGTCGCCGACGAAGTCGTCTGCGGCTTTGGCCGTACCGGGGAGTGGTTTGGCTGCGACTATTTTGGAATCAAACCGGATTTCATGACACTGGCAAAGGGCATAACCTCCGGTTATCTGCCGCTTTCGGCCGTTATGGTTCATGACCGAATTGCCGAAGTCATCTATGAAAAGGGCGGCGGCCTCGAACACGGTTATACCTACTCCGGCCATCCAACCTGCTGCGCGGTCGCGCTGGCGAATATCGAGATTCTGGAGAAGGAGCACATCGTCGATCGGGTGCGCGAGGACACCGGGCCCTATTTCCGCGCCCGCCTGCAGGAGTTGTCGGATCATCCGTTGATCGGCAACATTCGCAGCGCGGGCATGATCGCGGGCTTCGGTCTTGTCACCGACAAGGCGACCCGCTCCGCGCCCGCGCCGGTCGGCACGCTGTCGCGGCGTTGCCATGAAATCTGCATGGCAAACGATGTCATCGTGCGCTCGCCCGGCGACAGCATGGTCATGGCGCCGCCGCTGATCATATCGCGCGATGAGATCGACATTTTGGTGGAGCGGTACCGCAAGAGCCTGGATCAGACGGCGGTGGAATTCGGATTGGGCTAGCCGGCGCCGCCATGATCCTGCAGTTCGATGAACGAGAAGCGATCTTGCAGAGCGGGCCCTGTCAATGGGCTATCTCGGAGTTGGAGACCTGTCTGCTCGATTGGTCTGGTGGCGCCGATCTGGGTGGCAAGATGGATCGTCGGAAGGTACCCGCGATCCATCTGACGGCGGCCCCTGAGGCGATAGCGAACCACGTCGCGCGTCTGATCGGCGCAGACCTTCCAATTACGCCGGAGTCGTTCGCCATCGCGCGAGACGGCGGCGCACCGGAAGCACCGATTTATGTCTATGCGTGCGAGGCGCGGGGTGTCGCCTATGCGCTGACCGAGCTTGCCGCCAGGGTGCGGTGCGCCGGTGACGCCGCCGATCCCTTCGATCTTCAAACGCCCGTTGTCGAGCGCGCGGGCGCCAAGGTCAGGTCGGTCTCGCGGTGTTTTCAAAGCGTCGAGCACGACCTGGGATGGTTTCACGACCGGGATAGCTGGATAAAATATCTCACGCAGCTGGTCACGCATCGCTTCAACAGACTGTCCCTGACATTCGGCATGCAGTACAATTATCCGTACGGCAATGAGTTCATTTCGGACGTTTACTTCTACCTTGCCTATCCGTTTCTTGTCTCCGTTCCTGGTTATGATGTTTCGGCCGTCGGTCTTTCCAACGCGGAGCGTGCGAAAAATCTGAAGACTCTGAAGTTCGTCGCGCGCGAGGCGCGCCGGCGTGGCCTCGATTTCCAACTCGCCTTGTGGACGCAGAGCTACGATTTCGACGATTGCCCAAACGCGAATTATCGGATCCGCGGGCTCACCGCCGAAAATCGCGCGGCCTATTGCCGCGACGCGCTGGCGACGATTCTCCGCGAAGTCCCCGACATATCGGGGCTCACTTTGCGGGTGCATGTGGAATGCGGAATTCCGGAAGGCGACTATGCCTTCTGGCGAACCTATTTCGAGGCCGTCTCCGGTGCGGACCGGGTCATCGCTCTGGACTTGCATGCGAAGGGAATCGACGACGAACTGATCGATATCGCGTTGGCCACGGGAATGCCGTTGACGATATCGCCGAAGTACATGGCCGAACACATGGGCCTGCCTTACCATCAGGCCTCCATCCGGATGCTGGAAAGGCCGGCCTCCCACGCCGGCAAGACAAAGGACACGCCGTCGCGAGTCAGGGACACCTTATATTCCGGGGCGGATCACGAAAGACATGCGGAAAAGTGGCGCTTCAGCGAAGGCTCGCGCAAATTCATGCGCTACAGCTACGGCGACCTCCTGCGCGAGGACCGTCCATACGATCTGCTGTTCAGAATTTGGCCGGGCACGCAGCGCGTTCTGCTGTGGGGCGATCCCGCGCTGGCCCGGGGATTTGGCCGCAACGCGCAGTTCTGCGGCGCAGGCGGGATCGAACTCTGTGAGCCCCTCTCGTTTCGGGGACGCATGGGGGTGGTCGGAAGCGGAGATCGGGACGGATACACCGATCGCTCGTTGGCCCCGGAGCATGACTGGCAGAAATACGCCTGCACCTACCGCATCTGGGGCCGATCTCTTTATAACCCCGACGTTGATGCCCGGGACTGGCGGCGCTACATGGCGGCCAGTTTCGGCGATGCCGGCACGCTTTGCGAAACCGCGCTGGCCAATGCCAGCCGGATTCTGCCGCTCGTGACGCTGGTGCACTCGCCCACGGCTTCGAACAATTCCTATTGGCCGGAGATGTACGAGAACATGTCCGTGGTCCGCGAGGCCCCATATTTGCCCTACGGCTATGAACTCGACAAACCGGCCCGCTTTGGGACTGTGGGGGCCTGCGATCCACAACTGTTTATGTCGCCTTGCGATTTTGCGACTGCGCTGGCCGGGGGCGCGAGCATTCGCCGGTTCGCGCCGCTGACGTGCGCCAATTGGCTGAGCGAATTGGCCACAAATGCGCTGACAAGGATCACCGAGGCGCGGCGGAGCTTGACCGATCCGTCCGCGGAATTTCGCCGCCTCGCGACTGACGTCGCGATTCAAGGCGCAATCGGCAGGTTCTTCGCCGAGAAGATCAGGTCGGCCGTCCTGTGGGAGTTCTTCCTCCTAACCGGCGAACCGCGAGCTGCCTTGGAAGCCGTGGAATTCTATGGCCGCGCCCGCGATGCGTGGAGAATTGCTGCGGACGAATGCAAGACCATCTACGAGCCCGACCTCGCTTTCGGCCCGCACCCATGGTTACGCGGACGATGGGATGACCGTCTGCCAGCGATCGATGCGGACCTTGCGGACATGACTGCTCTGAGCCGGGAGCCTCGTGTCCGCCGGTTCATGGACGGGCAAGCGGCGCGCGCGAAGATCGCGGAGATCTTGGCGTGGTCGGACGACCAACGGATCGCCTGCCAACACCGCCCGGCGGCGCAATTCTCTCGCGGTCAGGACCTCGCAATCTCCTGCATAGCTGGGTGTGAGACCGGTCATTCCGGCTATCTGCACTATCGTCACGTTGATCAATCCGAGGATTGGCTGTCTTCGCCGCTGAAATTCGAATGCGGCGCCTATATCGGAACAATTCCGGCCGTCTACACGGATACCGCCTATCCGTTGCAGTATTACTTCGAATTCGAAGTGGGAAATTCTTCGAAATTCTTTCCGGGCCTGTCGGAAGATCTGTCGAACGATCCCTATTTCTGTGTTCGAAAGACCGCGTAGAGGCGCAGGAAGAGCGCAAGGCGCCATCGATTGGGCGATCATGCCGTGAACGGTCGGGCGGCCCCGGACTGCAGCCTCCGCTTCACTGCGTCGCGGAAGGGATGAAGCAGCGGCTCCGAATAGCCGTTCGGCAGATCGATGCCCTGAAAGATCAATGCCCGCGCGGCCTGGAAGGCGAGACTGTCCTGTTTATCATCCGCTATCGGCCGATAG
>Ga0335083_10011378_pt1 | contig 10683 bp, 8 predicted proteins | sample Lox_Sample_42_FD_206716 | JGI IMG/M metagenome (GOLD analysis project Ga0335083, IMG submission 206716) | Soil microbial communities from Loxahatchee National Wildlife Refuge, Florida, United States - Lox_Sample_4.2 | ecosystem: Environmental > Terrestrial > Soil > Wetlands | place: USA: Florida... | reverse complement strand
AGTCTGCTGCGGTCTTCCGGTCCATGTGGCGGCCTCCGGGCTCGTCCCACGATACGCAGAGGCGCACCCCACGCGGGATCAATCCACCGCGCTGCATGGAGGAGCGTCGCTCGGGCGACGCTAGGGATTGGTGAAATCCCGCGGCGCCGTCGTGCCACCGAAGTAGCTGTCCGTCCCGAGTAGATGCTGCAGGGCTGCCCCGGCCAGCTCGTCCACGCTCCCCGCCGGTCCATAGGCGTTCACGTTCCAGCTGGACTTGCCGGAGAGCCCCAGGCCCTGGGCCGAGAGATCGGGAATCCGCGCCGTGGTCGCGGACGTGACGACGACGTACCAGGCGCTGGGGCCGATGACGAGAAGCACGTAGACCGTGCCGTTCACGGGCGTCCAGGTGAAGTCGGTGGTCGTTCCCACGCCGGTCGTGTGATCCACGGGCGCAACGGGCGTGGGCGCGGGCGGAAGGGCGACGAGGATGTTCGTCGTCCCCGGCGTGATCCCGGTGAGCTGAGCCGAGGAGTAAGAGGAGCTCCCGGTGTCACCCGCGCTCGCGACGAGCGTCGCGGTCGCTCCGGCGACATTCGGGAACGGGTACGCGAAGCTCGCAGTGGGAGTGTCGGACCCCAGGAAGGTCGGAACGGCGCCCGGGAAGACGATGGCCACGAGCTGGGAGAACCTGGTCAGCGAGGGGGCGAGCTGGATCGTTCCGGCGATCGTCGAGGCTGGTGGAGCGCTCAGGACCGTGTCGGGCGCAACCGTGCCGGCATCGGCGGAGAGGGTGATACCGGGGACACTCGCGTAACCCGAGTAGGAGACCGGGAGTCCGCCGTCCTGCTGCCACTGGAGGACGTGGATGGTGCCCGTCGTCGTATCCTGACCGACCCAGGAGGGGTGCAGGGTGTAGGGATTGCTGGTCACGTTCGTCTCGACGTCGTTGACCAGCCAGAAGGGAATCTGGGGCGAGCCGATGATCAGGCGTGTCACGTCGCCGGCGACCCCAACGGGGTTTGCCCCGGTCACGTTGCCGGTCAAAGTGGCCCTCCTGGGCGAGCTCGCGATCCCAACCATCAGGATGGTGGGGTCGCGCCGGGTGAGCCCCTCGTAGACGACGCCGGTCCTCCTCGGTGACGTCGCGACGGCGGTCAGGTCGTAGGGCACGGTGACGCCGGAGATGGTGAATCGCCCCCCTGCGTCGGTGGTCGCCGATTGTGTCCCGATGGTCACGCTCACGCCGGCCACCGGGGTCGTGTCGCTGCCGATGGCCATGCCGTGGACGTCGATCGAGGCAGGCACCGCGACGCTCACGGTCACGCTGGCACTGAGACCGCTCCCCGCGCTGGCGGTCACGGTCGCGGTCGCCGGCGTGCCGCCGAACGGCGGGGGCGTGTACTGGGTCGAGGAGCCCTGGGCGGGCGCGATGCTGCCCGGGCCACTCAGCGTCCACGCGATCGGGTTCGACGATCCGGAGAGGCTGGCGGTCAGGGTCACCGCCGGGCCGCCGATGGTCGCCGACGCGGTCTGGGGCGAGATGGTCAGGCTGCCCTGGGTGCCACCGCCGCCCGAGCCACAGGCCGCGAGACAGATCAGGGTGACGGCGACTGCACTGCGAGCAGGGAGCGACATGGTCGTCCTCGTTCCGGTCCAGGTCGGATACTTTGATGCAGCACTGATCCGTGAAACGAGAAGGCCGACCGGATCCGGACATCGGTGCAGCTCCGGGGCGTAGAGACCGAGCTCCTCGCGCCTCCAGTAGGCCCCCGACGCGCGCTTCTCCTCCGGCGTGGTGAACCAGTACTGCCACCGGACCGCGCGCACCCAAGCCGGCGGACCGTCGGGGAACGGGTCACGGGCGAACAGGTGGAGGACCGACGGAGACCCTTCCAGCAGGCGCATCTCGGTGTGCAGCACCCAGCGGTGGTGCCGCCATCCGCCGAGCGAAGCAAACCAGAGGTTCCACTCGAATCGCGGCTGGTACGGCGCGTAGATTCCGGGCGCCTGCATCGGGTCCTGGGGCTTGTACCGGAACGGATAGGGGGTCCAGTGCTCTCCATCGCGCGAGCCCTGGAACTCGATCTCGTAGCGCTCCGAGGTCATCACCGCGAACAGCCCGTAGCGGTTCGCGATCCGGAACGGCTCCAGGGGGATGGCCGGCCAGAGCAACGGCCGCGGCAACCGGTGAGAGATGCCGGGCGCGAGCACGACGGTGGCGTAGAAGATCCATCCGAGAACGATGCGTGCCAGCCACGAGGTCCGCCTCGGCTCCACCGGCGGCGTGGGGAGACGGAGGAACCGGTCGTCGAGAAGCAGCACGCCCAGGGAGAGGACGATGTAGTTCAGGAAGGCGTAGTTCGCGGTGAGGATGATCCCCGCCTGGAAGGCCGTCGCGAGGCAGAAGCAGACCAGCCGGATCGGACGCGGGAAGAACGCGAACCAGACGATCGCCAGCTCGAACGCGAAGATGAGGACGACGCTGAAGGCGTGGAAGCCGTGGGGGAGGAGCTGCTGGGCGTACCAGCCGATCCACGTCGGGAGCGGGCCGTTCTCGTAGTAGTGGTCCATCGCCGTGAGCGAACGCCACTGCGCGTCGCCGGAGAGGAGCTTCACCACCCCGGACTCGAAGTAGATGCGGAACCACTCCCAGACGAGGAGGAAGATCGCGAGTCGCGAGGGCGGGTCCGCGGCCCCCAGGCGCGGGCGCAGGCCCCTGGGCACGAGGAAGAGGGAGATGAACGCCGCCTCGAGCAGCATCCCGTCGGACTGGTAGCTGGCGAAGTCCTGCGCCGCCCCGATGAAGGAGAGGAAGCAGACCATCGCGACGGCCAGGGACGCGCGAGGGGCCAGGCCGAGCACCAGGAGCACCGACGCGGCGGCCCCGAGGAGAGTGACCCCGAGAAGCGCTCCGTTCGAGGCGGAGATCCAGAACAGCGTCGGCGCGAACCAGAGGCCCTTCACGAGTCCGAATGCCTGGCGCACCTCCAGCAGGTACTCGCCGGCGGGCAGGATGCCGCGTGGGCCGATGAGGCCCGTGATCTGGAAGGCCAGCGAGTAGAACGCCGAGAGGAAGATCAGACCGAGCGCGCGCAGCCAGATCCAGCGGGGCCAGAGCGATTCGCCGGGCTGGATCCAGGACCACGCACCGCGGGTCCCCAGCGGGTGGAGCATTCGCTTCGTCAGCGCGCGTTGCGAAGCGAGGCGTTGAGGGCGATGGCGAGGGCCGCCTCGCCGCTCACCAGGTCCTTCCAGCGGAGCTCGTGGCCCTTGCGACGTCCCTTCGGCGTCAGCTTCAGTCCTTCCGGCGAGATCGCGAGCGTGAACGGCTCGCCGTCGATGCTGATCTCGCGCCGGAGCGTGCCTTCGAGCTTCGTCATGGGAGGGTCCTCGCGCCGCGACCGAGTCTAGTCGCTCCGCGATGCCCCGGCGTCACGCGCGCTTCGACGGACGGCGAACGGCCCGGACCCGGCCGCTCGGGCCACCCCCGGCGTAGAAGAGATCGCGCTGGTCGGACTCGAGGCCGGTGACCTCGGTGCCCTCCGGCATCGTCAGCCGGGTAAGCACCTCGCCGGTCTCGGGGTCGACCCGCCGGATGTCGGCGTCGGGGCCCTCCCAGGTCCCGTGCCACAGCTCGCCATCGACCCAGGTGACGCCGGTGACGAAGCGGTTCGACTCGATCGTCTTCAGGATCGCGCCGGTCTCGGGGTCGATCTGGTGGATCCTCCGGTCCCGGTACTGCCCCACCCAGAGCGTTCCCTCAGCCCAGGTGAGCCCGGAGTCCTTCCCGCCGCCGGGGGCGGGAATCGTCGACAGCACCCTTTCGGTCTTCGGGTCGACCTTCTGAATCCGGTCGTCGGCAAGCTGGTAGAGGTACCGCCCGTCGAAGGCGGTCCCGGCGTCGGAGGCGACCGGCAGGGAGCGGCCGCTCCTTCCGGTCTCGGGATCAAACGATCGGAGCGAGTCGCCGGCGGCGAACCAGACGTCATGGCCGTCGAAGCTCACCCCGTGCACGTGGCTGACGCCGGGGAACGGGCCGTACTCCCGCATGATCTCCGCCGGCCGCTCGTTCTTCGCCATGGGTCCTCCCTAGCCGAAAGCCTCGGCGCCGGGGAGCAACAACGTCGTCGCGAATCGCGCGACCGGCGCGGAGAGCCACCGCTGCGAGCGGCCACGACCGAGCGCCCGCACCTGACCCGCCTCCTCGAGGGCCCGGAGGGCCCGCTGGACGGTTCGCTGGCTCGACCCGAGGGCAAGGGCCAGCACCGAGGTCGACCAGGCCTCGCCGTCGGCGAGCAGTGCCAGTACCTCGGCGTCGGGGCTCTCGATGGGAGGGGCCAGGAGCTGCACCGCGCCCGCGCCGCGTGGGACCAGGGCGAAGCCACCGGCGGTGGCCCGCACCTCGGCGAGGGGACGCAGCTCCTGGCGCAGCCGTCCCATCTCGACCCGGAGCCGGGCGCGATGGGAAGCGTTTGGCCGGCGCGCCCCGAAGGCGCGCTCGATCAGCGATGCGCGGTGGGCCTCGCGGGGCCAGGCCTCGGCCAGCGTCCGGAGAAGCGCGAACAGCACCGGACGGCGCGAGAGTCCCACCACCCGCTCCCCGCGCCGGGCGGCCCGCCGGCAGCCGTCGACGATCAGGTCCGGCGAGGAGAGCACCGCCGCCACCTCGGTCAACGTCACCGGCCGCGCCTCGCCCACCGCGACGAGGCGCGCGGCGGGAAGAACCAGGGTCCGGCCGGCATGATCGACCTCGGCGATCAGCGCAACGATCCCCGACCGCGCCGACGCTTCCCGCGCGTCCTCGAGCGCGGTCCGGGCCGCCGCGGGCCTTCCCCGGCGGATCGCGATCTCGAAGCCGACCAGCGCGGCGACGGCGTGGAGATGAGCGGGGAGATCCCGCCCCAGGGCGGCGAGCGCCCCCTCCGCCTCGGCGACCCGCCCCAGCAGGAGGAGCCGCCGGATCTGGAGAAGCCGGGCGTGCGCCGCGTTCTCCCGGTCGCCATGGGCTGCAAAGGTCCGCAGCGCCTCCCCGAGCGCGCGGGCGGGCCAGACGAGGTCCCGCGAGGCCAGGGCGACCTCCGCCTCCGCAGTGAGGCATCGTGCCCGGTCGTTGCTCTCCCGCGGCCCGAAGCCACGGGCTGCCCGGCGGAGAAGCTCGCGTGCCCTGGGGAGCTCGCCGAGCTGGGCCATGGCGATCCCGCGGAGGGCGAGCGCCGCCGGATCGTCCCGGAGCGCGACCCTCTTGAGCGCGCCCAGCGGATCTCCACCGCGCAGCGCACGGCCCGCCGCCGTGATCGAGGAGTCCATCGCGCGATCGTAACCCCGTCGTTCTTGTTACTCCCGCCCGCGTCACGGCGGCGCTATCTCATCCCGCGGTCGGAGACGAACGGACCCAGGAGCGACGATGAACCTCGCACGAACGAAGGACGAATGGCTGGCGGCCCGCAAGCAGCTGCTCGCCAGGGAGAAGGAGCTCACCCGGATGCGTGACGCGCTCGCGGCCGAGCGACGCGCGCTCCCGTGGTTGAAGGTGGAGAAGCGCTACCTGTTCGACACCCCGAAGGGGCGGCAGACCCTGGCCGACCTCTTCGAGGGGCGGAGCCAGCTCGCGATCTACCACTTCATGTTCGCCCCGGAGTGGGAGGCGGGCTGCAAGAGCTGCTCCTTCTGGGCGGAGAGCTTCGACCACATCCCGGTCCACCTCGCCCACCGGGACGTGACCTTCCTCGCAGTGTCGCGCGCGCCGCTGGAGAAGCTGCAGGCCTATGCCGGGCGCCTCGGGTGGACCTTTCCCTGGGTTTCGTCGGCGCCGGGCGACTTCAACTACGACTTCAACGTCTCCTTCCGCCCAGAGGAGCTGAAGAGCGGCAAGGCCGTCTACAACTACGCGCCGCTCGGCTTCGAGGAGACCGACCTTCCCGGAGTGAGCGTCTTCGCAAAGGATGGGAGTGGGGCCGTCTTCCACACCTACTCGGCCTTCGCGCGGGGGATCGACGCGCTGAACGTCGCCTACCAGTACCTCGACCTGGTCCCCAAGGGACGCGACGAGCGCCGCGGCGCCGAGGCGGTGGACTGGCTCCGGAGGCGTGACGAGTATGAGCGGTGACTGCTGCAGATCGGCGACGCGCCCGGTGGGGGTCGCCGCCGCCGGAGCGCTCCTGGCGCTGCTGGTGCCGAAGTGCCCGATGTGCCTGGCGATGTACCTCTCGTTCCTAGGCGTCGCGGCCGGCGGCCTGGGCTGGCTGCGCCCGCTCGGGGCGACGGTGATGCTGGCGGGCCTCGCCGTGGCGGCGGGCCGGATCCTCGCGCGACGTTTCAGCTCGGAGATGGTGGACCCACGATGAATCTCGAGAACAAGACGATCCTCATCACCGGCGCCAGCCGCGGAATCGGCGAGGCGCTGGTCAACGAGGCGCTCCGACGCGGCGCGAGGAGGGTCTACGCGGGAACGCGCGGCGAGCTCCGACACCACGACGCACGGGTCACGCCCGTGACGCTGGACGTGACCAGCGACGCGCAGATCGAGCGCGCCGCCCGGGAGATCGACGCGCTCGACGTCCTGGTCAACAACGCCGGCATCGCGCTCTGGGACGACCTGAGCGAGATGAGCGCCATCGAGCGGCAGCTCGCGGTCAATGCCTTCGGGGCGCTGAAGGCGGCACGGGCGTTCCTGCCCCAGCTGACGCGCTCGCGGGGAGCGATCGTGAACAACCTCTCCCTCGCGGCGCTGGCCCCGATGCCTGTCATCCCTGCCTACTCCATCTCGAAGGCGGCTGCGTTCTCGATGACGCAATCGCTGAGGCTGTTCCTTGCCGGGCAAGGAGTGACGGTCCACGCCGTCTTCCTCGGTCCGGTGGACACCGACATGACCCGGGGCTTCGAGATCCCGAAGGCCTCTCCCGAGGCGGCGGCGATGGGAATCCTCGACGGTCTCGAGCAAGGAGAGGAGGACATCTTTCCCGACCCGGCGTCGCGCCCGATGGCCGAAGGCTTCCGCAACGGCATCGCCAAGGCGCTGGAGCGCGACTTCGCGGTGTTCATGCCCGCTGCGGCGGGCTGAACCCGCGTGCGGCGAGTCCGCGCTCACGGGGCGAGCAGCTCGGCGCCGACCGGGTTTGGTCGCGCGCGCGATGCGGACGGCGCGGGCTCACGCGTTCACGTCCGCTGGAACTGCCAGCGTCCACGTCTCCGAGCAGGAGATGGGATGGTCCACCCTGCCGGCAAGCTCCGCGCCAGAGCCTTGACGCTACGGAATGGAATCGAGCTGGCCCCACCCTTGCTGATCGCCCGGTCCAACGAGGTGCGAGGCGTGAGGAAACCAGGCATTTCCGGTGCTTCGACCAGATCGCCGGGAAGCGGGCCTCCCGCAAGGGATTCGTCGCTCACCCGCGACCGCGCAGCCTCGGCGCGCTCCATCCGGAAGCCCCGGGCAGGAGCGAGAAGGAGGCGGGCATGTGTCGCTCCCTGTTGATCGCGTTGGTCGCTCTCTCGCTCACCGCGTGCTCCTCGGGCTCGCAAGGGCCAGGCGGGGCGCAAGGGCCGCCAGGACCTGCCGGACCCGCGGGGCCGGCGGGACCGGCTGGACCCACGGGGCCGGCGGGTGACGCGGGCACGCCGGGGGCCTCGACCTGCCCGGCGACCGGCCCGGGAGGCACCATTGGCCTGACGGCCAAGGTCAGCGTGTCCACCCCGGGCAACGGCAACTTCTTCGTCGCGGGCGAGCGACCGGTCGTCACCATCACCTTCACCAATGGCTGCGGGCAGCTGCAGGCCCCGGCCGACCTCACGCAGGCCGAGTTCTTCGTCTACGGGCCCCGGGCGCCGCTGGCGACCGTCACCGCCTACGCGCTCGAGAACTTCGGACCCGGGCCGTTCCGGGCGCAGAGCCTGAAGGCCCCCAGCTACGCCTCCGACGCCGGTGCGCCGAACATGACGCTCGGTGCGGACAACACGGTGACCTACACCCTCAACCCGATCACCACCGAGGCACCCGGAACGTACACCGCGGCGGTGTGGACGCTGGGGGCCAACTCGCTCGACCAGGACTTCGCGCTGGGGGACTTCCAGATCGGCACGGCCACGGTGGAGAACTTCGCCAGCGGACCGGCGGACGGTTCGACCTGCCGCTCCTGCCACACCAATGCCCAACCCGGCGGCAAGACGTACATGGCTCACATCGCGCCGGGGTTCTCACCGGTCGGCAACTACGCGCTCGATGCGCTGCCCATCGGAAGCTGCAAGGCCTGCCACAACAACGCGGGCTACAGCCCCAATCCGATCCTCCGCAAGACGCATGGAGTTCACCGCGGCGAGCACCAGCTGGCTCCGGGCGCCGCCCACCCCGAGTATGGCTTCGGAACGGACACCTCGCTGGCCGGATTCACCAACATCGGGTTCCCGGCGATGCCCACCGGCGGCACCCCGGGTCTCACGCTCACGCCCGACATCGCGATGGAGAAGGACTGCAACGCCTGCCACGTGAGCAGCGTGTGGCAGACCAATCCCTCGCGGGCTGCCTGCGGAACGTGCCACGACAACGTCTTCTTCGCCGGAGCGATTCTCCCCGACGGAGGGGTCGACCCGAGCGCGACGACGGCGGTGATCAGCCCGCCCACCGTCCTCGGACAGCCTCCGGGCGTGCTCCCCGACGGAGGGGTGGGTCCCTGCTCCACCAACAACGACTGCACGGTGCTCAGCTCGATCTCCACGTGCAACACCACGACCCACAACTGCGAGCTGACCTACCACCAGAAGCTCACTGACGACGCCCAGTGCATCACCTGCCATGCCTCGACGAGCGTCATCTCTCCGGTGACCGCGGTTCACCAGATCAGCCAGTGGACGGCGCCCATCACCCTCGACGGGTACACCTTCAAGAACGTGACCGTGACTGGCGGCTCCGGTGCCGGAGGGTTCTTCCAGGTCGGGGACACGGTGACCCTCAAGTTCCAGCTCTTCGACGGCACGGGCGCGGCAGTCGCGGACCTCGCGACCAACGGAGCCTGGGCGGGAACCTTCCTCGTCGCCGGCCCCACCTCCAACCCGCAGCGGGTCTTCGGCGCGGGCTCGGGCGGACTGAGCATGAAGACCGCTGGACAGGGAACGCTGACCTACGACGGCACGTCCCAGACCTACACCTACGTGCCCACCGCCACCTGGCCGATGAGCTCGATCGCGCCGGTGAACAACCCGGGAGCGGGCACGCAGACGAACCCGCCGGGCAGCTACACGGTGTGGTTCTACTGGGCGAGGACCACCAGCGGCGTGCGCGACGCGGTCGACGCGCAGGTGGTGGTGGCCTTCGGCGCCAACCAGCCGAAGCAGGCGCGCCAGGTGGTGACGCAGGCCGGCTGCGCGTCGTGCCACATGCAGAGCGGCGATGGGTTCCCCCACCTGGCACTGCACGGTGACCAGCGAAAGAATGGCGAGACCTGCAGCACCTGCCACAGCCAGAACGCGATGGACCGGGGCGTGGGCTCGACCGGGGTGGCCTGCACCACCAACGCCCAGTGCCCGGGGAACGCCGCTGGCTGGGAGTCGTGCGTGGCCAACGTCTGCACCGTGACCACCGATCCGACGCCGGGCATCCACATCGACTACCAGCAGCTGGTGCACGACATCCACTTCGCCCGCCTGCGGGAGGGCTACGTGGAGAAGAACAACCTCGTCAATCCGGGCACGCTGCAGTACCTCGGCTTCAACAACAGCCTGCTGAGCTTCCAGGAGATCCTCTCGCCGGTGGACGTGCGGTCCTGCAACAACTGTCACCGCTCGACGCTGGCAGCGTGCTCGGTGGCCACGGACTGCGGCTACGGCCAGTCGTGCGTCGCCGGCAAATGCCAGAACACCGCGTGGCAGAACCCGACCGCACGGGCGTGCATCACCTGCCACGACGCGGCCGACTCCGCCGCGCACGCGGCGGCGAACACCTACGTTCCGTCGAGCGGCGCACCGATCGAGAGCTGCCCGATCTGCCACGGCCCCGGGGCGCAGTTCGCCGTCGACGTGGTGCACAACATCACCACGCAGTACCCGGTGAACCTCGCCTATCCGCGCGAGCCGTAGTGGCGGGGTGAAGCAAGGCGACGTGCGGTGAGAAGCGCCGGGCGGCTCCCCCCTCCGCCCGGCGCTCTCGTTTGTCCCGACCTCGGGTGGCGCGCGCCGCGGTCACCGGACCCTGTTCCTCGCCCGTTGCGACCTGCCACGTGATTGCCACCATCCGTTGCGACGAAGGCTGACCGAATCTCCCCGCTCCCGATCACGGCGTTGCCAGTCATTCACCGCGGGTTTCCAGCGTCGACGACGGCCCGCGCCAGGACGAGCCCTCGCCGCCACCGGCCACGGCGATCGATCTCGTCATCGCCCTCGAGGTCCCCTCGCGAGGGCGCGCCGAAGGCCGGGTGCCCTGAACCCCGGGTGTTCCCCGACCGGGCCACGCCCCCCATCGGCTTCGCATCAACCCGTGCTAGTCACCGGCGCGTGAGGAACGCTTCCGGATGAGGGCGGGTGAGCAGGTGGCCGTGAACGGAGCGTCCGAGGTCGAAGCCCCGCCCCGCAGCCTGAAGCTGGCGCGAAACACGCTGCACCTGTTCGCGGGCCAGATGGGGACGATGGTGCTGGGGATCCTCCTCAGCGCCGCGCTCGGCCGGCTCCTGGGAGTGAAGGACTTCGGCCTCTACTTCCTGGCCAACTCCTTCGCCG
>Ga0335083_10011377_pt1 | contig 10683 bp, 12 predicted proteins | sample Lox_Sample_42_FD_206716 | JGI IMG/M metagenome (GOLD analysis project Ga0335083, IMG submission 206716) | Soil microbial communities from Loxahatchee National Wildlife Refuge, Florida, United States - Lox_Sample_4.2 | ecosystem: Environmental > Terrestrial > Soil > Wetlands | place: USA... | reverse complement strand
AGATCGCCGACCGTTACGACCTGAACGCCAACCAGGTGACGGCGTGGAAGCAACAGGCGCTGGAGAACCTGGCCGGGACGTTTGGCAGCGCGCCGAGCCAGGATGGCCAAGAGCGCATTGATCAGCTGCACGCGAAGATCGGGGAGCTGACGGTGGAGCGAGATTTTTTAGAACGTGCGCTCAGGAAGTTTCCCCGCCTGAGCGCCAAGTGATGATCGAGCGGGACGGCAAGTTGACGGTAACCCGGCAGGCGCAGCTTTCGGGTCTGAGCCGTGCCAGCGTGTACTACGAATCCCGAGGAACGACCGAGCGGGATTTGCGGCTGATGCGGCGTTTGGACGAGCTGCACCTGCGGTGGCTGTTTTGTGGCTCGCGCAAGCTGGCGCATGCGCTGCGGCTGGAGGGCTACGACGTAGGGCGACGCCATGTCAGAACGCTGATGCGCAAGATGGGCATCGAGGCGGCGTACCGCAAGTCACACACTAGCATCCCGGCACGGGAAGCCACGATCTATTCGTACCTGCTGACGGGGCTGCAAATTGAGCGGCCCAATCAAGTGTGGTCAGTGGATATCACCAACCTGCCGATGGCGCATGGGTTCTTGTGCCTGACGGGGATTCTGGACGTGTTCAGCCGCAAGGCGCTGGCCTGGCGGCTGTCGAACACAATGACGGCGGATTTCTGCGTAGAAGCACTGGAGGAAGCGCTCAATCGCTTCGGTCCCCCGGAGATCTTTAACACCGATCAGGGCAGCCGGTTCACCAGTGAAGCTTGGACCAGCGTTCCGAAGCAATCCGGCGTTGCCATCTGCACGGACGGCAAGGGACGTTGGATCGACAACGCGTTCATCGAGCGGCTGTGGCGAGCGGTCAAGTACGAAGATGTTTACCTGCATGCCTACGAAGGCGGCTCACAGGCCCGGGCTGGTCTGACCAAGTACTTCGTGTTTTACAACAGCCAACGAGTGCATCAGGGGCTGGATTACCAGACGCCGGACGCAGTGTACTTTGCGGCGCTGCCGAACACTGAACGCAAGGCGGCCTGAACCATGAACCTATGCATCTTTTTCCCAGGAGCTTCTGCTGCCTGCGGCGGCAGACTTACTGGGTGTAAGATGGCCAAGCCAGATCAAGATCAGTAATCATCAACCCGCTCGGCAAATCCACTTATCCCAGCAAGAAATCTGTCTTAAACGAGCGGCGCCACCTTGGTTCGCCGTGCGTTTACGCGATCGCTTCCGTATTCCTGTGCGACGACCAAGAGATTAGTAAGTGATTATTTCCAAGAGGCTGGGGTTTGCTTTCTTCCGTGTGCCACGTACGGCTAGCACAACGACCGAAGCCATGCTGCGCCTTAGCGGCGTCTTCAATGGGCAAGATATCCTGTCGCCGATGACCAGCCTCGGGCTGCCGTCCTTCAACATGGAGGGCCTTGTCGATCATCCATTTGCGCGAGGTTCGGCGCTGGGACATATGACTCCTCATGGGGCTATAGCCGCGAACCTTATAAGCCTTGAGGAGTTGTCGGGAATGAATTGCTTCGCATATGTACGCGACCCTATTCAGCGGTATGTCTCAGCGTACATGTATAGCAGACGCAATCGAGCTAACATGAACGACTTTAGAAGTCATGTTGCACAAAAAAATTTCTTGTCTGTCCTACACGAGAAGCAAATCGAATTCTTTTCCTTGGGCGGGAAGGCTGTAATTCGGCCTTTACCATTTGATGAATTCAAGACTCTATTGATAGCCATGATAGAAATGCTCGGCGGATTTATCGGCTCGGAGATCCCGCGGTTCAAGGAATCGCCGTATTCCTTGCATGCTCATGGGATTCCCACGTCGGATTGGGTGGATGAAGAGACGAGAGAGCTGCTCTCGCGTCAATTCCCGGAGGACGTCAAGCTTTATTTACAAGCGCAGCATAACCTTTCGGTACTCAAGAGGCCAATTGACGCCAGCTGCCTCGGACATATTCAGCCTTATGGATAACTTCGGGAAGTGGCGTATGTATCGACCGCAGGTACGCGCAATGACGGCATGGATCATCGACGGAATGCCGTGGCTGGGAAGCTGCGCGCCGAGTGCCTGGCGCGACTGGTGCGGCTGAGGGCAGAGCACGAGGGCAAGGACTCTGGCATTCACTCGTAGCTCTACCATGTGGCCGCGGACACGCCCGAGCCGCGGCTGCTGTCGCGCATCGAGCTGCTGGATGCCGATCCGCATGTGCATGGCATCCTGGTGCAGCTGCAGCTGCAGCTGCAGCTGCAGCCGCCGCTGCCGCCGCAGATCAACGTGGCCCACGTGCTGGAGCGCATCGCCGTGCAGAAGGACGTCGACGGCTTCCATCTCTACAACGTCGGCGGGCTGATCACCGGCAACACGGTGTTCCCGCCATGCACGCCGTATGGCGTGCAGAAGCTGCTGGAGCACGAGCACGTGCCCATCGCGGGGCAGAACGTGGTGGTGGTGGGCGCCAGCAACATCGTCGGCAAGCCGATGGCGCTGATGCTGATGCAGCAGGACGCGACGGTGGCCATCTGCCACAAGAAGACGCGCGACCTGGCGCAGTTCACGCGGCTGGCCGACATCCTCGTGGTGGCCGCCGGCGTGCCCGGTCTCATCAAGGAGGACATGGTCAAGGAGGGCGTGGTGGTGATCGACGTGGGCATCAACCGGTTGCCGGATGGTCACCTGGTGGGTGATGTGGATTTCGAGGGCGTCAGCAAGAAGGCCTCACTCATCTCGCCGGTACCGGGCGGCGTCGGGCCGATGACCATCACGATGCTGCTGCACAACACCATCGTGTCGGCCGAGCGGTCGGTGGGGCTCACGCCGGCAAATTGATCGGCGGTGTTTTGGGCGTCGAACGGATTTGCCGGACTTGGTCCACTGCCGATGCGCCCGGGCTCACCATAAGGCTCATTACACGCACAGAAGCGGAAGCTTGCCGGTTCTGGAGTCGTCCTGATCCGGCTCGACGGCATGGTCCGTATCCGGTCCGCCATGCAAATCGAGCCGCCTTCGCGCCTTGAGTTGACGTTCTGGCTGGAACCGCTCCCGAGTTTTTCGCGGACGCGCCCGAGGCGCGGCTGCTGTCGTGCACCGTTGTGCAGAAGGACGTCGACGGCTGCCGCCTCTGCAACGTCGGCGGGCTGATTACCGGCAACATACCCTTCATGATCGAGCGGGCCGCGCCGCATCCATAACCAATGATGCCTTGCCCATAGGCGTCACATGTGTCACATTAATAATGTGACACCATTCAAGCTGGTCCTCGTCCCGGGGAAATCGATCTTCGACCAGGTCGTCTTTGCGGCCACGCGCTCCATCCTGAGCGGTGCCCTGCGGCCGGGACAGCCGTTCCCCTCGGTGCGTGCGCTGGCGGCGGATCTGAAGATCCATCCCAACACCGCGCACAAGGTGGTCCAGCACCTGATCCAGGAGCGCTGGCTGGAAGCGCGGCCCGGCATTGGCACGGTGGTGGCCGCGCCGCCTGAGGCGCGCCAAGGCGACCGGCGGAGATTGCTCGAGGATGAAGTAGGGAAGCTGGTGGTGGAAGCCAGGCGCGTCGGCGCGAACCTCGATGAGGTGATCGCCGCCTTCCGCGCCGGCTGGAAGGACATGCGGGGAAAAAAATGATCATCGAAACCCGGAGCCTGACGAAGAAATTCTGGCGACACGATGCCGTGCGGGGGTTGAGCCTCGCGGTGCCGGAAGGCGCTGTCTGTGCGCTGGTTGGCGCCAACGGCGCCGGCAAGACCACGCTGATGCGCATGCTGGTGAATATCCTCAAACCCGACAGTGGCAGCGCACAGGTGCTGGGCGTGGATTCGCGCCACCTCGCGCCGGCGGATTTCCTCCGCATCGGCTATGTCTCCGAGAACCAGGAATTGCCGGACCGGCTCAGCGTCGCGCACTACTTCGATTACCTGCGCGCGCTGTATCCCGGCTGGGACGCGGCATTCGAGCGCGAGCTGCGCGCGGGTTTCGAACTGCCGCCGGCGCGGCCACTGGGCAAGCTTTCGCGCGGCACGCGCATGAAGGTCAAGATCGCCGGTGCGCTGTCGTTCCGGCCGAAACTCCTGATCCTCGACGAGCCATTGAGCGGGCTCGATCCGCTGGTGCGCGATGAAGTGATGTCCGGGATGCTGTCGCAGGCCGGGGAGACCACCATCCTGATCTCCTCGCATGAGATCGCGGAGATCGAAGGCGGAACGACCCACGTGGCGTTCATGGTGCGCGGCCGGCTGCTGCTCCAGGAGCCGGTGGAATCGCTGTGCGCGCGCTACCGCGATGTGAACGTCACGCTCGAAGCACCGGCCATGGATCAGTCGCTGCCGCCATCCTGGATGAACGTGCACCGCGAAGGCCCGATGGTGAGCTTCACGGAAACCGCATTCGTGGATGACCGCGCGCTGCGCGAGCTGGTCGAAGCGCGGCTCGGCCGTTGTCATTACCTCGAGGCCAGCGCCATGTCCCTGCTCGAGATATCCAAGGCCACCATGCGAGCCACGCGGGAGGCCGAATGAACACGCGCCTGAAGCTGCTGGGTGCCGTGCTGCTCAAGGACCTGCGGCTGTTCTGGCTGTTCGCCGCACTCACTGCGGTACTCAATGTAGTGGCCAACTTCAAGGCGATCGTGCAGCTGAATCAGTGGACTACCGGTCTCGTGCCGATTGCCGTGTTTCTGGCCACCAATCTTTTCATCCTGCTGGTATTCCATGAGGATTCCGCGGTCTCCGGGAAGCGCGACTGGCTGACGCGGCCGGTGCCGGGCATGACCATGCTCGCGGCCAAATGCATATTCGTCGTGGTGGCCACCGTGCTGCCGGGAGTGCTGGGCCTCATCCTGAATGAGTTCCATGTCGGTCGTCCGCCGGTCGTGGCTCTCATTTCCGGTGCGGCGAAAGGTCTGACCGGCGCGGCGCTCTTGGGTCCGCTCGGCGTGATGGCACTTGCCGCGCTGACGTCGAACATCCGCCAGGCCATCGTCGCAGTCGTGGCAGGCATGGTCGTGCTTTTCGCTGGCTACGGCGTCTGGATGGAATCGAATGCGGCGTTTGAATCCGGGTTCCCGGACAACATCGACGCGGCATCTGGCAGCGCGTGGATTCTGATGGTGCCTCTGGAGTTGCTGGGGACTCTCGCGGCGCTGGCGGTGTTGTGGATCCTGTATCGCCGTCATCATGGCCGCCGCGCCGCCCTGGTGCTCGTCGGCGTGGTAACCCTGGCCGGCGGCACGTTTCTCGCCACGATGAACTGGTCCCGAATGTTCGGCTTGCAGAAGTGGCTGTCACCGGACCCAGCCGCGGGATCATCGGTGGCGGTCAGTCTGCTGCCGGGCTGTTTTGCGGTACGGACAGTGGCGGCTCTCGGTGAAACGGGAGCAAGCGCGGCTGGGAAGATTCCCGCCAGGATATTTTCGGACGAGCAGCGCGGGCGAGCTGGTGACGACGCTGTTGCAATCGCCGTGCGCCTGGTCGTGGATCACATTCCGGAAGACGGGCAGCTGGTCGTGGGTCGGGCGCAGCTCACCTACAGGACGGCGGATGGCGCAGCGGTTCTTCTGGGCACGGGACGCACCAACCAGCGGTCGGACCAGCAATGGGTGAAGACGGACACCGGGCACCGGGCCATGGACCAATACTGGTTGCTTTCGAAGAAAGACTACCAGCGACTGGCGGCCGACCCCGGCACGACAACGCATATCGACTATTCGCTGAGCCTGCTTGGCCCCAGGGCTACGGCGGTGTTCAAAGCGGACGGCCGGGGTGCATTCCGCGCAGGCGTCGGCCATTGCGGCGCCATTGCCAGTCGCGCGGACAAGGGGGCAGGCGTCTACTGCTATCGTATAGGCAGCCAGCCGGCGTTGCTGGCCGCCCGGCTGGATGGGCGGTCGAACATCGAGGATCGCGCCAGCGGTTATCCGGATTTCACGCCCGCGATACTCGATTTCTGGGGCGGCCGTCTCCACTACATGTATGTCGCGGATGCGGCCGCATCGCAGGTACGTGTCACTGCGTATGAAGCGCGCGCACATTTCACCCGGCAGTTCGATGTGCCCGGAGTGCTGGGTGGTCCTGTGTCTTCGTGTCCGTTGCCCTGACGATTTGCGTTCAACTCCGAACCCTCGAGCAGCCGCATGAAAGCAATTTCAACGCCAATAGCCACCTGGTGCCTGTTCGCGGTTCTGCCACTCATGGCGCAGGAGCCGCCGGTCGCCGCACCGGCACCAGCGGAAAACCCCGATGAACTGGACCCCATAGTCATTTACGGCGGATACGCCACGCCGAAGATGTGGAAGATATCGAAGGGCGACCATGTGATGTGGGTGCTCGGCGATACGCTGGCGCCCGCGGGTACGACGTGGCGTTTCGGGCGGGTGGAAGCGCATGTGGCCGAATCACAGCTGGTGATATATCCGGGGGATGCGCGTCCCGATATCGGCTTCTTCAACGGAATCGGCCTGCTTACCCTGTTGCCTGCGGCGTACAAGGCGATGACCAAGATTCCCGACAACAAGACCTTGAAGGATGTGCTGCCGCCGGAGGTCTACGAGCGGTGGCGTGTGCTCAGGACTGCGTACGCTCCGCGCGACAACGATCTCGAGCGGTTTCGTCCTTCCATCGCCATGGAGAAGCTGGAGGAGATAATCGGGGAAAGGCTCGGGCAGAAGGACAGATCTGCGCAACCCGCACCACTTCCGCGGGGGCCCGCGTTGCGCCCGCTGGTGGACAAGGCGGCGAAGCAGCACCACGTGAAGATTCGCACCATGCCGGACGTGGAGTGGAAGTTTGAAGTGAAGGATGCGCGCAAGATGCTGAAGCTTCTCGGCGGATCCAGCCTGGTGGTGGACGCGCAGTGCGTGACGCAGAAACTGGAGTACCTGGAACGCAAGATCGACTACCTGAAGAAGAATGCCGCCGGTACGGCACAGGAAAAGGCCCCGGCCCGTGTCCCGGACTGCGACGAGGGTGACGAGATCCCGGATACCGCGGACTTGCAGAAGATGCGCGACGACATGCAGCAGCGGGAGAAGCTCAGCGATCAGCAGCTGGATGCAGAGTGGATCGCGGCTGCGCAGGCTGCGCTGGCGAAGAACAAGTCGACTTTTGCGGTGCTGCAGATTGGGTGGAATGGTGATGTGTCACACATAAACGGCTACGTCGCGAAGCTTCGCGAGCTGGGATATGAGGTGGAAGAACCCGGCAGCGGCGGCGAATGACTGTCGTTCACGCGACTGCCTGCCGGCCCGTTCCATGGCGAGTACCAGTTCCAGGGCGGCTTGGTGCTGCAGCAGGCGTTGCTCTGGCGAAAGGCGCAGGCTTTCCTCCACGAGGGTAAGATCGAATCCCGCTGCCTGGTGAGCGGCGCGCATGCCGGCTGCGACCGGTACGGAATCAGGCCGCGCCTTCGGTAACCAGCTGCACGCGCTCCGCCAGGCCGTCGACGATGGCTTTGACCGCTTCTTCCCGCAGGCCCAGGCTGCGCAGCAGCAGTTCGTGGGCGGTGCGGCCCGGCCGCGGCTCCAGCGGATGCGCGAAGCCGGCCTGCAGCGCCAGCTGCACACCGAGGTGGACCAGCAGCGCCATGTCGCGCAGCGGCGGCGGCGCGCGGGTCGGCGCGTCATGATGGCGCACCGCCATCACGATTGCTTCCGGCAGGCGCCAGTCCTCGAAGATCACCGCTGCGCAACGCGCGTGGCCGACCTGCACCAGTGTTTCCTCCAGCTCCGCCGGCGAGGCTTGCGGATCCGCCGCCAGTGCCTGCAGCAGCCCGATTACTCCCGCGGAGTCGAGCCGCTCCTGCACCGGCACGCCGAAATCATGCAGCAGCCCCGCCATGAACGCCTCGGCCGGCGTGCCGCGACCGCTTTGCCTGCCGAGCGACTCGGCCGCGAAAGCGCTGGCCACGCAATGGCGGCTCAGGGCGCGCGGATCGATCGGGGCCTGCATGCTGGTGCGCGGGGTGCCGTGCTCCAGGCAGGCCGCGGCCGCGATGGTGCGCACGGCGTCCAGGCCCAGCAGCATCAGCGCACGATCCACTGAGCCGATGTTGCGCGACCTGCCGTAGAAGGCCGAATTCGCGACCTTCAGCACGCGGGCGGCGAGGCCAGGGTCACGCAGGATCACCGCGGCGATCTGTCGCGCATCGAGACTTGTGTCACACAGCGCCGCCAGGATGGCCGGAGCGGAGTGATTGCCACCGCCGATGACGCCGAGGGATCTGGCTGCCCGGATGATGTCGGCGTCGGCAATGCTCATGCGGGTGAGAACCGTATCACATATCCGCGCGGCGGGGCTCCAGTACCGGTCTCATTGGTCGATATGCCGGTGATGCCTTCAACTGTCTCCGAGCGCCTGCAGGAAGCGCGCAACAGGGTGCTGTCGCTGGTGGCCGCCGTGCGCCACTACCGCGCCCGGGTGCGGTCGCTGGAGTGCGAACTGGACGAGGCCCTGCACCGCGATCGGCTGACCGGCTTGGCCAGCCGCCTGCTGTTCATGGAGCGGCTGCGGGAAGCGATCGAGCGGGTGAGGGCGGGCCGGCAGAAGATGTTCGCCGTGCTGTTCCTGGACTTCGACCGCTTCAAGGTCGTCAACGACGCCATGGGTCACCAGGCCGGCGACCAACTGCTGGTGCAGATGGCCGGCCGGCTGCGCGAGTCGTTGCGCGTGGATGGCGCAACCGCCGCGTCCGGCAACCAGATCGCGCGCTTCGGCGGCGATGAATTCCTGATGCTGCTCAACGATGTCGCCTGCACTGAAGATGCGGTACGCATCGCCGAACGCCTGCTGGACGGATTATCGCGTCCGTGCCGGATCGACGGCCGCGAAGTGAGCACGCCGGCCAGCATCGGCATCGTGTCCAGCGAACAGGGTTTCGAGGACGCCGCGACCGTGGTGCGCAATGCGGACCTGGCGATGTACGAGGCCAAGCGTGCCGGCCGTGCCCGCGCCGTGCTGTTCAGCGACGTGATGCACACGCGACTGGCGCGCCACCTGACGATCGAATCCAGCCTGCGCGAGGCGCTGGGCACGGACCAGCTGTCGCTGGTCTACCAGCCCATCGTCGACCTGAACACCGGCCGACGCAGTTCGGTGGAGGCGCTGGCGCGCTGGAACCATCCCGTGCTCGGCGCGATCTCGCCGGCGGAATTCGTGCCCATCGCGGAAGAGTCCGGACTGATCGTGTCGCTGGGCGAGTGGGTGATGCGCGAGAGCTGCGCCGCGCTTGCGCGCTGGCAACGGGCCGATCCCGGCGGCGCGCCGGAGGTGGTCAGCGTCAACGTGTCGCGCGCCGAGCTGGCCCAGGGACCGCGGCTGCTCGCCCTGGTGCGCAAGACGCTCGCCTTCGCCGGCCTGCCGCCGCAGAGCCTGCAGCTGGAGGTCACCGAGCGCGAGGTGATGCGCGATCCGGCCGCCTCGCTGGCCTTGATGCACGAGCTGCGCGCCATCGGCGTGCGCCTGGCGATGGATGATTTCGGCACCGGCACCTCCTCGCTGGGCTGCCTGCGCGAGTATCCCTTCGACGTGATCAAGGTCGACCGCTCGTTCATCCAGGGGCTTGCCGAGGGGCCGGACCAGCTGGCGGTGATCCACGCCACCATCACGCTGATCGAGAACCTCGGCAAGACCAGCGTCGGGGAAGGCGTGGAAACGCCCGAGCAGCTCGCCATCCTGCAGTCGCTGGGGTGCCACTACGCACAGGGCCACTTCCTCGGCTCGCCGGTGGCCGAGGCCGATCTGGTGCAGACCGAGCGCACGCTCACCGTGCCGCGGCTGCGGCTGTCGGGCTGATCGCGGCCTATGCCTGCGGCGCGTCCGCCGGAGGCGGGCGGTCATCAAGAGAACCGCAGCGGCCTTTCCAGCGTTGCCCGAAGCGCTGCTGGAATTGCGCGCGTTCCTCTGGCGTCATCCGCTCCCAGCGTTCGCGCCAGTGCTGCCAGCCGCGATGTCCCCACGGGCCGAAGTGGCCGCGGCCATGGCCCCGCAGGCCGAACAGCAGTCGCGCCAGCACCAGCAGGCCCAGTGCCTGCCAGTACGTGACGACCGGCCCGGCGAACAACGCCGGCACCAGCCAGTTCCACAGCTGCATCGTGAAGAAGCCCAGCACACCGAGCGCGACGGCCACGATGACCACGATCTTCACGGCCCTTGCGATCCAGAATCCACGTTTCATGTCAGCTCCTCAATCGAACCATTCGTCATAGGTGCCCTGCAGGCTGCGGCGCAGTTGCCGCATGGCGTAGTGCTTGCGGGCGAGCAGGGTGTTCAGCGGCACGCCGGTGCGCGCGGCCATCTCGCGGAAGCTCGCGCCTTCCAGTTCGTGCGCGATGAACACGGCACGCTGTTCGGCGGGCAGTGCGTCGATGGCGGTAGCGAGCTGCTTCAGCAACAGTTCGCGTGCCAGCATGGCCTCGGGTGTCTGTGTGGCGGGCAGCAGCAGTTCGTCGAGCACGCAGTCTTCCCCCGGGGCATCGGCGGGGACGTCACCCGCGCCGGAGGCGTCCAGACGATCCGGCAGCAGTGGCCGCTTGCGGCGGAACAGGTCGATGATGCGGTTGCGCGCCACCCGGAACAGCCACGCCCCGATTTCCTCCAGCGGCTGCAACTGCCGGTAGGCGAGCACCAGCTCGTACAGCACGTCCTGCAGGATGTCTTCCGCCTCGCTTTCGTCGAAC
>Ga0335083_10011376_pt1 | contig 10684 bp, 10 predicted proteins | sample Lox_Sample_42_FD_206716 | JGI IMG/M metagenome (GOLD analysis project Ga0335083, IMG submission 206716) | Soil microbial communities from Loxahatchee National Wildlife Refuge, Florida, United States - Lox_Sample_4.2 | ecosystem: Environmental > Terrestrial > Soil > Wetlands | place: USA... | reverse complement strand
ACAAGTAGCGATTAGCGCTCCAAGTCCACGGTTCGCCGCAGCGATTCTTCCCTCGGCACTACTTCCTTGTACCCCAACTCTTCCCGGATCCGCCTCGTGTCGTACACAATATCATGCGAGAAATCGTGCGGCAGGCGCTCCGCCTCCGGCAACTCCGACGCCGGCACGCGCACCATCCGCCCCTGCCACCCCGCCGCGCGTCCGAATTCCTCCAACCGCTCGATCATCGCGGGAGTTTCTCGCTCGCCGACGTTGTAAACCAGGCCCGCTGCCCCCGGATTGGTCGCCGCCAGTACGATCGACTCCGCGACATCCTCCGCGAAGCCGTGGGTCCATCGCCACGCCGCCCAGCTATCCTGTATGCGCAGCTCCGCCGCGCCGCGAAGCATCGGTTGCAACCAGCGCTGGAACCGCCGGTGCTCGCCGCTGCCCAGCACCGCCGGAAACCGCAGGATGGCCGCCGGCAGATCGCGCTGGCGCATGACGATCCGCTCTACCAGGATCTTGTCGTAGCGCTCCATCCAATGGTCCGCGCCCGGCGCCTTATCGCGGTACGGATATCGCGATTCGCGCAGCGGCGCGTCCTCGGCCAGCGGAACCGCGTCGGGTGGTCCGGTCTCCCGCCGTTGCAGCTTGCCGTAGGCCCGATAGACGTCGCCGCTCGAAATCACCACCGCCCGCCCGGCGACGCCCCGAAATCGCCGGACGAAGCTTTCCGCGTCCTTCTGCGTCATGGCCCACATATGCACCACGACATCCGGCGCCGGATCGAGAATCGCACTTGGCGGATCGGAGAAATCGCCATGCACATGCCGCACCTCCGGCGGGAATTCAGCTTCATGGTCTCCGCGGTGGAACACTGTCACTTCGTGTCCCAGCGCGTGCAGCCTGCGCACCGCGTACGGGCCCGTCAGGGAGGTCCCGCCCAGCATCAGCACTCGCATCGGCTATTGCGCTTCGATGATCAGGATCTCCGCCAGAACGCACACGATTGCGGTCATCCAGCCGATGATACGCAGGTAGGTGGTGAATCCCTTGGTCTTTTTCCAGCCGCTGAACGCATTCGGCGCCCAGGGCGCCACGCGCGCCAGCCAGAGATCCAGTTCCTGCATCTTCTGTGGGAACAGCGCGCACACCAGTCCGAAGATCAGAAATCCGATCAATACACACTGAGTCACGATCAACCGCATAATCAGCCCAGCGCCTGCTCCAGGTCGGCCATCAGATCGTCGGGATGCTCCAGCCCCACCGAGAGTCGCAGCAATCCCTGCGGAGTCTTCGACGTTGGGCCCTCCACCGACGCGCGATGCTCGATCAGGCTGTGAGTGCCTCCCAGGCTAGTCGCGCGGATAAACAGCCGGCACCGGGCCGCCACTGCCATCGCCGCGTCGCGCCCGCCGCGCACTTCGAACGACAGCATGCCGCCACCCGACGCCATCTGCCGCATCGCGATGGTGTGGCTGGGATGATCCGCCAGCCCCGGATAGTGGACCTTCTCCACCGCCGGATGCCTGTTCAGGAATTCCGCCACCTGAGCCGCGTTCTCCGAGTGGGCGCGCACCCGGTACGGCAGTGTGTCCAGGCCGCGCAGCGTCAGCCAGCAATCGAAAGGCGATGGCACCGCGCCGCCATACTTCTGTCCAACCCGCGCGCGCTCGAACAAATAGTTGTCGTGCCGCCGGATCAGGACCCCACCCACGACGTCGCTATGGCCGGTCAGGTACTTGGTGGTGGAGTGCGCCACCAGGTCGATGCCCAGTTCCAGCGGCCGTTGCAGCACGGGCGTGGCGAAGGTGCCATCGCAAAGCGTCATCACGTGCGGACCGGCTTTGCGCGCCAATGCCGCGATGCCGGGCAAGTCGGTGATCTTCATCAGCGGGTTCGAGGGCGTCTCCGTCCAGATGAGCCGCGTGTTGGGCCGCAGGGCCGCGCGAACTGTATCCAGGCAACTCATGTCGATGTAATCCACCGCGAGTTGCCACTTGCCAAAGACGTCGCCAATCACTTTGCGCAGGCCCCAATATACGTCGTCGGGCGCCAGGATGTGGTCGCCTGGCTCCAGCGCCTGCACGACCGCGGTCGCCACCGCCAGTCCCGACGCGAACATCAGGGCTTCGGTGCCGCCTTCCAGATCGGCCAGGCATTGCTCCAGCGCTTTGCGATTGGGATTGTTCTCCCGCGAGTAACTGAACCCGCGCGGATACTCGCCGTCCGCGCCGCGTTCGAACGTCGTGGACAGGTAGATGGGTTGGCTCACGGCGCCGGTTGCCGGATCGCAATGACGCCCCGCATGCACCGCACGAGTTTCCATTTTCATCAATGCCAGTGTATCGCGCGGATAAACACGCTTAGATGCTGCGCGGCATCACTCATCGTCGGGTGGTGGATTGTAGAGTTTTACATCAGAACATCTGAAAAATAAGGGTCAAAAAGGGTGGCAGGACAATTGCATTTGGGCGAAATATGGCATACGTAATTACGGACACCTGCACTAAAGACGAGTTGTGCGTTCAGGCCTGCCCGGTGGATTGCATTCACCCCAAACAGGATGAAGGCGGTTTCACCGAAGCGCCGCAGCTTTATGTCAATCCCAACGATTGCATCGATTGCGGCGCGTGCGTGCCGGTCTGCCCGACCAACTCCATTTATACGCTGGATGAACTCCCAGCCGAATTGGGCCAATTCGCCGAACTCAACGCCAACCACTACAACTGATCCACCTGTTCCACACGTGGCGCAGGCACTCGTGCCTGCCGCGCCGAGACTCATCTCGGCGCCCGTGTGGCCTGCGCCAAACCCGTTTGTCCACCGTCACGCTCCGTCACGTTCCGCGCTCCACAATCGATTACAATTGCAGTACGGTGAGAACATCGATCGCGCTTCTGGTGCTCGCGGCGACGTGCGTTCAAGCAGCCGGCAATCCCGTCACCCTGGTCTCCGATGACGAGGCCGAACCGATCCACAGCGCCATTCTTCGCAAGGAGGCTTGGACCCTCGATTCCGTCCGCAACCTCCGCGCCGACGCCGAAAAGCGCCTTCGCGAAGGCCCCTGGACCGTTACCGCCGAGCGTCCCAAAGACCTCGATCTCGATGTTCACGACTACTATTCGGAAGCCCCCTACTGGTGGCCCGATCCCGCCAACCCGATCGGCCCCTACGTCCGCAAAGACGGTCTTCTGAATCCCGACCGTTTCCTGGCCAACAAGACTGCCCTCAACAGCATGTGCGAGGCCGTGTTTGCCCTTGGCGCCGCCGCCTACCTGCTTGACGACCAGCGCTACGCCCACCGTGCCGCGCTGGTGATCCACACCTGGTTCGTCAGCCCCCAGACGCGCATGGATCCCAACCTTGAGTACGCGCAGGCCATCCGCGGCTCCAACAACGGCCGCGGCGCCGGCATCCTCGATGGCCGCGTCTTCATACAGGCCATCCAGGGGATGGAATTCCTTTCCAGCACCGGCGCCTGGGACGCGAAAGATCAAAAAGCCGTGCACGAGTGGTTCGTCGAGTATCTGAATTGGCTGCAGCATAGCAGGCATGGGGCGGACGAGAAGCGCAGCGGCAACAACCACGCCTCCTGGTGGACCGCGCAGGTCGCCGCCGTCGGTACTTTCGTGGAAGACAACGCGGCCACGCAGATGGCCTTCGATTATTACCGCACCACCATTTTTCCCACGCAGATCCGCAAGGACGGCAGCGCTCCGCGCGAGGAAGCGCGCACCAAGTCGCTTTCTTATTCGTCATTCAACGCCGAAGCGTATTCCATGATCTGCCGGATCGCCCAAGCCAATGGCGTCGATCTCTGGAACGTCCGCACCAAGGACGGCGCTACGTTCGCTACCGTCGTCGATTACCTCACGCCCGCCCTCAAGGATCCGGCCAAGTGGCGTAAAGAGCAGATCGCCGCCTATCAGACCGACGGATCCTACTTCCTGGCATTCGCCGGCATGGGGCTGAAGAAGCCCGAATACGTCGCCCTCTACCGCACCGTCCAGGCCCCCTCCGGCGGCGCATGGTCCAGCCTCGTGAACCTGTTGGTGGACCGCTGGGAAACGTCCGGCCATCAGACGCGCCATTGAGCTTCCTCCGCTGCTACATTACCGATCGCCATGCGGCCGGCGGCATCCCAAGGCTGCTCGAATTCGTCGCTTGCGCGCTAGCCAGCGGTGTGGACTACATACAGGTGCGCGAAAAGGATCTCTCCGCGCGTGATTGCTTCGATCTCGTCCGTCGTATCCTGGCGATTGAGAATCCCCATCGCACACGCATCCTCGTCAACAGCCGCGCCGATCTGGCGCTCGCAGCCGGAGCCCACGGTGTTCATCTGCCTTCCAATTCCGTCGCGCCGTCGCTTCTCCGTTCTATTGTTCCGCCCGATTTCGTGATCGGTGAGTCTACGCATTCGGTCGCCGAGGTCCGGCAGGCGGAATCGGAAGGCGCGGATTTCGTCGTCTTCGGCCCGGTATTTCCAACGCCATCCAAAGCCGGCTACGGACCGCCGCTGGGACTGGACCAGTTGCAAGCGGCCGCCGGCGCGGTCCGCATTCCGGTGCTGGCCCTGGGCGGAGTAACAGATGAGAATTCTGGTCTGTGCGTGGAACGGGCGTCGGGCATAGCCGGTATCTCCATGTTCCAGCGCTCCCGATGACTTTTGTCACAACCGTAAGCTGACACTTTCCACTAACGCTGGAATCGATTCGATGAGAGGCTGTTTCAGGAGATGAATATGTCCGTCAATCGATTCTTTCCCGCTCTGCTGCTTTCCGCGGCGTGCGCCATCGCGCAGCCTCTACTCATCGAACACGCCCGCGTCTTCGATGGCGACCGCGTGCTGGAAAACACCAGCGTGCTGGTCGAGAGCGGGATCATCCGCGCAGTCGGCCCGCGCGTCGCTGCTCCCGCCGGCGCCCGCATCATCGATGGCACTGGAAAGACCCTCCTTCCCGGGCTTATCGACGCCCATACGCACACCATTCAGGCGGCATCGCTCGAGCAGGCGCCGATCTTCGGCGTCACCACCGACCTGGACATGTTCTCCGAGCCCAAGATGGACGCCGATATCCGCGCCCAGCAGCGCGACGGGAAATTGCTCGATTACGCCGACCTGCGCTCGGCCGGATATCTGGCCACGGTCCCCGGCGGCCACGGGACGGAATACGGCCTGCCGGTGCCCACCATCACAAAGCCGGAAGAAGCGCAGGGATGGGTGGACGCGCGGATCGCGGAGGGCTCCGATTACATCAAGGCCATTTACGACGACGCCCTGGAATATGGCAGCGGCAGATCTCGCCCCACCTTGACCAAGGAGACTCTGCACGCGCTCGCCGTGGCCGCGCACCGGCGCGGCAAAATGCTTGTGGTCCACATCGGATCGTTGCAGCAGGCCATCGACGCCATCGATGCCGGCGCCGACGGCCTCGCGCACCTATTCGTCGGACCGGCATCGTCGCCTGATTTCGGCAAGCTCGCCGCCGCGCATCACATGTTTGTCGTCCCCACGCTGACCGTGTTGAACACCATCTGCGCCACTGCCTTCGACGGCCAGTTGGCTGAAGACGTGCGTCTGAAGCCCTATCTTCCGCCCGACGCCGCGAGCGCCCTGAAAGCGTCATTTGGACTGCCCGGCAAGATCAGTTGCGAGGGCGCCTCCGAAGCTTTGCGTCAGCTCCAAGCCGCGCACGTCCCCATCCTCGCCGGCACCGACGCCGGAAATCCCGGAACCACGCAGGGCGCCAGTGTCCACGGCGAACTCGAGTTGCTGGTCCGGGCCGGGCTCACGCCCATCGAAGCGCTGCATGCCGCCACCGCCGCTCCCGCCGCCGCTTTCCACCTTGAGGATCGCGGCCGCATCGCTCCCGGCAAACGCGCCGACCTCGTACTTGTCGCCGGCGATCCCACGATCGACATCCGCAACACCCGCGACATCGTTTCGGTCTGGAAGGCCGGCCACGAGATCGATCGCGCCGCCTGGAAGGCATCGGTCGCCGGGAAATTTGCCGAGCAGTCCGCCCAAAAGAACGCCGCCGCGCCCACCGGATCGGAATCCGGCTGGATCGCCGATTTCGAGGAGCCCGGCGCGCCCAAAGCCCGTTTCGGCTCCGGCTGGTCAATATCGACGGACTCCATCGCCGGCGGCAAGTCGGTAGCTAGTATGGAGGTCGTCTCCGGCGGCGCCGAGGGCAGCAAAGGCGCTCTACACATCGTGGGTGAAGTGGTTCAGGCCTTCGCATATCCGTGGGCCGGAGCCATGTTCTCACCCGGCGCACAGCCGATGGCCCCGGCCAACCTGTCGGCGCGGAAGGCGGTGACATTTTGGGCGAAAGGCGAAGGCACGTTTCAGTTGATGGTAATGTCTCAGCGGCTCGGATACATTCCGCAAACCCAGAATTTCACTCCCGGCCCGGAATGGAAACAGTTCACCATGACCTTCAAGAGTTTTGGCGACATCGACGGCAGCGACATTATGGCCCTCATCTGGGCCGCCGGTCCGAAACCCGGCAAATTCGATCTGCGGATCGACAACATCCGCCTGGAGTAACCGACGCATAGACGTAGGACAGGCGGTCGCCTTTCGCCCTGTCGATGACGGATTTTAGAATGACAGGCGGCAAAATACGACCGCCTGTCCCACCGGCTGGGGCATATGCCCCAACTTTCTGGACTATTCGGGTCCGATTAGAGAATTTACCCGTAAATTCAACGACTTTGCTCGAAAAAGATTCTGGCATCCGAAATGCAACTGGGTTTCATCTAAAAAGGAGCTGTGATGAACTTCGATCAATCGCCGATGCTGGTCATCTGGGAAGCGACGCAGGCTTGCGACCTGGCATGCGTGCATTGCCGCGCTTCCGCCCAACCCGATCGCAATCCGCACGAACTGACCACCGAACAGGGATATCGTCTGCTCGACGAAATTCGCTCCTTCGGCGAGCCGTTGATGGTCTTTACCGGCGGCGACCCATTGAAAAGACCGGACTTATACGATTTGATCCGCCATTCGGTGAAGATCGGCCTGCGCACCAACGTCACCCCCTCGGCTACGCCGCTCCTGACCGCCGAAGCCATTGAAGGTTTCAAAGCCGCCGGGGTTTCCCGTATGGCCATCAGCCTCGACGGACCCGACGCGCAGTCACACGACGATTTTCGCGGCATCCCAGGCACCTTTGACCGCGCGATGTTCGCGTTGCGGCACGCCCGCGATATCGGCCTGGACACCCAGTTGCAGACTACCATCACCAAGCGCAACATGGGGCGTCTCCAGGAAATGGCCGATCTCGCTACGGAAGTTCGCACCAAAATGTGGAGCCTCTTCTTCCTGATCGTGACCGGACGCGCGCTGGAAAATGACGATCTCGAAGCCGCCGAATACGAAAAGGTCTTCGAGTTCATGTACGAGCTCTCGAAGACAGCTCCGTTCGGCATCAAGACCACCGAAGCCATGCACTATCGCCGCTACGTGGCGCAACGCATCAAAGCCGAGCACGGTCAGACCGAGAATGAAGCGGCCAAGGGCGTGGCGTGGCGCACCGCAGGCGTCAGCGACGGCAAAGGCTTCGTTTTCGTTTCCCACCAGGGCGAGATCTACCCCAGCGGCTTTCTGCCGGTGTCGGGCGGCAATGTCCTGCGCGACCGGCTGACCGAAGTCTACCGCGAGTCGCCGCTCTTCCGCACCCTGCGCGACACCACGCAGCGTGAAGGCAAGTGCGGCATCTGCGAATACCAGAAAATCTGCGGCGGGTCGCGTTCGCGCGCCTACGCCTTCACCGGAAATTACCTGGCCGAGGATCCCAATTGCATCTACCAGCCGCATCTGGCCGATGCCATCGCCGGCTAACGAATCTGCGTTTGCTCCCCCTCCTTCCCGCGCTGCTCTCCTCCGGGCAGCGCGGATTTTTTGGTGGGGCAGGCTGGCAACCAGGCGGGTAGCCTGCAGCGGACTGGCGGTCGCCCTTCTTGGCCTCAACGCATCCTGGCTAGGGATCGCCCTGACCGGGCCCCGGCAAAGCCCAACTACAGAGCTGCTGGGCTCGGGCTTGACACAATCGGCAACGTCCGCACTCACTCCGAGCAAGTTGACCGTGGCGTGGAGTTCGCAATCGTAGCGCAGGTTGCCATCCGGCAGGCGTGTCACCACGATGTGCTGATATGCGCAGGCCGTGCCTTTGCGATGGATTTAAGCCAAGTATCCCGGGGTTTGCGCGAGGAGGACGGTCGATGCCAAAACGACCCGCAGGAGCGTGGAACAATATCGACCGTGCGACGTCATGAGGGCGGCCCGGGTTCGGGTATATACGTCTTATATCGATCCCGGGACCGACCTCACCGGCGGTACTAAACTACCTTTCATAGTCGGTCTTGTTGTTCGGATACTCATCAGGATCGAGTCCATCGAAAAGTTCCAGACTCCTGCGATCGACCTGTTCCCTCAGTTTGTCGGCGAAGAGCCCGGCCAACTTACGCCTGTCATGGTCGCCGATGCTCTGCCAGTACTGCTGGTAGCTCTCCTTCTGGACCTTCTTCTTGGTAACGTCCGCTTCCAAATGGCGCACAAGGGATTGTGCGGATGCGTTCCAAGCCGGTTCGACCCTGCTCAGACCGTATGTTCCGCCAGCCACAAAACCTAACACTCTGGACCTCAAGACGTTGGGGAAGCGCGGGGGAATGGGCTTGTCATCGAAGGCCCACGCCGTCATGGTATACCAGATCGCTTGCAGTCCGGCCACTGCCCGGTCGGATTCGTTGGCATTGATGGACGCGATTATGGCTGCGATGGAAGTCAAGAACCCGGAGACGATTGAGAATATCGTCGCGGCCGTTGCCACCGCGGTTCCCTCGGCAATTAAGCCCGCAACTTCCGCTACCTGCACGCCACCATCGGCATAGTGCAGATAGTGCGCGGCTTCTTCCAGGAGATGGAGGGCTTCACCTTCAAAGCCGAATTCCCGTTCCACCGTATCTACAATGAGATCTTTTTTGTCGTCCTCGGAGAGCACCACACCTGTGATGAGAACAGGGTCCATGCGCATCCGCTGCACATGGGTCTGCTTGTAAGTGGGGATGTGATAAAGAAGTTCTCCATCTCGAATCTGGTCTACGTTATGAATAGGCTGGAGTTTGCCGTTCCTATCCATGCGGGCGTACTCGTGGACTTGGGTGTAATCGTTGTGCAGTGCGGCTGAATACTTGCTGAGCCAGTCGCCCGACTTGACCCGGATTGCTCCATCCGGCTGAATTGTAACGCTGTACCGGCCGTTGGAATACTTGTTCGACAAGACCATTTTTCCATCCGCGCCTCTGGCGGTCTCTTTGGAGACTATTGGCTGGAATGGCATAGCGACACCTTTCCAGGCATAAGATCGCCTTGGACCTCATGCCTATGCTCCTGGAGTGCCGGCTGTTGGGTGGCGGCATATTCCAGGTCTTAATATCCGTTTCTTAACGCGGCAAATGACGGCCAAAGCGCTCAAGATTTCTTTAATGGAACAAGAATGTCTGCGGTTGCTGTGAACTCGGGCGTTCACTTCCTCTTCAGCGCTTCCAGTTCTTCCAACGTGCGTGGCCAGTCCGACCCTAGCAGCCTCGACAAGCTTCGATCGGCCAGCACTTTCCCACCCGTCTGACACACTGCGCAGTAGTTCGTCTCGTTGTCGGCATACCGTATCCGCAGCACTTTGGCCCCGCATCGCGGACACGGCTGGCCATATCTGCCATGCACCGCCATTCCCTTGCGAAACGCCGTCACTTTTTCCGGAAACGAATGTAACGCCTCCGCGCGCAGCCGGTCGATCCAAAGTTGCATGGTTTGGCGGGTAGCGTCGAAAAGGCGCTGCCATTGTTCCGGCGTCATTTTGCCCGTCTGCAGCAGCGGCGAAAGTTGCGCGGCGTGCAGGATCTCGTCCGAGTACGCGTTCCCGATGCCGCTCAGCAGGCGCGGATCGGTCAGCGCGCGCTTGAGCGTGTGATTCTCCACGGTCAAAACGCCCCGGAATTCGTCAAGAGTCGAAGCAAAAATGTCGATTCCGCCAGGGTCCAGTGAGCGCAGGCCCTCCGCGCCTTCCACCAGGTGCAGCGACGCGCGCCGCTTCGATCCCGCCTCCGTCAGGGTCAACGACCCGTCCGCGAAATCGAAGGCGGCGAGATTTTGCCGCCCGCCGAGTTTTGCGCCTATGGGCCGCCAGTGCAACCGCCCCGCGATCATGAGGTGTAGTACCAGCCAAAGGTCTCCGTCCAGCCCAATGGCAATGCGTTTGCCTGCTCTTTGTAGAGCGCGAACTGTCCGGCCCTCCACGCTGGCGAGGGGCGGCGAAATCGTGCGCAGCAGGAACGGGCTCGACAGGCGCGCCCGCTCGAGAGACTTGTTAAGCACTCGCGGTTCCAGTGCGGAGAGGTATGCGGTGATATCGGGAAGTTCCGGCATAATTGGCGTACTGCCCGAGAGGCATGGTACCGTGTTTGCAAGTGGGATGTGAGTGAAGTTGGAACATATGACCGCTTCACTCGTCTAATAGGCTAGGAGGGAAAGGGCTATGAGCAACGCAGCAGACCGGATGAAGCTTTGCGAGGCAGTATTGGCCCTCATCGAACAGAAGCGTGCCGAAACCGGCGATGAGACGCTGGGGTCAGGGATCGAGCGCGTGGTGCTGGATATGCAAGTGCGCGAGATCGAAGAGGACATTCTGGAGGA
>Ga0335083_10011375_pt1 | contig 10684 bp, 6 predicted proteins | sample Lox_Sample_42_FD_206716 | JGI IMG/M metagenome (GOLD analysis project Ga0335083, IMG submission 206716) | Soil microbial communities from Loxahatchee National Wildlife Refuge, Florida, United States - Lox_Sample_4.2 | ecosystem: Environmental > Terrestrial > Soil > Wetlands | place: USA: Florida... | reverse complement strand
ACTCGATCCGGGATTGTTCCGCCGGCAGGGTGAATTGACGGAAAAGAAAGAAGCCAGAATCCAGCAGTTTCTGGATGTGTTGAAACGGGCGATTGGCGAAGCAGTTGATCCGGCTTCCAAGGCGCGTTCCCGGATGCGAGCGAATCGTCACAAATAGAGGTTAGACTCATTCGAGATAAATGAATATGCAAGCTACTGTTGAACAAATTCTCTCCAGCTACAACGACCGGGCTCCTCTATCGGAGGCTTCCACCATTCCTGCGCCGTGGTATGTCGATCCCCGGATCGCGGAACTCGAGCGGCTCAACGTCTTCAGCAAGACCTGGCAACTCGTCGCGCGCACCGATCAAGTGCAGAAGGCGGGTGATTTTGTGGCCACGCGGCTTGCGGGAGAGCCCATCGTCGTCGTTCGAGGAAGCGAGGGTACGTTGCGTGCCTTCTACAACGTCTGCCGCCATCATGCCGCTGCCGTTGTGACCCAGCCTTGCGGCCGCGCGGAGATTTTGCAATGCCCGTACCACGGTTGGAAATACGGGCTCGACGGGTCGCTCAAAGGCATGCCCGAGTTCGATGGCGTGCAGAACTTTGAGCGCGCGGAGAATGGATTGGTCCCCGTCCGCGTTGAAACCTGGGAGTGCTTCGTCTTTGTAAACCTCGATCCTCAGGCCGCGCCTTTAGAACAATTTCTTGGCGGCCTCGTCAAACGGGTCGCGCCGCTGGGCGTCAGCAAGCTGCATTATTTCGATCGCCGGACTTACGACATCAACTGCAACTGGAAGGTCTACGTCGACAATTACCTCGATGGCGGATATCACGTTCCGCATCTTCACAAGGGACTGAGCTCCGTGCTCGATTACAAGCAGTACACCATCGAGAATGAAGACCGGTATTGCCTGCAGTCGAGCCCGATGGTCGTGTCTGACGAAGACGCCGCCACGGGTGCGACCCGCAAAGGCGATCGTGCGCGATACTTCTGGCAGTATCCGAACCTGATGATCAATTGCTACGAAGGATACATGGATACGAACTATGTCATCCCCGTGGACGCCGATCATTGCACTGTGATTTTCGACTTTTATTTCAGTGACGTCAGCGAGGCGCGGCGGCAGTACAACACGGAGTCGGTGAACGTGGGCAACCGCGTGCAGGATGAAGATCTCGGCATTTGCGAAGACGTGCAGCGCGGATTGAAGTCTCGCGCTTACGGTGCGGGCAGGCTTTCTGTGCGGCGCGAGGCGGGCGAACAGTTGTTTCACCAGTTGCTCGCAGCCGATTTGAAGGGGCAACCTGCTCCATTGATTGCAGCGGCAGATTGAACTAAGTCCTTTACTGGCCAGATTCAGAAGCTACTGATGATCGCGAGGAATCGTCTCCTGCCAAGTCTTCGATTTGATCACCGTTCCATCCTTCAGCAACTCGCGCGTGTATTTGTAATAGAAGTTTTTCTGGTCCGTTGTCACCAGCAGATGTCCGCGCCAAACGAGCGTCCGACCCTTTAGCGCAAACACACTCTCGGCTTCGCCTCGCACTGAAGTGGTTTCGGGATGAGCATCGTCGCCTTCATAGGTGAGGCTCTCGAAATCATTTTGCGTGCCCCACGGATACTCGTATCCATCTTTGCCTCTCCAGTGCACGGTCGTCTTCTGGTGAGCCTCATCACGCTCGACCGTCCAATCTCCGGGCCAGGGGAATCCTTCATTCTTAATATCGGATCGCTCCTCGGATGGCTCGGGCGGCGAGAATTCCGGTGCGGGCGTTCCGTGCAAAGGAACGACGGGCAACACAATCCGCGATCCAGCGGGTCCGCCCAGGTCGAGCGTTGTCGTCATTGTGTATGGGGTCGGAAGAACCATGGGCCATAACGAATTTGAAATTGCCACGCGAATCCGATGGCCTTTCGGGAAAACCCAAGAGGTCAAGTGCATCTCGATGTCCAGCGGATAAACCTCGCCCGGCTCCAGATCTCGCGGCTCCGTCATCGATTCCCGCTGCGCGCCGTTTATTCCTGCGCCTGTAATCTGCGTAACCGTTCCGTCGGGAGCTACATCGGATAAGCGTGCAAACCAGTCTGCCAAAGGCGCGGTCGCGGATGCTCGCAACAACGCACGCGGGCGTCCGAGAATCGCCACGTCCTGCTCCAGCGGCGCGGAGTCATACACGAGGCTGAATGCGTCCACCGGCCGCGGATCGCTCAACAACTCTCCCCACCAGAAGCCGGCCTCGACGCCAACCGTGGGAACGTATTTCAACTGGTGTGAGCCTGCAACTGCGGGAGATTTCTCCAGCATGTGATTTCCTTGCAGGAAAAGCGTGGTATCAGTCGCGTCCTTCGGCGGCCATGAGTCTTCGCGCCGCCACTCGCCTGGTACTTCCTGCAGCGTTGGATCCGGCAGATGCCAATGCTGCATAAAGATCACCAGCCGTGGATCGTCGCGAACGCCCGTGTCTCGCCCCTTAAGCCAGTAGTCGAACCAGCGCACCGCCTGATCGCGCCACTCAAGCTTCGGTCCGAAGTCCGGTTCGTTGGGAAATGAGTGATTCCACGGTCCGACAACTGCCTTGATCGGTGCCTTCGACTTCGTCAGCATGTCGGTGACGTTGTCGCGATAGCCGTCTTGCATGCCGCCGATCAGAAAGGCCGGAGTCGTGATCTCGCTCAGCGGCCGCACCCGGTCGCGCCAGAATGGACCATCGTGTTGATGTTTCAAGTAAAGCAGCGACCAGGGCGGCGAATCGAAGCGCGGCCCCAGCACTTTCTCGTCGAGCGAATAGTCGGGTGCGCCCACCCAGCCTTCGGCCATATCCATATTCAGTTCGAACTCGTCGACATGCGCCATTCCGTCGACGTAGTGAACGTCGTCATGAAATAACTCCGCGGTTGCGTGCACCGCAAGAATCGCCTTTAGCGCCGGTGGATGCCGCATCGCCATCTGCAGTGCCGTGAATCCTCCCCACGAAATGCCAAACATGCCGACATTGCCGTTGCACCAAGCCTGACGCGAGAGCCATGCGATGACCTGCTCGCCGTCGACCTGCTCCGTCTCGGAATATTCCCGCTCGGGCGGAACGCCTTCACTGGCGCCGAATCCGCGAATGTCAACGCGCACTCCCACGTATCCACGACGCGCGAAGTACGAATGCTTGGGGTAATCACCCGCAGCAGTGCCGTCGTCTTTGCGATAGGGCAGATACTCGAGCAGGGCAGGGAACTTGTCCCCCGGCTTCGCGCCATCTGGCATATAGAGAGTCGCGGCCAGGCGCACGCCGTCCTTCATTGGAATCCATGCCTGCTCCATGCGGACTCCGTAAGCAGGCGGCGACGGCGGTTCGGTCGCAAAAGCGTGGACGGAAAAAATAGAGATGAGGCCTAGAATCCAGGCAGTCTTTGCCAAAATCGTCTCCGTGGTACGGGTGCCCCCATTTCCGCGTCCTTTGCGAGAAGTGGGGCGTTGCAAGCGTGATCGAGTTTCAGTCCTGTGGGCCTTGCTCACGGCGCATAGCACGCAGGTCGATTCCCAGTTGCTCGGCTTTCTTATACAGGTGGCTCCGCTCCAGGCCAAGTGTTTTCGCAGCCAGGCTCATGTTCTGATGACTTCGCTTCAATTCGGCGAGAATCACTTCACGCTCGAATGATTGCACGCGATCGGCGAGTGCGCCGGAGCCTGTGTTGACGTGCGTAGAGACTGGGCTAGGGGTAGTCTTGGGCAGTGCGATCTGCACCGTTGCCAGATCGACCCGACCTTCGGTCGCGAGCAGCATGAGCCGCTCGACCATGTTCCGCAGTTCGCGAACGTTCCCGGGCCATGCATGCGATTGAAGTGCTTCGATTGCCTCCGCTGTGAACGGGACAGGTTTCCATCCGTTTTGTGCGCATACTTGAGCAGAAAAATGCTCGACTAGAGCTGGAATGTCATCGCGCCGATCGCGCAATGGAGGCAGCGTCAAGGGGAAAACATGAATGCGGTGAAACAGATCCTGCCGGAATTTCTCTTCACGCACTCGCGCCTCCAGATCGCGATGTGTCGCAACCAGCACGCGAACGTTGACATTCACCGGCTTGTCGCTGCCGATGCGCTCGACCTCTCGTTCTTCCAGAACGCGCAGCAGCTTCGCCTGCATGTTCAGGGGCATGTCCCCGATCTCGTCGAGAAAGATCGTTCCCTGATCGGCCTGCTCAAACTTGCCGATATGCCGCCCAGAGGCGCCGGTGAACGATCCTTTCTCGTGGCCAAAGAGTTCCGACTCGATCAATTCCGCCGGAACGGCTGCACAGTTCAACGTTACGAACGGCCCGGACGATCGCGGGCTGCGATCGTGAATTGTGCGCGCGACCAGCTCTTTGCCAGTGCCCGTCTCGCCGAAAATGCACACGCGAGACTCGCTCGCGGCGACGCGCTCCAGTTGCGCCATCACCCGCCGCATCGCGTCACCCTTCCAAACGATCTCGTGTTTTCCGAGCCGCTGCCGCAGTTGCCGGTTCTCGCTCTCCAGCCGTTGTAGCTTGAGCGCGTTGTCGACCGTGAGCATCAGCTTGTCACTGGAGATCGGCTTCTCCAGAAAATCCAACGCACCGAGCCTCGTTGCCTTCACTGCCATTTCGATGTGCGCTTGCCCCGACATCATCACCACGGGCGAGGTAACTCCCTGCCCTTTGAGTTCCTCCAACAACGTCAGGCCGTCTTTCCCCGGCATCACAACGTCGGAAAGGATCAAATCGAAATGCTGAGCTTTCGCCAGCTCCAATGCCTTGGCCGCGTTGTCGCACACCGTGGCTTCGTGTCCCGCCAGCCGGAAGGCCCGGGACAGCGAGGCCAGCGTGTTGACTTCATCGTCGACGATCAAGAGATGCGCTTTGATTGGCAACCGTCCTCCTTGCTAGTCGTGTCCGGAAAACTCCCCGGCATTCTCGGTTGCGTTCTGCGAGGCCGGATTTTCTAGTCTTTCGAGATACACGGGCAACTCGATCACAAACGTAGTTCCGCGGTCCGGCTCGCTCCGTACACTGATTCTTCCGCCGTGGTCACTCACAACCGACTGCACGATTGCGAGGCCGAGCCCCGTTCCATGCTGTTTGCTGGTGTAATAAGGAGTGAAGATTCGCTCGCACTCTTCTGGCGTCAGCCCAGAGCCCGTGTCGGTAACTTCGACGATGACGTTGCCACTGTCGCGCCTGGTTCTCAACCTCAATTGTCCGCCATTTGGCATCGCATCCATCGCGTTGAGTACCAAGTTCGACAGCGCGCGGTGTAGCAACTCGGGATCGGCCGCAATGGGCCCCAAGTTCTCCGCCAACTCCAGTTTGTACTCGATCAGCGCGTGCCCGGGTGCCTGCAATTGCGCCTGGTAAAGTTTCGCGATGCCTCGTAGGATTTCATTCACTTGTACCGCCTGCAACTGCGGCTGCGGCATCTTCGAAAATTCGCTGAAGCGCCCGATGATTTTCTTGAGGTTCGATATCTCAGCCAACAGCGTGCTGGCGCTTTCCTGAAATACTTCCTCAAACTGATCGGGACTCTGCGTTCGGGCCCGCATCAGATTCTCAACCGTCAACTGAAGAGGGAACAGCGGATTCTTCAGTTCGTGCGCCAAACGCCGTGCAAGTTCACGCCAGGCAGCAACCCGTTCGGTTTGCACGAGGCGTTCTTTCTGCGCCAGCAGTTCCGACGTCATGCGATTGAACGACTCGGCGAGTTGCGCCACTTCATCACTGCCGGGAATCTCCACCCTTGTTTCCCAGTTACCCGCAGCGACCTCTTGCGCAGCGTGTGCCAGTTGCACCACCGGACGCGTAACTCGAGCCGCCACCCAACTACTCAGCAGAATCGCGAGGATGATCCCGCCACCGCCTGCCAGCAACGCCGATGCACGGATCCGTCGCTTCAGTTCGACGTACGACCGCCGCGAATTTCCCACCAGCAGAATCCCCAGCAACGGATGATCCTTGCCCACGCCCCGCAGCGGGAACGCGTGAAAGACCTCTTCGTCCGCCTGGTCGGAGGACCAGGAGACGATTCCGGTCATTTCCTGGTTATATTTGCGTACTGCCTCGATCAGGGGCACAAACTTGTCAGCAGGCCTCACGCCATCTGGCCCGGCAGTCGACGGATCGAGCAGGGAGTCAGCCGCAAAATGATCACTCCGATTCTGGTAGAGAAGGACCCGCATGTCAGCCGGCAACTCCAGGCCTGTGAGGAAATTCTTGTCCAATCGCCTGCCCCCGACCACATAGACCGGGCGCTCGCCGATGCGTGTGACCCGCACGGCAAAGAGTCCCAGGGCGCTGGAATCGTCCAACTCTTCGCGCTTCAAGAAAGCGCTCTCTCCGCTCGCCGCCGACAGAGCTTCAAACGACGCATCGGGATATCCAAATTTCGCCGGCCACTGTGCCGAAGAAATGATGGACCCGTGCGCATCGAGAAATTCGAGGAAGTCGAGTTGGTAGCCTTCCCCCATCTGCCGGGCCAGTTCAAAATACTCAGCGGAATCAGCCGAAGTGCCATTCAATGCGGTCGCCATGCGGCTGACAGGGTTCGACGTGGCAATGGCCTCCACGCGCCGCGCCACTTCGTCGCCCCGCCGGTCGAACTCACGCTGAAATTGCGTAACCAGTGCTGTCGTTCGCTGATCCTCGGTCTTTTCGAACGCATTGCGCGTAACCATCAGCACGAGCCATGAGACCGCGGCCACCGACAAGAAGACCGTCAGCGCGAACACTGCAAGAAGTTTGCGTCGGAAGCTCATGCTTGGTCGATCATTCTCAGTTGATACATCCTCGATCGATCACGCTTCACCCCACCATGCTTCACGAGTCGTGCTTTATGAATCATGGTTTGCTGTTGCCGAGCCAGGCGTCGGCAAGGCTCCAGCTCCCATCCCGACGCAGCGTCCAATTGTTCAGGGTCGATGTGGCAGCGTACGCCACCGGCAAGTGAAAAAGAGGGATGATTCGCTCGGCCCCCAAAAGTGCCCGCTCCGCTGCGTACAGATCCTCAATCGATCCAGATTCCTTTGTGGCGGGCGTCCCTGTTAGCTGGGCTACATTCGCCAGCGCGATCCAGGGATCAGACGACTCCAGAGGGATGCGCACTAACCGAACGTCGGCCGCTGCAGCCGAAGTCGGTTGTAGCGATAATCCCGCATCTTTGGCGTTCAGCGCGATGCGCTCAGCCAGCAATCGTGCTATCGGGTCACCGGGATCGAATCCGAGAGTCCACGTTGGGACTGTTCGGACTTGTTCCCGCGTATGCCGCGCCCACGATAAATCCGCGTCAGGCGGGAATACGAATCCATATCCGCTCATCCAGTTGGGAAGGATGCTGGCCGCCGATTGTCCCGCCCCTTGCAGCAGCACACTGCGTATCGACGCGCGCTCTATACTCCTGGCCAGCGATTCGCGCAGAAGTTTCTCGTCCTGCGCCGCCGCATCGCGAGTGAAGAGCAATGCGAGTAACTCGATGGGATTCGAAGTCGCCAGATGACGCCCTTCCTGTGAGACCCGGTGCGCCTGTTCCGGAGCCACTTCTACCAGATCCGCTTTCCCAAGTTCCAGCGCGGTCATCTGATCGCGAAAACTCTTTCCCATCTCGATTTCGATCGTGTCGAGAAAAGGCCGTCCCCGCCAGCTGTTTTCTTCGGCCGCCAGCTTCAACGTTTTTCCCGGCTGCCAGTCCGCCACGTGAAATGGTCCTGTCCCGCTGGGCACTGCGTCGGCATTCCGTCTGGCAATTGCGTTCCGCGGCAGAGCTAATTCTGTCAGTAGGTCGGACCTGGCACTCTCAATTATGACCGAGTCACCCTCCGCACTCACGTTCCAGGACGGGTTGGCGGCGCGCAGCGAAGCAGCTACGACGTCGGGGCGAAGAGCGCTCCCGTCGTGGAACCTCACCCCGCTGCGAATTCGAAACTGCCATTGTGGACTTCCTGGCGACACCAGCCATGACGTGGCAAGCGAGGGCTGAATGCGTCCGCTTTCGTCGGTGGTGACCAGCGTGTCGAACATCAGTGCAGTCAGGCCGTGTCGCGCGAAGGAGTCCGGCTGGGGTGTAGTTGTTCGGTCGGAACTTTTCGCGGCCAGATCCAAGGGATCCAATGTTGTGGGCGCAGCGCGCATAGCGACATGCAGCGATCCTCCGTACTGCGGACGCGTTTCCGCCTTTGCGGCCAATGCCCCGATGACCAAACTACTGAGTACAAACCATCGCCAATCGAAACGCTTCATAGGTTCCTGTTTCGCGATTCTTCGTCACCGCGATCGCCGTATCACCTCTGGCTTCCGTCCACAAGGCTATGATGCTGCCTGGGACATCGATAGCAGCGCTCACCGCAACCGGATCACGATCGGGAAACTCGTACGCACGTACCGAGTCGCCCGTCTCTCCACCTGACGCGGCGATCACCTGCCAACCGCCGCCGCACGCAGTCTTCACGCTGGCTAGATCACTTCCCCAAGAGACTTTGAGCGTTTGGTCGCTTATTCCGTCGACCATATGCACCCAGCCATCCGTCGCCGCGAACACCCACAGTACATACTTCTCGCGCGGTACCAACGCCGCCGAATAGAACTTGGAGACGGTTGTGAATCTGCCTACACCGGGAGTCAGCGCACCCGTAAAGAAATTGCGGGTCGCAGCAAAGAAAGCTCCCATGGGAGGAACCGTTATCGGAGTCGACCCGGCACTGGGAAAAACAGTGAGGACGCCTCCGCTCAGTCCTGCAGGTACAAGAGGCCAAGGATCATCTGTTTCGCGGCAATTCAACGTTACCGGCGCGCCTGCGGAACTGCGACAAATCACGCCGGGCAAATACGCGTCGATTAAGTGATCCTTTGCCGGAACCAACCTTCCCCGCAAATCCCGCGGCCAGGGCCGCGCATGGACGATGCCCATCGCCAGCTCCTGCTGCCACTTCGCGCCTTGAAACCGGTAGACCGCAATTTTCTCAGCGTCGAGCACCGCGATGCGCGCTGGAGTTGAATTTTCTTCGAGCACCGCTACATCCAGAATCGGACTCTCCTGCGCCCACAGCGAGACCTTTCGCAAGCTGAGTGGCACAGACTCGCGAGTCGCCTGAGAGCCCGCGGGACGAGGTGTCGATACCATCACCACGGCAGCTTCTCCCGTGCCCTGACGAATCTCCGCTACCCAGACGTAAGATGCTGGATTCTCGGAGAGAACAATCGCAACCATTGCCGCGGACTGCTCGGTGTTTACAAATCGAATGCCGAGCGCTTCCAGCGCGCCGCGCAACCCGTTTTGAACAATCTCGCTATCGCGTTTGCCCAGCGAGGAACGGTTCTCCACCGTAAGAGCGACGGCTCCTGGTCCGGTCGCCGCAACAATCTTGTGGGCCAATTGCTGCTCCGGAGCGCTCCAGTCGGCCGCGCGCGCGGCCATGGTGAGAGTCAGAACCGCAAGTGCGAGTGACATCGCAAAGCGAAGGCTGAGCGTGCGTGAGGCGCGATTCACCAAGGTCGGAATAGCGTGTGGGATGGCCAGATTATAAACCGCTCCGCGCATGAGACCGTCCCTTTCCCCTGTTCTGTTTGGACACCATTGCGTCTGATCTGGTCGGGTTGCCCCCACCCTTCTCGCGCCGTTGCGAGAGGGTGGGGATTTTGACTCGGATGACCGGAATATCGACAACCCAGGAATCTACCTCGGCTGTTCCTCAGCCTGACTCGCCTGGTTCGCCGCGCTCATGCTGTGCAGCACGTCGTTCGCAAAGAAGAATTTGCCGTCCGCCGGAACCATCATGATCTGCAACTTGTCCGACAGCCGTTCGGCCACGATCTTATTGATGAGCAGGGGATTCTGCTTCAGGATGGCCGCCTCGCTCGACATCCGCTCCGCATCGGCGGATGCCGTCACGCGAATGCGGTCTGCCTCCGCTTCTGCCAGCATCTTCCGCCGCTCGGTCTCGGCCTTGCTGTCGATGACTTTGGCCTGGGCGGCGGCTTCCGCGTTCTGGATCGTCGCTTCCTTCCGCGCTTCCGCTTCCAGTTTGCTTTGTTGGATCTGTTTCTCCTTCAGCGGCAACGTGTACTGCATCGCGTCCGATTCGCCCTTCGCCTGCAGGACATGAACCTGTGCCTCACCCTCCGCCTGTTTGATTTGTTGCACTTTCGACGCCTCGGCTTCGAGTTCCGCGATTCGTACCTGTTTCTGCTTCAATTCGGTTTCCACACCCATCCGGTCGTTCTCCTGCTCTTTCAGCAGCAGCGTTTCCAGTCCCTTCGCGTATTCCTCGGGCAACTGAATATCCCGCAGCATGACTTCCTTCACCACGATTCCGTCGGCCGAGAGCTTTTGCGTAATCATGCCGGCCGCCCTCTGCCGGACCTCTTCGCGTTTCGCCGAAAAGACATCGCGCACTGTGTAGTTCGGGACTAGTTCGCGCCAAACGCTAGCCACGATCGGCGGGACAATCTCCTTTTCCACAGGCCGCGGCAGGTTGCTCTGAATGTAGTCCAGCCGCTTCGGATCGAGCCGGTAACGCACGGTGATCGCGAGCCCGAGTGTCAGCCCCTCTTTGGCTTGCACGTCCAACAGTTGCGACCTAGCCGAAACGTTGGCCGCGGCGTTCTTCCCATCCTCGGACACCCCTGTCGTGAAGACTTGGTCGCGCGTGTCGAACAGTGCAACATCTTCCACCAGGGGAGCCACAAAATGAACGCCGGGATACAGCG
>Ga0335083_10011374_pt1 | contig 10685 bp, 10 predicted proteins | sample Lox_Sample_42_FD_206716 | JGI IMG/M metagenome (GOLD analysis project Ga0335083, IMG submission 206716) | Soil microbial communities from Loxahatchee National Wildlife Refuge, Florida, United States - Lox_Sample_4.2 | ecosystem: Environmental > Terrestrial > Soil > Wetlands | place: USA... | reverse complement strand
AGGGCAGGGGATGGGCAAGGGATAACTACTTGAATAAGAAATCGTATTCTGCTTGCATGGTTCGGAGGTTGGGAGGTTGGGACAGGGGGAAAATAAAAATAGGAGAGCGACTAACGGAGGAAGAGCGAGATGAGAAGGCGAGTAGGGGGAGATAGAGGAGAGATGAGATGCAAAAGCGAGATGCGCTTTGTCCGAAAGATGTGTGTTAGTTAGTTGTGTGGAGGGCTTCGGGGGTAGAGAAGATTGATGACGATGGATGAAGTAGCCAGCCGAGCGTTGTGTGTGGATTCTCTGTCCAGGCTCTGCTGCATACAGACGCCTGGCAACGCCCGTGGCTCACATAAGCTGGGAATCACGGGGCGGTCGCCATTGAAATTGGATTAATTTGGGGACGCCAATACGCGTCGAGTCCATATTAACAGGACAAGCAACAATGTCGGACGAAGAAGATGCAATGATGATCGATGGAGACGAGGAGATTATACCTACAGGTAAAAGCAAAGGCAAGGGAAAGGCGACAGAGACGACAGAGAGCGATGATAATCTGCCATGGTAACTTCTATTCTCGAAATATCTGACAATCTGCAAGGGTGGAGAAGTATCGACCAAAATCGCTTGACGAAGTGGTATCCAACAAGTACCTCTCATTGTGCCTCTGCGGCTAACATGACACAGTCGATCGATTCATTGAGCGGAAAAAGCTGCCTCATCTTTTATTCTACGGACCGCCAGGGACGGGCAAAACGTCGACGATTCTTGCCGTCGCCCGTAAAATATATGGAAAGAATTACAAGCAAATGATCCTTGAACTCAATGCAAGCGACGATCGAGGCATAGACGTCGTCAGAGAACAAGTCAAAACATTCGCCAGTACCCGCCAAATCTTCAGGTACCCTCCGAACCCTTCCTCATCAAAATCCTTACAAGGTCAGCTCAGCATTCAAACTCATCATCCTTGACGAAGCAGACGCAATGACCCTCCAAGCACAGAACGCTCTCAGACGAAGTATATCTTCCCTCCTCCACCTCTTTACTAAGATGAGTCATCGAAAAATACACCCGCAACGTCCGATTTTGTATCATTTGCAACTACATTAATAAACTCTCTCCAGCAATCCAATCGCGGACTACCAAATTCCGCTTCTCCCCACTCTCAACACCGAGTATCGCCGCCAGAATAGACCATATTATCGAGACTGAGTCGGTCAACATCACCGAAGCTGGAAAGCAAGCTCTTCTCAAACTTTCGAATGGCGATATGCGGAGGGCGGTTAATGTTTTGCAAGCGTGTGCGAGCGCATATGATTTAATTGATGAGGAGGACGTATATATGAGTGTTGGGATGATCATGCCAGCTGATACCGAGCGGATTGTCCAGAGCATGCTATCTGAGGAATTGGGCACTTGTCTGAGAAGTATGGCTGAGTCGTTTATTGGTGGCGCTGACTTTGTAGCGATTAATGCGATGAAGTTGCAGAAAGGACTGGCATTGCAGGATATTGTTGGGGCTGTGTATGAGGCGCTGCAGGAACTGGATTTATCCCCGCAAACACGCATTTCAATCATTGATTTGTTGGCTACCATCGAATATCGATTAAGCATGGGAGCAACGGAAAAACTCCAAGTCAGTGCCATGGTCGCAGGAATCAAATCCGCCATTGATCTCGGAGCGCAGTAACCCCAACGGGCGGTGCATCATGTCACAAAGTTGTAAAAGGTGGATGTGAGGTCTAGTATAGCAAAATGCATGTTATGCCGCCGTTATACAGAGACTCTATTCTTTATGATTTCATTCCTCGCGCCTCCTCGCGAATTAAGTCTTCTTCTGATCCACTCTGAGAATACGCGTGCCCACAATCGCGCTCGATCATCCCCGCGGCGGTATAAGTACGTCCAAACCAGAGTGACAATAAATACGTCAAACAATGCATGTCTTAATAAAAACTACCAGTCGTTAGCACAAAGAAAAATAAAAGGTGTTAAGCAAGGTGTCCGTACCCCAACGAACCGAAAAAACCATTTTCCCAGGGTCACGAGAATACCTTCTCGTGGTTGTCTCCTATTCCGTCCCCCCAATCTCAAAAGGTCCATATCCTCCCTTAATCCAGCGACGTCCGCTCGCAACACTTCGATCGCCCTCTTTATTCTCCGGCGAAAACGTCCACGTTCATCTTCTTCGCCATTGTCCTCATCGCTAAACATCGATTCTCCCTCCCAATCCCGCGTACTCGAACTCCGTGGCTCCAATTCCTCCAGTTCCGACGCCATTCGCCGTGGCACCCGGGATGGAGAGCCGCTTGGTTCTTCCTCAGATGAAGAGGATTGTTGCGGGGATAGGTTTTTAATTTGGTCCCAGACGAACGAAAGTTCGGCGACGAGTTCTCTTGCTTCCGGGGTTGAAGTGGCGTAACGGGTCATATTGTCTATTAAACTTGAAATGTAACGTCTCTTGGCTTCTGTTTTCGTTATCCCTCGTTGGGAATTCCAGGCGTCCCTATCCCACAGTTACATTCATGCCCAAAGAAAAAAATCGAGGAGAAAGACTTACCATTTTGAGCGCACGGCATCATCTTCTTCGGGTCCCGGTCGAGGGACTATTCCTGGGATATCTCCCTCGGTTGCTTGTTTATACAATCCGTATAACTGCTCGTCAACATATCTTTTATTAAAATATGTGTGCGTCTTGGGGGACCGGGATACCAGTAATCGGTCGGCTAATGGCGGTCGGGAGGATCCAGCTGCACGAGGGATCTTTTTAACAGTATTCACAGCATGGGCAAAGACTCGGTCTATCCATTAATTTTCTCCTGTCCTCACACCGGTGGCAGAGCATACCTATAGAGTCCGCCATTGAATACTGCGCTGAGGAACCCGGTCCGGACGCTGTGCCTGAACAAAGTTGACGGACCTGAGAAATCCTCTGAAAAGGGCAGACAAATTGCGATAGATAGGCCCCGGAGTGTTTACAACGCCAAAGCGAAAAGGGATATCCGATGGCCTGTTTGTCGAAGAGACGCTTCTCCGGCTTCGTTGAGAGGATGGGTCAAGAAGTGGGCCTTTACCGACGGCTCTCTTATTTTTGTCCTGAAAATCATGGGGGAGTGTCGGAATTATCTATTTCTCTCATGTCAGTTAGTTAACGCACTTCTTAGCCGAAATTTGTCGCTTACGCATTCCGCCCGAAACTTGATCCCGAGGACGGACAAGCGAACGTGACAATCTCCCGTTGAGTGCTGCCAATTGGGGATTTGAGCGTGCGTGGATGTATGGATGTATAGAGGCCGATTGCTGAAGCAAGTTGGACTTTGCACGACAAGGACTGCGAGACAGATTCCTGTTGGCAAACGACGCTTTGGATTCGAGACGCAGGTACCATTCTCCAGGACGATGGCAACAACGAGCAGTTCGCCACCACATTTGAATCGCCTGGCTACGGCAAAATCGCCTTATTTGAGACAACATGCAACAAATCCCGTGGACTGGTATCCCTTTGAAAAGGCAGCGTTGGACAAGGCAAAGGCAGAGAATAAAGTTTGTTCCCTCTGACGTCACTGGGATTGATGGGAGGTCATTTTCTTGTCAATTGGGTATAGCGCGTGTCATTGGTACGTGAAAGCAATAGAATTCAACTAATGAATAGGTGTCATGTATAACTGCTCAAAACATTCTTCCTCTCATGCAAGGTGATGGAGCGAGAATCCTTCGAAAACGAGCAAGTCGCGGAGCTCTTGAACGAGAATTTCGTCAGCATCAAAGGTGAGCCGAGCTTTGGGAAAACTAAAAGTAATGTGCTCCTAGTGGATCGAGAAGAACGTCCCGACATTGACCAGATTTATATGACCTTTGTCCAGGCGACGACCGGGTCAGGGGGATGGCCTCTGAACGTCTTCCTAACGCCCGACCTCGAACCCATTTTTGGAGGAACCTATTTCGCTGGTCCCGGCGTTGCGGGAATCGACCGTCCAAGTTTCACAAACCTCCTGGAGAAAATCAGCGAGCTCTGGAAACGGGACAGTGAAAGGGCGAAAGCAAGTGGTAAATACGTCATTGAACAGCTACGAGAATACGTATCCACCTTATTGCAATGTTCTAAAATAAGACATCCTCCCGAGGAGCAGGAGCCGACTTGGATAAAAAGGCGCTGGTGTCGGCAATGAAATTTTACATGCAACGATATGATACCGAATGCGGTGGCTTTGGGAAAGCGCCGAAATTTCCTACCCCCGTGAATTTGACATTTCTTCTCGAATTGGCTAGATTGAGACCCGACGATTTGAACGAGGATGCGATTTTTGCTGCAAAGCAGATGGTGATGAATACCTTGCACAAAATGGCCATTGGAGGGATCCATGGTATGTCGAATATTTCCAATCGTAATCTCATCGCAGACCACATTGGCCATGGATTCGCGAGGTATAGCGTAACAAAGGACTGGTCACTCCCGCACTTTGAAAAGATGTATGGGTGGAAGATTTAGCTTTGGTTCTGAAAGCTTAGGTTATACGATCAAGGACAATTGTTGTCAGTCTACTTGGATGCATACCTCCTTTCGAAAGATCCTTTGCTGTTGTCGACGGTCGAGGACATCGCCGAGTACCTGATCAACGATGCGCTCGCACACAGCGAGGGTGGGTTTTATTCTGCCGAAGATGCCGACAGCCTTCCAACACCAAATTCATCGGAAAAGAAAGGTCGAGCGGATCCGTTTCGCAGCTGATGATAGAGGGTGCATACTATGTTTGGACCCATAGGGAATTTGAGAGTATACTCGGGGAAGACGCTCCGGTAGCTGCGGCGTACTGGAACGTCCAGAAAGGAGGAAACGTTGACGCCTCTCATGACATTCAAGGAGAGCTGGAGGAGCAGGTAGAGACAGGGTGGTGAACGAGACTAATAACAGAATGTTCTAGCAGTAGTTAAGACGTACGACGAGCTGGGACAAGAATTTCAAAGGCCGACGAACGAAATCAAAGAAGCCATCCAGCGGTGTCGAAAAAGGTTATTGGAACATCGCCTTCGTTGTCGACCGAAACCACATCTGGATAATAAGGTGCCGCTTCGATTGGTAGAATTAATCGTAGATTGTTACTTCGTGGAATGGTCTAGCCATCGGGGCGCTTGCTCGCACCGCAGCCGTGCTAAAGTCGGTTATACCAAAGCGAGCACAAGCGTACCTTGACGCTTCAATAAAAGCCGCAGCTTTCATCAAAGCAAACCTCTACGACGAATCCGAGAAGACTCTGAAGAGAGTGTATCTGGATGGACCAGGGGATACGGATGGATTTTCTGATGATTATGCATTTCTCATATCCGGCCTGATCGACCTGTACCACGCTACGTTCGATCAGCAATATATCGCGTGGGCAGATACGCTACAACAAACGCAGATCAAATTATTCTGGGACGATCACGCGGGAGGTTTCTTTCGTACTCCCGCAACCTCGAACCTAATTCTCCGTCTCAAAGACGATGGTGACTCTGCGGAGCCGAGTGCAAACTCCGTTTCGACCAGGAATCTCCTACGCTTGGGCTCCCTCCTTGGCGATCGTTCGTATGATGAAAAAGCTGCCGAAACGTGTGGGGCATTCGCCGACGAGTTGAATGACCAACCATGGCAATTTCCGGGCATGCTCACCGGCCTGATCGGCGTTCTGGACGGGATGAAGGAGATTGTGATTGTGGGGAAACGGGGGGCTGAGACGACAAGCCGCTTCATGGAAGCGGTCCGGTCGCGGATGTTGGTAAATGCAGTGGTGATCCATGTCGATCCCGAAGAGAGGGCGGATTGGCTCGTGGGCAGAAACACAATCTTAAACCAAGTTTTGAGGTTGGCATCTGACGGAGAAATACCCTTTGTCACCATTTGCGAGGGTTACACATGTGGGTTGCCGATCAGGAAAGTGGAAGACCTCGATAGAGCTTTGGGGGTTGAATAAATTACGCGACACAATTGTGCTATACCTAGTTGAATGTGGCCGTAAACCATAACGCAACAGTGAGATACTCGATTGGCGTGGAACGACGGCACGGGTGGGGATTACCCGCTATAAACAATTGCAGTCCCCATTTCTCCGAATATCGCTGACCATCCCCGGCTGTGGGATAGCGTGGGGCGGCAGGCCACCACCGCCCCACGCAAAATAACGCCATTCACCGCCTCGAACCCCCAACGCGCAGATCGTGGGCTCCGTCCGAGCACCCATCAAAGCAAGCATCAGTCATGAAATGTATAAAGAGGGGGTCATCTCGCCCTTCTCAGCCTCATCAACAAGCAAACCAACTCAACCCCAAGCAACCAAAGCAATCAAATCAACAGCGAAATGGCCTCTACCCGATCCAACCGCCGCACTTTCCTCTCTCGCATTGGAATCAACCGGGTTCCACGCTACGATGAATTCCCCGCTCCATACTCCCCTCCCTACTCTCCGACCGAATCTTTCACATTGCGCCTCTCTATCGATGATGACGCAGAAAGCATTCACAGCGTGCTCCCTCCTTACTCCCCGCGCTCCTGCCGCCCGCAATTCCCTTTGAACCGTCCACCATCTCCGGCACCTTCCTATCACTCCGTTGTGGGTGAAACACCTCCCACCAGTCCTCTCCCCATGATGACCCGCTTCACAGACCCACAAGCCCAGACCACCCCATCCGCCTCGGAAGTTGTGGGTGAAATTATCACTCGTTTGCGGGCCAACCTGAAGAATCCCAAGCAATGGCGTCGCGTTCACAATGGCGAATCGAGCTTTTTCTGGGCTCTTCGATGCAATGCGGGAACGGCGGATCTCATCATCGACGAACTTGAGCACATCAAGGATAAAGTTTTGGACTTGGAGAACTGGCGGGTCGAGAAATTCTGTCTCATCTTCAAAGGACAGAAACTCGGAGATCTCCTATGTCGCCCTATTCAAACTTCAAAATATGGAACACACACCGAACCTTTGAAGGATGACTATTTTGTTGTACATGTTTTCAAACCTTGAGTTTGGAACAATTCTGCATAGGAGTGGGATTCAGTGGATTCATAGCGAGTCAGTTCATGGTCGATTCCTCGCAGGACTTTTGGGATTAGGCGTTATGGGATGTTTACACCTTTACGATTGTATATCTAGCGTTCGTTTAATGGACAATTCAGTACAATCCACAGAACTCATTGCCATCCAAGCGCTATTGCCCACGCCTATATCCCACTCCAAGGTATGGGACAAATTGTAGGCGCTGGCTGGCCCACACTGTCGATCGCCGTAGACTCCGTGCCCCCACATTCAGCATTTCAACAGGCCGAAACACATGGCAAAGTTTCTTTTGACGCAACCGTCACACGGCGCGGACACATGATCCCTATAAGTTCAACCTTTCTGTGCCCTTATCATTCCAAAATAGTAAAAGTCCATTTCGCTATGACCGTCTATAGTTTGAGATCTGCACGTCCAAATGAAAAGCAACATATGCTGCAGAATCTGCCAGGGCAATTAAATATTTCTCAAATTGCAGGCCACTATCCATTTCCATCCCGTATTTTTCCATAATGTCCAGCTCACCAGCGTCGGTAGGCCATTGATACCACGTGCAGCTCGTCGATCTCGGCTCGATTTCCAAATTCTCGTCATGACTCCGGTGCCCCGTGTAATCTTCGAAATAACTCCAGAGATGGTGATAATGAATACATTCAAGTCCCGGCGGCCCCGCAATAGGTCGTCTCCACCGGCAAAACTGGAACAGCTTTTTCTTGAACCCGATATCCTCAGGAGGTTTCACATACAGTGAGAATTCCTTGAACGTCGCGCAGTGAACTTCTAGGCTCATAGCGCGAAGCATTGTGGACGAAACGTGCTTGTGAAGCGTCGGCAACCAGTGGAGAAGAGTTGTCTGTGAGTCTATAGCGAAGGTAACGCTCGTGATAAAGTGCGGTAGCTGAGAAAAGAGTGGAGTGTTTCCGATTAATCGAAGGTTGACTCTTTTGGGCATCTGAAACCTGTCGCTATCCGGAAGACTGTAACGATGGAAAATGGAGACCGGGCTTTCCGCGGGATATTCGTCTATTTTCATGGAGAATTGAACCATCGCGTTAGAGGATAGTCGAGTACAAATATAATCTAACATCATTTCTGCCGGCCCATAGTCGAAATGAGCAAGGGCCGAGCTCGACAGAAACGTCATTGTTTCCAAATCGATTACTTCGACCCCCACGCTTTGCTGCAACTGTAGTCGGAATCCGATATAGTCTTGGATGGGATATTGTTTCCTGACGCCGAGGCGAAGCTGTTTTTGAAACCATAACTGCCGCAGGTTTGCGAGTTTCGATAACGCCGTCCTCACATCGGAATGTCCGAATGCCGATTCCCACACGGGGAGTTTCAGAACCTTGAACTCTGGACAATGCAATGCCAGAGCGCTGATGTCCTCGTAAAGGACGACATGATCATCATACCCCGTATACTTCGACTTCTGTCCGAGCATTGGGACGTCGCAAAGAGATGTATCTAAAGTATGGAGAGATGGCAAATATGGAAGGATTTGGCAAGGTATTCCCCGTCGACAGAGGATCTGCGAACATACACTCAGTTCGGTAACATTGATGAACGGGTTCGAGATGAAGCACCGCTGAAGTAGTCGCCATGTCCTCGACGAATTCTTCTTGGCAAAAAATGGTTCCACATGAAAGCCGTCCAATGCACTCGATTCGAGGAGATGAAGGCGACGAAGATTGCAGCAATTTATGATCCGTGCCGATACGGAATTGTAACAATCATAGGCACATTGCAAGATGAATGTGCTGTATGATATGGCTAACTCGTTCACAAAGCCGCAGGCAATCGGAGAGATGGAGTCGGGGAGGACGCATCGGGGTAATGTCTCCGAGAAATTGTACTGATCGGGTAGACGGTAGACGACAAATGATCGGTAAAGAACCGGAGCTGCTGCATCATAGAGTCTGCGACAGGTTCTCGACATTCTGGAAACATGGCCGACATCAAATCGAAGGAGTACCTCCGCGATTCGAATGTGCAACTCGATAGGTAGGCTCAATAAAGTGGAAATAGAGACTACGGGCATTAATGAACCAGGTGGAGAACGGCTTTTACCGTTCCCATTTTCAATTTGAGGTCTATTCGCGTGACTTTCAGCCTGAGCCTGCAATATTTCGATTGACCTCACGATTCCATCAAGATGAAGTGTGGGTACACGTCCAATATCGAGGATTGCCATCCCAAGAGTTTAGACAAAGGACGACGGCCTCTCCAGCCTCGTCAAAACCGAATTCCGATATAGCGAGCATCGTCTTACTGGGGCCAGGATTTACTATAATCAGCCCAGAATCATCGCTTCGCCTGATTCGCTGGGTACCAAACAAGGTTTAGGATTGCGCAGGCTCATCCGCTTCATTGCCTCCACCATTCTCATATGTGCGCATGACTGCCCGCGACGGTCACAAAGCGGTTCGGTTGAGAATGTGGCCAATGGGACGATCAGGTAAAAGAGGTTTAGAAGATTAAAAGCGGAGCTGCACTCCAGAAAGAATAAAATTCGGCCCAGCCTATGTTTCAAATGAGGGAAGAAATCCAAAAGAGAAGCCCGAGCAAAGATGAACAGAATATTTCCAAAAAGCCAAAAATCGACACTCTTAACGAAAGCCACCCGTACCCTCGCTATACAACCCCACAAACACCCAAAGAGGGACGGGAAAAGCAATTCAGAAAAAGCGAAGCGCCATCCCAAGCCAACGGCTCCCTCACCCTTCCCCATTTTCAAGCCATTCGAAACACAGGCACAGACAAGCTGCGGATAGCAATACATCCGAGGAAATTAAAAAAAAAAGTGGTGGAAAATGAAAATGAAAAGTCCAGAAAGGGCCAAAAAACAAAAACAAAAAACAAAAACCAGATGCATATACACATCCGCCTCCTTCCTCTTTCGCAGACACTACGAGCCAGCCGCAACAAATCTTGATGAGAGGGTCGGCGGAATGTACAGGCTGCCTGCCTTTCTAAGATGCGAGGACGTTTTCAGGGAATTGACCTGACTGTTAGCTTGATGGTCGGGAGGAGAGATCATACCAAGAACGTTGCCGGCAGTTTGGTATTCGCACATCAAGTATGAGCCCGGAGTGCCATTTTGCCCATTACAGGCAACCCAAGCACAACCAATTTCAGTGGATGCAACCCAAACAACTTGAGTGAAGTGGCCGGTGCCCTCGGAGAAGCCGGGATTGCTGAAGCTGTAGTCCGAGATTTCTTCGTACCAGGCATCGATCGAGGCTTCGATGCTGCCATATCCAGCAGCCAAGTTCTCGCCATAAGGACCTAGCCACTGTCAGACCTTGAGATGGAAGGGAAATATACCTCCAGTGTGGTCAAAGACGCAGTTTGAAGCGTGGGATTCTGCGTATGATGCAAGGTTCTCGTTCCACGTGAGAGAAGGAGCGGAATGCAGAGCCCGGTATTTGTTGTGGGCATCGAGCATAGTTTGAGCATCAGAATCGGGGGCGCCGGAACCGGACGAGCCAGAATAGGATGAATCGGAGGACGAACTGTCGGTGTTCGAGGTGCCAGGGTTATTATTATTGTGCTTATTATTATGCCCCGAACCCTTCGGGTTTCCAGAGTTTCCTGAGTTGTCCTCAGGTGCTGGCGGAGTGTAGGCTGGCGGTGGAGGCTGGACATAATGGGTGATTGTGTGCTTGTGAT
>Ga0335083_10011373_pt1 | contig 10685 bp, 9 predicted proteins | sample Lox_Sample_42_FD_206716 | JGI IMG/M metagenome (GOLD analysis project Ga0335083, IMG submission 206716) | Soil microbial communities from Loxahatchee National Wildlife Refuge, Florida, United States - Lox_Sample_4.2 | ecosystem: Environmental > Terrestrial > Soil > Wetlands | place: USA: Florida... | reverse complement strand
TGACGGGGGAGTGGGGTGTGCTGTCCCCCGCGGCCGTCTCGACGCGGTCGCTGCTGTCGCTCGGCTACCTGATCGTCGCCGGCTCGCTGGTCGGATTCTCGGCGTACATCTTCCTGCTCGGCGCGACGACGCCCGCTCGGGTCTCGACGTACGCCTACGTGAACCCGGTCGTCGCGGTGTTGCTCGGGTGGCTGCTCGCCGGAGAGGCGGTGACGGCGCGCATGCTGTTGGCGACCGGAATCATCGTCGTTTCGGTCGCCCTCATCATCAAGCACGGGGCGCGGCGGACCGCGGCACCGGCGGAGGAGAACATCGTGCCGATGCGAGCCCAGGGAGGCCACCGATGACGAAGCAAAGCGAGATCGCTCTGCTGACCCGCCTGCTCGACGAGTCCTACGAGCGCAAGGCCTGGCAGGGGCCGAACCTGAGGGGGTCGCTGCGCGGCGTTTCGGCGGCGCAGGCGGCCTGGCGGCCGCGGCCGGGCCGGCACAACATCTGGGAGCTCGTCCTCCACGCGGCGTACTGGAAGTACGCGGCCTGGCGGATGCTCGCCGGCGAGAAGCGCGGCGCGTTTCCGGAGAAGGGCAGCAACTGGTTCGTCCGGCCGGTCTCGCCGACCGAGCGCGCGTGGCGCGCGGATCTCGCGCTCCTCGACGCGGAACACCGGCGGCTCCGGGCGGCCGTCACGGGCCTGTCCCGCGCGTCGCTGTCGTCGAAGCCCCGGGGGAGCAAGTACCGGACCGACACGCTCGTCTACGGGGTCGCGTCGCACGACGTGTACCACACGGGCCAGATCCAGGCGCTGAAGCGCCTCTGGAAGGACCGGCGGAACTCGCGATAGCCTTGCGCGCGATGGCGCGCGTGGTGGACCTCTCCCACCCGATCGAGCACGGGATGATCACGCTGCCCGGTCTTCCGGGCCCGGTGATCTCGGACTTCCTCGGCCGCGAGGCCTCGCGCGGGCACTACGCCGGCGGGACGACCTTTCACATCGCCCGCGTGCGCATGGTGGCGAACACCGGAACCTACGTCGACGCGCCGTTCCATCGCTACGCCGAAGGAAAGGACGTCGGGTCGCTGCCGCTCGAGTCGCTCGCGGACCTCGACGGCGTCGTCGTGGACGCGCCGAGCGGCGGACGCGCGGTGGACGCCGACCGGTTCGAAGGACGCTCGCTCCGCGGCAAAGCCGTCCTCGTGCGCACCGGCTGGGACGCCCACTGGCGGACGCCACGCTACGCCGACGGACACCCGTTTCTGACGCGCGCGGCCGCGGAGTCTCTCGCCGGCGCGGGCCCCGCGCTCGTCGGCATCGATTCTTTCAACGTGGACGACGCCTCGGACGGCGTGCGTCCGGCGCACACGCTGCTGCTCGCCGCCGGAATTCCGATCGTCGAGCACCTGCGCGGCCTGAAGGCGCTGCCGGAGACCGGGTTCCGCTTCCATGCGGTGCCGGCGCCGTTCCGGGGGATGGGCAGCTTCCCGGTCCGGGCCTACGCCGTCGTCGCGTAAGCGGCGAAACCCGGAGCGTCCGGATCCGTAGACCCCGGGGGAGGATCCCGTGAAAACACGCCTTGCCGCCGCGGTGCTCGGCGCCGCGCTCGCGGTCCTGACTCTGACTGCGGCCGACGCGGCGCCGAAGACCGTCAACCAGCTCACTCAGGAGGCCCGCGAGGCCTACGACCGCGGCGACAAAGCGCTCTTCCTCAAGAACTCCGAGGCCGCGGCGCGCCTGCGGCCCGGGAACGTGGTCATCCTCTACAACCTGGCGTGCGGGCAGGCGCTCAACGGGCAGACCGAAGCGGCGCTGGCGACGCTCTCCGACATCGCCGCCCATCGCGTCGCCATGAATCTCGATGCCGACACCGACTTCGACTCGATCCGCGCGACGGAGGGCTACAAGCGCGTCGTCGCCGCCATGAACGCCCTGCGGAAGGAGCGCGTCCGCGGCGGGGCGACCGTCGCCTTCACGATTCCCGAAAAGGCCGTCGTGCCCGAAGGGGTGGCTTACGACCCGGCGACGAAATCCTTCTTCGTGGCGAGCGTGAACCAGGGGCGCATCTTCCGCGTCGGCCCGGACGGCAAAGCGGCGCCGTGGACGGGCGCCGGAACGGGGCTGAAGAGTCCTCTCGGCATCGCGGTGGACCCGAAGCGCCGCGCGCTCTGGGTGGTCAGCGAGTCGATCCCGAACATGAACGGCGGGCGCGAAGGCGATCCGCCCGACAGCACGCTGTTCGAGTTCGACCTCGATTCAGGAACGCTCCGGCGCAGGGTCTCGCCACCCGCCGCGCCGAAGGCGCCGCATTTCGACGACTTGACGGTCGCCTCGGACGGACGCGTTTACGTCAACGACGGATTCAATCCGCGGATCTACACGCTCGCTCCCGGCGCGTCCGAGCTCGCCGTGTGGATCGAGGGCGGCGGCATCGACTCCGGGACGCAGGGTCTCGCCTTGACGCCGGACGGCCGCGCGCTCTATGCGTCGGACTACCGGGGCCTCTACCGCATCGACGTCGCCTCGAAGCGCGTGACGCCGCTGCCCGTGCCGCCGGATCTCGCGTTGAACGGCATCGACGGGCTCGTGTCTTTCGACGGGAGCCTGGTCGCGATCCAGAACGGCATCGCGCCGCACCGGGTCAGCCGGCTCGACCTCACGCCGGACGGCGCCGGCGTCGCGCGGGCGCGGATCCTCGAAATGAACAACCCGGCCTTCGACGAACCGACGCTCGGCACCGTGGTGGACGGCGCGCTCTACTTCACGGCGAACAACCAGGGACACCTGTTCGAGGACCCGAAGAAGCCGCCGACGCCCGCCGACCTCCGGGACGTCGTGATCCTCCGTCTGCCGCTGAAGTAGACGGCTGACGCCGACCGGCGCTGCGAATGCCGTATCATCCGAGGCGGATGCCGCGGCTCCTCCGTTTCCTCGTCGTCTTCCTGGTCGTCGCCGCGGTCCTCTCCGCCCGATCCAGCCACGGCGCGTCCGCTCCCGAAGCGGCCCGGGCAGACCCGAAGGGCTCGTCGGCACCGACGATGAACCTCGTGCCGATCGCCTCCGGCCTTCCGGACATCACGTCGATCACCAACGCCGGCGACCGTCGCCTCTTCATCACGTTGCAGCGCGGCCAGGTCGTGATCTGGGACGGGACGCAGATCCTGCCCACGCCCTTCCTCGACGTGTCGGCGCAGATCATCTGCTGCGGCGAGCAGGGGTTGCTCTCGGTGGCGTTTCACCCGAACTACGCCGTGAACGGCTTCTTCTTCATCAACTACACCAACCTGACCGGCCAGACCGTCGTCGCCCGCTACCGCGTCTCGTCGAGCGACCGGAACGTCGCCGACCCGTTCAGCGCGGCGAACCTTCTGACGATCGACCAGCCCTTCACGAACCACAACGGCGGGCAGCTTCAGTTCGGCCCGGACGGGGATCTCTACATCGGCATGGGCGACGGCGGTTCGGCCAACGACCCGTTGTGCAACGCCCAGTCGACGACGTCGCTCCTCGGCAAGTTGCTCCGGATCGACGTGAACCAGAACGTCCTCCAGCCGCCGTTCTACGGCATCCCGCTCGACAACCCGTACGTCCGAACGACGGGCCCGGCAGAGGCGTGGGCCTACGGCCTGCGGAATCCGTGGCGCTTCTCGTTCGACCGGAGGACGGGCGACCTCTACATCGGGGACGTCGGGCAGGACGCCCGAGAGGAGGTCGACTTCCAGCCGGCGACGAGCCATGGCGGCGAGAACTATGGCTGGAAGGTCATGGAAGGCTCGCTCTGCGGCGCCGGCGGCACGTCCGGCTGCACGGACCCCTTGCCCCCGTGCGGCGATCCCTTCTACACGCTGCCGATCCTCGAGTACTCGCACGAGAACGGCAACTGCGCGATCGTCGGCGGATACCTGTATCGCGGAACGGCCCTTCCCGACCTCCAGGGCTCTTACGTGTACGCCGACTACTGCTCCGGCAACATCTGGGCGGCGACCCTCGTCTCGGGGACCTGGACCACGGCGCTCCTGCCGATCGCGATGGGGTCGATCACGACCTTCGGCGAAGACGTCGCCGGCGAGCTCTACGTCGGCACGCCCGGGACGCTCTACCAGATCCAGCCGCCGCCGCCCCTGCCGCCGACGATCGCCTCGATCACGCCGGCCTCGGGCACGACGCGCGGCGGCGACCGCGTGGCGATCACGGGCACGAACTTCACCGGCCAGACCGCCGTCGCCTTCGGCCTCGCCGTCTCCACCGACGTGACGGTGCAGAGCTCGACGCTTCTGATCGCGCTCTCGCCGCCCCATCCGGCGGGCCTCGTGGACGTGTCCGTCGCGAACCCCGGTTCGCCGCCGGCCGTGCGGCAGGGAGCGTATGGCTACCTCGAGGTTCCGAGGCTGTCCCGTCCGGACATCCCGCCGCGCGTCGTCACGCGGCCCTGACCGATCGCCCTCAGGCGCTCTCGCGCCGGCCCCACGCCAGAAACGCTGCCGCCGACAGCGCCGTCAGCAACACGCCGTAGGCCGCGGCGACGCCGATCTCCTGGATGCGAAGCGACGAGAGGATCTCGATCGAGATCGGCCGCGTGTCGTAGGTGTAGAGCACGATCGAGACGACGAAGTCGCCGAGAGCCGCGAGAAACGCGAGGCTCGCGCCGGCCGTCAGGGCGGGCCGGATTTGCGGCAGGACGACCCGCCGGAGGCGCCGCGCGCGCGAGGCGCCGAGCGAGGCGGCCGCCTCCTCGAGCGCCGGGTCCATCTGCCGCAGCCCGGCGAACGCGGCGCGCCCGGTCAGCGGGAGGCTCCGCACGAGGTAGCCGAGCGGCAGGATCGCCGCGGTGCCGACGAGGACGAACCGGCCCGCCCACGGCGCGTTCACGCTGAAGGCGGCCGCCAGCGCCACGGCGAAGACGGTGCCCGGCAGGGCCCACGGCGCGGCAACGAGGAACTCGATCGCCGCGCTCGTCCTGCCCGAGCGCCTGGCCGCGACGTAGGCCGCCGCGAACCCGAGCGCGAGGGCCAGCGCCGTCGCGGCCGTCGCCATCCACAGCGAGTTGACGATCGGCGTGAGGCGCTGGGCGTCGGCGAAGAGCGCTCCGTAATTGACGAGCGACAGGACCGGAGGGACGGCTTCGGTCGTCCACGTGTTCCGCGGGACGAGCGACACGAGCAGGAGCGTGGCGTGCGGCGCGAGCAGGAAGAGGGCGAGGCCCCAGCCGGCCGCCGTCGCGAGCCACCGCCGTCGCCCACCGAGCTCCCGGCGGCGCGGGGCGACGCCGCGGACGCCGCCGATCGCCGGACGGGCGCGTTCGGCGCGGCGCAGGAGCCAGAGGCCGGCGAGCCCGAGGAGCGCGAGCGTCACCGTCTCGACCATGGCGAGGCCCGTGTCGCCGTTCAACTTCGACGCGACGATCTGCGTCGTCATGACGCGGAAGCTGCCGCCGAACACGTACGGCGCGCTGAAGGAGGCGAGCGAGGTCATGAAGGTGAGGAGGGCCGCGCCGGTGAGCGCCGGGGTCAGGAGCGGCAGGGTGACCGTGCGGGCGATGCGCCCGCGCGAGGCGCCGAGGCTCGCCGCGGCTTCGAGCAGCGACCCGTCGAGGCGGGCGAGGCCGGCGCGCGTGAACATGTAGAAGTAGACGTACATCGAGTACGCGTGGACGAGGAGGATCGCCCCCGGTCCGGACAGGCGCCAGGGCGGGGCCGATAGGTGGAGCGCCGCCTGAACGCCGCGCGCGGCGAAGCCGCTCTCGCCGTAGAGAAAGAGGAAGGCGAGGACGCCGATCAGCGGCGGCAGCGCCACGGGAAGGGCGACGAGCGCGCCGAGGAGGCCGCGTCCCGGGAACTCGTTTCTCTCGAAAACGAAGGCGAGCGGCACGCCGATCAGCGCGGCGAGCGCGACGGTGGCCACCGAGATCCAGAGGCTCGCCCAGAGCGCCGACCACTCGGCGGGCCGCCGCGCGAAGTCGGCGACGTGAAGGAGCGTCCAGTGCGGGGCGCCGAGCGCCTCGGCGAGGGTCAGGACGAGCGGATATCCGACGAGCCAGAAGAGGAGAACGGCGAGGACGAGGGCGAAGGGACGGCCGCGGCCGGCCGTCCTCACGGCTCCCTCGGAAAAATGCGCGGCGCCGGTCCGCCCGGAGCGGGCGCGACGAAGACGCGGTCGCCCTCGCGCGCGGCGTCGGGCGCGCCCAGGACTTCGATCTCGCCCGCGTCGGTCGCGACGCGGAAGTAGGCGGACCGGCCGGCGTACCGGCGCTCGAGCACCGTTCCGGGCAGCGCGTCGGGACGCGCCGACGCCCCGAGGCCGAGCGACTCGGGCCGGACGACGAGATCGGCGTCCGCGCCCCGGCCGAGCGGCGCTCCCGCGACGGCCGGCCACGCGACGCCCCCGGGCAGGCGCGCGGCGGCGCCGTCCCAGGCGACCGGCAGCGCGCTCGAGCGGCCGATGAACGTCGCGACGAAGCGCGTGGCGGGGGCCTCGAAGAGCTCCTCGGGAGAGCCGATCTGCTCGAGCCGGCCGCGGTGGAGGACGGCGACGCGGTCGCCGAGCTCGAAGGCTTCCTCCTGCTCGTGGGTCACGAAGAGCGTCGTGATCCCGACCTGGCGGATCGCGCGCTTGAGCTCCCGGCGCGTCCGTTCGCGCAGCGCCGGGTCGAGGTTGGAGAGCGGCTCGTCGAGCAGCAGCACGCGCGGGCTCGGCGCGAGCGCGCGGGCGAGCGCGACGCGCTGCTGCTGGCCGCCGGAGATCTCCGTGATGCGGCGGTTCTCGAATCCCGACAGACCCGCGAGCGCGAGCATCTCGGCCACGCGCGCCCGCGACGCGTCGGAGCGCTCGCCCCGCGACGCGAGGCCGAAGGCGACGTTCTCGCCCGCCGTCAGGTGCGGGAAGAGCGCGTAGTGCTGGAACACCATGCCGAAGCGGCGGCGCTCCGGGGGCACCGCCGTGACGTCCTCGTTCTCGACGAGGATGCGTCCGGCCTCGGGCGTCTCGAAGCCGGCGACGAGACGGAGCACCGTCGTCTTGCCGCTGCCCGACGGGCCGAGGAGCGCCACGATCTCGCCGCGCGCCGCCGACAGCGACACGCCGCGTGTGACGACGGCGTCGCCGAAGCGCTTCTCGAGCCGGTCCAGCGTCAGGAACCCCGACATGCGCTCCGCATTATTCACGACGCGAGGACGAGCGAGACGAGCGTCAGCAGGACCAGCAGCGCGCCCGAGGCGGGCAGAAAGCGGCGCCAGAAGGCGCCCGGGCGGCCGCCCTCGCGCACGAAGAGCTGCGCGCCGATCAGGTTCGCGATCGAGGAGACGGGCGTGCCGCAGCCGCCGGCGTTGACGCCGTAGAGGAGTCCGCGGAAACCGGCGAGGCTGGTCGCGGCCGGCGCCAGCAGCATCGTGGCGGGGACGTTCGAAACGACCTGGGAGAGGAGCGCTCCGGAGAGGACGAGCCCCCGGGCGTGATGGCCGAAGAGGCGCACCGGGTCGAGCGCCTCGTAGAAGCGGCCGCGCTCGAGGCCGGCGACGCCGACGAAGAGAAGCGCGAAGACGAGCAGCAGCGAAAAATCCGTCTCGAAGAGGCGGCGGCCGAGCAGCACCGCGCCGCCCGCGGCGAGCACCAGCGGGATCCGGTGGTCGAGGGCGCCGAAGAGCGCGGCAAGCTCGGCGGCGAGGAGCGACAGGCACGCGCCGGCCAGGCGCGGGTCGACGTCGAAAGGCTCGGCGGCCGGCGCCGCGAGATGCCTCCGCGGGACGAGGAGCGGCACGGCCAGCGCCAGGAGCGCGGCCGCGGCCGCGACCCACGGCAGCTGCGCGGCGAAGAAGGAGGCGGCCGTGAAGCCGCCGCGCGTGTAAAGAAAGAGGTTCTGCGGGTTTCCGAGGGGCGTCAGGCAACCGAGGACGTTGGCGGCGGCGACCTCCAGCACCACGATCGGCGCGAGCTCGAGGTCCGTGACCCGGCGGAAGAGCATCGTGAACGGCACGACGAGAAAGAGCGCGACGTCGTTCGTCAGCAGGGCCGCGAGCACGCCCGAGACGGCGAGCATTCCCCAGGCGAGCCCGCGCGCGGTGCGGGCCCGGGCGGCCACGCGGGCGACGAGACGGTCGAAGACGCCCGAGGCCTTGCCGAGCTCGACGGCGATCGTCAGGACGAGGAAGAGCGACAGGAGCCTCACGTCGAGCAGGCCCGGCACTTCGCGCCACGCGACGCGGCCCGAGACGAGCGCCGCGGCGGCGAGCAGCGCGGCGGCGAGCAGGAGGAACCGCTCGAAGACGAGCGAGCGGATGACGTGGTGGGCGAGGAGCCCGCCGTCGGCGCGTTTCACTTTGGCGCGACGCGAGACCCCTGACCCCGAACCGTCCGGTCCCAGGTGGCCATCCAGGAGGACCCGTCGCGCTCGATCAGCGGCCAGTCCATGACGGCCGGCGTCATGTCCCGCTCGACGTCGCGGGCCCACGCCGGCAACGCGTCGCCGAGGTCCGTGCGCGCGGGGAGCCGGAACGTCTTCTCCGCCGCGAGGAGCTGGATCTGGCGGCTCCCGACGTAGTCGATGAACTGCTTCGCGAGATCCGCGTGCCGCGCGCCCGCGACCAGGCCGATCGCGTCGTCGATGACCGGCGTGCCGCTCTTCGGGAAGACGTATTGGAGCGGCGAGCCGCGCTGGCGCTCGAGCAGCGTGTCGGGAAGGTCCCAGATCGTCACGAGCCCCTCGCCGCGGATGAGCTTCTCGTACATGAGGATCGGGTTGAAGACGTACTCCTTCGTCTGGGCGTCGAGGCGCGCGAGCCATGCGAACCCCGCGTCGGTCGAGCCCGTCTCCCGGACCGACCTGGACAGGACGTAGCCCCACACCGCGCGCATCGTCCCGGAGGCGAGCGGGTCGCGGATCAGGATCTTCCCCTTCCACTTCGGGTCGAGCAGGTCGTCCCAATCGCGCGGCGCGTCGGCGGCCGCGACGAGCTTCGAGTTGTAGACGGGCATCGCGGGCGTGCGGTAGAGCCCGAAGTAGAGGTTCTGCGCCTGCCGGCTCTCGGGCGCGACCTGGTCCGCCCAGGTCGGACGGTAGGCTGCGAGGAGGCCTTCGCTGCCGCCGCGCGCGAAGATCGTGTCGGGGCCGCCGTACCAGACGTCGGCCTGCGGGTTCGCCTTTTCGGAGCGCAGGCGGTCGTAGATCTCCTGCGATCCCATGTCGAGCCAGCGCACGTCCACCTCGGGATGGGCGCGCTCGAACTCCTTCTCGATCAGGCCGAGGAGGTCGCGCCCGTGCGGCGAGTAGAGGACGAGCGGCGTGCGCGTGTCGCGGTGGCAGGCGGCGGCGAGGGCGGCCGCCGCGGCGAGAAGCGGGACGAGTCGAGCGCAGGCGGGCCGCATCGGCGGGCGCATGTTAGCAGGGCCCGCCGGGGTCGCCCGAGTCGGATCAGGGCGCCGGTGTCGGCGTCGCCTTCCCCTTCTTCATCGCGTCCTGGTAGGCCTTGCGCTGCTCGGGCGTCATCTTGTCGAGGACCTGGCGCATGCGCGCCCGCGCGTCGGAGACCGCTTTCTGCTGCTCGGGCGAGAGGCCGCCCATCGCGAAGTCGGTCTCCTTGTAGCCGGCCGGAACCTCGAAGAGGTTGGCCGCGACCGGTCCGCGGTCGATGTGGGTCATCTCGAGCGTGACGAAGGGCTGCGCGGCGTCCTTTTCCTTCATCGAGTAGCGGACCGGGAATCCCGTCAGGCTGCTGTCGCGCAGCGCGGCGACCCAGGACGTCGATTCTTTCTGGCGCCGGCCGATCGCGGAGAGCCAGTCGAGCGACACGTTGAACTCCCCGGCGACGCAGACGCTGATGACCGTACCGCGCGAGGACGTCAGCTCGGCGCGCTGGCACGTCAGCCCGGCGACCTTGTCCGGTCCGAGGCGCGTGACGGTGTAGGTCGTCTTCGGCGCGTCGGCCGACTCGCCGCGAGTCTTCCGGACGTCCCAGGTCGAGTAGGTCTTGTTGCCGTCGTCGATCAGGTAGAGCGTGTCGGGATCCGACGCTTTGCCGAAGACGGTGATCTTGACGTGCTGCGGCGCGTCGGAGGACTGGCTCTTGCCGCGGCCCATCTTCGAGATGTCGGTTTCCCACTCCATGCGGTAGGCGGCCTTCGACACGAAGATCCTGCCGGTCCCCGGGATGACGTCGCCTTTGCCGGTCACGCTCGTGACCTTGAAGTCGGCAACGCCCTCGAACTGGGCCAGCGCGGACGCCGCGCCGACGAGAAACGCGGCGGCGGCGAGCAGAGCGGTTTTCACGATCGTCGCTCCTTTCGGGAGAGCATCTCTCATTTCAGGGCCAGCAGGTTCGCGAGCAGGCGGTACGCGCCCGGCACGCCCGCCGGCAGCTGTCGGAAAAACGCGAGGCCCGTGTAGACGTAGTGGCCCTTGCCGAGGCGCGCGACGAGGAGGCCGCCCCGCTGGTCGGGTCCGCCGGGATCGGCCATCGACAGCAGAGCGGCGTACTCCGGCGCCCACGTGTGGGCGTAGTAGAGGCCGCGCTCCTGGACCCAGCCGTCCCAGTCGGCCGGGCCGATCGTGTTCGGCGTGTGGAAGAGCGGGCTCTGAGCGTCGAGGATCGTGACGACGGCCGTCTCGTCGGTCACGCGGTCGTGGGGCCGGGCGATGTCGAGGGCAAACGGCGCGAAGCCGCCGCGCACGAACGCGTACTGCTGGTACTGCACGATGACGAGG
>Ga0335083_10011372_pt1 | contig 10685 bp, 10 predicted proteins | sample Lox_Sample_42_FD_206716 | JGI IMG/M metagenome (GOLD analysis project Ga0335083, IMG submission 206716) | Soil microbial communities from Loxahatchee National Wildlife Refuge, Florida, United States - Lox_Sample_4.2 | ecosystem: Environmental > Terrestrial > Soil > Wetlands | place: USA... | reverse complement strand
GGCGTCGCGGTTCGGCGAGATCCTCGAGCGCGCGGAATCGTTCGGCGCCGACGACTGGCGCGGCTTCGTGCGCGAGTTGCAGTTCCCGTTCCCGGACGAGTTCACGTTCTTCGAGCCCGACCCGGACACCGGCTTGTGCTCGGACGCCGTCAGCTCCGCCTACCTCGAGTCGAAGCGCGCGCGGCGTACGGATCTGCGCGTCCCGGCCAAGTACCGCCTCAGCCGACGCCTCCATACGCTCGCCTTTGCCGACGACGCGCCGCTGAACCAGTCGGCGCGGCGACTCTACGCGAAGCTCGAGGGGGCGCCGCGGGCGGGCAAGGTCGCGCATGCGCTCGAGCAGGCCACGAAGGTGCCGCTGTTCGGGTGCAAGGACTGCGGCGACTGCTCGCTCCCCGAAATCGCCTACGTCTGCCCCGAGTCGATGTGCGCGAAGAACCAGCGCAACGGGCCGTGCGGCGGCACGCGCGACGGGCTCTGCGAGGTCTACGACACGGAGTGCATCTGGTCGCAGGCGTACGAGCGGCTGAAGGCGTACGGAGAGGAGGAGGGGATGCTCGACGGGCCGGTCGTCGTGAAGGACAACTCGCTCTCCGGGACGAGCGCCTGGGCGAACAAATTCCTCGGCCGCGACCACCATGCCCGGGAGGCCGCGGACGCGGCGCCCGAAGAGCAGGCGCCTGGCACCTGACAGGCCCGTTCCTTAGACGGTTGCCTTCGTGCGCCAGCCCTCGGCGTAGGTCGTGCGGGCGACGTCGGAGTACGGGCACGGGCTCACGATCGCGCGGATCTCCGCCTGCACGTGCCGCTCGACGACCGGCTTGCGGGAGCCGCCGTTCTCCTCGCCCCAGACCAGCACGACCTCGCTGCCGATCTCGACGTCGATGTCGAGGATCGCGAGCGACAGCATCGAGCGCTCGTTGTAGCTGTAGCCGGAGAACGTCGAGACGCCGACCATCTCTCCCCCGGCGAGCACCTTGTCGTTCGGCCACGTCGAGTAGTTCGAGAGCGGAAGGTCGATGTACTTGACCGCCGGGCCGTCGCTCTTCGAGACGAGGGTGCCCATCGCCTCCGCGACGTCGTCGCCGTTCCAGGCGAGGGTGACCTTCCGCCGCTTCGGCTCCGTCATCGCCTCGAGTGCGGCCCGGCCGACGAAGTCGTGATCGAACTTCACGAACGGCCAGTAGCCCAGGTCGTGCGGCGTCAGGTAGTAGTCGCGGATGTCGTTCGAGTAGTAGCTGCCGCCGAGGGACCCGGTTCCCTCGTACCAGTTCGCGGGCAGCCACTCGCGATAGGCCTTCATGGCGTCACCGGTGAAGACCGCGGGCAGCGGGCAGGGGATCCAGCCCGACTCGAGCGTGTTCGTCGCGTAGACACGCGAGCCGACCTGGCGGAGGCCGTAGTCCTCTCCGGCCTCGACCAGCGCGGCGCGGACGTCGTCCCCCTCCTCCCACGGTCCGAACAGCTCCATCCCGGGCGCGCCCGACATGCCGTGGTGGAGCGCACGCACGGCGCGACCGCCGATCGTCAGGTCGCCCATGTTGAAGAACTTGATCTCGGGCAGGGACCCGCCGTTCGCCTTCGCGAGCACGTCGAGGGCGGTCGGCCCCTGCACCTGGAAGCGGTACAGCTTGCGCTTGCCGGTCGGGTTGGCCGCCGTCCGCTCGTCCCGATCGAGCTTCACGTCGTAGTCGCCGGTCTCGGCGTGGTACTGCACCCAGTTGTGCGCCGACGGCCGCCCGACGAGGCTGACCTTGTTCTCGGCGTGGTGGAACAGGATGCCGTCGCCGATCACGTAGCCGTCCTCGTTGCAGGCGACGAACTGCTTCGCCTTGTTGGGCGCGAAGTTCTTGAAGGTGTTGACGCCGACGTCGGACAGGAGCCTGATCACGTCCGGCCCCTCGATATAGAGGTCGGTCATGTGATGCGACTGGTCGAAGAGCGCTGACGTCTCCCGCCAGGCGACCTGCTCGTCGCGCCAGTTCGAGAACTCGGCCGGCACCTTCGGATAGACGTACGGGCCGATCTGGGAGTTGCGCACGAGCTCGACCGGGTTTCCGGTCGCCTGCAGCAGCTCCTCCAGGCTCTGGTGACTCATCTCCGCGTGGCCTCCTTCGGCGACAGACAGATCGCTTGCGGCCACGAAGACTACGGCCTTGGCGTTGCGCCGGCCAGCAGTCCGAGCTCGGTCGCGCGTTCGATCGCCTCGCTGCGACTCGACACGCCGAGCTTCCGGTAGACGGAGATCGCCTGAGTCTTGATCGTGTTTCGAGAGACGCAGAACCGAAGGCCGATCTCGCGGAACGAGAGGTGCGTCGCGAGCAGCGGCAGCAGGCGCAGCTCGGCCGGCGTGAACCCGGCCGGGTGTGCCTCCGTCCCCGCTTTCGCGAGCACGGTCAGCTCGCCGAAGTCGGCGGCGAGCGCGCCGGGCTCGGCGAGCCGGGCAAGCGCTGCACGGCCGGCGGTGAGGGCGGCGGTCGCACCGGCGCGGTCGCGGAGCGCGAGGCGCGCCCGCGCGATCTCGAGCGAGGCCTGGACCGCGAGCCAGGGCGGATCGCCGACACCTGCCCGGCGCGCTTCCGCCTCGGCGAGCACATCGCTCGCCTCTTGCCAGGAGCCGCGGCGCAGGAACGCCCTGGCCGACAGGGCGAGCTCGAGCGCGCCTCCGCCGAACCGCGCATCGTGCGCGAGACCGACCCCGCACGCCTCGGCGGCGAGCGCGTCGACCGCCGCGTCGTCGCCTCGTTTCGCCGCGAGCAGTGCACGCTGAGCGGCCGCGCCGGCGTGCGCCGCAGTTGCCCGCGACGCGACCGCTTCCTCGACCGCCTGCCGGAGCGTGTCGTCCGCGCCGTCGAGATCGAGGAGCAAGGCCCGTGCCGACCCCTGGAGGAAGCGTGCGACCGCGGCCGTCCACGAGCCTGCCGGGACTGCGTCGGACGCAGCCCGGGCGTCGGCCAGCATCTGCTCCGCACCCGAGCGGCACCGCGCCGCGCGCACGACCGCGGCCAGCGGGTGCTCGCCGTTCTGCTCGGCGATCGCGAGCAGCCGTGCCGTCTCGGCGTCGTGCCCTCCGAGCAGGTGCACCCACGCGCCGAGTGCGGCGAGCTCGCGGTCCCGTTCGAGGTACGGCTCGTCGAAGAGCTCGATCCAGCGCTCGGCTTCGTTCCGGCGTCCTTCGTCGCAGGCAGGAAGCACGAGACTTCCGACGATGCGGCCCGCGCGATCGGTCTCGTCCGCGGCGATCAGGTGCGGCACCGCTGCGGCGCCGTCACCCTGGACCTCGTACCAGTTCGCTGCCCGACGGTGCAACGCCGCAACCTCGTCACGGTGGTGCAGCTCCAGGTCGTGGCGGAGGAGATCACCGAAGAGCCGGTGATAGCGGAAGCGGCCGCGCCGGCGGTCGAGGGGGACGAGGAAGAGGTTGGCGCGCTCGATCGCCTCGAGCTCGACCGCCGAGTCGCTTCGCCCGAGCAGCTCGTCGCACAACGGAGCGGACATCGACTCGAGGATCGAGGTGCGGCGCAGGAACGCGAGGCGGGTTGGCGAGAACCGGTGGAAGTACTCGTCGTGCAGGTAGTCGACGACCATCCGGTCGTCCCCTGCGAACTCCGGACCGCTCTCCGTTCGGTGCGCGATCGACGCGAGGTAGAGGCCGGCCGGCCAGCCCTCCGTCCGCTCGAGGAGATCGTCGAGCTCGTGCTCGGGGAGGGACACGCCCTGCCCCGCGAGGAGCGACGATGCCTCGCTGCGGTTGAGCCGGAGGAGATCCGGCCCGACCTCGAGCAGGAGGCCGTCGGCGCGGAGCGTCGCAAGTGGGATCGCCGGATCGATCCGGGCGGCGAGCGCGAGCGTCGACGACGGCGGAAGCTGGTGCGCGAGCATCGCCACGATGTCGAGTGACTCCTCGGAGCGGATGCGGTCGACGTGATCGAGCACCAGGATCACCGGCTCCGGCAGCGAGCCGAGCAGGTCGCTCAACCGCGGGACGGCTCTCGTCCAGATGGAGCGGCCCGGTGAGCGCAGCGCCTCGAGCAGCGCGCGGCCGACCGGCTCGATCCGGTCGAGGGCGGCGGCGACGTGGGTCAGCAGGCAGACGGGGTCGTCGTCGCGGCGGTCGACCGAGACCCACGCGCACGGGCGGTCGTCCCGGGCTGTCCACTGCGCGAGTGTGGTCGTTTTCCCGTAGCCGGCGGGTGCGACGATCGAGACCAACGGCATCCGCCGGGCCGCGCGGAGGCGGTTCACGAGCGCCGTGCGCCGGACGCTGCCCGGGCGCGGCGTCGGAGGCCGCAGCTTGCCGAGGACGACCTCGAGGTCGTCGACCCGGCGTGCCGGGAAGTCGAGCAGCTGTCCGTCGGCGTGAGTGGGCATCGCGGGGGGCGATCCCGAGTATCCGGCCGCGTCCGAGGCCCGCTCAAGCGTGCGTCCCCGACGGCGGGACCGTGCAAATACCACTCCTGTTCGTCGGCCAGCACCACTCCGGAGCGGGCGGCGGATAGGCTGCCGTGCGCTGCTCGTGCGTGCGTGAGCAGCGTGCCGCCATGGAACAAGCGCTCGGCCTCGCAGGTTTCGCCTTCGCGTCGGAACGGCAGCGACGTGTGCTCGCGCTGCAGGCATTCGCATTCGCCTGCGCCGGCGTCGTCGCGGGCGCGGTGACGACCGGGTTCCTCGTCCGTAGCCCGGTGCTGCTCGATGCCGGGTCGAGCGGCGTGACCCGCGGGCTGATCGTGCTCGGGTACTGCTCGGCCGGCGCGTACACGTTCTGGCGGCGTCCGCGGAGCCGGACCGGTGCCCTGATCGCGGGCATCGGCCTGCTGTACGCGCTGACGTCGCTCAACGGTTCCGGGAACGACCTGGTCTTCACGATCGGGATGACGGTGTGGGCCGGGTTCACGGTCTGCCTCGCCTACCTCTACCTCTGCTTTCCCCGCAGCCGTCCCGAGACGCGGATCGAAGCCGGCTTCCTGGCCGCGTACGGCGTCGTGGTCACGGTGGTGTGGACGGCTGCGCTCGTGTTCGCCGACAAGCTCCCGAGAGCCGCGGCCTTCTCGGACTGCAGTGACCGGTGCCCGAAGAACGCCTTCCACCTCGTCGAGGCGCCGAGCGGGGTCTCGTCGCTCATTGCCCACGTCTGGAACGCAGGGACGGCGCTCGCGCTCGTCGGGGTGGCCGTCGTCCTCCTGCGGAAGACGCGCGCGGCCGACCGCCTGCGACGGCGGGCAGTCGAACCGCTCGGCTACGCGTTCGCCGGAACGGCGCTCCTGTACCCGGTCTACCTGCTGGTCGGCTACGACCACCCCGGGACGAAGCCCGCCCTGCGGGCCGTGCTGGCGGTCCTGCAGCTCTCGATCCCGGTCGCGCTGGTGCTCGGCCAGGTGCGCGGGCGCATGTTCGCGGCCACGAAGGCCGGTGCGCTCGCGGCGACCGGGGCCGACGGCCCGGTCACGCCCGAGGTGGTCGAGTCGATGGTCCGCGACGCGCTCGGCGATCCGATGCTCGTGCTGGCGGTCCCGGGCGACGGGCCGAGTGGGTTCGTCGGCGTCGACGGCACGCCGGTCACGCTCCCGGAGCCGGGGTCGGGCCGGGCGGTCACGCCGGTCCTCCGGCAGGGGCGTACGGTGGCGATGTTCGTCCACCATGATGCGCTCGACGCCGATGCGGCGATCGTCGAAGGGCTCGCCGCCACCTCGCTGATGCTGCTCGAGAACGCCGAGCTCGTCGCCGGCCTCCGCGCGTCGCGCGAGCGCATCGTGACCGCGACAGAGAACGAGCGGCTGCGGCTGGAGCGCGACCTGCACGACGGCGCGCAGCAGCGGCTGATGGCGATCCAGATCAAGCTGTCGCTCCTCCGGGACGCGATCGGGGACGGCGACGTCGCTTCGAAGCTCGACGAGATCGGCGACGACGCGACCGCGGCCGTCGACGAGCTCCGTGGCCTCGCACACGGCATCTATCCGACCGTCCTCCGCGAACGCGGCCTCGAGGCGGCGCTGCGTGCGCTTGCGAGGACGACGCCAACACAGCTCGATGTGGCCGCCGACGGCCTCGGCCGGTTCGATCCGACCGCCGAGGCGGCAATCTACTTCTGCGCCGTCGAGGCGATCCAGAACGCGACCAAGCACGGGGGGGCCGACGTGTCGGTCTCGGTTTCCCTGCGTCGCGGGGAGGGCGACGCGGTCGTCTTCGCGATCGAGGACGACGGCGTCGGCTTCGATCCGGCCCGGCCGGCCGGCGGGATCGGGCTCGTCAGCATGCGTGACCGGATCGAGGCGATCGGCGGCCGGCTGACGATCGGCTCTGTTCCCGGCCGCGGGACGACGATCGGCGGATCCGTTCCGGCATCCGGCTCAGGGCCGTAAGACTCCCGTCCCCGGCGAGGGGAGTCGAGCGGCGCGTGGAACAGAACACGGAGCCATGGCCGGCGAGGCGCGCACGAAGGAGGGACGGACCGATTCGCTGATCGAGAGGCGCGTTCAGCACGTCGTCAACGCGCGCTCCGCGACGGTTGGCCTGGCCGGGACGTTCGTCGGCCTGGCGGTCGTCGGGGCGATCCTGATGCGCTTTGCCGATCCACACAACTTCCCCTCGATCGGGCTTGCGATCTGGTGGGCGCTTCAGACGGTGACGACAGTCGGCTACGGAGATGTCGTGCCCACGACCGACGCCGGCCGCATCGTCGGCGGTGTCGAGATGGTGATCGGCGTTGCCTTCATCGCCTTCGTCACCGCCGGGGTCACCAGTGCCGTGCTCCAGCGAGGGCAGGTGCAGGAGCAGGAAGCCGAGCGCCGGCGCGACGAACAGAACACCCAGTCCGTGATCAACGCCCTCGCGCAAACGGAGGACACGCTCAAGGAACTGGGCGACAGGCTCGCCGGCATCGAGTCGAAGCTGAGCGCCTGATCTAGCCGAGATGCTGCAGCTCAGGGTCTACGGCGAAGCGCATGCGATGGCGGCGGTCGCCGAGAGCCTGGACGGCCGGTCGGGCGTCCGTCACGTGACGATGTCCGGCACCGGCAGCGCCTCGGGAGCGCTGGTCGTCGCCGACGTGCGCGCGGACGCGGCGGACGCCGTGCTCGACATCGTCGACCACGCCGGAGTTCCCGCCGCCGACGTCCTCCTCGTGCCCTCGACACGGTCGGCGTCGCGCCCGATACTGCCGCCCTCGTCTGGGCGGACGTGCTCGGCCAGGCCCGGCTACAGGCGCGCGCGCCCGGCCGATATTTCGCGCTGATGGCCGCAGCCGGAGTGGTCGGCGCGTTCGCCGTGATCCAGCTCAGCCCGGTCCTGCTGGTCGGCGCCATGGCGATCAGCCCCGACCTCCTGCCGATCACCGCGGCCTGCACCGGCATCGTCCTCCTCCGGCCGCGCCTCGCCCGGCGCGGCCTGGGGGCGCTGGCCGCCGGCTTCGGTGCGACGTTTCTCGTCGCAGCGGCCGTGACCGGCGTCCTCGACCTGCTCGACCTCCTGCCCGGCGGCTTCTCGATCGGATCGGTCCCGGCGGGGCAGACGCACGTCGGCGCGGAGACGATCCTGGTCGCACTGGCCGCGGGCGTGGCCGGGATGCTGGCGGTGGAGACACGCGCGAGCGCCGCCGTCGGCGTCGCGATCTCCGTGACGACCGTCCCGTCCGTCGCCTATCTCGGGGTCGCGGCCGGGACCGGCGAGCTCCGCAACTCGTTGTCGGCGCTCAGCGTGCTCGTCGTGAACGTGGCGATGATGCTTCTCGGCGGCTCGAGTGTGCTCGCCGTCCAGCGCTCGCTCGACGGGCGGCGGCGGACGGCGTGAGTGGTGGGCGCCCCGGGACGATGCACATGCATACACGTTGGCGATCGCCCGCCCGGCCGTCGATCATCGGCCGAGCCACGATGACTTCGTTCGCGGAAGACGAGTCGCGCCGCTCGCGTTGCGCACGCGTGCTCGCGGTGGACGACCGCGGCCCGTTTCGCGACGTGCTCTGCGAGCTGATCCGCGCCGCGCCGTCGCTCGACCTGCTCGCCGCGGCGGACTCGGGCGAGGCGGCTGTCGACGTCGCGACGAGGCTCGAGCCCGACATGGTGGTCATGGACGTCGTGATGCCCGGGCTCGGCGGGATCGCCGCGGCGCGCCGCATCAAGGCGACGTCACCCGGCACAGTCGTCGTGCTCGTCTCGACGACCCACCCCGACGACCTTGCCTGCGAGGTCGACAATGGGCTCGTGGACGCCGTCGTGTGGAAGGCGCACCTCCGTCCCCGGCTCCTCGAGGAGCTGTGGTTCTCCCACCGCCGCGGCTCCGGAACCGGTATATCACCCCCGACATGAGCCCCCTCGTCGCCTCGCTTCAGCTCACGTCGGGCTGGGGCGCGTTCCTTTCGATCGTCGTCCTCGGCGGCCTCTTCCTGATCTGGCTGTTCACGCTCATCCTGATCGTGGGCGACTCGATCTCGGTGCTCGCGAAGATCCTCTGGTTCCTGCTCGTCACCCTCGTCGCGCCGCTCGGGATCCCGGTGTACCTCGTCTGGCACCACTTCCGGACGCGGAACGCCTGAGCGTCTACGCGCGTCAGGCCGTCCGCGCGACCGGCGGGATCACCGCGCCGATCAGCCAGAGCAGCGGGAAGACGATCCCGAAGATGAACATGACCCAGTGCCCCTTACGGAGCGTCATGATCCCGAGTGTGAGCAGCAGCAGGAAGTACAAGAGGCCGCCGCCGATGCCGATTCCCCACCACATGGTTTCCTCCTGAACGAATCAGTCGACGTGAACGACCCGGACTGTGCAGTCCTGCCGGGCCCCGCACATCGTCCGATCGGGACGACTGCGCGCTAGGTCGCCGCCTCCGCCGGCTGCGCCCCGACCCGCGAGTCGACGTAGGCGGTCATCGCCTCGCTCGCCAGGTAGGCGACGACGACGGCGACGATCACGAGGGGCGCGACGGCGAGCCCCGCCTTCGCCGAGAGGAGGAGCGCGATCACGACCGACGAGAGCGGGAGTCGCAGGATCGAGACGCAGCTCGCGCCGACCAGCGCCGCCACGGCCTGGGTCTCCGCGTAGCCGGGGAGGTGCGCCGCCATCAGCCCGGCGACGACGCCCAGGAAGATCGCCGGGAACGTCGGCCCGCCGCGGAAGCTCCCGAGCGACAGGCTCCACGCGAGACCCTTGAAGACCAGCAGCAGGAGCAGGGTCGACAGCACGATCGAGCCCGACGAGGAGAACAGCGAGCCGAAGGCTTCCTCGCCCGAGAAGAGCACTGCGTCGGCGGACTGCCCCGTCCACTGCGCGAAGCCGATCGCCAGGCCCCCGACCACGAGCCCGGCCACGATCGTGAGCAGGAACGTCTGCTGCTCGACGATGCGCTTCGACCAGCGCGCGAGCTCCATGATCGCGAACGCGACGACGGCCGCGGCGAGCGCCAGCACGATCGTCCATCCGAAGTCGCCCCAGCCCGGCCCGCCGAAGTGCGGCAGCGGGAACGGGCTCAGCGACCACGCACTCGTGCTGAGGCCCGAGAACGACCCGAGCCCGATGAAGACCAGCGAGCCGATGCCGGCGGCCACGAGGCCGGGAAGCAGGACGACCGGGAGCACTGCCCCGCCGAGGCCGGTCGCCTCGATGATGATCACGGCGCCGATCACCGGCGACCCGAAGATGGTCGAGATGGCGGCGAAGCTCCCCGCCGCCCCCATCAGCGCCCGGCCCTGCTCGGGCGCGTCGGGCCGGAGCGTCTTCATCGCGAGGATGCCGAGCCCCATGCCGAGCGCGATCAGCGGCGACTCGGGGCCCAGGACGAGCCCGAGGCCGAGGGTGGCGACGGCGGCAAGGACGATGCCGGGCAGGTCGATCGGTCGCGTGGGCGGTCCGCCTGTCTTGAGGCCCTCCGCCGGCACGTGGCCGCCGTGCCCCGGCAGTCGCAGAATCGCGAACGCCGTGAGGAGCCCGGCGATCGCCAGCCAGGGCAGCGGCCACCAGGCCGGGACGGTGTGATAGCCGAGGTGCCCCGGAAGCTTCGTGTAGACCTCGACCTGCAGCGCGTGCACGGCCTCGAGGAAGAGCCAGGAGACGGCGGATACGAGCAGCCCGACGAGCGCCGCGAATACGAGCAGCGCCCGGTACGGGCGGCTCCGCATCAACGCGGCGGGGTCGACGGGGAGCGCGGCGGCGTCGCTCGACATCGGGCGACCCTAAACCGCCGGCCGGGGTCTCGCCAGAAGCCCGTTCGTCCGATGGGGGCGATGGCCCCGCGGGTCGGTTGCGGGCACAATCAGGGGCCGTGACGTAACGATGCTGCGAGGTGATCGATGAGCACGACGCAAACCGAGACCGCGACCCGCCCGAGCCAGCCCCGGAAGGTCGAGCACTTCACGCCTGACGAACGTGCGGCCCGCGGCAAGGCCGCCCGTGCGGAGGTCACGCGCCGGAGCCACGGCGAGTGGGAGCCTGCGCCACACCGTCCGGACCCCGTCGAGCTGCTCGAGGAGCAGGCATCGAGCCGCGTTCCCGAACTTGTGCCCATCCGCTACGGCAGGATGCTCGTCTCGCCGTTCACCTTCTATCGCGGGGCCGCCTACCTGATGGCGTCCGACCTCTCGTTCGGCCCCCGCACAGGCCTGCACACGCAGCTCTGCGGCGACGCGCACCTCTCGAACTTCGGCGCCTTCGCCGCGCCCGACCGGCGCCTCGTGTTCGCGATCAACGACTTCGACGAGA
>Ga0335083_10011371_pt1 | contig 10686 bp, 8 predicted proteins | sample Lox_Sample_42_FD_206716 | JGI IMG/M metagenome (GOLD analysis project Ga0335083, IMG submission 206716) | Soil microbial communities from Loxahatchee National Wildlife Refuge, Florida, United States - Lox_Sample_4.2 | ecosystem: Environmental > Terrestrial > Soil > Wetlands | place: USA: Florida... | reverse complement strand
ACTATTTCGGCCTCCGTCATCGTGCCCGCACCGATCCGCGAGCGCAACTCATCCAGTACGCCGCGCGCCGCCGCCACCGTCGCGCCATGGCCCTCGCGCGAAACGACGGCTTGCATGGCGTCGCCCCGCAGCAGCTCATCCACCGCCGGTAGTAATCGAAAAAGTTCCTCTTGTGTCTTGATGACGGTCTCCAGGGCAAATAACTTCCTGCTTCCGTCCTGCGACGCGCAAGCCTCCGTTACCTGCCAAGTTCGACGAACAGTCTCCGCACCGCTAACCCGAACAGGAATCCCGCGCCAACCAAGATTCCCGCCTGCCTGACATCCAAGAATCGTTCGAACCGCACTCCTTCCGGCGTCACTTCCAGCACACCCGCCGGAGTCGCTACGACTTCACCTCCGCCTCCGCCTCCCCCGTCCGCTTGCCCGCCGTCGCCTGATGCCAGCTTGCGGCCGCTCCAACCCGCTCCGACTCTGTACATCACCCGCGCCACCGGAACGATCGTCTTGCCCTGCATCTCAATCGGTTCTCCGAAAACCTGCTTCACATTTGCGGTCGCTGCCAACCGCTCTGTCAAGGATTGCAGAATCTCTTGTACGTGATTCACCGATACCTCTCACCTTTTCTGGCACGTGGCTGCACTTGCTGTCATCCAGCAGCTTGCCCGCCGTCGGCCTGCCTCACACTTACCCGCTGTTTTTGCGGACAGGGTGGAAAATAATCGCTAATTGCTAGAGCGTGTTTCAAAAAGGCGGTTTGAAAGGGCACGGCTTCAGCCGTGCCGTTCCGGGTCGCTTCTAACCTGGGCTCTAGCCCCTGAGGGAACAAGCGGTTCGTCGTCAGGCGATTTTTGAAACACGCTGTAGCTCCTCTCCACTAACCACTATCCACGGTTTTCACCCCACTTCCACCAACCCATACCTTCGGTTCCAATGCGCACGCAAATGCATCACCGCATTCGTCACCTCTTGCTGGGTGACGTGCTCGTTTGGTCCTTCCAACACGAACCGTGCCTGTTTCCGCGCCAGCTCCAGCACGTCGCGGTCGCGCAGCAAATTGGCCACCCGGAAGTTCGGCATTCCCGCCTGTTTCGTGCCAAAGAACTCTCCCGGCCCGCGTTGCTGCAAATCCAGCTCGGCAATCTCGAACCCGTCCTGCGTGCGCACCATCGCCTGTAGCCGCTCCTCTGCCTCCGGTGAAACCTTTCCGCCCATCATCAGCACGCAGTACGACTGCGCGGCCCCGCGCCCGATTCTCCCACGCAACTGATGCAGTTGCGACAACCCAAACCGTTCCGCGTGCTCGATCACCATGACGGTCGCATTCGCCACATCCACACCCACCTCAATTACTGTCGTTGAAACCAGGACATCAATGTCGCCACGCTGAAACGCCGCCATCGTCGCATCTTTCTCGTCCGCGCTCATGCGCCCATGCAGCAAGCCCACGCGCAGGCCCTTCAGTTCGTGCTCGCGCAACTGGCCATACATTTTGATGGCCGCCTTGAGCTCACCTTCGATCGCCCCTTCCTCAATCACCGGATACACCACGTAAGCCTGCCGTCCCGCCTTCACCTGCTTGCGCACGAACTCCCACACCTTCTCCGCCGCATCATCGCTCACCCGCGTTGTCTTTATCGGAGTTCGCCCCGGCGGCAGTTCATCCAGCACGCTGGTCTCGAGATCACCGTACAACGTCAGCGCCAGCGTCCGCGGAATCGGCGTTGCCGTCATCACCAGCACATCCGGCTCCGCGACACCCGTCTTCTTCATCAGCCGGAGGCGCTGCATCACCCCGAAGCGGTGCTGCTCATCCACAATTACCAGCCCCAGCCGGTCGAACTCCACCGACTCCTGAATGAGCGCGTGCGTCCCAATCACCAGTTGCGCATTCCCCTGCGCGATGTGGCGGCGAGTATGTGTTTTGCGGCTCGCTTCTTGCGATCCCGTCAGCAGCACGATTCGATAGCCCGCCTGCTCCAGGGTTCGCCGCGCCGAAAGGTAATGCTGCGTCGCCAATATCTCCGTCGGAGCCATCAGCGCCACCTGATATCCATTCTCGATGGCGATCACCGCTGCCTGGAACGCTACGATCGTCTTGCCCGACCCCACATCGCCCTGCAGCAGCCTCCGCATTGGCGCCGGCTCTTTCATGTCATCGACGATCTCCTTCAGCACCCGCTTCTGCGCCGCCGTAGGATGAAACGGCAAGATGCGCTTTACCGCCGCGCGCACCTGTTCGTTGATCTGAAAGCTCACGCCCGTCTGCGCCCGCATCTTGCGCCGCTTAAGCTCCAGCCCCAACTCCAGGAAGAACAGCTCCTCGAAGATCAACCGGAAGTGCGCCGGCGTGCGCGCCGCCTGTAACTGCGCCAGGCTCTCGCCCACCTCCGGCCAGTGCGCCTGCCAGAAAGCTGACTTCCGATCGATCAGCCCCATCTGCCCGCGCACCATCCGCGGAATCGCGTCCGGCAAATCCTGGTCCAACGCCTCCAGCATCCCATGAATCACCCGCCGGAACCATCGTGCCGTCAGCTTGCCCTTGCCCGCCGACTCGTAGATGGGAACGATCCGCCCCGTCTCCAGCGTCTGCCACTTGCGCTCTTCTTCGCTCGCAGTGGTGCCGGCTTCGATGGGATCGTGCAGAATTTCGAACTGCGGCTGCAACATCTCCAGCCGCTCATAGCCACGCGTCGAAGCTTCCACCTTGCCGTACAGCGCCACCAGTTGCCCGGCGCGAAATTTGTCCTTCAGATAGGCCGCATTGAACCAGATGCACTTCAGCGTGGTGCGTCCCTGCCCCACCGTCATCTCGAACAGCGGCATGCGCCGCGTGCGAAACAGCGCCGACGTACGCACCTCGGCGACCACGCTGGCCATCTCGCCCGCCCGCAGCTCGCCAATCCCCCGCGGATTGAGTCGGTCTTCATAGCGAAATGGCAAGTAGTACAACAGGTCCTCGACCGTGGTGATGCCCTTCTCTTGCAGCATCTCGGCAATCCGCGGCCCAATGCCCTTGACATACTGCACGCTGGTCTCAAGCTCAAGCACAGTGCGATGGTAAATCAGCCGCCAGCCTTCAGCCGTTAGCTGTCTGAATCCGCTCTGTGTCGTCCAGCGCCGGAGCGCGTCGCCGTTGCAACGCCGCAGCCTAAGACCTCCTGTCGTCTAGGGCTGCAGGTGCTTGTCGAAAAACTTCGCCGTCACATCGTAGGTCTCGCGCGATTCCGGCACGTCAGGATCGTAGAAGAAGCCATGGAACAGCCCATCCCATAGGTGCAGTTCGGCATCGACTCCCAGCTTCGTGAGCTGGTTATGAGTGTTGATGCCTGAGCTGTAGTCGAAGGCACGTGTGCCGCTGATGATTAGCGTCGGCGGAAACTGCCGCAACACCTCGGCTGACTCCACAGGCGACACCATGGGATCGTGCATGTCCGCGTCGCTGAAGTATCCCAGATGCATGCGCCCATCGCTCGCGTGGGGTGGAGGAGGCATGCGCCCATCGAGAGGCGGTGTCGTGAACTCGGCGTCGCCGCCGAAGTCTCCTGCGGAGGCGCAGAAGATGCCGATAGCGCCCGGCCGCGGCAGATGGTGGGTCTGGAACCAGGCCACCGACTCGGCGGTCAACATGCCTCCCGCGGAGCAGCCGAAGATGCCAATGCTCTCCGGCTTGTACTGCTTGAGCAACTCGGCATAAACCTTGGCGACATCCTCGCTGGCCGCGGGAAACTTGAACTCCGGCCCCTGCCGGTAGTTGACGGTGACCACCTTGATCTTGCCTAACCCGGCGATGGGAATGGACTCGATAATCCCACAGGTGGGGGCGCACACGCTGAACCCTCCGCCATGCAGATTTATGAGAACGCGATGCTGATTGCGCGGCGAAATGCCCGCCTTGGGGACGATGACCAGCGCAGCGACTCCGGCGATGGTTGCGGGCTGCACCTCGACGGGGTAGCGCGCCTTCTGCTTGTCGATGAGCGGCGACAGGTGCGCGTCGATGCGGGCGCGTTCCTTGGCTATGTCGGGATCAGGCGGCGGATCGGGATGCAGCAGCCGATAGGTGACGTAGGCGCGAGCTTCGGGACTGAGGAATCTGGAAAGCGGCACCGTCTGCGGCGGGATGTGCACCGTGCCGTCGGGATCCACCTTGACGGAGGGCACGGCGGCGTTGGCGTCGACTTGGGCGGCGACGCTGATACTGAACGCAAACGCAGTGATTGCGATGAAGACCAGAAAAGTAGAAAACGTGGATCGGCGACGAGAGAAAGAGATGTTCCACATGCAGAGCACTATAACTCTGTTGCGGCGCTAGGCGTGGACCAAAAAACCCCCACCCAAGCTTCGCTTGGATGGGGCGCGTTGCAGTTTGGGTTTTCGATCTAAAGGCGAAATCGTTCGATCGGTTTAGTTCTTTACCCTCATCGCATCCGAGTCAACGGCCTTCTTGCCGGAGATGCCTTCCCGTCCGGCGAGGATGCCGCGATACTCGTTCTTGTCGCACTGCATGGCGAGGCCACCTTTCTTGTCGCCGTCCGCCCAGGTCAAGCCGACAAAGTGTTTCTTGGAGTTGCTGAGGGCCATTAGAGCGCCAATGCCAAAGCTCACGACGGCGAGACCGATGGCAGTGCCGACCCTGCGGTGGACGTCCTGTCCGTAGCTGATCTCGGTGATCGCCGCTGCGGGAATGTTGGCGACCTCTTTGCCATCATGCACGAACCGGACTTTGTCCTGATCGATGTACAAGTGCATGCCTGTTCCCGACTTCAGATCAGGCAGAGACCCTCCGTCGTAGGTGACTTTGTAGTTGATGTCGCCCGCGAAACAGGCGAATGGAATAGCAATGCACAACAGCACGGCCAGTAGCTGTTTCATCTTGTCTCCGGATAGATAAGAATGTCGGCCCGAAACTAAGAGCGGAGCAAGTATGTACCGATGGTTTCTACATTGATGTGCTAGGCGCCACCATTGGATGTGAGGCGGGTCTCAGTTAAGGGGTGGCAGGGCTGACCGAACGAAAACAGCCGCTCAAGCTGCGCTTGAACGGGGTACCCCTCTAGATTATTCTGCGGCAGTAGATCGGTTGCCTGGGCCACCCTCTCGATTAAAACCCCCCACCCCGCCAAAAAAAGGCGGGATGGGGCACCCGGCGCTTACTGCGAACAGCAATTTGAGGTCGGCAAGCTTCTGGCGTATGGCCCCGTGTTGGCGCCCGGAGGAGCGTTCGGGGTCGCGATCCTGGAGGTCGGGGACGAAGCCGAAGCCCGGCAGTTCGGCGAGAATGATCCTTCCGTCCGGGCCGGCATGAACCGCTTCGAGTTCTACTCCATGCACGTGGCAGCCGCCCGCGCCAAGAGTGGATAGCGAGGCCATTCGGGCCGCTCCTGCGGGCTGGAGTGTTGGCGTGAAAAGCAGTCGGGGCTTAGCCAATTTGGCTTGCGCCCCACAATTATCCAAGTCAGGCATTTGTTGATTGGATAAGGGAATTCTCTTATGGCAGACGTCTTCATTTCCTATTCGCGCCGAGATGAGGCCTTCGTGCTCAAGCTCGAGGACACGCTTGTCGCCAACAAGCGGTCAGTCTGGAGGGACAAAAAGGACATTGCCCTTACATCCGAGTGGTTGAAGGAGATCCTCAGCAATATTGAAGCTGCCGACGCCTTCGCCTTCGTCATTAGTCCCGACTCGGTCGCGTCGCCGAACGTCCGGACCGAGATCGATCATGCGATAGCAAATCATAAGAAGATGCTGCCGATCTTCTATCGGCCAGTGGCTGACGACGCAATCCCGGAAGCTCTCAACAAATTCCAGCGGATCGAATTCAACGACGAGCCGCAATTCGACTCCAAACTCGCAGTGCTCCTGAAAGCTCTCGACACCGACTTGGAATGGACGCAGGAGCATACCCGCCTGCTCATCCGTGCTAAAGAGTGGGAGCGCGAGGGCCGAGACAGCAGCTTCCTACTACGCGGCAAGGATCTGAACGAAGCGGAGCAATGGATGGCTAAAAGTGCCGACCGCGAGCCCAAGCCGACAACCCTTCAGTCGGAGTATCTGCTTGCCGGACGTCAGAGCGCGACCAAGCGTCAGCGCACCATCATTGGAGCGGTTACCGTCGCCTTTCTCATAGCCGTAGGACTGGCGCTCTACGCCTTGCGCCAGGAACGCATCGCCAAAGAACAAACCGCCGCCGCGAAGAGGAATTTGGCCAACGCGCTGGCAGTGAACGCCAGGTCTGGGAATGAGGGCCGCGACGTCGCGCTGCTGACCGCCGTAGCGGCGACCCGCGTCGCCGACACCTGGCAGACCCGAGCCGCTCTTATCGAACTCTTGCTGCGAAATCGGCAAATCAGCCGCTTGCTCTATCCCCGCGATCAGATCTCGAATGTAGTGACGCTCGCTGTGAACCAAGACGGACAAATCGCGGCCAGTACAAACGACGGGCAGGCAGAATGGTGGGACAGTTCCGGAAACCACCGGAACCTGGAGGGCGGCCAGACGCCAGCTTTGCTAGCGTTTGCCGCCGATCGCATCCTTACGCTCGAGAACATCGTCGAGTCGGATTCTGTCGTCCTTCGAGATGGCAAGACAGTACAGCCGCTGCCCGGCTCGCAGAGGCTGTCCTCGGACCCCTCCAGTCCTCCATCGCTCTTTGTCGCCGACAGGAACGGCGACACCATCGCATTCGCGCTCAGCGAATCCGGAGAGGCCGCGAACATCACAGTGTGCACACGGTTCCCGCAGCTCAGGTGTCACAGCGTCAGCCGCCCCACGCAGCCACGGGGAATCGCCCTTTCCGGTGATGGGGCCCTCCTCGCGATTGCATGGAATCAGTCTGATGGCGCGCATCTGGAGGTGTTGCAAACGTCGAATTTGTCAGTTCTGAAAACCTTCGTGCAGCAGGAAGAGCAGGCCGCCGCCGTCGCGGCGGAGGGTTGCGAATTTCTTGTGTTGTTCGCCTCGGGAAGACAGTTCAAGCTACCTGCCGGCGCCGATGCTGACGCGCCGCCGCTCGAAATTCCCAAGGCGCACTTCGCCACCGGCACCATCACCGCGGCTAATGGCCACTTCGCGGCCTTCTCCGATGCGCTGGAAGGCATCGGGATCCCCGATGTCGATTCCACCATCATCGTTCAGGACCGTTCTCTCCCTCCCAACGGCCTTCTGTCCCAGATCCAGCCGAGTGACGCAGGCATTCTTGCTGTCAGCGACAAAGGCGTCGCGGCATCTCGAAATTGCCGGCCGCCAAACGGCGGTGCAATTCACATTGACGGGCGAGCGCTGGCTAACTCGGACGGCGAAATCACCGCCGCCTCATTCACCCCGGGCGGCGAGTTGTTTATTGCTGCTATGAGCGATGGACGTTTGCTCGCGTGGTATCCCGAGAATGGAATCGTCGCATCGGAGGGGCAGATGACAAGACGGTTGAATGCGGTTCGCGCACCATCCAGGAATCGCATTCTGCTGGTGGGTGGCCGGCACATTCAAGTCGTCGATCCTCATCTGCTCAAGACCGACGGTGTTGACCTCAGCAGCGAGCCAACTGCAATCGATATGACCGCGGCCGGCCGCATCTTCTTCGCCCACGATCAGCAAACCTTCGAATACGACCTCGTCAACAAGCGGGAGATATCTTGGACAATCGCCCAGGAGAAACTCCCTTCCTGGGCCGACGATGACGACAACCTGGCTGACCTGCTGGCTGTCTCGCGCGATGGAGCGTTCTTGGCAACCGTAGCCAACATGGTGGGCGAAGGCATATCGCCGAAAATTCTTCTGCGCAACCTCACCCGCCCTAACGACCCTCCACTCCTGCTTGCGACCGACAACAAGCCAGTGGACGCCATGACGATCGGTACCACCTTCCTGGCCGCCGCCACCGGCGATGCGATCCGGATGTGGGAGCGATCCGCCGGTACGCCCATAGCCCGGGCATTCGTTGCCCGGGGCGTAGTCGCGCGGGTCGAACTGTTCGACGACGATTCATCACTGGTCGTCTATTACAAGGATGGCTCAGTCGAGACCGTCGTTCTGGCCCTCCCCCGCATGCAAAAAATCGTCTGCGAGATCGTCAACCGCGATCTCTCTCGCGATGAATGGCGCTCCAAGTTACCGTCTATCCCATACGAGCAAGTCTGCCAGTCGATCCTCGGCCGGCAGCTGGCGCAACGATACCCGGGCCACTAGGACATTAATCATGCCGCGATAAGGGTGAAGGGCCCGGGTGGCCAATATTTGCAAGCAGTTGGCAATGTGAGGCGGGCCAACCATCGGCTATGGTCGTCCGTCTCGTTGATCCGTGGCCAACTCGCTTGGAGTTTCCGGCCAATCCTCGTACACTACCCGCGGAAGGAGCAGGGAGAGTTGTCGTCCCCGGAGTCGGCAACCGGACACTACCCACATCCCCAGGAGGTGGTTCGACCTGTGATGGGTCACGTTCCTTCTCGCTTTTTTACCCATCGGCCCTCCAATATTCCCGTCCGCTCCCGAAACATCCGACTAAGTCCTTATTCCGCAATCTTTTGCCCATAACTTCTTTGTTTCCGGTACCTTGCACCGGAAATCCATCCTATCTTCAACAAAACAAAAGATTTGAGGGGGGGAGGGGTACCCCTCGCTGCGCGGCGTCGTTCGCGACCTGTCACCATGGTTGCGGAGTCGATGCAGGACTCACCCCTCCACGCTCACCCGCACCATTTTCTTCCCTGCGCGCAGCGTGAACTCGGAGCCGAGTTTCACCGAAGCGACGAGGTCGTTAGTGGGGGCGCCGTCGAGTTTCACGGCGTTTTGCTTGACCTTGCGGGAGCCGTCGGAGACCGAAGTTGCTAGGCCGGGGTGGAAGACGAGCTGGTCGAGGCGGACCTGGACGGTGGTGTTGTTCGATCCCACTCTATCGCCAACAAAAGGCGATAAGGGTGGGGCACCCGGCGGCGGGGTTGGCCGAAGGAAATGCCCGCTTAAGCTGCGCTTGGGGGCACCCCGCGGAAGTGGCATTAGGGAGGCGAAGCCACCGATGGAATCGGATATGAGCCAAGGGACCGCAAATATAGGGTGCGCGCGGGAACATCCGGGCCAGAGGGTCCGTATTGCTAAGCCGGGAGCATAATAGGCGGAGATGGCGCGCTCCGGCCGTGAGGGTTACTGTGTCCGCTAGATTATTAGGCCAGGAATCCAATAATTCTTATCCAGAGAGGCTTTCGCATGCGTACGTTGGCACTCGCTTTGTGTTTTCTCTTCGCACTTCGAGTCGGAGCATCACCCAATCCTGGTGATGTCGATGCCCGGAGCAAACAGCTGAACGACCTGATCTCCGAATACTGGGAATACAACCTGAAGCAGAACCCGGTGTACGCGTCGATTATCGGCGACAAGCGCTATAACGACCAACTGGGCAGCGATTCGGAGAAGGCCATTCTGGAAGACCAGGCACAGAAGAAGGTGTTCCTCACGCGCTTCGAGGCCATCGACACCACAGGATTGGCGACGCAAGACAAACTCAACCGCGAGTTGGAGGTCCGCGATCTCAGGAACGACATTGAAGAGGTCGATCTGAAGCTATGGGAGATGCCGGTCAGCCAGGTGAGCGGAATTCACATCCAGGCTCCGCAACTGGTTTCGATCCTGTCGTTCGAGACGGTCAAGGACTACGAAGACTACATCGCTCGGCTGGGGCAGATGCCGCGTATATTTGACGAGAATACGGCCAATATGCGAAAGGGCATGGCGGATCACCTGATGCCGCCGAAATTTCTGCTCGAAAAGGTGGTGGAGCAGACCCAGGGAATCGCGTCGCAGGCGCCCGAGAAGACTCCGTTTGCGCAACCCTTTGAGAAGTTTCCGGCGAGCTTTTCCGATGCGGACAAGACCCGCCTGAAGGCTGCGGGAATTGCCGCCATTCGTGACCAGGTGCTACCGGCCTACGTGAAGTTTGGCAAGTTCGTGAAGGATGATTACGCACCCAACGGCCGCAGCGAGATTGGCATCTGGGCGTTGCCAAACGGCGATGCCATTTACGCCTTCATGGTGAAACGGTCCACGACAACCGACAAGACGCCCGAGCAAATCCACCAGATCGGCTTGCAGCAGGTAGCCGAGATTGAAAGCCAGGAGGCGCAGATCGCGAAAAACCTGGGGTTTAAGGACCTGCCAACTTTTGCGGCCTCGGTTAAGACGAATCCGAAACTCTTCGCCACTTCGCGCGAACAGATTCTCGATCTGTATCGTGGCTACATCGCCCAGATGCAGCCAGAGCTTCCGAAGCTGTTCAATCGTCTGCCGAAGGCCAAGGTCGTGGTGATGCCAGTGGAGGGCTTCCGCGAAAAAGACGCTTCGGGAGCGAGCTATGTGCCGGGAACTCCCGATGGCTCGCGGCCGGGACACATCATGGTGAACACCAGCGAACCGGAGAAGCGCACGATCATCGACATGGAGTCGACCGCATATCACGAGGGGATTCCGGGCCACCACATGCAGCTTTCCATCGCGCAGGAAATGCCGGACCTGCCACCCTTCCGGCAGCATGGTTTCTATGGAGCGTTTATCGAAGGCTGGGCGCTGTATTCCGAGCAACTGGGGAAAGAGGTCGGCTTCTACAAAGACCCTTACAACGATTACGGCCGCCTGGAAGACCAGCAGTTGCGTGCCATTCGACTGGTGGTCGATACCGGGATTCACTATAAGCATTGGA
>Ga0335083_10011370_pt1 | contig 10687 bp, 8 predicted proteins | sample Lox_Sample_42_FD_206716 | JGI IMG/M metagenome (GOLD analysis project Ga0335083, IMG submission 206716) | Soil microbial communities from Loxahatchee National Wildlife Refuge, Florida, United States - Lox_Sample_4.2 | ecosystem: Environmental > Terrestrial > Soil > Wetlands | place: USA: Florida... | reverse complement strand
AGCGCGGCCGCCATCAGCGCCCTTAAATGCGACTCCGCGTCGGCCAAAGCGCTTGCCCTCGTACAAGTTCGTTCAAACCGCGCCGGACGTTACATCGCCGTCAGAGTTTGCTCTAGCCGCGTATTTTCATCCCGGTGCTGTGTAACCGCCGGGGGCCCGGCCCCGAAGTAGCTCCCATAGCCGGCAGGTGCCGGGACAAATGAAGGAGCAATTCATGAGAACTCATGCAGCGCTGGCACTCGCGGCCGGCATGTTTTTCACGCTCAGCGCGAGTTCGGTGCTGGCGGACACGATGTCCACGCCATCGTCGAACGCCATGTCTTCGCCGATGTCGTCGACGCAGGGCATGTCCTCTGCCAACGCGATGTCGTCCGATCACATGGCTGCGCCAGGCACCCACAAGCACAAGAACAAGAAACGTGCCGCGGGTGCGATGCAGTCCGGCGGCATGGCATCGGGGGGTGACACGATGGCTCCCGCAAACACGCAGACGCACTGAACGGAACGCGCGCCGCTCCCCAAGCTCGGCGCTCGGGAAGCCGTTCCTGGCGGCTTTCACCAGCACCCGCTCCCGCGACGATTGCCCCTCCTGTCGCGGGAGCGGAGGCTGTGCGCAAGTATGTCGCAAGGCGGACCCGAAATTGACCGTCTGCCCGAACTCTCTAGTGTTCACGGCAGGTTGTTTGGGGGCAGGGTAATGAGCGAGCGGCTTCTCGGACGCGCCATGGCGACCGGCGCGTTCCGCCATGGTTGAGCCCACTGCGCCTGCGGCCGTCCCGCTCTCGCTTCACCTTCAGTCGGCGCTTGGCATCGCGGTCATCCTCACACTGGCCTGGCTGTTCTCGGAGAACAGGCGCGCCTTTCCCTTCCGCATCGTTGCAGGTGGACTGCTGTTGCAGGCCGCACTCGCGCTCCTGCTGCTTAAAGTGCAGCTCGCACGCGATGCGCTCTTTGCGCTCAACGGCGTCGTCGCAGCGCTGACCGGCGCGACGCGGGCGGGCACGTCCTTCGTGTTCGGCTTTGCCGGGGGCGGCACGCCGCCCTACGCCGTCAGCGATCCCACCAAGGCAACGATCTTCGCCTTCGGCGTGCTGCCGCTGGTGATCGTCATCTCCGCGCTTTCCGCGCTGCTCTGGTACTGGCGCATCCTGCCTGTCGTGATCAACGGCATCGCCTTTGTGCTCAAGAAGCTGATGGGGCTGGGTGGCGCAGTCGGCCTCGGCAGCGGCGCCACGATCTTCCTGGGCATGGTGGAGGCGCCGCTCCTGATCAGGCCTTATTTGCCGAAGCTCACGCGCTCGGAGATGTTCATCCTCCTCACGGTCGGCCTGGCTTCGGTCGCGGGTACCGTTTTCGTGCTCTACGCGACGATCTTGAAGCCCGTGCTCCCCGCTGCGCTCGGCCATATCCTCGTCGCATCGATGATGTCGCTGCCGGGCGCCATCGTGATCGCCAAGATCATGATTCCCGGCGAAACAACGACGGAGACGACGGAAGCCTCGGTGCTTTCCTACAAGTCGAGCATGGACGCGCTGGCCCGCGGCACCGAGGACGGCCTCAAGATCTATCTGCAGATCGTGGCGATGCTGATCGTCTTCCTGGCCATCGTGTCGCTCGCCGATTCCATCCTGAAGCTGTTCCCGGCCGTCGCCGGCGAGCCGCTCACGCTCGAGCGCATCTTCGGCTGGCTGTTCTCGCCCGTGGTCTGGTTGTTCGGCGTGCCATGGAAGGAAGCTCCGCTTGCCGGAAGCCTCATGGGGGTGAAGGTCGTGCTGAACGAGCTGATCGCCTACCTGAACCTCTCCGCGCTTCCCAAAGGCTCGCTCGATCCGCGCGCCACGCTCATCATGGTCTATGCCATGTGCGGTTTCGCCAATATCGGCAGCGTCGGTATCATGATCGCCGGCATGAGCACGCTGGTTCCTGAGCGCCGGGACGAAATCGTGCCGCTGGCCATGCGGGCGATGGTATCCGGGCTGATGGCAAGCGGCCTGACCGGCTCGATGATTGGCCTTCTTCCCATTTCGGGGTGATGCTCCGGCCACGCTCGCGGAAAATTCCGTGCGATTAACTTGACGTTTGCGCGCCATGAGTCCTATGCGGTGACCAAGGGGGGACGACATGAGCGAGCGGGCTGCGGCGGACCTTCGGGATCAGAAGCCGCCGAAACCGAGAGAGGCCCCCTCCGTGTCCCAGCCCATGTCCGAGCCGGCAAAAGACGCGGCCCCGGCGGCCGAAGCACCCGCCAAATCCGAAGCGGCTCCCGTTGCTGCGGCTGCCGCGACGAAGTTCCGGCTGCGCCCGATTCCGATCTTCATGGTGGTCCTGCTCGGCCTCGGCATCCCGGTGCTCGCCAGCCTGCTGATCGACTTCGCCGGCGACCATATGCGCCTGCCGGCGGTGCATACGTCGAGGCTCTCTTTCCTCTACTACCATCACGGTGTGCAGCTGGTGCTGTCGCTGATCGCGATCGCGATCGCGCGCCGGGTCGTGCCGGCGAATTACGGCCTGCAGTGGCCACGCGGCAACGGCTACATCGTGCCGGCGATCTATTGGGGCCTCGCTTTCGGCCTCATCATGACGCTCGTCGACTACGGGCCGAACCTGCTGGCGCACACCGCGCCCAAATTCGACGATCCGCTGACGCGGCCGAATGTCATCGGCTGGCTGTTCTTCCAGGGCGCCTATTCCGGCCCGACCGAGGAAGTCCTCTACCGCGCCCTGCTCGTGACCTATCTCGCAGCGACGATGCCGGGAAAAGTGCATTTCCGCGGCTTCGAGATGAACGGGGCCGGCGTCGTGGTCGCCGTCATCTTCGCGCTCGCGCATATGGGAAGCTTCATCACGGAATTCTGGCTGGTCGCGCTCGGCCAGCAGGTCTACGCCTTCGCGCTCGGCGTCCTCTATGCCTACTGGTTCGAGAAATCGAAGAGCATCGTGGCGCCGATCGTGGGTCACAATCTCAGCAACCTGACGGAATACATCCTGCTCTTCGCGATGATCGCCACCTGGCGGTGATCAGCGCGGCTCCAGCCCGAACGCGCGCGCCAGCAGCTCGTAGGATTTCAGGCGCGATGCGTAGTCGTAGGTGATCGTCACCACGACGAGCTCTTCCGCGCCATGGCGCTCGGCCAGTGCCACGAGCTGGGTGCGCACCTGTTCCGCCGTGCCGACAATGGAACGCTTCTGCACGCTTTCGAGCAGCTTCATCTCCTGCTCGCTGAAGGCATAGCCGAGGGCCTCCTCGGGCGAGGGAAAGGGAATTGGGCGCCCGGTCAGGAGACGCACCACCCAGAGATTGCGCGAGGCGGAAAGCCGCGTCGCTTCATCTTCGGTTTCTCCCGCAAGCGCCGCAACGCCCAGCGACACGCGCGGCCACGGAAACGCGTCGCTCGGCTTGAAGCGGCGCCGATATTCGTCGCACGCCTCTTCGCTCCCTTCGGTGTTGATGAAATAGGCGTGGCTGAAGCCCAGGCCCAGCTCGGCCGCATAGACGGCGCTGTGCAGACCTGAGCCCAACAACCACATCTCGGGCTTGCCTTCGCCTTTGGGCATCGCGTGGATGTGGCGATAGGGATGATCGTCGGGAAAGGCTTTCAGTCCCGCGGCATCGTCGAGGAATTGGCGCAACAGATGCACCTGACTCGGAAACGCATCGATGCCCCAGGCTTCGGGCCCCGCCTGCAGCGCCCGCGCTGTCAACTGATCCGAGCCCGGCGCGCGTCCGATGCCGAGATCGATCCGTCCGGGATTGAGGATCTCGAGCATGCGAAACTGCTCGGCCACTTTGAGCGGGCTGTAATGCGTCAGCATCACGCCGCCCGAACCGACCCGGATGTGGCGCGTCTCCTGCGCGACGCGTCCGATCAGGATTTCGGGCGCGGAGCCTGCGAAGGAATTCGAATTGTGATGCTCGGCGAGCCAGTAGCGGTGATAGCCGAGCGCGTCGCTGGCCTTGGCCAGCGCGATCGTCTCGGCGACCGCGGTTGCCGGCGAGCCGTCCTTCCGGATCGGAGATTGATCGAGAACAGACAGTCGGATCATGGTCTTAGCGGACTTCTCACTCTCTTTACCACTCTGGCGCACGCTGTATAGGAAAACGATCTTAGCGCAGGCCCATGGCGGTCAGCGACGAAACTGCGATTCGCGCCGTTCCGGGATCCCATGATCCGACAGGCGGCATCATCGATCTCGACGCGGTGGAAAATCCCATCGTGCGGGCCGGTATTGCGCATTGGCGCGCGATCCGCGGCGCCCGCAAATTTCCCGCGCGCGCCGACCTGACGCCGCGAGGCATTGCGGGCCTTCTCCGGAATATCAGCCTGGTTCGCGTCGTCGGGGACGGCGAGTATGAGTTCCGGATCGTTGGCGATGCGCACGTCATCGCGCACGGCTTCTCGCTGCAGGGTCTGCGGCTCGGTCAGGTGGATCGCTATGCTCCAGGCTACGGTGCGATGCTGAAGATGGCTTACGATCCCGTCGTGCAGCGCCGCGTCGCCTTCGCGTTGCGCGGCTTTCTTCTCAAGGGCAACAAGAACAAGCAGTTCTTCTACGCCGAAAGCGCGTTTCTCCCCCTTGGCCCCGACGACCAGACGGTCGACCACATCCTCAACGTCTCGGCCTATATCCCGCGCGATTCCCGGAATTGATGCCGCGCGGGCGCAAGCCCTTGCCTTTCCCGCGAATGCGCTAAGCTCTCCCGAATATCGGGAGAGGGCCATGGCGCTCGACAGCGAGACACGCGAACAGCTTCTGGAGACGGTGCGCCGCTTCGTGCGCGACAAATGCGTGCCGATCGAGGCCAAGGTCTCCGAGGAAGACCGCGTGCCGGACTCGGTCATCCAGGAAATGCGCGAGCTCGGGCTCTTCGGCCTTTCCATTCCGACGGAATATGGCGGCCTCGGCCTCACCATGGAGGAAGAGGTGCTCGTCGCGATGGAGCTCGGGCATACCTCGCCCGCGTTCCGTTCGGTGATCGGCACCAATGTCGGCATCGGCAGCCAGGGCGTGGTGATGTTCGGCACCGACCAGCAGAAGAAGGAGTGGCTGCCCAGGCTCGCAAGCGGCGAGATCGTGGCGAGCTTCGCGCTCACCGAGCCCGGTGCCGGATCGGACGCGGCCTCGGTGCGCACCACCGCCATCGCCGATGGCGATCACTACGTCATCAACGGCACCAAGCGGTTCATCACCAACGCCAACCGTGCCGGCATGTTCACGCTGATGGCGCGCAGCAATCCGGAGCGCAAGGGCGCATCGGGAATTTCCGCCTTCATCGTTCCGGCGCATACGCCGGGCGTCTCTGTCGGAAGGCCTGAAAAGAAGATGGGCCAGCAGGGCGCGCATATCTGCGACGTGAATTTCGACAATGCGCGCGTCTCGGCAAAGCTCCGGCTCGGCGAGGAAGGCGAGGGCTTCAAGGTCGCCATGCAGGTGCTCGACCGCGGCCGCCTGCACATCTCCGGCGTCTGCGTCGGCGTGGCGGAACGGCTGATCGAGGAGAGCGTGCGCTACGCGCGCGAGCGCGAGCAATTCGGCCAGAAGATCGGCGAGTTCCAGCTGATCCAGGCCATGCTCGCGGATTCGAAGACCGAGGCCTATGCAGCGCGCTGCATGGTTCTGGATGCGGCGAAGAAGCGCGATCTCGGCGAAAACGTCACGGTCGAAGCGGCCTGCGCAAAATATTTCGCGTCCGAAATGGTCGGCCGCGTGGCCGACCGCGCGGTGCAGATCTTCGGCGGCGCCGGCTATGTCTCGGATTACGGCATCGAGCGCTTCTATCGCGACGTACGCATCTTCCGCATCTACGAGGGCACGAGCCAGGTGCAGCAGGTCGTCATCGCCCGCAACATGCTGCGCGGCGACTAGCAATCCCAGAGGTGACGGCCGCCCTACATTGACCTTGGCGAGCCCATCCGGCAGGAAACGGAAGGGCGCCAGCAGCGGTTTTCATCTCGAGATATGAGCGACGTCGCAGAAACACTCGAAACGACCGTGCCGGAGGTGCACCGGCCGGTGCCGGCGCGCCACATCCTGGCCGCGACCATCGGCAACGGGCTCGAATTCTACGACTTTACGACCTACGCCTATTTCGCAACGCAGATCGGGCACGCCTTCTTCCCGTCGCAATCCGGCATGGTGAGCCTGCTCGCGTCGCTCGCCGTTTTCGGCGTCGGCTTCGTGTTCCGTCCGATCGGCGGCATCGTGCTGGGCGGTTATGGCGATCGCGTCGGCCGCAGGCCGGCTCTGGTCGTCAGTTTCACGCTCATGGCGCTCTCCATCCTGGCGATGGCGCTGTTGCCGGCCTACGCCACGATCGGCATTGCGGCCCCCATTCTCGTGGTGGTGTTCCGGATCGTGCAGGGCTTTGCGCTCGGCGGCGAAGTCGGCTCGACCAATGCCTTCCTGCTCGAAGCCGCGCCGGTCGAGTCGCGCGGTCTCTTTGCGACGTTCCAGGGCGCGAGCCAGAACGTGGCCGGCATCATCGGCGGTGGTGTCGGCGTGATCCTTTCCGTCGCGCTCGATCTCGCGCATCTCGATGCCTGGGGCTGGCGCATCGCCTTCATCCTCGGCGCCCTGACGTTGCCGTTCGGGCTCATCCTGCGTCGCTCGCTTCCCGAAACGCTGCATCGTACGGAGACGCACACCACGCACGCGCCCACCGAGGAAGGGCGTTCCTTCGCCGAGACGCATGGGCGGCAGATCGCGCTGCTGTTCTTCATCTTCGCGAGCGGCACGATCGGCACTTATGTCTTCGGCTACATGACGACCTATGCCCGCACGATCCTCAACATGGATCCGCTTGCGTCCTTCGCCGTGACGGTGGTGAGCAATCTTGTCGGTCTCGTGGCCGGCCTCGCGGCGGGCGCGTATTCCGACCGCGTGGGGCGCAAGCCGGTGATGATCTGGTCGCGCCTGCTCATGATCGTCGCGGCCTATCCGGTGTTTCTCCTGATCGTGCGCGCGCACAGCCCGCTGGCGCTGCTGGCGGGCATCGGATTCCTCTCTTTCTTCTCGTCTGCGAGCCAGGCGCCCACCTATGCGGTGCTGGGCGAGTCGCTGCCCAAGAGCTTCCGCGCGACGGGCTTCTCCGTGATCTACGCCTTGGCGATCTCGATCTTCGGCGGCTCGACCCAGTTCGTGATCACCTGGATCATCGCCGCGACGGGAGACAAGCTCGCGCCCGCCTGGTACCTGCTCGCCGCGAGCACGATCGGGCTCATCGCCATGATCCTGACTGAGGAAACCGCGCCCGCCAAAGTGCACGGCCTGGCGCGCAACTCGTCCCTTTAGACACCTTCGCCACACCGGCCTTGTACGGGGCCCCGATTGGCCCGAAGCTTCCTGCAACAAGAACAGGGAGACGGGTCATGGCGGCGCAGGTCAACAAGAACGGCAAGCTCATGGGCAAGGTGGCGCTCGTCACCGGCGCCAGCCGCGGCATCGGCGAGGCCATCTCGGCGCGGCTTGCGATGGAGGGCGCGAAGGTCGTGTCGTCGGCGCGCACGGCGGAAGAGGGCGAGAGCCGTTTGCCGGGCACGCTCAGCCATACCGTCGCGCGGATCAAGAAGGCCGGCGGCGAGGCGATGTTCATCAAGGCCGATCTTGCGCAGGCCTCCGAACGCGAGCGGCTGGTCAGCGAGACGGTCGCCGCCTACGGCCCGATCGATATCCTCGTCAACAATGCCGCCATCACCTATTTCGCCCCGGTCGCGGAGTTCAGCGAGAAGCGCTTCAAGCTGATGCTGGAAGTGCAGGTCTATGCGCCGTTCCATCTGGCGCAGCTCGTGCTGCCGTCGATGAAGGCGAAGAAGCAGGGGTGGATCGTCAATATCTCTTCCGGCGCCGCCTTCCATCCCAAGCAGCCCTACATGGCCGGCGCGCGCGGCGGCACCGTCTATGGCATGTGCAAGGCGGCGCTCGAGCGCTTCACGACCGGCCTTGCGTCGGAGGTTTATGGCGACGGCATCGCCGTCAATGTCGTGTCACCGGGACTCGTCGCGACGCCGGGCGTCGCCGTGCATGGCTTGATCACGGAAGCCACGAAGAACCGCGTGCAGCCGATCGAGTACATCGCGGAGGCTGTCTATCAGCTCGCCTCCGGCGATCCGAAAACCCTGACCGGCCGCATCGACCACGCCGAACCGTTCCTGAAAGAGTTCGGGCTGAAGCCGTCGGAATTGGTGTAGGGCGCACGCCGCACGCTCCAAAAAAGCCGTCATCACCCGCGCGAGCTTTTCGCGAGCGATCCGGGTGACCCAATTTTTCGAGCTCGCAAATTGCCGTGACATGGTTGGCGAAACAATCCCGGGGAATGGCATGGAACAGAAGACCGCCACGGAATCCTTCCGCAACCCATCGCTCCCGCTCGAGACACGCGTCGACGACCTCTTCTCCCGCCTGACGACGGAAGAGAAGGTCACGCTGCTCGCTGGCTCCGAAGCGTTCCGGCTCGAAGGCGTGGCGCGCCTCAATGTCCCGGCCCTGCGCCTGACCGATGGCCCGACGGGCGTGCGTTCCAATTCCGGCAAGGAAGCAACCGTCTTTCCCGTCGCCGTCGCGCTCGCCGCGACCTTCAATCCCGATCTCGTCGGCCGCGTCGCGGCGGCGATCGCGCGCGAAGCGCATGCGCTGGGCGAAGTCGCGATCCTCGCACCCACGATCAACATAGTGCGCACACCGATATGGGGTCGCAATTTCGAGACCTATTCCGAGGATCCCTATCTCGCGGGCCGTCTCGGCATCGGTTACGTCGCGGGGCTGCAGGGCGAGGGCATCGGCGCGTCGCTCAAGCATTACGCCGCCAACAACCAGGAGCTCGACCGCATGACGGTCTCGGCCGAGCTCGACGAGCGCACCTTGCGCGAGATCTATCTTCTCGCCTTCGAGATGGTCGTTGCCGCGACCAATCCGTGGACGGTGATGGCGTCGTACAACAAGCTGAACGGCACCTACGCGTCCGAGAACCGCCACCTCCTCACCGACATCCTGAAGAAAGAGTGGGGCTATGACGGCGTCGTGGTGTCGGATTGGGGCGCGGTGCACTCGACCGCGCCGGCCGCCAATGCCGGCCTCGATCTGGAGATGCCCGGCCCGCCCAAATGGTTCGGGAAGAAGCTGCTCGACGCCGTCGAAAGAGGCGAGGTGAGCGAGGCGCAGCTCGACGACAATGCGCGGCGCATGGTGCGCTTCATCCTCAGGACCGGCGCGCTCGACGGCAAGCCGCGGCCGAAGGGCGAGCTTCTCACCGACAATCATCGCGCGATCGCACGCGAGGCTGCCGAAGAGAGCATCGTGCTGCTCAAGAACGACGGCGATCTCCTTCCGTTCGATGCCGCCAAGGTGAAGACCGTCGCGCTGATCGGCCCGAGCGTCGACAATCTGCGCCTGCAAGGCGACGGCAGCTCGCGCGTCTACACCGCACGCCAGGTGAAGGTGCGCGAGACCTTCGCCAGCCGCCTCGGCAACGGCGTGACGTTCACGCATGCCGATGGCGTCGACAACGAGCCGTTCCCGCGCCTGGCGCAATACACGCTGTTCAGCACCACGCAGACTCGCGACACGCAAGGACTCGTCTCGGAATACTTCGCGGGCGCGGATTTCTCGGGCAGCCCGTTGCGCACCAGCGTCGAGAGACGCTTCTTTCGCTACATGGGCGAGGGCGCGCCGGCCGGCACGCCGATGGGCTATCGCTGGACCGGCTGGTTCTGGCCGCGCAAATCCGGCACCCACGAATTCTCGATCCTTGGACGCGGTCATGCGCGCATCGCGGTCGCCGGCGAGACGATCGTCGACAACGCTTCCATACCGATCCCCGACCGCCACGATCTCGTCGGCCGGGAATCCATCCGCCGGACGGGGAGCATTGCGCTCGAAGCCGGCCGTGCCGTGCCGATCGCGGTCGAGTTCGCCTGGACAGCCGCGCCGACCACGCTCGCCTACATGAATCTCGGCGTGCGTGAGCCCGCAGGCACGATCGCGGAAGCGGTGGAAGCGGCAAAAGCCGCCGATGCCGCCATCGTCATGGTGGGCTCCGCCTCGACGACGGAAGCCGAAGGCTATGACCGCGAGAATATCGATCTGCCGGGCGCGCAGAACGCGCTGGTGGACGCGGTCCTCGCTGCCAATCCGAACACCGTCGTCGTCGTCAATGCCGGTTCGCCGATGACCATGCCGTGGATCGACAAGGCGAAGGCCGCGCTCGTCACCTGGCTGCCGGGCGAAGAAGGCCCGCACGCGCTCGCCAACGTGCTGTTCGGTTTCTCGGCCCCATCGGGGCGCTTGCCGGTGACGTTCCCGAAACGCATCGACGACATCCCGACCTTCAAGACCTATCGCGGCGGCGCGACGGCCCCCTACAGCGAAGGGCTCTTCGTCGGCTATCGCCATTACGACAAGGAGAAGATCGCGCCGCTCTTCCCGTTCGGGCACGGGCTTTCCTACACGCGTTTTGCGTATTCCAGTCTCGTTGCGCCCTCGCATGCGAAGGCAGGCGAGGCGATCGAGGTGAAGGTCACGATCGCAAACAGCGGCAAGCGCGCGGGCAAGGATACGGTCCAGCTCTACGTCGCGCCTAGGGCGCCGTCGCTGCCGCGTCCCCCGAAGGAGCTGAAGGCGTTCGCGAAAGTCTCCTTGAAGCCTGGCGAATCGAAAACCGTCGCGCTGCCGCTCGATGCGCGCGCGTTCTCCT
>Ga0335083_10011369_pt1 | contig 10687 bp, 8 predicted proteins | sample Lox_Sample_42_FD_206716 | JGI IMG/M metagenome (GOLD analysis project Ga0335083, IMG submission 206716) | Soil microbial communities from Loxahatchee National Wildlife Refuge, Florida, United States - Lox_Sample_4.2 | ecosystem: Environmental > Terrestrial > Soil > Wetlands | place: USA: Florida... | reverse complement strand
GCGAGGAAGTAGAAGTAGTCGTTCGCCTCCCACTCGAACCCGAGGCTGTAGAGCCCCCACAGCATGAACGTCGAGTCGCGGATCCAGGTGTAGCGGTAGTCCCAGTTGCGCTCGCCGCCGGCCGACTCCGGCAGCGATGTCGTCGCGGCCGCGACCAGAGCACCGGTCGGTGCGTACGACAGCCCCTTCAGGGTGAGGGCGCTGCGCTGGAGGTAGGTGCGCCACGGGTGGTCCGGAAACTGCGCGTGATCGAGCCAGTGCTGCCAGTGGTGCGCAGTGCCTACGAGCCGCCGGTAGGCCTCCTCGTGATCGCTCGGCGCGGGGTGCTCCGACCAGGAAAGCGCCGCGAACCGAACGTCGCCCTCCTTCATCAACGTGCGCGCGGTCGCCCGCGATCCTTCGAAGCCGAGGCGCAGGTCGGTCGTCAGGCTGAGCGTGATCTCGCAGCCGTCGGCCGACGCGACCGCGGAGTGATAGCCCGGACCGTCGTAGCTCCACCGGGCCGCGTGCCGCCCGTAGTCGAACTTCGGCTCGCAATCGAGGTTGATCTGCACCTCGCCGTTGACGCACCGGATCATGCGCAGCAGCACGTGGTCGGCGTCGTAGTCGGTCGGGGAGCGGCGATGCGAGTGCGAGCGGTCTCTCTCGTGGTGCCAGGGGCCGATCAGCAGCACATCGCGGACGATCACCCAGCCGCCGCGGGTGCCCCAGCTGGTCTCGAGCACCATCGTCCCGGGCAGGTAGCGCCGGGCGGCCGGCACGTCGACCCCGTCGGGGCCGAGCCGGAAGATGCCGGCGTCGCGGTCGAGGATCGCCCCGAAGACGCTCGGCGAGTCGAAGCGCGGCAGGCAGAGCCACTCGACCGCGCCGGTCGGCGCGACCAGCGCGCACGTCTCGCAGTCGGAGAGGAACCCGTAGTCGGCAATCGGCGCGAACGGGCTCGAGCTCGTCGTCGGCCACGTGCTCATGGCGCGCCGATCATGCCGTCAGCCCGGCCGGGTCGCCCACTGTTCACGGAACCGAAACACGATTGCCACCAGGGTGATGCGCCGAGTCTACGGCGTGCGCGACCCCCGCTTCGCGACCGTTCCGTGACCACGCCGTAACCGTGCGCGCGCATAGCGTCCGGTCGACCACGTTCGCGCCCCGCGGGGGCAGGTGCGCGACGGCGGCCGGGCTCCGCGGTGGGGCTGCCGTTCCCCACCGCGTCGAGCCGTGCTCAGGTGACGGGGTCGCCCTCGGGGCACACGGCGTTCACGTAGCCCGACCGGAACGGCCTCGCGGCACCCGTCTGCTCGTCGTAGACGCGGCGCAGCACGCAGCCCGTGTCGTTCGCGAGCAGGTGGATCGAGACGGAGGTCTCCGCCGACGTCGTCGTCACCCGGTGGACGTCGTTGTCGGGCGGAACGAGCGCGTACCAGTCGCCCGGGTCGAGCGGCCGGCGAGCGGCGGCCTCGAGCCCGCCGCCCGCGGGCCGGTACAGCTCCTCGTCCTGGTTCCCGCGGTAGAGACCGACGAGCCCCCAGGCTCCGTGGTCGTGGATCGGGGTCTGCGAGCCGGGCGGGACGACGAGGCTGAACAGGCAGAGCGAGCGGTCGGCCGACCGGTAGAGCAGCCACTGGCCGATCCCGCCGCCCATCCCGCTCGACGGCGCGTCCTGCTGGAAGCGCTCGGGCAGCCAGTCGGTGCGCGCGAGCACGCCGGCGAAGCGCGGCTCGATCGCAGCGATCGCCGCAGCCGGTGTCGGAGCGTCGGCGACCGCCCTGCGCACCACGTCGACGAAGTCCCGGACGAACGGCGTGTCGAGCACGTACTCGTCGTGCTCGAGCGGCTCGAGGGCGGCGCCGTGGTCGTGCAGGTCACACATGGGTCAGCCGAAAGCGATCACGCTGCGAATGCCGTCCTGACGCTCCATCAGCTCGAAGCCGCGGTTCACGTCGTCGAGCGTGATCCGGTGCGACACGAACGACTCGACGTCGATGTCGCCGGCGAGCCAGCGGTCGACCAGGCGCGGAACGCCGTCGCGCCCCTTCACGCCGCCGAACGACGAGCCGGCGACACGACGGCCCGTGATCAGGAAGCGCGGGACGACATCCAGCGTCTCGCCCTTGCCGGCGACGCCGGCGATCGTGCAGAGGCCCCAGCCCATGCGCGCCGACTCGACCGCCTGCCGCATCACGCCGACGTTGCCGGTCGCCTCGAACGTGTAATCGGCGCCGAAGCCCCCGGTGAGCTCGACGATCCGCTCGACCGTGTCGGGCCCACCGGCCATCGTCTCGGTCGCGCCGTGCCGCTCGGCGAGCGCGAGCCGCTCCGGCGACAGGTCGACGCACACGATCCGTGCGGCGCCCTGCAGGCGGCAGCCGACCACCGCACCGAGGCCGACCATGCCCGCACCGAAGACCACGCACGTCGATCCGGCCTCCACCTTCGCGGTGTTCATCGCCGCGCCGATCCCCGTCGAGAGACCGCAGGCGAACAGGCACGCTCCCTCGAGGGGCGCCTCGGGATCGATCTTCGCGAGCGCGATCTCGGGCATCACCGTGAACTCGGCGAAGGTCGAGGTGCCCATGAAGTGACGGACCGGCTCGCCGTGCCGCGAGAGCCTCGTCGTCCCGTCGGGCAGGTACCCGCTGTTCTGCTGATCGCGGATCGCGAGGCAGAGGTTCGTTCGCTCGCTCAGACAGTGGACGCACTCGCGGCACTGCGGCGAGAAGAGCGTCACGACGTGGTCCCCCGGGGCGAGCGACGTCACGTCGGCGCCGACGCGCTCGACGACGCCCGCCCCCTCGTGGCCGAGCACGGTCGGGGCGTAGCCCGACGGATCGGCGCCCGACGCCGTGTACAGGTCGGTGTGGCACACGCCGCAGGCGACGAGCTGCACGAGCACCTCTCCCGCGCGTGGCTCCTCGAGGTCGAGGTGCTGGATCTCGAGCGGCGCCCCGAACTGCTCGAGAACCGCTGCCCTGATCTTCACGCGCGGCCGTCACGCACAGGCATCCCGACACGCTACGAACGATCGTGGCCAGCGTCAACCTCGACGCAGCCCGCTCCTCGATCGGCATTGTTGTGCGGGCCAATGCCAGGAGGGGAAGCAGCGCCATGAAGCACATCTCGCTCGGCGGGCTCGACGTCACCCGGCTCGGGCTCGGTTGCATGGGCATGTCGGCGTTCTACGCGGGAGCGGGGAGCGACGACGCGGAGTCGGTCCGCACCATTCGGCGCGCGCTCGATCTCGGCATCACGTTCCTCGACACGGCCGAGATCTACGGGCCGTACACCAACGAGGAGCTCGTCGGGCGGGCGATCGCCGGGAGGCGCGACGAGGTCGTCGTCGCGACGAAGTTCGGGAACATCTCCCACCGGCGCGGCGGCGAGCGCGGGTACGACAGCTCGCCCGAGAACATCCGTGCGGCGCTGGATGGGTCGCTCCGCCGGCTCGGCACCGGCCACGTCGACCTCTACTACCAGCATCGTGTCGATCCCGGCACGCCGATCGAGGAGACGGTCGGAGCGCTGGCCGAGCTCGTGCAGGAGGGGAAGATCCGTCACATCGGGCTCTCCGAGGCAGGTCCCGAGACGATCCGCCGCGCACAGGCGGTCCATCCGATCGCGGCGCTGCAGACCGAGTACTCCCTCTGGACCCGCGACGCGGACGCCGAGATCATCCCGCTCGTCCGCGAACTCGGTATCGGCTTCGTCGCCTACTCGCCGCTCGGCCGCGGCTTCCTGACCGGACGGTTCCGGTCGGCGAGCGACCTCGAGGCCGGCGACTTCCGGAGCTCGAACCCGCGCTTCCTCGAGGACAACCTCGCGCACAACCTCCGCATCGTCGACGAGGTCGAGGCGGTCGCAGAGGAGAGCGGCGGAACGCCGGCGCAGGTCGCACTCGCCTGGGTGCTCTCGAAGGGAGACGACATCGCCGCCATTCCCGGCACCACGCGCGTGCAGCGGCTCGAGGAGAACGCAGCTGCAGACGGGCTCGAGCTCTCGGCCGGCCAGCTTGCGCGGCTCGACGGCGTGCCCGCTGCCGCCGGCGACCGCTACGCCGACATGACACCGATCGGTCGCTAGAGAGGCTAGGAGCTCGGCGCCGGCGCGGCGGGCAGCGGCCGGTAGACGCCTTCGACGTCGCGCATGCCCGGGATGAACAGCGCGACGAACGTCGCCGCGGCGCCGATCAGGCCCGCGCCGACCAGCGTGGCGCGCACGCCGATCACGTCCGCGACCGGCCCGGTGATCGCGAACGACAGCGGCAGGAGGCTGATCGACAGCAGCCAGTCGAGACTCGAGATGCGCCCGAGCAGCCCCGCGGGGACGTGGCGCTGCTTGATCGTCGACCACATGATCGTCCCCGCGGCCTCGAGCGCGTTGAAGAGCAGGCACGCGAGCATGAGCTGCGGGATCGTCTGCGCGAGCCCGTAGCCGACGACCGCCAGTGTCGCGACCGTCCAGCAGAGGTACATCCAGGTGATGTCGCGGCGCGGCTGCCCGCGCTGCCCGACGACGACCGCCGCGCCGACGGCGCCGATCCCGCCGGCCGCGAAGACCAAGCCGAGGTCGCTCGGCGATCCGTGCAGGACGTTCTTCACCATGTACGGCACGAGCGTCTCGGTCGGCCCGAGGAACGCGAGGTACGCAACGGCCGCGGACAGCAGCGTCCCCCACAGCCACACGTGGCCGCGGACGAAGCGCCACCCGTCGCCGAGCGCCGCCATCGCCGAGGACGGCGGCGCGGTCACGGCCAGCGAGCGCCGCAGGAACAGCACGGTCACGGCCGAGACGGCGAACGACACGGCGTCGATCGCGAACGCGGCGCCGACGCCGACCAGCGCGATCAGCCAGCCGCCGAGCGCCGGCCCGATCAAACGCAGCGCGATCGGGCGCACGAACTGGTCGAGCGCATTCGCCTGGGCGAGGTCCTCCGGATCGACGATCGTCGGCACGATCGACTCGAAGGCCGGCGTGAAGAACGCCGCACCGACGCCGTACGCCGCGACGAGAACGGTCAGCATGGCGAAGTCGAGGACGTGCGTCGTGGCGAGGAGCGCGAGGACGCCGACGACGACGCCGCGGCCGAGATCGGCGCAGAAGAGAACGCGGCGTCGATCGAAGCGGTCGCTGATCACGCCGCCGACGAGCAGACACGCGATCGTGGGCATGGTCATCGCGATGCCGACGATCGAGAGGGCCGCCGGCGTGTTCCACAACGAGAAGGCGATCCACGCGATCGCGACGAGGAAGATGCCGTCGCCGACCAGCGACGTCGTCATCCCGGCCCAGAGGAAGCGAAAGTCGCGCGCGCGGAGCGGGCGAAGCAGTCCGATGCGGCTCGTGCCGCCTGGGCGGTCGAGACCCTCGAAGTTATGTTGCATCGGAGTCGAACCGCGCGCTGATCGACTCGCCGTGCCCGCTCAAGTACTCGTCCAGCGGCCCCTGCGGCATCGGCCGGCCGAACAGGAAGCCCTGGCCGAGCCCGAAGCCGAGGCTCTGCAGCGAATCGATCTGATCGCGACGTTCGATCCCCTCGGCGACGACCTCGAGGCCGAGGCGCTCGCCGATCGCCATGATCGCGGCGGCCAGCCCGTTGTCGTCGATTCCGCCGCCGAGGAACGAGCGGTCCATCTTGATGATGTCGACCGGGAGCCGGCTCAGATAGCTGAGCGACGAGTAGCCCGTCCCGAAGTCGTCCATCGCGATGCGCACCCCGAGGCCCTTCAGGCGGTGCAGGCGCTCGGCGGCGACGTCGGCGTCGGCGAGCATCACGGTCTCCGTGACCTCGAGCACGAGGCACGCCGCCGACAGCCCCGTCCGGTCGAGGATGCCCTGGATGTCGTCGACGATCCCGTCGGCCTGGAGCTGCTTGACGGACAGGTTGACACTCATGCGGAGCGGCTCGGGCAGCGGGAACCGCCTCTGCAGCTCGACCGCCTTGCGGCACGCCTCCTCGATCACCCACTTCCCGATCGGGATGATCAGGCCGGTCTCCTCGGCCAGCGGGATGAAGTGGGCCGGCTGGATCAGGCCCCGCTCGGGGTGATGCCAGCGCAGCAGCGCCTCGACGCCGTAGTCGTGCCCGGAGCCCAGGTGCACGACCGGCTGGTAGTAGACCTCCAGCTGCTTCAGCTCGAGGGCCCGCTGGAGCTCGGCGCGCAGCTCGAGCCGCTCCACGACGCGCTCGTGCATCGCCGGCTCGAACAGCCGGTAGCGCCCCTTGCTGTCGCGCTTCGCCATGTACATCGCGACGTCGGCGTTCCGCAGGAGCTCCTCCGCGTCCTGCGAGAGCAGATCCTCGTCGCTGATGCAGATGCCGATGCTGGCGCGCGGGTAGACCTGCTTGCCGTCGATCTCCGCCGGCGCCTCGAGCTCTCCGAGCAGGCGCTCGGCGATCAGCGCCGCCTCGTCCGAGCCGCTCACGCCGTCGAGCAGGACCGCGAACTCGTCGCCGCCGAACCGGGCGACGGTGTCCGCCGGGCGGATCGCGCGCTCGAGCCGGCGGGCGACCTCGAGCAGGACGGCGTCGCCGGCCTGGTGCCCGAGGCTGTCGTTGACGGTCTTGAAGTCGTCGAGGTCGATGAACATGACCGCGATCAGCGAGCCCTTGCGGACGGTCGAGCGCAGCGCGTGCCCGACGCGGTCTGCGAACAGCGCGCGGTTGGCAAGGTCGGTGACCGGGTCGTGGAACGCCTGATGCGCGAGCTGCTCCTCGAACGCCTTGCGCTCGCTGACATCGCGGCTGTTGAGCACGATCCCCTGGATGTGCTCGTCCTCGAGCAGCTGCGTGTGCTGCACCTCGAACTGCAGCCAGCGCCCGTCGCTGTGGCGGAGCGAGCAGTCGAACGTGTGCGACTCCGGCCCGGCACCGCCGCCGGCGGTGGTCATCGGCTGGAGCCGCGAGCGGTCTGCCTCGGCGAGCAGCCGGTCGAACCGCTGGCCCTCGATGTCCTCGACCGCGTAGCCGAGCACGCGCTCGATCGACGGGCTCTGGTACGTGACCATGCCGTCTTCGTCGAGCACGGTGATCAGGTCGCTCGAGTGCGCGACGAGCGAGCGGAAGCGGGCCTCGCTCTTCGAGCGGTGGAGGTTCTCGGCGAGCGAGGCGGCCTCGACGGCGAGGGATGCCTGCGAGGCGAACGCCTCGAGCGAGTCGAAGATGTCGGCAGGCACGTGTGTCGGCGACTGGACGACGATCGCGCCCTGATCCTCGTCGCGAACGGAGAGACGGACGACCAGCGTGTTACGGGCATCGCCGAGGCCGAGGGCGACGAGCACCTGTTCGGGCGGCGCAGCCATGGCGACGTGCTCGCGGAGCCCCGTCTGCGCGCGCAGCCAGCCGGCGGCCTCAGGTGAGATGTCCCACGATCCGGCGCCGTTCGAGGCGGCCACCTGTGCGGTGTCCGGTGTCCAGAGGACGAGCCTGACCTTCGCGGTCGAGCCGACGATCTGCGCAGCGGAAGCGGCGATCTCGTCGGTGACGCTCGCGCGCCCGACGGCTTCGACGAGCGCGAGGCCGGCGTGCCTGAGCGCGAGCTCGCGCGCGGTGGCCCGCTCCTCCTGCCGGACGAGGCCGGCCATGCGGAGGACGACGAGCAGGAAGAGGATCGCCGAGGCGCCGATCACGACGAGCAGGTCGGTGTTCCCGAGCTCCTCGACGAAGTGGATGGCCGGCGCGATCAGGCAGGCAAAGGCGAGCAGGGCCAGCCGCGTCGTCGTGAGGCGGGCCCGGGTGTCCGCCGCGGGCTCCTCGAGCCGCCGCATCGACGGATGCAGGGCCGCCGCGCCCCACAGCACGAGGTAGGCGAGCCAGCCCGCGTCGTAGATGAGCTGATGGTCGTACGTGCCGGCGAGCAGCGCGTAGTTGTACGCACAGTCGGTCGCGAGCAGCGCGACCGTGCCCGTGACGAGGAAATAGAAGGCGGGGCCCTTCGCGGCGGCCTGCACCGCGAACCGGATCAGCGCGCCCAGCAGGAGCACGTCGCCGAGCGGGTACGCGACCGAGACGAGCTTGGCGAGCAGGGTCAGGCCCGACAGGTGGAGGTTCGGCGCGACGAGGAAGACCCACGAGAGCAGGGCGAAGCCGACGGTGAGGATCAGCGAGTCGACGACCGCAGCGCGGTCGCGGCCGTACGGATCGCGGCGGCGGACGAGCAGCATCAGGCCGGTGAAGAGCGCCGGATAGACGGATAGGTAGATCGCGTCGCCGGGGGACGGGAAGCCAACCTTCCCGCCGAGCAGGTCGGGGTACGTGTAGGTGTAGAAGTCGCCGGCGACGTACAGCGTCTGGCCGAGGAGGATCAGCAGCCAGGCGACGACCGCCTTCGGGCGGTGCAGCCGTGTGCCGGCTGCGATCGCGACGAGCGACGAGACCCCGATCACGTTGACGACCACCGCGTAGCCCTTCAGCGGCGGCACGAAGAGGTACGCAGCCGTGAGGAGCGTCAGCGCGACGAGGTACCAGGCCCAGAGCGTCTGGCGCCCGGGCGCGATGCGCCTGGCGAACGTCACGCGGCCTTCTCCTCGGTGACGGACTGCAGGTCGAACGCACCCGCGAGCGTGCCGAGCACCTCGATCAGCCGGTCGACCTCGGCGTCGGTGTTCGCCGCGGTGAGCTGGACGCGGAAGCCGACCTCGGTCCGCGGCACGAGCGGGTAGGCGGCGAGCGTCACGTAGATGCCGTTGTCGAACAGGAACTGCCCGACATCGCCGATCTGCTCCGCATGCGCGAGCGGTACCTCGACGATCGGCAGCCCGTGATGGTTCGGCGTCCGCACGCCGAGGCGGTCGAGGCACTCGAGGACGCGCCGCGTCTTCGTCCACAGATCGGTGCGCAGCTCGTCCCCGCGCCGCTCGTTGACCTCGAGGCCGCGCAGAGTGGTCGCGAGCGATGCCACCGGAGACGGCCCGGAGTAGAGATACGGAGGCGCGGCCGTCTTGAGCAGCCGCTTCATCTCGGGCGGGCACGCGATGAACGCGGCCAGCGACGAGTACGCCTTCGAGAGGCCGGCGACGAGCACGACGTTCTCGTAGCTCTCGCCGAAGTACCGGACGACGCTGTTGCCGCGCCGGCCGTACGGCGAGGGGTCGTCGTCTCCCCGCTCGCCGATCACGCCGAAACCGTGCGCGTCGTCGACGTAGAGGATCGCGCCGTGCTCGCGCGCCAGCGCCGCGTACTCGCTGACGTCGGCGACGTTGCCGGTCATGCTGTTCACGCCGTCGATGCAGATCAGCCGCGCCGTGGACCTGTCGCTGCGGAGAAGGGATTCGAGCTGGTCGAGGTCGTTGTGCTCGAACCGCTGGAGGGTGGCGCCCCTCAGCGTGGCGAGCTCCGCCCCCTCGTAGATGGTCTTGTGGGCGCGCCGGTCGACGAAGACGGTCCCGCTCGCCGCCAGCAGCGGAATCACCGAGAGATGGATCAGCGTGATCGTCGGGAACACGAGCGTGTCCGGCGCGCCGAGCAGGCCGGTGAGACGCTCCTCGATCTGTTCGTAGAGGACCGGGCTGCCGAGGAGCCGCGACCAGCTGGGGTGGGTGCCCCACTTCGCGACGTACTCGGGAATCGCGTCGATGACCTCCTGGTCGAGGTCGAAGCCGAGGTAGTTGCACGAGGCGAAGTCCGCGAGCCAGTGGTCGCCGATGCGGATCATCCGTCCGTCGATCTCGTCGATCACGGCGTCCGTCATCGGGTTGGACCGCTCGAGCTCCGCCAGGTCCGAGCACGCCTGGAGCCAGCGAGCAACCCAGTCGTCGCTCGCCCTCCGACGATCCTTGCGCCGAGAGCCGACCGCAGCCATCGCCCGAATATCGGCGTGGTGCAGGCAAAACTTTATGGGCCGAGAGGCATGTCTTGGATGACCTCGAGCCCTGCTCCCGGACCTAGAAATGGCTCTATCGGGTATTACTTCACTTTTGAAAGCGCCGAACTGCCCAATCAATCCCGGACGAAAGGAGCCGCCAGTGAGCGCCACCGACGAGCTGCTGCAGAACGCCGAGGAGTACGCGGCCACGTTCGACCAGGGAGAGCTGCCGCTTCCACCGGCCAAGCGAGTGGTCGTGCTTGCGTGCATGGATGCGCGGCTGAACCCCTACGGCCTGCTGGGCCTGAGCGAGGGTGACGCCCACGTGATCAGGAACGCCGGAGGCGTCGTCACCGACGACGAGATCCGCTCCCTCGCGATCTCGCAGCGCCTGCTCGGGACGGAGGAAGTCATCCTCATCCACCACACCGACTGCGGGATGCTGACGTTCAGCGACGACGAGTTCCGGCGGCAGGTCCAGGACGACACCGGCATCAAGCCCGAGTGGGCCGCGGAGGCGTTCGACGACCTCGAGGAGGACGTCCGCCAGTCGATCGCGCGGATCAAGAGCAGCCCGTTCATCCCGCGCAAGGACAGCGTGCGCGGCTTCGTCTACGACGTGAAGACGGGCCGGCTGGACGAGGTGACCTAGTCCTTGCGCGACGTCGGTGTATCAGGCGCGGCGCTCGCGGCTCGGAGAGTGAAAGCCATGCGCAATCACCGCCTCTTCCTGACCTTCCTGATCCTCGCCGCCCTGGTGCTGGCGCTGCTCGGCGTCGTCCTCGACGGCGCGGGCCGCGTGAAGACCCTCGGACGGCTCGCGGCCGCGTAGCCCAGGCTCAGCCGGCCGCGGCGCTCGAGGCCGGCCGGCCGAGATCGCCGAGCCCGTGCTC
>Ga0335083_10011368_pt1 | contig 10688 bp, 8 predicted proteins | sample Lox_Sample_42_FD_206716 | JGI IMG/M metagenome (GOLD analysis project Ga0335083, IMG submission 206716) | Soil microbial communities from Loxahatchee National Wildlife Refuge, Florida, United States - Lox_Sample_4.2 | ecosystem: Environmental > Terrestrial > Soil > Wetlands | place: USA: Florida... | reverse complement strand
GACGGCGCCGCCGCTGGCCAGCGTGGTGGCGTTGCCGAGGCCGTAGGTGCTCAGGCCGTAGGTGAGGTGGTGCGCGGCGAGCCAGTCGGCCAGACCCTGGCTGATGGCGGGCCGGGACGGCTGCGCGACCGTGTAGCCGAGCGCCGCCAGGTAGCAGGCCAGCACCACGCTCATGGCCGGCACCAGCCGGAGCGTCAGGAACCTGCCGCCGAGCATCCGGCCCGCCAGCACGGCGCCGGCCGGCAGCACGCCGGCCAGCTCGCGGGCGCTCCAGTACGTGGTGGGCGTGGTGCTGAGCAGGTAGGCGGCCACGTTGATTCCGATCCCCAGGGCCAGCACCTGGGCGATGCGGTCCTCGCAGCTGAAGAAGCGCCGCAGCACCAGCCACAGGCCCCACAGGGCCAGGCCCAGGCCGATCAGGTGCAGGAACGCGATGCCCGCGTCAAGACCGGGCGACGAGATGCCGAAGAAGTCCGCGCCGTAAAGGCCGAACACGCTCTGCACGGCGAGCCAGGAGTGGGCCGACATCTCGGTGATCGGGGCCAGCCCGTTCGCCACCGGCAGCACGGCGTAGCCGCCGTGCTCGCCGATCCGCTTGACCACCATCGAGGCGATCTCGGCCGAAGCACCCGCCGCCAGCAGCAGCGACAGGTCGAACCAGGCACCGCGCAGCCCCTCGCGGCGCTGCACCAGGGCCTGGTAGGCCCGGATGGCGGACACCGCGGCCAGCGGGGCCACGCCGATCAGCAGGACCAGCCGGTCGGCCACCGCGACCCAGGCCAGCATGGCGCAGACCAGGGCGGGGGTGTACCAGCGGCGCGGGAAACGGTCCAGGACCAGCCAGGTCAGCAGCAGGGGCGCCTGGGTGCCGATGTGGTCGGGCTGGAAGACCAGGATGAACACGCCTGGGCCGAGCTGGGGGGCGATCATGATCCCGGCGGCGATGAGCATCCGCACGACGCCCTCGCGGCCCGTGGCGCTCCCCCGGGCCAGCATCGCGCCGGTCAGCACGACCAGCGTGTAGCTGATCGCGGCCGATACGTGCAGCACGTCCGCGTTCAGGCCGCGGACCATCTCCACGAGCATGTACTCGGGCAGTTCGGTGGTGTAGAACGAGACGTCGGTGACCGTCCAGCCGCGCAGCAGGGGGTTGCCGTGCAGCATGGCCCAGGCCTGCAGCGCATTGGACGCGCCGTCCGAGCTGACCCGCGCCGTCCGCGAGACGTGCAGGTAGCAGACGAAGAGCACGATGCCGACCGCGGTCAGGCCGGAGAGCCAGGCCAGCCGGATCAGCCACGGCACCTGCCAGCGCGGGCGGTCCTCCCGCGGGGACCCGCCGGCCTGGCCGGCCGCATCAGGGCCGGGGCCGGCGTCAGCGCCGGTCTCGGTGCCAGTCTCGGTGTCGGCCACGGCGACCGCCGAGGCCGCCGCCAACTGATCATCATCGGACTTGGACATGATCCCCCAGGCCTGGTTCATTGACGTCCGCTAGCGAGGCTAACAGAGGCGGCCGGTTCGGGCGTCCCGGTACGGGCAGCCCGTCCCGCCAATGCCAGAAAAGCGGTGGGGAACGTGCATAATGGCGATCATGCGACTGTCAGCCCGAGCCGATTACGCGCTGCGCGCCGCGATCGAGCTCGCCGCAGCCAGCAGCGGACATGTCACGGCCGATCAGCTGGCCCGCGCGCAGCAGATACCAGGTAAGTTCCTCGAGACGATCCTGACCCAGCTCAGACGGGCCGGGCTCATCCGCAGCCAGCGCGGTCCGGACGGCGGCTTCTGGCTAGCCCGCCCGCCGGACCAGATCTCGCTGGCCGACATCATCAGGGCCATCGACGGCCAGTTGCTCGGGGTCCGGGGCGAGCGCCCGGAAAACGTCACCTACCCGGGCGTGGCCGAACCCCTGCAGCAGGTGTGGATCGCGCTGCGGGCCAACGAGCGGGCCGTGCTCGAGCAGGTCACGCTGGCCGACATCGTGTCAGGGAAGCTGCCCGACACGATCAGGCACCTGACGGAGAACCCGAACGCCTGGGTCTGACCGGGCTTGACCGGGCCGGAACCGGGCCGGAGAAGAAAAGCTAGGACCAGCGCCGGGAGGCTAACACCGACACCATGTCGGTGACGTCGTGCACGGGCCCGGACGCCGGGCCGAAGCCAGCCTGGTCGTCCGCGAACTCCAGCGCGGATTCCTCGTCCGGGACCATGGTGCTGATCGGCACGAATCCCCGCTCCCCGTCGATCTGGTCCAGTCCCACGCCGGCCTTCGCGGGCAGCCGCAGGCCGGGCTCCCTCGGGACGCCGAGGACCGGCTCGTTCTGCAGTTCGGCCAGGGCGAAGTTGTCGGACACCTCACGGAACACCTGGGAAAGCGGAGTGTTGAGGGCCCCGCAGATCGCGGCGAGCAGCTCGGAGGAGGCTTCCTTCTGGCCGCGCTCGACCTCTGACAGGTAACCGAGGGAAACGCGCGCCGAGGCTGAGACCTCGCGCAGCGTGCGACCCTGCCGCAGGCGCAGCCGACGCAGCACGTCACCCAGCAGCTGACGGAGCAGAACCATCGCCGCACTCCCTTCCCGAGGCCGAAACCGCCGACACCTCCACCGTACCTGGACTAACCGTGAGTCCGCGAGATCATGCCAGTTCGTGTTCGCTTCCAACGTAACGCTGTAATCAGTAACTCTCTTCCCGGAGTCTGCCGAGGAGCAGGCCCAGGGCATGTTCCACCGTCAGTCTACGTATCTCGTGCCTGTCCCCGCTCAACGCGATCGTGCGGACCACCGTGTCGTCGGCGACGCTGACGGCGATGTGCGCGGTGCCCACCGGCTGGCCGTCGGAAGGGTCGGGCCCGGCGACCCCGGTGGTCGCCACCCCATAGGTCGCGCCCAGCCGGGCCCGGACGCCCTGCGCCATCGCCGCCGCGACCGGCGGGTAGACCGCGCCATGCCTGCGGAGCATCATCGCGTCCACGCCGAGCAGTTCGGCCTTCAGCTCGGTGGCGTAGGCGACCACCCCGCCGCGGAAGGCGGCGGACGAGCCGGGCACGTCGGTGAGCGCGGCCGCGACGAGCCCGCCGGTCAGCGACTCGGCCACGGCGAGGGTCTGACCGTCGGCCCGCAGCCGGTCCAGGACCTGGCCGGCCAGTTCCCGTGCCGCCTCGCCCGCGGATGAGCCCGGTGACCCCGACTCCACGACCACGATCATCCCCTCCCCTAGCCTTGAACCCTCACCGGCCGGCGGCCGGTTCTGAGCGACCCGGTTCTGAGCGACCCGGTTCTGAGCGACCCGGTTCTGAGCGACCCGGTTCTGAGCGACGGAGCCGCATCGCCTGAAGCACGTAGTCGACGCCGGTCACCACGGTAACCACAACCGCCGCCGCCATGAAGAGCTCACGCACGATCGCGGGCGGGCTCAGCGTGGCCGGCAGCACGTACAGGCAGATCGCGATGACCTGGAGGAGGGTCTTCAGCTTGCCGCCGCGGCTGGCCGCGATCACGCCCCGGCGGAGCACCCAGAACCGCAGCGCGGTCACCCCGAGCTCCCGGAACATGATCACGCCGGTGACCCACCAGGGTAGTTCGCCGAGCGCGGACAGGCAGATCAAGGCGGCGCCGGTGAGCGCCTTGTCGGCCACCGGGTCGGCGATCTTGCCGAAGTCGGTCACCAGCCCGCGGCTGCGGGCCAGCCGCCCGTCGAGCAGATCGGTCAGCGACGCGACGCAGAACGTCGCGAGCGCCGCGAGCCGCCAGGCCGTTCCGCCCGCGAGCATGAAGCCGACGAACACCGGGACGAGAACGATGCGAACCATCGTGAGGAGGTTCGCCACGTTCCAGAGCCCGGCCTCCTGGGTCACCGCGGCTTCACGTCAGCGATCAAGTCGACTCCGTCGAAGCCGGTCACCACGGCGCGGACCAGGTCTCCGGCCGCCAGCGGGCGCGGGCTGCTGACCGTGGTCACGCCGTCGACCTCGGGGGCCTGATGGGCGGCCCGGCCCAGGAAGCTCCCGGACGGGCCGTCGTCGGCCTCTTCCTCGATCAGCACGTCCAGGGTCTCGCCGAGCCTGCTCTCGGCCCGCTGGGCCATCAGTTCGTCGGCCAGGCCGGCGAACTCCTCGACCCGGCGGGAGATCTCCGCCCGGTCCAGCTGGCCGGGCAGCGACGCGGCCTCGGTGCCGTCCTCGTCGGAGTAGCCGAAGACGCCGATCGCGTCGAGCCCGGCATGGCTCAGGAACAGCTCGAGCTCCCGCAGGTCCGCCGCGGTCTCGCCGGGGAAGCCGACGATGAAGTTGGACCGGACGCCGGCCTGCGGGCTCTGCTCCCTGATCTGGTCGAGCAAGGCGAGAAAGCGCTGCCGGTCGCCGAACCGCCGCATGGCCCGCAGCACCCGGCCGCTGGCGTGCTGGAACGACAGGTCGAAGTAAGGGGCCACGCCCGGCGTGGACGCGATCACCTCGATCAGGCCCGGGCGCAGCTCAGCGGGCTGCAGGTAGCTGATCCTGACCCGCTCGATCCCCTGGGTCGCGGCCAGGTCGGGCAGCACCTCCTCGAGCAGCCGCAGGTTGCCCAGGTCCTTGCCGTAGGAGGTGGAGTTCTCGCTGACCAGGACCAGCTCGCGCACCCCGCTGGCGGCCAGCCAGCGGGCCTCGGCCAAGATCTCGGGCGGGCGGCGGGAGACGAACGCGCCGCGGAAGGACGGGATCGCGCAGAAGGAGCACCGGCGGTCGCAGCCGGAGGCGATCTTCAGCGGCGCGACCACGCCGCCGGACAGCCGCCGCCGGAACACGCCGCCGCCCGGGCCGGTCCACGGGGCGGCGGGGTCCTCGGGGTCTTCGGGAGGAGCCGGGCGCGAGGCGGGCTGACGCTGGGCGGGGGTGATGGGCAGCAGGGTGCGGCGGTCCCGGGCGGTGTGCGCCGGGCGCTTGCGGCCGGCCAGCACGTCGTCGAGCCGGGCGCCGATCTCGCCGTAGTCGTCGAAGCTGAGTACCTGGGCCTCGGGCAGCTCATCGGCCAGTTCGGCGCCGTAGCGCTCGGCCAGGCAGCCGACCGCGGCGACCTTGGCGCCCGACTCGGCGGCCGAGAGCAGTTCGCCGATGGACTCCTGCTTGGCCGCCTGGATGAAGCCGCAGGTGTTCACCAGGACCACGCTGGCATCGCCGTCCGCGGTCAGCTCCCAGCCGTCCGCGGTCAGCCGGGCCGCGAGTTCTTCCGAGTCGACCTCGTTGCGCGCGCAGCCGAGGGTGACCAGGCTGACCGTCCGCGCCGCCGACGGGGAGGAAGCGGACGGGGAGGAAGCGGACGGGGAGGAAGCGGACGGGGAGGAAGCGGACGGGGATTTCATGGAGCGAGAACGTAGAGACACACCGAGAGCCTACCCAGGCGATGGCTGGGTGAGGGCCAGCCGGACGCGGCTAGCCGGACAGGGGGCTGAAGCTCAGCGTCTCCGGATTGTTGACGTTCGTGGACTGGCGCTTGCCGTCCACGGTGAGCACGACGCCGGGCGGGTTGCCCAGGTCGAGCTTGACGGCCTTTTTCTCGGTCCAGGTCATCGAGGAACCCGCCGGAATGGTGCCCATGTAGATCTGCGCCCCGGTGCTGCTGTCGGTCAGCTGGACCCAGCAGTCCTCCACCGCGGTCAGGTGGATCACCACCCGGCTCGGGGTGGGCGAGGGCTTCGCCGACGCGTGCACCGACGGCTTGGCGCTGGCCGTGGGCCGGTGGCTCTGAGCCGCGGCCGGCTTGGCCGCATTGTGGTGCGACACCAGCCGGTAGGCGCCGAACCCGATGATGGCCAGCAGCACCACGGCCACGATCATGCTGAGGCTGGGCGAGCGCCGCTCGCGGATCTTGATCGGGGTGGACGGCTCGAAGACGTCGGCCGCCCTGATCGCCCCGGGCGGGCCGTGCTCGGCGTCGTACGCGCTGATCAGGGGGACGGGGTCGATGCCGATGGCGCTGGCGATGCTGCGGATGTGGCCGCGTGCGTAGAAATCACCGCCGCAGGCGGAAAAGTCATCCTGCTCGATGTCCCGGATGATCGATTCCCTGATCCGGGTTTCCCGGCTGACCTGGGCGACGCTGAGACCGGCCTGACGGCGGGCATCCGCCAGGATTTCACCGATGCTCACACCGCGCCTCCAAGGTTTAAGGCCAATCCGCGAGTGCGGGGGCCATCACCAAGTGTAGACAGCAAAGGATCAGGGATCGGTGAAGCCCAGGCAGCAGTTCGAGGACTATCCGCCGCGCAGCGAGGCGATCGTCTCGTCCAGGTCGTCGGGCCTGACCAGCACGTCCCGCGCCTTGGAGCCCTCGGAAGGCCCGACGATGTCCCGGCTCTCCAGCAGGTCCATCAGCCGGCCGGCCTTGGCGAAGCCGACCCGCAGCTTGCGCTGCAGCATCGACGTCGAGCCGAACTGCGTGGTGATGATCAGCTCGGCGGCCTGGATGAGCAGGTCCAGGTCGTCGCCGATGTCGGCGTCGATCTCCCGCTTCTCCGGCGCGGCCGCGACGTCCTCGCGGTATTCGGGGTTGGCCTGCTTCTTGCAGTGCGCGACGATGTCGCGGATCTCCTTCTCCGACACGAACGCGTTCTGCAGCCGGATCGGCTTGGACGCGCCCATCGGCAGGAACAGCGCGTCGCCCTGGCCGACCAGCTTCTCGGCGCCGGGCTGGTCCAGGATGACCCGCGAGTCGGCCAGGGACGAGGTGGCGAAGGCCAGCCGGGACGGCACGTTGGCCTTGATCAGGCCGGTCACCACGTCCACCGACGGGCGCTGGGTGGCCAGCACCAGGTGGATGCCGGCCGCCCGGGCCAGCTGGGTGATGCGGACCACGGCGTCCTCGACGTCGCGCGGGGCCACCATCATCAGGTCGGACAGCTCGTCCACGATCACCAGCAGGTACGGGTACGGCAGGTACACCCGCTCGCTGCCCGGCGGCGGCTTGAGCTGGCCGGCCCGGACGGCCTTGTTGAAGTCGTCTACGTGCCGGAACCCGCTGGCGGCCAGGTCGTCGTAGCGGCGCTCCATCTCACCGACCACCCAGTCCAGGGCCTCGGCGGCCTTTTTCGGGCTCGTGATGATCGGGGTGATCAGGTGCGGGATGCCCTCGTAGATGGTCAGCTCGACCCGTTTGGGGTCGACCAGGATCATCCGCACCTCGTCCGGCGTGGACCGGGTCAGGATCGAGGTGATCAGCCCGCCCAGGCACACGCTTTTGCCCGATCCGGTAGCGCCCGCAATCAGCAGGTGCGGCATCTTGGCCAGGTTGGCCACCATCACCTGGCCCTCGACATCCTTGCCCAGGCCGACCACCATCGGGTGGTGGTCGCCGAGGGCGACCTGCGACTTGAGCACGTCGCCCAGGCTGACGACTTCCTTGTCCGCGTTGGGGATCTCCACGCCGATCGCGGACTTGCCCGGGATCGGGGAGATGATCCGGACGTCCGCGGACTTGACCGCGTAGGAAATGTTCTTGGACAGCGCGGTGACCCGCTCCACCTTGACCGCCGGGCCGAGCTCGATCTCGTACCTGGTCACCGTCGGCCCCCGGCTGAACCCGGTGACTTGCGCGTCCACCTGGAACTGCTCGAGCACCTCGGACAGCGCGGCCACCACGATGTCGTTGGCCCGGGTCCGGTGCCTCGGCGCGCTGCCCGGCCGCAGCAGCGCGGTCGGCGGCAGCGTGTAGGTGATCGCGTCGCCCGCGCTCAGCGTGAGCTGCTCGGGATTCCGCAGCGGCGCCGACGGCTTCGGCACGGTGATCTCGGGCTCGTGCGCGGGTTCCGGCGCGGGGGCGTCGCGCGGCCGCGGCGGCGCGGAATCCTCCTGCGTGCCGAAGCCGAGCGCCTCCCGCAGGCCGTCGCTGCCGTCGGGGCGCGGCCTGCCCCCGCGCTTGGCCTCCTGGTCGACCAGCGGGGTGTCGTAGGGCTGGGTGTGCTCGCCCGCCTCGATGGCCGGGCGTGACCTGCCCGGCCGGCCGATCTGGCCGCGCACCCGGCGGACCGCGCCGGTTCCGGCCTCGTAGTCCTCGTCGATCCCCAGGTCGTCGTCATCGTCGTCCGGCTCGGCCCGCGGCCTGCCGTGCCCGAACATCACGCGCAGCTCGGCCAGGCGCTCCGGGACACGGTGCAGCGGGGTGCCGGAGATGAGCAGGAGGCCGTACAGGGCCAGCAGCGCGAGCAGCGCCACCGCCGCCCCCGTGGTCACGGCGGAAGCCAGCGGGCCGGACACCGCATAGCCGAGATAACCGCCGGCCGCACGCATGGCGCGCAGGCCGTCGGACGGGTGCGGCGTGCCCTTGGCGATGTGGATCAGGCCGACCGCGGCGAGCAGCAGCGCGGTCCAGCCGATCGCGGCCCGGATCGTCTCGGTGTTCCGGTCGGGGTGCCGCAGGAACCGCCAGGCCAGCAGCAGCGCCAGCACGGGCAGCGTCCAGGAGAGCGCGCCGAACGCGGTGACCGCCGCGGTGTGGATGGACCGGCCGGCCGTGTTGCCCATCCGGAGCCACAGGCTGGCCGCGAGCACGATGCCCGCGCCCAGGGTGAGCAGCCCCACCCCGTCCCGGCGGTGGTGCGGGTCCAGGTCGCGCGCGCCGTGGCCGATGGCCCGGACCGCCCACCCGACCGACCCGGCCACCACCATCCAGGCGGCCGAGAGCATGCGGCCGGTCCACACGACCAGGAGCACGACCGGATCACGCGGCGGCGCGGGCGGGCGGCGCTTCGCCGGACGGCCCTTCGCCGACCCCGTCTTGGCGCCCGATCCCTTACCGCTCTTTTTTTTCTGGCCCGAACGAGGCCCGCTACCGCGCCCCGGCTTAGCGCTCGACGGTCGGCGGGCCGGCGATTTGACGGCCGTAGTGCCCCGGCCAGACGACCCAGCGGACCGGCCGGCCGAGCGAGGAGGCGTCTGCGGGGCAGTCTCGGCCAGCCCGCCGCTCGGGCGGGCAGAGCCGTTACGGACACGGGTCGCCATAATCACAAACGTAGCGAGAACCCGTAATAACTCAAAGCACATAGGGCGCGTGTCGGTTCAGGGCGCGAGCATGTAGTGGTAGCAGTGCGAGTCGCGGAAGCCGCACCGCGCGTAGAGCGCGCGGGCCGGGGCGTTGGCCGTCTCGACCTGCAGCAGGACCCGCCGCGCCCCGCGGTCCGCGGCCGCGGCGGCCAGCGCGGCGGTGATCGCCATGCCCAGGCCCTGCCTGCGGTAACCGGGATCGACCTCGACCGCGGTGATCGCACCCCACAGTGCTCCATCTTTTTCTGGCATTTCTGGCCGAGCCACGGAGATCCGGCCGCAGGCCACGGCACGCCCGTCCCGGCGGACGGTGGCGAACGCCTGCCAGGGCGCGGACAGCAGCAGCGTGCGGGCGATCGGTGGCAGGTCCTGGCCGCGGTAGCGGTAGAGCGAGAGCCACGCCTGGTCAGGTTCCGGGTCCAGCCGGACGGCGGCCGGGCTCGCCGGGATATCGGCAATGGCCGCGGTCATGACGAAGGCGGGACCGGGGCGGGGAAGCCATCTTCGTTCGGCCAGATGATCTTCAAGGGGATCGGGACCCGCGCCCGGCGCCCGGGGCAGGACGATCATCGGCGGCAGGGACCGGCGGCGGTACCAGTCCTGCACCGCCGTGACCGCCTCGGGCAGCGGGACGCCGGGGTCGCCGAGCGGCAGGGCCGAGTTGGCGCGGCCGGTGAAGCCCGCGGCCGCGCGGAGCAGCCACTCCCCCAGGCGTTCGGTCTCCGGCGCCTGCCAGTGCCGGGCGGCGGCGCGCTCCAGGGCCTCGATCCGCGGTTCAGGCATTCGCGGGCAGCGTGGTGCCGGCGCCGCGGCGGCGGATCCGGACCAGGTCCTGCCGGTGCGCGGGCAGGGTTCGCTCGTCCGCGCCTTCGACGGCGAAGCCGGCGTCGGCGATCATCTCCAGGTCGCGGCCGCCGGGCTGGCCCTCGCTGGTGAGGTAGTCGCCGAGGAAGATCGAGTTGGCGATGTGCAGCGCGAGCGGCTGCAGGCTGCGCAGGTGGATCTCGCGGCCGCCGGCCAGCCGGACCTCGGCATCCGGGCAGACGAAACGGACCATGGCCAGGATGCGCAGGCAGCGCTGCGGGGTGAGGTTCCACTCGCCGCCCAGCGGGGTGCCCTCGAACGGGATCAGGAAGTTGACCGGCACCGAATCGGGGTCGAGTTCTCTTAGCGCGAACACGACGTCGACGAGCTCGTCGTCGGTCTCCCCCATCCCGGCGATCAGGCCCGAGCAGGGGGACAGGCCCGCTGCCTTCGCTTTCCGCACGGTCTCGGCGCGGTCCTGGTAGGAGTGGGTGGTGCAGATGCCGGCGTAGTTGGCTTCGGCGGTGTTGAGGTTGTGGTTGTAGGCGGTGGTGCCGGCCTGGCGCAGCCGCTCGGCCTGGCCGTCGGAGAGCAGCCCCAGGCAGGCGCAGACCTCCACGTCGGGGTGCTGCTCCCTGAACTGCGCGATGGCGGCGGACACGCGGGTGATGTCGGCATCGTTCGGGCCGCGGCCGCTGGCCACCAGGCAGACCCGCTTGGCGCCCGCCCTGACGCCGGCTTGCGCGCTTTGCACGACGTCACCGGGCTTGAGCCAGGTGTACTTCAGCACGTCCGCCGCCGAGCCGAGCCGCTGCGAGCAGTAGGAGCAGTCCTCGGGGCACAGGCCGCTCTTGATGTTGACCAGGTAGTTCAGCTT
>Ga0335083_10011366_pt1 | contig 10690 bp, 9 predicted proteins | sample Lox_Sample_42_FD_206716 | JGI IMG/M metagenome (GOLD analysis project Ga0335083, IMG submission 206716) | Soil microbial communities from Loxahatchee National Wildlife Refuge, Florida, United States - Lox_Sample_4.2 | ecosystem: Environmental > Terrestrial > Soil > Wetlands | place: USA: Florida... | reverse complement strand
AGCGCGAGAAGCAAATCAAGGAGATGCGGCGCAATCGCAAGATTTGGCTGGTCGAATCGATGAATCCGCAATGGAAGGATTTGTCGGAAGAACTCGCCAAGTGAGCGAGTCTTCGGATGGAACCCTGGGTACTGCCCAAGTCAGCCTTTGTGCTAGTGCGACTGAGAAGATCGGGATTCCTCAATACAAAGTTTCGGAATGACACCTTTGGCTTTTGGGTTGGCGGAAGCGGAATAACGCTGTCACGGCTGACGAGTCCGGGACGTGAGTGATACCGACTCTCTTCGGCCGTCCGGCGTCGAAGTCGAGATTGGTGCCAGTGCGACTGAAAAGATCGGGATTCCTCAATAAAAAGTTTCGGAATGACACTCTTGATTTGGGGTGGATAAAAGCCGATAGGCGCTGTCACGGCGATTTTTCTGTTTCGGAGTCACCAACGCCGTTCGCACTTGAAGTCTGTTGAGCCGGCAAGCCTTGCTCCATGCCGGATTTCTCAGGCGAAGTCGCCGCTTCTTCGCTTTCTTCCAGATCCAGTAATGAGGCCATCGCCTCTAGATGGCGGCGGATTTCTGTGGCGAGGTCGCGATTCAGGCCCTTAACGGCTGCGATGTCTTCGGGTGAGGCTTCGCGGATTTTGCGGAGGCTGCCGAAATGGCGCAGCAGAGCGCGGCGGCGGACTGGGCCGATGCCTTCTATGTCGTCGAGGACGGAGCGCATTCGGGCTCGTCGTCGCAGCTCGCGGTTGTAGGCGATCGCGAAACGATGCGCTTCGTCGCGTACGCGGACCAGCAAAAACAGCGCGGTGGAGTTTTTCGGAAGTATGACTGGGTCCTTGCGATTTGGCAGGAAGACTCGCTCTTCTGACTTGGCCACTTCTTTGGCGCGGCGATCATTCAATACGTGCTGCTTGGCAAGCGATACGCATTCGATTTGATCGAAGAGGCCCTGCTCTTTCAGAACCTGGAGGGCGACATTGAGCTGGCCCTTGCCGCCATCGATTACCCACAGATCCGGGTACTCGTTCTCGCGCTTGGCGCGCTCGGCTCTCCTGCCCAGCACCTCCGCCAGGCTGGCGAAGTCGTCCTGGCCTTCGAATCCCCGGATGCGGTAGCGGCGGTAGAGATTCTTGTCGGGCTCGCCTTCGTCGAAGGTGACCTGCGACCCGACCACCATCGAGCCCTGCAGATTCGAGATGTCGTAGCATTCGATGCGCTTGGGTGAATTGCGCAGGTGGAGCTTGATGCGCAACTCCTCGAGCATCTTCTCGCGCGTGTTTTCGTTGTCGCGCCGCGATTCGAAGCTCTGCCGGGCGTTCTCCATCGCCATTTCCAGCAAGCGCAGCTTCTCGCCGCGCTGCGGGATGAACACTTCACATTTCTTGCCGCGGCGCTCCGAGAGCAATTCGCTGCGCACGTCCGCATCTTCGAGCGCAACCGGCACGATTACTTCATCGGGAATGGTGCGCGCGCCCTGGTAGTACTGGGTCAGGAGATCGGCCAGTACTTCCTCATCGGGAAATTCCAGGTCCTGGAAGCTCCAGCCCTGGGTACTGGTCAGCTTGCCGCCGCGCACGATAAGCACGATCGCCTCGATGAAGCCGCCCTCGCGGTAGAGCCCGAAGATGTCCTGGTCGATGCCCCAATGGTGGAGCACGGTCTGGCGCTCGACGGTTTTCTCGATCGCGCGCACGCGGTCGCGGATTTTCGCCGCAGCCTCGAATTCCAGCCGCGACGCGTGCGCCTTCATCTGATCGCGCATCTCGCGCAGCAGCTCGAGGTTCTTTCCCTCCAGTAGCATCTGCGCGGCGTGAAGATGCTTGCCGTATTCCTCGCGATCGACCTGCAGGCAGCACGGCCCCATGCAGCGTTTGATTTGATATTCGAGACACGGCCGCGAGCGATTGCGAAAGACGCCGTCGGAACAGGTCCGCAGCGGGAAGACCTTGCGGATGACATCGATGGTTTCGCGCAGGCCGTCCGCGGAGCCAAACGGCCCGAAGTATTTGCCGCCATCCTTGACGATGCGCCGTGTCACCGTGATGCGCGGCCACGGGTGGTTGGTGATCTTGGCGCTCAGGTATGACTTGTCGTCGCGCAGCCGGATGTTGTAGCGCGGCTTGTATTGCTTGATGAGGTTATTTTCGAGGATGAGCGCTTCCTTCTCGCTGGCCGTGACGATGGTCACGAGGTCGCGCACCTTCCGCATCAGGAAGCGCACGTTGAAGCGGCCGTCGCCCTGCTCTCCCTCGTTGCCGCGAAAATAAGAGCGCACGCGCGGCCGCAGCGACTTGGCCTTGCCGACATACAAGACTTTCCCCGCGCGATCTTTCAGAAGGTAGACGCCGGGAAGCGCGGGCACCGTCTCGAGTTTGCGGGCGAGCGGCTCTTCATCGGGGGTCAGTTCGAGCGCACGGCGTTCCTTCGCCTTCGCCGCTTGTTCCGGATACTCGACCAGCGAGCCAAAACGCGGACTCTCTAAAGGCGCGGAGCCGCCCGGCGATTTATCGTCTTCCGCCATCGGAACGGCCAATTATATCACCCGTCCCGTGGTTGGCGGCGAATCGCCGCCGCGTGCTATTGCGCCATCAGGAGCACGCGCAAGGAGGCATTCACGATGGGCAAGCTCAACGGAAAAGTCGCGGTTATCACCGGTGCGGCGAGCGGCATGGGCCGCGCGACCGCGCTTCTGTTCGCGAAAGAAGGAGCAGCCGTGGTGCTCACGGACCTGAACTCGCGCGGGGGTGAAGATGCCGTCGCGGAGTGCGCTGCGGCGGGCGGTAAAGCGGTGTTCCAGCGCACCGACGTGACCAGCGAGGGGGACATCAAGGCGGCAGTCGATCGCGCGGTCAAGGAGTACGGACGGCTCGACATCATGTACAACAACGCGGGCGTGGCGGGTGCGCTCGGTGCGATCGAGAAAGTCAGCTCACAGGATTGGGACAAGTCGATGGCGATCCTGCTGAAGGCGGTATTTCTCGGGATGAAATATTCCATTCCCGAGATGCGCAAGGCCGGCGGCGGATCGATCATCACGACCTCTTCCGCGGCGGGTCTGCGCGGCGTCGGTTACCTGGCGCCCTACAGCGCGGCCAAGGGCGCGATCATTACGCTCACGCAGGCGGTCGCGATCGAAGTCGGGCATGACAAGATCCGCGTCAACTGTATCTGCCCGGGAGGCGTGAATACTCCGCTGGTACATGCCGGGACGCCAGGCGGCGCGGAGCAAGCTGAGAAGCGGATGGCGAGGATGCAGCCGATTCCGCGCGCCGGGCACGCAGAAGACATCGCGAAGATGGCGCTTTTTCTTGCCAGCGACGACGCGGAATGGATCACAGGGACCGCGATGGTAGTAGACGGCGGAATCAACACGGGGAACGTGCGGTTCTCGCCGGAGTCTACGTTTTCAGGACCATCGTTTGAGAGATCGTGACCGGTCCCCTTTCCTTTCCAAGGAGAGGGTTAGGTAGTGGTAGTTCGGGGGCGTCGCAGAAAGGATTCGGATCAGTTGCGTGCGGGCGCGATAGGTCCCTCCTGGCGAATCTGGTAACTGAACTGCTGTACCACCCCTCTGTCCCCTCCTTGGAAAGGAGGGGATCAGAAAGACAGGAGATTTTCATGGGTAGATTGGATGGCAAAGTAGCGATCATTACCGGCTCCGCCAGCGGGATCGGACGCGGGACCGCGATACGGTTTGCGGGCGAAGGCGCCGCGGTCGTGATCACCGACCTCAACGTCGAAGGCGGTGAGGCGGCGGTTCGCGACTGCAAGGAGAACGGCGGGCGCGCGGTGTTTCAAAAGGCGGATGTTTCCAGCGAGGCGGACATCAAGGCGCTGGTCGCGCGCGCGATCAAGGAATTCGGGCGCCTCGATATTCTCTACAACAACGCGGGCGTGGGCGGCGCGATCGGTGCGCTGGAGCAGATCAGCGTCGAGGATTGGGACAAAAGCATTGCGGTGCTGCTGCGCTCGGTGTTCCTGGGCATCAAGCATTCGGTTGCTGAGATGCGCAAGGTCGGCGGGGGTTCGATCATCTCGACGGCTTCAGTGGCGGGTATCCGCGGCTTTGCCGGGTTACATCCCTATTGCGCGGCCAAAGCCGGGGTCGTGAACCTGACTCGTTCGGCCGCATTGGAGTTCGCCAAGGACAAGATTCGCGTGAACTGCATCTGTCCGGGCGGAATCAACACCCCGATCCTGCATCGCAATCAGCCGGGCGTGAAAGAAGCGATGGAGGGCTGGATGGCGAAGGGGCAGCCCATCCAGCGCGCGGGTCATCCGGAGGATATCGCGGGAGCGGCGCTTTACCTCGCGAGCGACGACTCGCAGTGGGTGACGGGACAGGCGATCGTCGTGGACGGCGGACTGACGATCGGGAGCGGTTTTTTCAATGCCGCGCCGGATGCGCAGAGTCCGACGGCCTTGCCGCCATCCGGGTACGTTGGCCCGTCGTTCGAGAAGTAGCTCTTCCGCGGAGACGCGACTGGTTCGGTCGCGTCTCCGTTTTTTTCATACGCAAATGATCAAGCGGCGGGACTGAGTTTGCGCGGGCTCTCAGCCACTGTCCGGGGATTCGAAAATTCAATCGATTCATCGTCCACTGGCCCGTACTTCAGCGTCAGCAGATCCAGGAGATAGTTCTGGTACAAGCGCCAGGGCCGCCTGCTCCCCTGTCTTGGAAACTCATCGATCGAACGCTGCACGTAGCCCGAAGACAAATTGAGCAGCGGGCCGTCTGCGGTCATTCCCGGAGGACATCGCGGAGTACATTGGAGGAACCCACGGCTTTCCATGTGGTTAAGCACGCGGCACACGTACATCGAGGTGAGGTCGGCCTTGAGGGTCCACGATGCGTTGACGTAGCCGATCGCGAGCGCGAGATTCGGAACGTCCGAGAGCATCATGCCCTTGTAGGTCATCGTCTTTGATACATCGATCGCGGCGCCATCGACCGTGAAGCGAATTCCGCCGGCGGGCAGCAACTTCAGACCGGTAGCGGTGACGATAATGTCGGCGGGAAGCTCCGCACCTGATGCGAGCTTGATTCCTTTCTCGGTGAAGGTATCGATCTGGTCGGTGACGATTGAAGCACGCCCCTCACCGATAGCCTTGAACAGATCGCTGTCCGGCACGACGCAGAGCCGCTGATCCCACGGGTTGTAGCGCGGCTTGAAGTGAACATCGACGGGGTACTCGGGCGGCAGCGCACGGACGGCGCCCTCGCGGATCATCTTTTTTCCGTACTCCGGCCAGCGGCGACAGATCTGGTAGAAGAGCATCCCCATCAAGACGTTCTTCCAGCGTGCGAGGGCGTAGGCGGTTTTTCGCGGGAAGGTCCGCAGCAGGCGCTCCGCGATGCTGTCCGTCGCCGGCAGCGAAACCACGTAGGTGGGCGAGCGCTGCAGCATCGTGACGTGGGCAGCCTTGTCGGTCATCGCGGGCACGAGAGTGATAGCGGTGGCGCCGCTGCCGATAACCACCACCCGCTTGCCGGCATAGTCGAGATCCTTGGGCCAATGCTGCGGATGAATGATGCGCCCGCGGAACTGTTCGGTGCCGGGAAAGGTCGGTTCGAAGCCGTGGTCGTAACGGTAGTACCCGCTGCACAGGTAGAGAAAATTGGCGGTGAAGCGCGCGGGTTCGCGCGCGGGGCCGCGTTCCACGTCTACGGTCCATTGCGCATCGGCGGAAGACCATGCCGCTTTGGTGACGCGATGCTGAAAGCGAATGCGGCGGTCGATTCCATATTCGCGGGCGGTTTCACGGACGTACTGGAGAATCGACGGGCCATCGGCGATCGTGCGCGCATCCGGCCACGGCCGGAACGCATAGCCGAGCGTGTACATATCGGAATCGGAACGGACGCCGGGGTAACGAAAGAGATCCCAGGTGCCGCCGATGGCCTCGCGCGACTCGAGGATTGCGTAGCTGCGATTTGGGCAACTTGCCTGGAGATGGTAGCCGGCGCCGATCCCCGAGAGACCGGCGCCGACTATGAGCACATCGAAATGTTCAGTCATCTTCCTGCTTCAACCGGATGTAGCCAGGTTCTGACTGATCGTTGCAGTTTGCCTGAGGCGATTCTATGGGAATTTTTTAGACGAGATCTCCCTGAAGAACGCAGTCATCGCGTTCCACGAGCGTTCATCCGCAGATCGATGATACTCAAGCGCGGGATTGTCGAAGCGGGCGATATCAGGGTCGGTGAAGTTGTGTTTCACGCCCCCGTAGGTGATCACTCGCCAATCGGCGCCCGCTGTGTACTGCACCTTCTCGGTCTTCATTTTGTTCTCCTGACCAATAGTTTCGATCCAGGGAGCGCAGACCTTCTGGCCGGCCGCTTCAGTTCATCGCGGACCAGAACTCCTTGAGCAAAACGGTGAGGAGGCGGGGATGCTCTTCCGGCCAGAAGAGCTTGGCGCCCGGAATAGTCGTTACTTTGCGCAGACCGCCCAGGTTCGCGCGGAGCCATTCAACCGAGGCGGGGCCATCGAAGGCAGTGTCGGCCTCGCCCCATAGAACCTGCGCCGGAATTTTCGATGAGCGCAGCTGGTCCGCGACTGCAACGATCTGATCGCGATTACGCTCCGCGTCGGAGAATCCCTTGACCAGCTCGCGACGTTCCGCGGAGTCGACGAAAGGCTGGAAGTAGACACCGAGCAACTCGGTGTTCAGCAGCGACGGATTCTCATACACACTCGCGAGCTGCGCCTGGGCCATAGCCTCATCGGTCGCCATCGCCTTGAAGGCCTCGCCGACCATGCCGGCCTTGAGCGCGCCGTAGAACTGCTTGAGCATCTCGTTGGGCCAGAGATCGCTCACTTCGCAATTGGTGAGGGTCAGCGTGCGGACTTTTGCGGGATACATCGCTGCGAAAATCTGGCTGACACCGCCGCCGGTATCGTTGCCGACCAGGTCGACCTGCGCTATCGACTTCGCTTCAAGCAGCGCGTTGAGCGCCTTGGCTTGCGACTCGAAGGAGATGTCCTGTCCGGGCCGCACCTCGGTATAACCGACGCCCATCATGTCGGGCGCGATACAGGTCCGGAACGGCGAGAGTTCATCGAGTGCAAAGCGCCACTGGTAGCCGCAGAGCGGAAACCCGTGGACGAACAATGCGACGGGGCCGCTGCCACGCTCGACGTAGGCGAGGCGGCCAAAGGGTGTGTCCGCGAACTTGCGGGAGCTGTGGAACTCGGATGCTTTCATTGCTAGCCTCCTGACTGACGATATTGAAGATACATACAATCTGTATGTAACCTGCATCCAGTATGTCCGTCAAGAGCCGCCAGGCGGAGAATTCCGCAGCCACCCGCACTGCCCTGCTCAAAGTCGCGCGCAAACTGTTCGCCGAACGCGGCTACGCCGATACGGCGACCGAGGAAATCGTCAAGCGCGCACGGGTGACGCGCGGCGCGCTCTACCACCATTTCAAAAACAAGCAGGACCTGTTCAAGGCGGTGCTGGTCGAAGAGCAAATGCGCGTAGCGGCACTGTCGGCCGAAGCCGCGAGCAAGGAAACCGATCCGTGGCGGGCGCTGTTGATCGCGAGCGAAAACTTCATGGATGCGTGCCTCGATCCTGCGGTGCAGCAGATCGTGTTAATCGATGCACCCGCGGTGCTGGGCGCGCAGGGATGGCGCGAATTCGATGAGAGCTACTACCTGGCGGGGGTGAAAAGCGCTATCCAGGCGTCAATCGAGACGGGAATAATCGCGCCGCAACCGGTCGACCCACTCGCGCATATGCTGCTCGGCTCGATGAACGAGCTGGCGATGCTGATAGCGCATGCCAAGGACAAGAAGGCGGCGCGCCGCGAAGTCAGCGAGACGATCAATCGCGTTCTCAACGGCCTCAGAATCAAGCAGTAGTCGAAATTTAGAGCAGCCACCCGGGAGAGCGGGCGTTCAGCCTTGGCCCACGCCACTGGATGGGCGCACATGCAACTACGCGGGATTGCGTATCTGCATCAGGCTTGTCGCGTTGCTATTGGGTGTCCCGAATCCTTCTTCTGCGGGGGCAAGACGATGGAACGAGGACAGTCAAGCGAAATGCAGGCGGCCGGCGAAATCGGGCTGACAAAACCACTCAACGGCGACCACGGCAAGGACAATCAGCCGCCGCCGGCTGCCTCGGTCGCAAGCGCCACTGAAACTTCAGCCGAAGGGGCCAACGGTAAACCGGGGCATGGCGCCGTCGGGGGAGACCAGGGGATTGGAGGGCGTGACAACGCGCGGCTCTTCCTGGACTCCGCTCTCGAGCGAAAGCTCCAGGAGTGGGTGGATGCGGTCAAGCTTCACGAGCGGAACCGACTGAAGCGGATCGCGGATTTTGCGAAGGCGGTACTCCAAATCATGGTGTTGGCGCTGGTGGTCGTGTTCGTACTCGCAGCGGGCGTGAACATCGTCGAAGACTACCTTCACGACCGGGTTTTGATAGACGCGATTGCAGTCCCGAAGGCTCTCGAGGACCGAGGGTACACTTCGCAAGCTGTCACAGAGCGGCTTCGCGACTCCGTCGAAAGCGTGGTCGAGAAGATCAGGAGCGTGAAGGAGCATCCCCTTCGCCCTCAAGTTTTGTTTCCGAAGACCTGACACCGGCGAGAATCAGGGAACAGGGAACCTACCTTGCGAGGCTGGGCCCGGCAGAAAAGATCGCGACCGCAACCGAGTTGGAAACAAAGTCCGACATTGAGATTCCCGAAATCGGACTTTCGTTCCGCGGCGTCGTGGAGATAGTGGACGGGCTCCTGCATCGGCAAGCACGCCACGTCGGCGGCGAGATCACGCAGGCGGGCAACAAAACCCACCTGGAAGTTGTCGTGCACATCCAGGGCGGGTCGCAGCCGCTGACCGAGCTGATGCCGGACGAGGATCCGGACAAGGCAATCGGCATAGCCTCGCAGGATGCGCTGTTCCTGATCGATCCGCTGGTCGGCGCGATCGATGCGCTTAATCGGCGCGACTACAGCCGCGCGATAAACGAGTTTCTGGTCGCGCTGAAAAACAACTCCAGGAACGCCGATACCATTCGCGGAGCGCTGGCTGCAGCCTACCTGGATCGCGGTGAACAACGGCTGGATGCGAAAGACTATTCGCTAGCGATCGACGATTTCAGCGCGGCGATCGATCAGGATTCCCGACTTTCCCCGGCCTTCAACGACCGAGGCGCCGCCGAGCAGGCGCAAAAGCGCTTTGCGGCGGCATTGGCCGACTACAACCAGGCCATCGCATTATCGCCGAGCGATGTCTCCGCGCTGCTCAATCGGGGCTTTCTGTTTCTGACGTCCGGGCAGTGCGACCAGGCTGTTCTGGATCTCCAAAAGGTTGCTGCGTCGAAGCTCGGTGAAGCCGACGGTTACAACGGGTGGGCGTGGATTCTCGCCACCTGCCCCAACGCCAGATTTCGTGACGGAGCGCGCGCGATATCCCTGTCCGAAAAGGCGTGTTCCCGGATGCCGCTGGATGCGTCGTTCCAGGACACGCTGGCAGCCGCGTACGCAGAAGCCGGCGATTTCGACAAAGCCGCGTCAGTTGAGGAGACGGCTATCAGTTACGACAATACGATCGCCGAGTTCCGGACAAGGTTGGCGCTCTACCAGAGCCGCAAGCCATACCGGGAACCGATCACGGTTGCGCCGCTTCCTCTCCCGGTCCGTGTTTCAAATAGTCCCGGCCGCGCCGGCTGGTGGAGGAGACTACTTGGGATGATCTGGAGTGAGTTTGAGCCGGCCCTCGCGTAACGGACGCTTGCCCGCCGCTGCTGCGGCGGCGCCGGTCGCCGCGCCAGCGCCCTTGCGGCCGCGTGACTGGCCGGCCCGCGATCCGGCGGAGCCGGGTGGCGGTCCGGGCTGTGCGGCTGGATGCGGCTGGTCCATCCCGAAGATTTTTCTTTCCAGTCGCTTGATCTGATCGCGCAGTTCGGCGGCGCGTTCGTACTCGAGATCTTCCGCCGCCTGCATCATGTCGCGGCGCAGGGCCGTGATCCGATCGGCAAGCTCGTGCGGCGGGATGAATTCTTCCTGAGCGGGCTTCTCGTCCGCTTCCGGCACGATTGCCCACTCGGGGGAATACATTTCGACCAGCGACGCATCGATCGCCTTGGTCACCGATTGCGGCGTGATGCCGTGTTCCTGGTTGTAGGCAATCTGCTTCGCGCGCCTGCGGTCGGTCTCGTCCATCGCGCGCCGCATCGAGTCGGTGATCTTGTCCGCATACATCAGCACGCGCCCGTTGATATGGCGCGCGGCGCGTCCGATGGTCTGGATCAAAGAGCGCGTCGAGCGCAGATAGCCTTCCTTGTCGGCATCGAGGATCGCGACCAGCGACACCTCCGGAAGGTCCAGACCTTCGCGCAGCAGGTTGATTCCGACCAGGACGTCGAAATCGCCTTTGCGCAGGCTGCGTATGATTTCCACGCGTTCGATGGTCTCGATGTCGGAGTGGAGGTAACGCACGCGCACTCCGAGGTCGTGATAGTAATCGGTCAGGTCCTCGGCCATCTTCTTGGTGAGGCACGTCACCAGCACGCGCTCGTTGGCCGCGACGCGTTTGCGAAGTTCCTCGAGCAGATCGTCGACCTGGGTTCCCGCTCTGCGCACCTCGATTTCCGGGTCGATGAGACCGGTCGGGCGGATGAGCTGCTCGACCACCAGGCCGGCTGACTGTTCCAGCTCGTAATCACCGGGAGTGGCC
>Ga0335083_10011365_pt1 | contig 10691 bp, 7 predicted proteins | sample Lox_Sample_42_FD_206716 | JGI IMG/M metagenome (GOLD analysis project Ga0335083, IMG submission 206716) | Soil microbial communities from Loxahatchee National Wildlife Refuge, Florida, United States - Lox_Sample_4.2 | ecosystem: Environmental > Terrestrial > Soil > Wetlands | place: USA: Florida... | reverse complement strand
ACCATCACCTCGGTACACGAGCTGACCACCGCGGACGGGGCCACCGTCCGGGGCGTGCTGGCCACCGTGCCGGGTGCCAGCACCGTGGTCAGCTTGATGCATCCGCGCCAGGACCTGGCTCACCATCCGCTTGTCCCGCCGCTGCTGCGGGCCGGGCCGGCTGCTGCTGGCCTGCATCGACCCGTCGGTGGCGGACAAGCAGGGCCCCATGTCCGTCGTGCCCGAACTCGACCCGTTCAGCCCCGCCAACGGGTTCGCCGAGCCGTCCGCCAGCTCGGCTTACACCGCCGAGTTCCTGGCCCGGTACCGGGCCGCGCAGCGGGACCGGGTCGCCCGCATCGACGCCGTCGCCCGGGAGCACCTGGCCCGGACGGCCCAGGCCCGCGCCGCCTTCGGCGACACCGGCCGCGCGGCGGACCGCCGCCGGTCGCTGGCCCCGCGGATCATCACCGTGTTCCGGACCGACGCCGACCCGCGCACCGTCGACCTGTCCCTGGACCCCAGCGAACGGCCCTACGGATCGCTGTTCGGCCGGCGCCCGGACCTCATCAACTACGGCCTGACCGGCTTCGGCCGGCTCGCCACCCCCGAAGCGTGGCTGTCCACCTGGTCCGGGATCAGCTCCAACGCCGACTTCGCGCGCTGCGCGCCCGGGGTCACCGTCCCGACCCTGTTCATCGAGCTCACCGGCGACCAGGCCGCCTTCCCGGCCGACTCACGCCGGATGGCCGGCGCGCTCGGCGCCGCAGACCTCACCACCGCCACCGTCCGCGGCCTGCACTTCGGCGGCCCCATCGGCCACGGGGAGCCGGCCGGCAACGAGCTGGCCGCCACCGAGATCATCGCCTGGCTGGCCAAGCGATACGAACTCACCCCGCCAGCCTGATCGTCATGGCGCGGGCGGCGGCGCCACGAGCTGGACGAGGATCAGTTCGAGCCGCAGGTCGGTGACCCGCTGGACGAGGCCGGCCAGGGCGGCCTGATCGGGCAGTTCGGCCCGGAGGGTGGCCGTGCCGGGGCCCGTGCTGACCTGACAGTCATCGAAGGCCGCTCGGGTCGCGGATCCGGCCTGGCCCCGGAAGATGATCTCGTACGTCTGTGATGGCACCGCGGTTGGCTTCCTCCGCCTGCTGGTTCTTGGGCACCGTCAGTGTGGACGCCAGCCGGGGCGGCGTCATCAGCCTTTCGAGGATGATTCCGGACATCCGCGACGATAGCCTGCGATGGGGCGGACTTTAGGATCGGGAGCTACCACGGTTTACGGTGTGCTCCCGGGCCGGGGAGGGGGGAGGTGTGGTGACCGAGAGCGGCATGGCCGGGCGCGGGGTCTCGCCGGGGATGCGGTTCGCGCGGTCGAAGTTCCGGCCGCCCGCGCTGCCCGGCACGGTGCTGACCCGGTCTGTCCTGCACGACAGGCTTGCGGCCGGGGCCGGCCAGCGGCTGACCGTGGTGGTGGGGTCGGCCGGCGCGGGCAAGAGCGTGCTGCTGTCCAGCTGGGCGGCGGCCCGGCCGGTCGGCCGGACGTCGTGGCTGTCGTGCGATGAGGCGGACGCCAACCCGGTCCGGTTCTGGACCGGGTTCATCGAGGCTCCCCGCGGGACCGAGCCGTGGTTCGGCGCCGAGGCCGCCGACCTGCTCGCGCTGGACGGCACTATGTCGGCTGACGTCACCGCCTCGCTCGCCAACGACGCCGCCAAACTGCCCGCCGGGTCGGCGATCGTGGTGGACGACTTCCAGTACGCGGCGTCGGCCGCCGCCCGGCACATGACCGACCTGATCGAGCGCTGGCCGGCCCAGACCGCGCAGCTAGTGCTGGCCAGCCGCTCCGATCCGCCGCTACGGCTGCACCGGCTGCGGATGGCCGACGAGCTGTGCGAGCTGCGCGATCGTGACCTGGGTTTCTCCCTGAGCGAGAGCCACGACCTGCTGGCGAACTTCGGCGTGGACGTGGCCGCCGCGGACCTGGCGGTGCTGCATGAGCGCAGCGAGGGGTGGGCCGCGGCGCTGCAGATGGCGGCGCTGTCGCTGCGCGGCGCCCGGGATCCGGCGCGGGCCGCGCGGGCCCTGGATGTCCGCAGCCACGCCATCGCCGAGTACTTCATCTCCGAGGTCCTGGACCAGCAGCCGCCGGAGATAGCCGGGTTCATGCTCGACACCTCGATCCTGGGCGAGCTGACCGCCGAGGCGTGCGGGGCCGTCACCGGCAGGCCCGACGCGGCGGCGCTGCTGCGCGCCGTCGACGCGGGCCACCTGTTCCTGGTGGCCCTGGATGAGGAGCGGACCACCTTCCGGTACCACCACCTGGCCCGCCAGCTGCTGCACGCCGAGCTGCGAGCCAGGGACCGGGCCCGGGAGCAGATGCTCCAGCGGCGGGCTGCGGAGTATTTCGAATCCGCCGGGGATGCCCGGCGGGCGGCCCGCTACTTCCTGGCCGCACGGGAGGCCGACCATGCGCTGGCCTTGCTGCAGGACCGGGTCGTGGCCGACTACCTGCGCGACCCGGCGCTGGCCGCGCCGCTGGACCTGGGCCTGGTGGACCCCGCGCTACTGGCCGATGCGCCGGACCGGCTGCTGGGCCTGGCCATCGAGCTGATCATGTCGGGCCAGGTAGCCCGGGGTGGTGAGTATCTTGACCTGCTGGGGCGCGCCCAGCCGCCGATCCCGCCCGGCTCGCGTCTGGCGGCCCGGCTCGCGGCGGCCCAGTCGGCTCATGACGGGCTGACCGGCCGGGCGGAGGAGGCGCTGCATGCGGCCCTGACCGCACGGGCCATCCAGGAGCGGACCGGGCTCAGCGACGACTGGATCGCGGCCATGCCGGTTATCGTGCTCCGGGCTCATACCTGGCTGGAGAACTACGAGGCAGTCGAGCGCGAGGCAGCCGCGGCCCTGACCGAGGCCGGACTCCCCGAGCCGGTCAAGCTGGTGCTGGTGCCGGGCGTGCGGGCGCTGGCCTGGCCGGAGGCGGGCCACCTGGCCCAGGCCGCGGAGACCGCCAGGGCCGCCGGGGCGCAGTCCCGGCGGCTGGGCTTCGACGAGCACTTCTTCTCCTGGGATTACCTGCGGGCGCTGGCCGGCCTGGCCCTGGAACAGCGAGACCTCGATACGGCCGAGCAGCTCACCGAGCAAGCGCTGTCGATAACCGAGCGCAGACGCCCCGCGTTCGAGTTCCTCACGCTGCTGGACCGGGCCGCGATCTGGGCCGCCCGCGGGCAGGCCCGCGACGCGCTGGCCACCATCGAGGCAGCCCGCCCCGTCCTGCCCGCGGCCGGCTCGGTGCTGCTGGCGCGGGCCGACGAGCTGGAGGCACTGATCCGCCTGTCACTGGGCGACTCACGCTCCCCGGCCGAGTTGGCCACCGGCCTGCCTGTCATCCCCCGCGGCCTGCTGCTGGCCAGGATCGCCCTGGCCGCGGGCGATCACCGCGCCGCGCAGGACCAGCTGCGGTCGCTGGGTGAGCTGACGCCGCGCCGCGCGCTGGTCCGGGAGATACTCCTGGCCGCCGCCGCGATCGGGCGGGGTGACCCCACCGCCGATGGCATCATCGGCGGCCTCCTGGAGGTAGCCCGCCACGCGGGGTTCGTGAACACGGTCGTCACGACCGCGCCGCAGGTGACCAGCTACCTGGTCGAGCATGCGACCAGGCTGCGACCGGATCAGTTCACCGAGCAGCTGATCGGCGCGGCTTTGCAGGTGCGCGCCGCCCAGCAGGACGGTTCCGCGCCCGGCCGCGTCGTGTCAGGACCGCTGACCGCTGCCGAGCAGCGCGTGCTGAAATTGCTGCCGACCAGCACGTACCTGCAGATGGCCGCCACGCTGTACGTTTCGCGCAGCACCGTGAAGACCCATCTGCGGTCGATCTACGCCAAGCTCGGGGTGACGTCGCGCGCGGAGGCGATCGAGCGGGCCGTCGATCTGCGCCTGCTCTGACCCCGGACCGCGGGGGACAGCCGCAAGGATCATCCGCGAAAGGCTGACGACGACGCCCGGGCGGCTCGAACAGGATCTGACTTGGGCGCCGGGAGGAAATCCCGGCGACCCTTCCGTTCCGTTGATTGCTGCCCTGGGAGGCGCGCATGACATCGGGGACGCGCCCGAGGCGGACCGCGCCGGCCGGTTATCCGGTGCTGGCGTCCAAGATCACCGCACCCGCCGTGCCCGGATGGGTGATCTCGCGCCCGCGCCTGACCGAGCGCATCGCGGCGGGCGCGGCCCGGCCGCTGACGGTGGTGACCGGGCCGCCCGGCGCGGGCAAGACGATGGCCCTGGCCTGGTGGGCGGCCGCGGGCCCGGTACCCGGGCGGGTGGCCTGGGTGGCCCTGGATGAGTTCGACAACCGGCCGGGCGCGTTCTGGTCCTGTATCGTCGAGGCGCTGCGCCAGGCGGGAGTCGCCGTTCCGGGCGGCCAGCCCGCGCTCGCCCGCGGCGGCGCCATCGACCACGGCTTCCTGCTCCGGCTGGCGGCCGTGCTGGCCGGGCAGGATCCGCCGGTGGTCCTGGTGCTGGATGACCTGCACCTGATCACCGCCCCCGGGCCGGCCCAGGAACTGGCCACCGTGCTGCGATACGCCCAGCCGGGCCTGCACCTGGTCGCGGCCGCGCGGGCCGACCCGCTGCTGCCGCTGCACCGCTACCGGGTGACCGGGGAGCTGACCGAGATCCGCGCCGCCGAGATGTCCTTCACCGTTCCCGAAGCGGCCCAGCTGATGGGCCAGCACGGCATCGCCCTGCCCGACCAGATGCTGGAGCTGATCACCAGGCGGGTGGAGGGCTGGGCGGCCGGATTGCGGCTGGCCGCGCTGTCGCTGGACGGCCACCCCGATCCCGGGCTGTTCATCAAGAACCTCACCGCCGAAGACAACGTCGTCGCCAGTTACCTGGTCGCCGAGGTGCTCGACGCCCAGCCGGCCGCCACGCGGGACCTGATGCTGCGGACCAGCATCCTGAACCAGGTCAACGCGGACCTGGCCGGCGAGCTGACCGGTGACCCGCACGCCGCCGACACCCTGGCCGCGCTGGCCCGGTCCAATGTGTTCGTCGAGTCCCTGGGGGGCGGCTGGTACCGCTATCACGGCCTGCTGGGCGCGCTGATGCGGCTGATGCTGCGGCGCGAATCGCCCGGCCGCGTACCCGGCCTGCACCAGCGCGCGGCCCGCTGGTACCAGCAGCACGGACGGCCCATTGAGGCCATCGCGCACGCGACGCAGATCAGCGACTGGCCGCTGGCCGCGCAGATCGTCATCGACGAGCTGGCCATCGGCGACCTGCTCCAGCCCGGCGGCCATTCTCCGCTGGCGGACAGCCTGCGGCAGATGCCCGGCCTCCCGGTACGGCCCGATGACCCCGCACCACCGCAGGTGCTGCTGGCGGCCGCGGCGCTGGAGCTGTCCGATGGCCGGGACCAGGGAGGCGCCGGCTCGCTCGATGCCGCCGAGCGGCTGCTCGGTCAGCTCCCCGCCGATCAGGAGATCACCTCCCGGCTGGCCGCCGCCCTGATTCGTGTCGCCGCCGCCCGCCGGTCCGGTGACCCCGGCGGCGCCCGGGCCGCGGCCGCCCGGGCCCAGGCCCTGTTCGATCAGCTCCCGGACGACCTGCAGATGCGGCACCCGCAGGCGCACGCGCACGTCCTGTCCGCCCGCGGCGCCGCCGACCTGTGGTCCGGCGACCTGGTGGCCGCGGCCGCGGCCTTCCGTGCCGCCGCGGCCACCGCACGGCCTTCAAGCCCGGAGTACGCGGTCTGCCACGGACACCTCGCCCTGATCGAGGCGCTGCACGGCCATCTAAACCGGGCCGCCGAGCTGGCCGCCGCCGCGACGAGGCTGCCGTCCGGGGCCCCCGTCCCCGCAGCCGCGGTGGCACTGGCGCTGGTACATCTGCAGCGCCACGAACCGGCCGCCTGGCAGCGCCAGCTCAAGCAGGCCGACATCGCGTTGCGAGCCCATCCCGACACGCTGACCGGCGCCCTGGCCTGCTTGGCCGCGGCGCGCGGCGCCCTGGCCCAGGGCCGGGCACCCGCCGCCCTGGACCTGCTACGCCGAGCCCGCCACGGCTGGTCATCACCGCCCTGGCTGGACCACCTGCTGACCGTCACCGAATCGCACGCCCACACGGCCGCGGGCGATATCCGGCCCGCCCTGGACGCAGCGGCCCGCACCAGCGCCAAGTCGGCGCTCGATGGCGGCGTCGCCCAGGCCCGCGCCTGGCTGGCGGCCGGAAACATCCAGGCCGCGCGGCAAGCCCTGACCAGCCCGTCCGACGACCCGCCCGACATCGGGACCCGGCTCCAGGCCCACCTCACCGACGCGCTCATCAGCTACCGCACGGGCGACTCCGCCCAGGGCCGCCGCTCCCTCGAGTGCGCCGTGCGCCTCGGCGAGCCCGAAGGCTACCGGCTCCCCTTCGTCCAGGCCAGGGCCTGGATCCAGGCCGCGCTGCACCACGACCCCGACCTGGCCGGCACCTGCCGCCAGCTCACCGCGCCGGGACGACCGCCGCACCGCGACCAGACGGTCCTCCCGGCCGGGGCGACGCCACCAGCCCCGGTCATCACCGAACAGCTCAGCGACCGCGAGCGCGAGGTGCTCCAGCGCGCGTCAGCCATGCTCAGCACCGAAGAAATCGCGAGTGAGCTGTACATCTCGGTCAACACCGTCAAGACCCACCTCAGGAACACCTACCGCAAGCTCGGGGCAACGGGACGAGGCGAGGCCGTCCGCCGGGCCAGGCACCTGGGCCTCATCTAGCCGGTAGCGATCTGATCGGCGTGACGCTCGTCACATGCTTTGAATTCGCAACATGTAGGATGGCGGGGTGAGCGCCGCCCACCCCGACACCGGCAACAGTACCGACGCCGGCGCCCGGACAGCCCGGGCCGGTGCCGGCGGCGTCCAGGCGCTCGATCCCCGGCAGCTGGGGGTCTACTTCGTGCTCACCGAAGCCGTCAGCCTGCTCCAGCACCAAGTCGAACGGCAGCTACGCGCCGAGGGCGACCTCGGCTACGTGCAATTCCAGCTCCTGGCCCGCCTCGCCGACGCGCACGGCCCGCTGACCATGACCCAGCTGGCCGACGGCGTCGTCTACAGCCGCAGCGGCCTGACCTACCAGGCCGGCCTGCTGGAGAAGGCCGGCCTCATCACCCGCGCCCCCTCCCCCGACGACGAACGCGCCACCCTGGTCACCATCACCAGCGACGGCCGGGCCCTGTTCGACCGCGTCCTGCCCGGCCACGTCCAGGTCAGCCGCCTGCTGTTCGACCCCCTGACCGACGACGACCTGCACCACCTCGGCCGCCCCGTTCCGCCGCCCCCCGCAAACACCGCCCCAGCCCCGCCACCGCGCCCCCAGCCAGGCCAGAGGCCTGAACCAGAATTCCGGCCAGCTGGTGGTTCAGAATCCGATGGCTTCGCGGAGCAGCAGGACGAAGCCGCGCCCGGGGTGGGGTTCCGCGTTGAGGATGAGCAGGCGGTTGATGGCGCTGGGCTGCCCGTAAACCTCCTGGACGCGGGCACTTTCCAGCGGGAGGCAATGGTCTTCGACGCGGCGCAGCGCGGTGCTCAGGTCAGGCACCACCTTCTGCGCCCCGACGATCCAGATCGCGCGGCCGGCGCCGCCGGCGTAGCCGGGCAACTGGCTTCCGCTGGCCGAGGCGACCACGAGGGAGCCGGTTTCGGTGACCGCGTGGACGCTGCCCACGATGACGTCCGGGGTGGACATCAGCCGCCAGATCTCGCGTAGGTCCCGGACGCGGTCCAGGGCCTGGCCGCGCGTCTTGACGGCGTCGTACCGCCCGCTGGTGTTGATGTCGGCGTCGATGCCGGACAGGCGGAGGGTCTCGCTGGCTCCGGTGAACACGCCGGCGCCCTCGGGTATCAGCTCTTTGATGCGGGTACGCGCGGCGGCGGCGTCGTCGAGGATCTCGACGGTGAAACCGTGTGCCGTCAGCGCGGCGGCCGCCCGCTCCAGGCGCGGCGCGGGTGCCGGGTCGGCGAACGGTGTGGCCGGAATCGGGGTGGTCATGGTGTCTCCTGGACTGGTCGTGGTGCGGCGGGTCGTGGGGCCGAGCCTGCCAGCGGCGTGGTGTCGAGGTACCTGACCTCGTAGACCCGCTCGGTGAACTTCCAGCCGTCGCCGGTACGCTGGTAGCGGTCGTGGTAGATGGCGTAGTTCAGCCCCTGGCGGCCGTCGCGGGTGCGCGCGAGTTCCTGGATGTAGGCCCGGCCGGTCGCGGTGTCGCCGTCCAGGTGGATCGTGCCCGGATGCGTGGTCTGCACGAAAAAGTCCCACTGGGCCTGCAGCCGTTCGCCCCCGGCGCGGATCTCCTCCCGGCCGACCAGTTCGGCGGGGATGTTAGGCATCCGCAGCGCGCCGTCGGGTGTGAACAGCGACGCGAGGCGGGGACGGTCGCGCATCATCGCCGCGTCGGTGAACTCGCCGCGCAGCGCCTCGATCTCGACGCGGTCCGCGATGGCCTGAAAGTCACTCACCGGTTTCCTCCTTGTTCGTCTCAGCAGTTCGACAACGCAACCGCGCGGAATGTGAGGCGACGCGCCAGCCTCACATTCCGGTGCGCTGCCGTGTCGAACTGGTGAGGGCAGATGCAACCGAGGGAGCCGACACCATGACCACCCCATCCGGGCCGGATGCTGCTGATTCAGGTCGGGGCCGGCCCGATCCGGGCCTGAGCGCGATCATGAGCGAGCGGCGTCAGCTGATCAATCTCACGTACCGGCTCCTTGGCTCCCTGGCCGAGGCGGAGGATGCCGTCCAGGAGACGTATGCCCGGTGGTACGCCATGTCCCGGGAGCAGCAGGACGCCATCGAATCCCCTGGCGCCTGGCTCACCACGGTGGCCAGCCGGATCTGCCTGAACCTGCTCGGTTCGGCGCGGGCCCGGCGAGAGACCTACGTGGGCGAATGGATCCCCGAGCCGCTGCCCGAACGTTCCGAGTGGATCAGCGGGCGACCGGACGGCCCCGCGGATCCGGCCGACCGGGTCACCCTGGATGAATCGGTCAACATGGCCTTCCTGGTCGTGCTCGACTCGATGACCCCGGCCGAGCGCGTCGCGTTCATCCTTCACGATGTCTTCCGCTACTCCTTCGCGGAGGTGGCCGAGATCGTCGGCCGGACGCCGGCGGCGTGCCGCCAGCTGGCCTCCTCAGCCCGCCGTCGCATTCGCGCGTCGCAGGCTCCCGCGAGTCCGGCCGTCCAGCAGGCCGGCATCGTCAGGGCGTTCAAGCGGGCCTGGGAAGCCAAGGACATCGACGCGCTGGTCGCCCTGCTCGACCCCGACGCCACCGCGATCGCCGACGGCGGCGGCCTCGCCGTCACCTTCCTGCATCCCATCGAAGGCGGCGCGCAGATCGCGCGGGCCTGGGTCGAGATCGCCGACCGCGCACCCGGCACCATGACGTTCCTGGAGCGCACCGTCAACGGCCAGCCCGGCCTGGTAGCCCAGCAGGACGGCGTCATCGTGACGGTGTTCGCCTTCGAGGTGGCGGGCGACCGGATCAAGCACATCTGGGTCGTGCGCAACCCCGAGAAACTCCGGCCCTGGACGACGGGCTGAGCGGACCCAGGGTTACGGTCGTCCCTGACACGATTCCCAGGGGAGGCCGCGATGAGTACGACCGAGGACCGCAGCAGCGATGGGCAGGCCGGGACGGAGCTGCCGGCATGAGCGACTACGACGTGATCGTTTTCGGCGGCGGGGCGCCCGGCGAGCACTGCGCGGCCGCGCTGGCGGCGCGCGGCCTGCGCGTCGCCATCGTCGAGCGCGAACTGGTCGGCGGCGAGTGCTCCTACTGGGCCTGCATACCGTCGAAGTCGCTGCTGCGCCCGGGCGAGGCGGTGCAGGGCGCGCGTGATGCCGGCGCGACCGCGCAGGTGGACGTCCAGGCCGTGCTGGCCTGGCGGGACTTCATGGTGTCGGACTACTCCGACGCGGGCCAGGAGCGCTGGCTGGCGAGCCGAGGCATCGACCTGCTGCGCGGCACGGGCCGGCTAGCCGGCCCCGGCGTGGTCGAGGTCAAGGGCGTCCGCCACCGCGCGGACCACATCGTCGTGGCGACGGGCTCAGATCCGATCGTGCCTCCGGTCCCGGGACTGCGTGAGCTCGAGGGTGTCTGGGGGACCCGGGAGGCGACGAGCATGAAGGCTGTCCCGCGCCGCCTGCTCGTGCTGGGCGGCGGGTCCGCGGGCGTGGAGCTCGCCCAGGTCGTGCGGCGCCTGGGCGGCGAGGCGGCGCTCGTCGAGGGGGCCGACCGCGTGCTGCCCCGCGAGGCGGCGCCGCTGGGCCACGCGCTGAGCGAGGCCCTGCACCGGGACGGGATCGAGCTGGTGCTCGGCATGCACGCCAGCTCCGCCCGGCGGGAGGGTGGCGAATACGTCCTGCGATTCGATGACGGTACCGAACTACGCGGCGACCGGCTGCTGGTCGCGACCGGCCGGCGCCCGCGCGTGACAGGGATCGGCCTGGAGACGGTCGGCGTCGAGGTCAACCCCCGCGGCATCGCGGTCGACGAGTATCTGCGCGCCGGCGAGCGCCTGTGGGCGATCGGCGACGTCAACGGCATCTGGCCGCTCACCCACGTGGGCGAGTACGAGGGCGACGTGGTGGCGGCGAACATCGCGGGCGACGCGCGGCCGGCGAACTACGAAGCCGTCCCGCGAGTCACCTACACGGATCCGCAGGC
>Ga0335083_10011364_pt1 | contig 10691 bp, 12 predicted proteins | sample Lox_Sample_42_FD_206716 | JGI IMG/M metagenome (GOLD analysis project Ga0335083, IMG submission 206716) | Soil microbial communities from Loxahatchee National Wildlife Refuge, Florida, United States - Lox_Sample_4.2 | ecosystem: Environmental > Terrestrial > Soil > Wetlands | place: USA... | reverse complement strand
GCGCCCCACCGCCGAGGACGATCACGTCGTAGTCGGCTGGGCTCATTGGTTACCTCCACGTGTTCGCCGCCGGGCGTTCCCTCTCACCCAATACCCAGGCGCGGCGGCGGTCAGCTCCGCCCCCCCCGCGGAACTGGCCCCCGCGCCCACGCCGGGGCACAATTCGGCGGACGGCTGGGAGCGGGAGAGGAAGACCATGCGTCAGTTAGCGGGTGCGCATCGGCGTGGCGGCGGCACTGGGCGGCCTCGGGTTATCGCTGGGCCCCGGCGTGGCCCAGGCGGCGGGGAGCACCGGCTGGCGGGTCGCCTACCGCTCGCATTCGGCCCGGCCCGATCCACTGCAGAGTGTGACCGCGCCCAGCAAGAACGACGCCTGGGCGGTGGGTGCGGCCGGCGAGGCGGGTGCTGACGGGCCGCTGGTGCTGGACGCGGTCCGGGCGCAGGATCCGGTGGCCGCCCGCCAGCTGGCCCGCAAGCACATCTTCGAGTACTACGCCCCGTACCTGGACGAGTCCGAGGTCGGCCGGCTGACCGTGCTGCTCGAAGGCAGTGCGGAGTCGGCCGGCCTCGTTTAGCTCCGCAGCGTCATGACCACGATGGGCGTGGTGGTCGGCTGCCTGGTGCCGCCGGCCGGCTCGACCGTGACGCCGATCCGGTCGGCGGAGCTGAGGCCGGACGCCAGCAGCGGGGCGGTCCGGCCCGCGGCCGGCTCAGGGAGCAGCCCGGCCTCGCGGGTCCGGCCGGGGGCCATGAACCATACCTCGTAGACCCGCCCGCCGGGCAGCCCGGGCAGCCCGGCCGCGCTGATGACCATCGCGTGCCGGGACTGGGCGGACACGATGGTGACCGTTCCGCCGGCCGTGGTGGTCCGGGCGGTCAGCCGGGCGTCCGGGGCCGCCAGCACGGCCGCCACCGCGTGGGCCCGGGCTTGGGCCTGGGTCAGCCGGTGCTGGGTGACCGACGCGACCACGCCCAGCGCGATGGCCACCGCGACCGCGGCCGCGGCCAGCGCGGTGGCCAGCCGCGGAACCCTGAACCCGCCGCCCAGACGGCCTGGCCAGCCCAGCCGGCGGCCGGCCCGCGGCGTGAGCGGGGGGTCCTGGCGGGTCACCGCCACCGCCGCGCGGAGCCGCGGCCGGAACTCCGCGGGCGGCGTGGCGGCCACCGCGAGGGCCAGCCGCGCCGCGGTCTCGCGGAAGTCGCGGACCTCGCTGTCGCAGGCCGGGCAGCGGTGCAGGTGCCGCTCGAAGCGGTCGAGCTGCGGGCCGGTGAGCGCGTCCAGCGCGTACACGCCGGTCAGCGGGTGCGGTTCGGGCCGGGTGGCTCTCATCGGCACACCCCCAGGCAGTCGCGCATCCGGATCAGGCCGTCCCGGATCCTGGTCTTGATCGTGCCCAGGGCGGTGCCGAGCAGCGCGGCCACCTGCGGGTACGTGTAGCCGCCGTAGTAGGCCAGAGTCACTGACTCGCGCTGCAGGGTGGTCAGCGAGCCCAGGCAGCGGCGCACCCGCTCCGCGTCAAGCCGGGACTCCACCATGTCCGGCACGCTGTCCGCCGGCGGCTCCCGCATCGCGCCGGCCCGCTGCTCACGCTGGGCCTGAGCGGTGCTGGCGCGCACCCGGTCGATGGCCCGGCGGTGCGCGATCGTGATGACCCAGGCCATCGCGCTGCCCCGGCTGGCGTCGAACCGGGACGACGTCCGCCACACCTCCAGCAGCACTTCCTGTGCCACTTCCTCGGTCTGGCCCGGATCCCTGACTACCTTGCGGACCAGGCCGTACACCGGGCGGGCCAGCTGGTCGTAGGCCCGGTCGAAGGCGGCCTCATCGCCCCGGGCCACCAGGCCGAGCAGCGCGGCCAGGTCCTCGCCGGGCGGCCCGGCCGGCTGGCCGGCTGGCCGCAACGTCACGTCGGGTCCGCTCATGCCCACGTATTCGGAGCCCCCGCCCCGGCGGATTGGTCTCGTGGGCCGGCCAATCCGCAGGTGGGAGGGCCACGAAGGTCCGGGCATGGGATCGCCACCAGGGCGTGTCCCGGTTCTCAGGAGGGGACTTTCAGCATGGGGATGAACAAGTTCCGGATGCCCGGAACCCGGGCCGCGGGCCTGGCGCTGGCCGGCCTGCTGGCCGGCGGCCTGGCCCTCGCCTCGGGCACGGCGTTCGCCTCGTCGTCGTCCCCGTCGGCCGGCATGGCCGGCATGGCCGGGATGGGGACGGCGAGTTCCCATGGCCATGCCGGCTTCACCAAGGGCTTTTTCGCCGGCCACACCGTGCGCTTCTAGACCTGACCTCGGTGCTGGGCGCCGGCACCGGGAACCTGCCGCTGCCCGCGCACAGCCACATCGTGGCCACCGCCAACTCCGGTCAGTCCGAGTGGTGGAACGTGGACGTCGTCGGGGTCAAGAGCATGTGGGCCTGGAACAAGCTGATCACGGCCAAGAGCGACCGTGAGCTGCAGTACCTGCAGCGGCACGACTCGGCCAAGGTCACCGGCAACATCACCACCAACCTGTTCCTCTACTTCGCGGTGCGCAGGTAGCCGCACGTCATCCGGTGCTGGCCGCGGCCGCGGAACGCCCGCGGCCAGCACCACCACCCAGCCCGGGAGAGGTGCCCACCATGTCGCAGCAGTCAACGGGAACAGCCGGTGATCTGGCTCAGCCCAGCCCAGCCGGGCCCAGTCCGGTGGCCGGCGGTTCCGCACGGATCAGCCCGCTGCGGAGCTGGCGCGCCGCCGTGGGCCTGGGCGCCGCGGCAGGCGGTGCCGTCCTGATCACCGGGGCGTGCCTGCCCTGGGTCACCACGTTCGCCGGGCTGATCGCGATTTCCGGGCTGCGCGGCAGCAACGGGCGCATCCTGGCCGCGCTGGGCGCCGTGATCGCGGTGGCCGGGCTGTATCACGCGTTCCGCGGCGGGCCGTGGTCCCGCTGGCTGGCCGGCCTGGCCGGGTTCGCCGCCACCGGGTTCTGCGGGTTCCTGCTGCTGCAGCTCGCCGCCAGCCTGCGCTCGCTGAGCACGGATTCGATGGTCGCCGCGCGCGGCGGCCCCGGGCTGTGGGTGTGCGCGGCCGGGGCGGTGCTCGCGTTCGGCACCCTGTTCCTGCCCCGCTCCGGCCAGCGAACGCTGGTTCACCGCCGCCCCGGCGGCGGGCTGCTGGCCTGGGCCGCCGACCGTGACTCGGCTGGGCTGCGGCGTGGGCTGCAGGCCGTGCTGGGCGTGGCCTGGCTGGCCGACGGCGCGCTGCAACTGCAGCCCGTCATGTTCCCCCGGGGCTTCGTCACCCAGATTTTGCTGCCCGCGACGATGGGGAACCCAGCTGGGGTCAGTGGCCCGGCAGTGGCGTTCGGCAGGCTGGTGCTGCATGATCCGGCCGGCTGGAATGCCGCCTTCGCCGTCACCCAGCTGCTGCTGGGCGCGGGCCTGCTGTGGCGGCGCACGGTGCGCGCGGCGCTGGCCGCGAGCATCGGCTGGGCGCTGGCCGTCTGGTGGCTCGGCGAGGGCTGCTCGCGCTGGCCATCTGGGTGGCCGGGGAGAACTTCGGCGGGCTGTTCACCGGTCAGGCCACCGATCCCAACTCCGGCTCGCTGCTGATCCTGCTGGCCGCGGCGTACTGGCCCGCCAGCCGCGCGCCGGTGACACCGGCCCGCCCGGGGCCGGACGTTACGCTAGCCACACACTCACCGGCGCGTGGGGGAGGGCATGGTCATGGCGGGACTGTGGCGGGGGCCAGCCGGGATGCACGCGGCCGCGGCCCGGCTGCCGGCCGAGGGCGAGCTGCCCTCGTTCGCCGGGGCGACCGGGTGGTTCAACTCGCCGCCGCTGGCCCTCGCGGACCTGCGCGGGAAGGTGGTCCTGGTCGACTTCTGGACCTATACCTGCATCAACTGGCTGCGCACCCTGCCCTACCTCCAGGCCTGGGCCGGGAAGTACGCCAGCCACGGGCTGGTGGTGGTCGGCGTGCACACCCCGGAGTTCCCGTTCGAGCACAACCCGGACAACGTCCGCTGGGCCCTCAGCGACATGGGCATCGGCTACCCGGTTGCGGCCGACAGCAACTATGCGGTCTGGGCGGCATTCGGCAACCACTACTGGCCCGCGCTGTACCTGGCCGACGCCGGCGGCATCATCCGGTATCACCACTTCGGCGAGGGGGCCTACGCCCGGTCCGAAATGGCTATCCAGCAGCTGCTGGCTGAGGCGGGCGCGGCCGTCAAGATGGATCTGGCCCCGGTGGACCCGGGCGGCCTGGCCGTCCCCGCCGACTGGGAAACGCTGCGCTCCCCGGAGAACTACCTCGGCTATGAGCGCACCGAGAACCTGGCCTCACCGGGCGGGCCCGTACCCGGGGCGCACCGCTACGCCGCCCCGGACGGGCTGCAGCTCAACGAGTGGGCGCTGTCCGGGGACTGGACCATGGCCGAACAGGCCGCCACGCTGACCGGGGCCGGCGGGCGGATCACCTGCCGGTTCCAGGCCCGCGACGTGAACCTGGTCATGGGCCCGGCCAAGCCCGGCGCCACGGTGCCGTTCCGTGTGCTGCTCGACGGGCAGCCGCCGGGCCCCGCGCACGGCCTCGACGTGGCCGCCGACGGTGCGGGCGCGGCCCAGCAGCAACGGCTCTACCAGCTCATCCGCCAGCCCGGCCCGGTCGCCGAGCGCACCGTCGAGATCACCTTCCCGGACGCCGGCATCCAGGGCTACGCGTTCACGTTCGGCTAGCCCGCGCCGGCCGGCGTGAGCTGGTCAGGTTGAGCTGGCCAGGTTGAGCTGGCCAGGTTGAGCTGGTCAGCCGACCTGGCTGGCCTGCCCGGCCCAGAACGGCGCCCGCAGCTGCCGCTTGAGCAGCTTGCCCGAGCCGGTGCGGGGAAGCTCGGCCACGAACGACACCGAGCGCGGGCACTTGAAGCCGGCCAGGTGCTGGTGCGCGTACCCGATCACATCGGCCTCGGACAGCGCCACGCCGGGGCTGCGCACCACGGTGGCGTGCACCTGCTCACCCCACTGCCCGGACGGGATGCCGAACACCGCCACGTCGAAAATGCCCGGATGCTGTTCCAGGGCGGCCTCGATCTCGGCCGGGTAGACGTTCATCCCGCCTGAAATGATCATGTCGCTCTTCCGGTCGCAGATGTAGTAGTAGCCCTCCTCGTCCCGGTAGGCGATGTCACCGACGGTGTGGAACTCGCCCTGGGTCGCGGCCTGGTAGCTTTCCGGCTGCTTGTAGTACTCGTTGAACACCCCGGTGGACCGGACGTACAGCTCGCCCGGGTGGTCAGGACCGGTGCCGGTCACCTCGCCGCCCGCCGGGTCCAGCAGCCGGATCTCGATACCCGGCGCCGGCTTGCCGCACGAGCCCGGCTTCCGCAGCTGGTCCGCGGGCTCGAGCACGCAGTTCACCCCCAGCTCGGTCGAGCCGTAGATCTCCCAGAGCGAGCCGGCCGGGAAGTCGGCCAGGTAGGCCTGCTTGAGGGCCATGCTCCACGGGGCCGCATTGGCCAGCATGATCCGCATCGACGACCGGTCATAGCGCGCCTTGACCTCCGCCGGCAGCGCGCACACCAGCCGGATCAGCGGCGGCGCCGCGAACGTGGACGTGACCCGGTAGGTGTGCACCAGCCGGAGCCAGTCCTCCGGGTCGGCCTTCCGCTGCACGATGATCGTCTGGCCGAGCAGCAGCGCGGCGCTCATGAACGCCAGCGGGCCGCTGTGGTACAGCGGCCCGGAGGTGATGTAGATGTCGTCCGGGGTGTAGCCGATGAGCCCGAGCAGGGCGATGGACGTGTTCTCGTCCCGCTGCTTGCGGTACGCGCCCTTCGGCTTGCCCGTCGTGCCCGACGTGTAGATCATCGTCGCGCCGCTGTCCTCGGCCGGCCCGTCCGGTGGCCCGGCCGGGGCCTGGGCGGCCAGTTCCTCGCCGAGCATCCCGTCCGGGGCGGCGCCGCTGTGCACCAGCACATGACGCAGGCTGCCCAGCTGCCCGCCGCCGGGCCGCGCGAGCAGGTGCGCGTACTCCGCGTCCACGTAACCGGCGCTGGCGTCGGAATGGGCCACGATGTAGTGGGCTTCCGCGGTGGTCAGCCGGTAGTTCAGCGGGACCGCGACCGCCCCGAGCTTCCTGGTCGCGTTGATCACCGCCACCACCTGCGGCGAGTTGGGCCCGCACCAGATCACTTTGTCGCCCGGGGCCACGCCGAGCGAGGCCAGCGTGTTGGCCAACCGGTTGGCCTCCGCCTCGAGCTGGGCGTAGGTCCACGACACCACCCTGGCCCCCGGCCGGTCATCGATCACGGCAAGCTTGCCGGGCTGAGCTGAGGCGTAAACGGTCAGGACGTCAGGCTGATGCTCGTCGGCCACACCCGTCATCCTCGCCGCTGCCGTCGCAGGCCGCAATGATGTCCGGCCGCCCGGACTACTCCATCCGGATCGCCGTCGCCGGCCACGCCGCCTACGAGGCGTTCCTCACCGGCAAGCTCATTGGCCTGCCCGGCGTCCCCCGGGTGGAGTCCTGCCTGACCATGAAGAAGTCAAGTCCGGCGCGGTCTAATGTCGCCCATTGCTAGCCGGCCACGAAAACCGCTACAAAGAGATGTCGTAGACCCACGCGCTAGTCGCATGACTGGTCGCTGGGCCGGCCGCCGCACCGAGGGAGCGGGCCATGGTCAGCAACGCTGGTGCCTTGTTCGCGGTACCGAGAATCGCCGCCGAGCCGGCCGGCGCCGACGGCACCCTGCTGCTGCGCTCGGCCGACCCGCTGGGCGATTACCCGGACACGGTCGTGCACAGCCTCCGGACCTGGGCCGATGCCGATCCAGATCATCCGCTGGCGGCCGAGCGCGGCCCCGGCGGAGACTGGCAGTCCTGCTCCTACGGGGCGGCCGTGGCGGCGGCAGGCAGCATCGGCCAGGCGCTGCTCGACCGCGGCCTGGGCCCGGACCGCCCGCTGCTGATCCTGTCCGGCAACAGCGTGCCCCACCTGCTGCTCACGCTGGGCGCGATGACGGCCGGGATTCCGGTGGCCCCGGTCAGCGTGGCCTACTCACTGCAGAGCCGGGACCATGCCCGGATCCGGGCCATCACCGAGCTGATCCAGCCCGGCGCGGTGTTCGCCGACGACGCGGGCCGGTTCGCCGCCGCGCTGGACGCGGCCCAGCCCGCGCCGGCCATCGTGGCCACCGGCCACCGGCCGGGCGCGGGCCAGCTCGCGGCCCTGCTGGCCACCGGGCCGGGCCCGGCAGTCCGGGCCGCGTTCGGCGCGCTCGGCCCGGACGCGGTGGCCAAGATCCTGTTCACGTCGGGCTCGACCGGGACGCCCAAGGGCGTGCTCAACACGCACCGCATGCTGTCGGCCAACCAGCAGATGATCCGGCAGGTGTGGCCGTTCCTGGCCGCCGAGCGGCCGGTGATCGTGGACTGGCTGCCGTGGAGCCACACGTTCGGCGGCAACCACAACATGGACATGATGCTGACCTCGGGCGGGACGATCTACGTCGACGCGGGCCGCCCCGCGCCCGCCTTGTTCGGTGCGACGGTCCGGAACCTCACCGACGTCCCGCCCACGGTGTACTTCAACGTCCCGGCCGGTTTCGCGCAGCTCGTGCCGGCCCTGGAGGCGGACCCGGCGTTCGCGGCCCGCTTCTTCTCCCGGCTGCGGCTGATCTTCAATGCCGCCGCGGCGCTGCCCGCCGGCCTGCGGGCCCGGCTGGCTGACGTCGCGCTGCGCACCGCCGGGCACCCGGTTCCGGTGACCGGATCCTGGGGCGCCACCGAGACCGGGCCCGCGGTGACCACGGCCCACTTCGAGTACACCGACGCCCGGTGCATCGGGGTGCCGCTGCCCGGCGCCGAGGTGAAGCTGGTGCCGGCCGATGACGGGTACGAGATACGCGCCCGCGGGCCGATGGTGACCCCGGGCTACTACGGCCGCGCCGACCTCACCGAGCAGGCCTTCGACGCCGACGGGTTCTACCGCACCGGCGACGCGGTCGTCCCGGCCGACCCGGCTGACCCCCACGCCGGCCTGCTGTTCCGCGGCCGGCTGGCCGAGGACTTCAAGCTCGCCACCGGCACGTTCGTCCGGGTGGGCGCGCTGCGCGCGGCCGTCCTGTCCGCCGCCCCGATCCTGGCCGACCTGGTCCTCACCGGGGAGAACCGGACCAGCGTCGGCGCGCTGGCCTGGCTGAACGCGGCCGAGGCCGGGAAGCTGCTGGGCGCGCCGCCGGAGCCCGCCGGTGACCTGGTCAGTCACCCGGAGCTGCACAAGCGGCTGGCCCAGGCGCTGGCCGGGCACAACGCCGGGGCCGGGTCGGCGGCCCGGGTCGAGCGCCTGCTCGTGCTGGCCCAGCCGCCGGACCTGGACGCGGGGGAGATCACCGACAAGGGCTACGTCAACCAGCGCATGGTGCTGGCCCGCCGGGCCGCGCTGGTGGAACTGCTCTACACCGACCCGGTGCCGGACGGCGTCATCGTCGCGGGCTGAGACCGCATCCGCCGCTCCTCGGCCACCGGCGGCGCCGTCACCTGGAACGGGGCCAGCATCTCCGGGCCCAGCAGGGCCGTGACCTGGCGGGCGCTGTCGCGCACCCGGGCGGCTTCGGCCATCTCCTTGCCCGCGGGCAGGTTCTGCGCCCGGGCATGGGTGGCGTCGAGGGTCCTGGCGAACGCGGCCGCGAGTATCTCGGCCCGGCGCTGCTCGATCTCGGTGCGCCTGGTCTGCTGCCGGTCCCGGTACATGTACGTGACCGCGCTCAGGGCCGCCGTGCCCAGGCCGGCCGCGACCGCGGCGGCCAGCCATGGCCCAGCTCCTGGCCGGGCCCCGATGGTCCAGCCGAACGCCCGCACGACCGGAATCACGGTGGCTACGGTCCCGCCCGCGAACACCGGCAGCAGGTACCGCCAGGGCCGCACGGCCCGTTTCGTGATCCGCCCGTCCGGGGAGTGCGGCTGGACCGCCTGCGCCGGCTGGCTCGTCTGGGCTGGCTGGCTGGTCTGGGCTGGCTGGCTGGTCTGGAGCGGCTGGCTGGGCGGCGCCGGGGCCTCGGGCTGCGGGGCCCCGGTCTCTGGGCTAGGCGGCTGCGGGATCGATGACAACACCGGTTCCGGGCCGGCCCTGGCGTGCCGGGCGACTCTGTCCCGGTGCCCGGCCGGCCGGGCCGGCTGCGGGGTGCTCATTACGTTAACCGGATCGTGCTGACGGCCAGGCTCAGCGCGTCCGGGCCGTCCGGGCCAGCGGCGCCCGGGAGAGTGCTGCTCCCGCCGGGCCGGTCGATGGCGAACAGTCTGAGCTCGGCGCCACTGAGCTGGTGACCTCGAGCCCAGTCGGCCAGGGCTTGCACCATGTCGCCGAGATGATCGGAACAAGCCTCCGCGCTCTTGTGCACTGGCCCGGTGCCGTCAGCGGCGTCCAGGTAGGCCTGGAAGCGGGGTGGCCGGCAGCAGGCGCCGTCGGCGTGGCAGGTGTGCGCGTGCGTCGGGTACGGGTGCGGCGGGCGGTTCATGTCTGGTCCTTGTCAGGAGTGCGGCCGGGATTGCTGGTGGCGACCGGTGCCTGCGGACGGTGGCATCCGGCGCACGGCCGGATCGTCCGGACAGCCGTGCGGGTGGTCGCCGCTGAATGCGGGTTTGTGCCGGCGTTCGTGCCGGTCACATCCCTAGCCGGGGGGCCGGCCCGGCGGTCCTTGGCCTCGCTCCTGAGATCTGCGGCCCATAGGGCCCTTCACGACCCGAATGCTTTCCACTACGTTGTCCATTGGCTGAGTCCTCATCAGGGAACCGGCTGAAGTTGGGCGGCGGCCCCTGGTGCGACAGGGGTCGTCGCCATATTCGTGAATGACGGTTTAGGCCCGGCGCGATGGAGCCTCATCCGCGTGGGCCCTGCGTTCGAACTTCCGAGTAACCTTTTTGACATCTAGGCCTGCTCCGAGTGCTCAAACCCCCGTGAGTCTGCTGGTCTACTCGTCTCGGCCCTTATGTCGGCGATCAGCGTATCGCGCAGGGGGAGTGGTTTCCTGATTCTGCCTGAAGTTTGTGGTTAGTACATATCGGGTGTCTTGTGCAATCGTCCGCAGTTGCACGCGTATCTGCACGTGCATGGTCGCGTGCAAATGCGCCCGGCAACTGCACGGGCGCCCCGCTCCAGATGCGTCACATGACGCACGCCGTTCCTTGCTTATGGTTCTGACCAGGGTTTCTGCCGTTATGAAATACTGGTTCAGTGTGTTGGACTCCTAGATCACTTAGCAAATCTACCGGTCACAATTGGCTGGCCGCTTCCCACGGCGGCGAGACTCAAGGGTTCTCCTGTTACGCAAGACGGGTATATACGACATCAGGTACATGGTCCGGTTCTCGGATCCGCGGCTGCAATCGAATGCCGTCAGGCTGGCGCTGGCGGCCCGTACCCGCCACGTCCCGGCCTGCTGCGCCCGGCACGTCGTTCCGCCGCAAGCCCGTCCGGGCGCCTTCCACACCGAACCTGACCTGCCAACTCCAGCCTCAGCTGGCGCATCGCTCACGCGTTCCGGCGACTGTTCACGGATTTCGGTGCGCTCGCCGTCCGGTTTGCCCGGATTCTGGCGCACCAACCCCGTGAAGAGTGCTCACGCCGCCCGGCCGCCGGACGCCCATCCGATAACCCTCACTGCTGCCAGTAGCAGCGGCCGCCCGGCGCCCCGCCCGCTCGCCCGTGGCCAGCCCG
>Ga0335083_10011363_pt1 | contig 10692 bp, 12 predicted proteins | sample Lox_Sample_42_FD_206716 | JGI IMG/M metagenome (GOLD analysis project Ga0335083, IMG submission 206716) | Soil microbial communities from Loxahatchee National Wildlife Refuge, Florida, United States - Lox_Sample_4.2 | ecosystem: Environmental > Terrestrial > Soil > Wetlands | place: USA... | reverse complement strand
GTCGTGCCCAGACCCGGAAGTTCTTTTACGCTCCTGATCTGGACGCCTTTGTGAAGGCGAAAGTATTACGCCTTGGTCTCGTACTGGAGTGTCCAAATTGCCGGAAGAAGAACTGGTTCGGGATCGACGGTCTTGGCCAGGTGGTGAAGTGCGAAAGGTGTCTGAATGAGTACTCGTTTCCCCAAGGCAGTCTGACTTTCAACCGTACGCCCTGGCATTACCGCGTTCTTGGTCCCTACAGCGTGCCGAACTATGCCGAAGGCGCTTATGCAACCGTGCTTGCGCTAAGTACGTTCGCGCGCGGACTCGGTAGTGATCGAGCCAATATCACCTATGCGACAGGACTTCATTTCAAGATCGGGACGGAAAATCCGTTCGAGGTCGATTTTACATTTTGGTATCAGCGGAAAAAGATGTTTGGCCTCCAGGAAGAGCCTCTACTGGTGTTTGGCGAGGGGAAAAGCTTCGCCACGGAGTCATTCAAGGCGGAAGACGTTGCACGCATGCGCAAGCTCGCCGAGAAATTTCCGGGCGCGTTCCATGTCTTTGCTGCACTGAAGACTGACCTGACCGATGCGGAGAAGACGGGGATTGGTGAATTTGCGACATGGGGTCGCGAACGTCTGCCCGATGGACGGCCGCGGGCGCCAGTGATTGTTCTGACCGGAACCGAGCTGTTTGCAGGTTGGGAAGTTGAGCACATATGGAAGGATCTGGGTGATCCCCGCGCGAAGTTCGTTCAGCACCCGAGTGTGCGGATCGACAACCTCTGGACGCTGGCGGATATCACCCAGCAGCTCTATCTCGGATTGCCAGATCCGGACGCACGGCTGCAACTCTCCGCAAGCGCACAGCGGTCAATAGCTAACTGAATGCTAGAAATTCGCCCTTCAGGCAGAAACGATTGTGTGCGCGCTGCGGCATCTTGCGGCATCGGTGATTACCAAGTTTTCGATCAGCTCGTCACGATGATCGGATTTCCATGCCCGTGACGGACGCACACAGCTGGCACACTACAAAGTGAACCCCGTTTTAACTCCCCGCAGTTGGCATCAAAATGCGACTGATCGGCCGTACGTCGTCTACTCTGATTGGCCCGGCACGCGGCGTCAGCTTAATGCACGCTGTTACAATGCTCGCCCGAGGGGGAAAGCGATGTCAAAACTAGATGCGATAGTTCAGCAGTTGAAAACGCAGCGAGACCGAGCGCAAAAGGAAATGGAGCGGCTGAATGCAGCTCTGCTGGCTTTAGGAACCCTCGGGAATCGGAACGGAACATTGAGACGCGTACGCACCGTCCAGAAGCGGAAACCTTTATCAGCGGCAGCGCGTAAGAAAATTGCCGCGGCCCAGCGTGCTCGTTGGGCAAAATGGAAGGCTGCACGGCGCAGCAATTAAACAGATTCAATCCCGTTTTCCACAATTCCATTCACAGATATTTCGTTTTCATGCCGAAAATCGCATTGACACCGATCACGCAACTATTTAGTTTGTCTCACGTCGACGGCTGAAAGGATTGGCGAAATAAAACTTGCCAGTCCGAAGTAGGCTGAGTGATCTGCTAATCAGGGCGACCTGAAAAGCAACCAGACCCGAAAAAACCGGCCGACTCTGCGAGGAGAAGCTGGGGTTTGGAACTGCGAAAGCAGTGATCGCATCAAGGGCTGCGACGGTGCATGTATCCACGCTGCTGGCTCCCTCGCAGGAGCGAATAGCTGGAGCATAACCAATGTCGCAGCCTTTCCTATTTTTCCGCGCCAATTCTCCGCTCATCCAACGTTCTGCTAGACAGCCAAAACCCGACGCGGACTGTTGTCCGTAGCGTTCCCCTTTTCAACAGGAAATGTGGATAAGCCTGTTCGGGACTTGCTCGCAATGGCATCCTGCTTGGCTTTCACCGATTTGCCACATGATTTAGGCATTTCACCTTCGTTGCGAGTGCGCTCCGATCGAAGGGGATCGAGCAGAAGAATTCTGGCGATGTTCGGTAGCAAGACGCGATCCTTCAGAGTGCTTCGTTGCCCGCTGGAAGCATCGTAATCTCAAGGCCCTCGATCTCATTGAGACTCTTGCCAGCGATTCCCTGCAGATCGCCGTACATTCCGGCGGTTGCTTCCAGCACCCGATGAATCTGCTCTTCGCGTTTTGCCCAGAGCCGGGTCATGGTCTTGCGTTCCTTATCCAGATCTTCCTGCATGTCGGTGAACTTTTCGACAATCGCTTCGATGCGATTGCGAAAGCGAGGACCAGTGAGGTACTCGTAGACCATTCCCATCTTCGTGTACTGGCCGTCACCGGCCTGGTGCACCGCCGCGACCTCAATCAAGGATTGGCGTAGTGCGATCGCGAGTGGAATGACGCAGTTTGGGTCGAGCACCCAGATTCCATCGATGTGATCGAACAAATCGACGCCTTTGGGCAAGGTACGAGAAACCAGAAGCGCAAGGTCAGCCTTGGCGGCTCGCAGATCCTGGCGCAGCTTCGGAAGCCATCCGTCGCTCCAGTTCTTGGTGCGTTTAGATTCCCACAGCAGCGTGCCACAGGCTTGACCAGCCGAGTTGAGCACGTGTTGCAGAATGTCGCCTCCGAACTCGCCTTTCGGGACTGGTTCTATCAAGTCGGCCGGAAACTTCGCAGCCAGCAGCGATTCCAATTCCAGTTCCTGAACTTCACCCTGGAGTTGTTGAGAACCCTGTTCGGCTTTGCGCTTCAGCACTTCGATCTGGCGTTGCATTCCCGCGATCGTTTCGTCTCTTTCGGCCACCTTGAGCTTGAGTTCTTCTTCCGCTTCGTGTTTCGCTTTCTGGCGCACGGTCGCCAACGACTGATTGACCCTAGTTTCGACGGTGAGATCTAGCTCGCGCCTGGCGTCATCGAGCTCCCGTTGTTTCCGAACCAGCTCGGCCTGCGCCTTCTGCGCGTCGGCCAGCTTGTTTTCCTTGGCCTTCAGGATCTCCTTGAGATCGGCAACCTCCTTGGACTTTCCCTGGAGCTCATCGGAAACCAGAAGCCGAGCCTTCTTGGCTTCCTCTGTCGCAATCCTCTCGCGTTCCTTCCGAATTCCATCCGCGACCTTGTCATCGACGGCCTTCTGCGCATCGGCGACCTCCTTTTCCTGCCGGCGCACTTCGGCTTCGCGCTTCGCAACCTCAGAATCTTTGTCCGCTAGCTTCTGCTCGTATTGGCGGCGAGTTGCTTCGACCAGGGGAGCGGCCAGTGATTCGGTGAGCCTGATCTCTTTCTTACAATGGGGACAGACGATGACCGGCTCAACCGCTGAGAGTTCTGTTCCATTCTTCCGTTCAGGCATCGCTTTTTCCTCCTGGCCAATACTTCAGTCTAGGAACATGTATCTTTTGGCGAAGTGATCTAACTCACAACCTCCCGCTTGCGTACTCCGTGCCCAGCGCGCTGTGGCGCCTTTCGCTTTGATATCGATCGCGATTCCGGAAACAAGAGCGCTTCCACTCGGCTGGCAGCGCCGGCTTGCATGTGCGGCAAGACGTGACTGTAAACATCGAGGGTAAAGGCAGCACTCGCGTGTCCTAGCTGCTCCGCAACAACCTTCGGCGGAACACCTGCAGAGAGCGCCAAGGTCGCCGTTGTATGCCTGAGGTCGTACAAGCGAATGAGCGGCAAGCCAGCCTGTCGCAGGATCGCCTTGAACCGTTTCGCCAGCTTGTCGGAGTGGATCGGGCGTCCCGTGGGAGTGGTAAAGACCAAGTCAGCTGCTTCGGGCATGTCACATTCCGAGCGCTGCCTTCCGGCATGTAAACGCCGTAGGGCTTCTAGAACCCACTCCTGCAGCTTGATAGCACGCCGGCTTCGATCGCGCTTGGTGTCCGCGAAACGCCAACTACCCTTCACTTTTTCCAGGGTGCGTACGACGCCCACGGTACCGCGCTCCCAATCGATGTCCGACCATTTCAGAGCCAGATATTCAGACGGTCGCATGCCGGTCGTCAGAGCAACCGCAAAGACCGAACCGTAATGAGTCTTCTGGGCAGCTTGTAAGAAGATCCTGGATTGCTCGGCGCTCAGAACCCGCATCTCGCGTCGGCCGAGCCGTGGCAGCTGTGCGCCCTCGGTCGGGTCTTGAAGCAGGAGACGCCACCGCATCGCCTGGCGCATGGCCGACCGCAGGACCGAATGTGTATATCGGACTGTGCGAGACGACAGACCGCGATCGACCATTTGCTGGCACGCAGCCTGGACATCGAGCGGAGTGATCGTTGACAAGATTCTTTCTCCGAGTACCGGTCGGATGTACCGCCGAAGCAGGCTCTCGTAGCTCCGATAGCTCTTCTCTCGCAGTCTGGCTCTCGCAGCGGTCTCGAGCCAACGATCGAGGAATTCCCCGAGCGTAGTCTCGGATGCCTCGAGGCCGCGGCCAAGGTCACGCTCGCGCAGCATCTTGGTCAAGTACTCCTGGGCGCGGCGAGCGGTGCCATGGACGGTGCGATTGTGATAGCGGCGCCTGCGAGTCTCGCGGTCCCGCCCCAAGAAGACGCGCACGAGCCAGCGCCTGCGGCCACGACTGACGATTTGTCCGAGACGGCGAGGCAAGAACGCTCCTCCGAAACTGGCACACTGCCGGCACACTGCCGGCGTGCGAGTCATTGCGAAATCAATTGCTTAGGGGAGGAGAGGGGTGAGGGGCAATCACCCGACCTTTTTGAATGAAAGACTCACTTTTTGTCATCAACCAACCCGGCGAGCCGATTGCCCGAGCCTAATTCTTCGACGCTGGGTGTCGTAAGTTAGGTCCGTCTCTGGAGAATAGTCCGCGATCGCCTCGCCCTGGGGCGTGCAGAGGCGCTCTCGTCCGCCTGCGATTTCGCGAATGACACCCGTCAACCGGCCGTGCTTATCTCGGATTAGTTCCATTTGTCACCCTCCTGAACTCGCATTTTTAGATACTCTTTCGCGCTCTTTACTATGACTGGCGACGGATCAATCGAACGCAGCCGGCCTAGTTCCTCAAGAGCCAAATCGAAACTTCGATAGCCGACGAGATCGAAATAGATCGCGGCCATCACCGGCGATCGCGACAGGCCGGCAGCGCAGTGAAGCAAAACGCGCCCCGCGAGGATATTTCGTGCTATCCCGCGCATCACCTCGTCAACCACTTCGAACGGCAAAGGTCGCGCATCCAGCATGGGGACCTGGACGTATGTGATCTCCGGGCTCCGAGATTGAATCTTCTCGGTGCACAGACTCACACCCCCCCGAACTCCGAGCGGGTTTCCTTTGGCCAAGCGCTCGGCTGCGGGAAGATCACCAAGCAAGAGGCGCTCAAATGGAGTTTGCGTAATGGTCACAATATTGTTGTTCTTAGACGCCCTTGTACGACTCTCTAAGAGAAGCACAGTTCTCAAAAGACTCCCTTGCATATCACGTTACGCACATGGGTCTCGCTCGACGAGCTGAATGGTCACTTGAGTGCGTGGTTCCACCAGTGCTGACGGAGAAATAGCACTCTTCCGAAATCCCGCTCTCTGGAGTGGAATTCGAGCCGTCGGCGCACTTGGAACCACGAACGTAGTACCGGACACCAAGTGCGGAATTCCTACGCGATAGAAAATTCGCTGCACATATCGCACGCACGCTTCCTCTGGTCCGCGAATCGCGAGCCGTGAACGCTCCCAACACGGAATTTGAATGTCATCTAACCTTGCGAATAGGCGGCATTCTGCGATATCCGAGCCTTTCGGGAGATCCTCCGCCGGCAATAAGTACCTGCTTCTGAGAATTCCTTTGAGCTCGTCGAGCGATACTCTTCGCCATCCCAAATCCGGCTCATGCACGTCAATCTCAAAGCCGAAGTGCAGGGCAAAGGATCCCAACATAGAATCGGACACAACCACGTCGAAGTCCCCCGCGGGCTCGGCAGCCTGGCGAACCCTCACGGTGCGTATGGACACCCCATTCACCAACAGCTCGCAGGGGAAATCGCCGAGGCCTGAAGAATCGCGCATCTCTGTTGAAGCTCCTCTTGGTCACTGAGTTGTCAAGCTTGAGCCGCGCTCATTATCACGCGTCCCTTAGGTTCAATTCCGTGTTCGCCTTGAGAACAGAGCGACGGAGAGTGCCGCGCAGCCTCAATTGCTGTCATCACCCTGTTGCACCCGATACAAGTTCTTAAAGGTCCTTCCCTGAAAACGAAGGTGCTAGCAACTCGATCCACTCGCGCCGAGTTTAACGAGCCGCGATAATGGCTCAGCTTATTCAAAGGACACTCCCGGAGAGGCAGACCGGACAGCGATAATGCGGATCGGTCAAGATCGCCACGCGCGCAGGAAGCTGGAGCCGTCGCTTGATCTCCCGTACCAGGTCAGGCCTCTTTGTAATGCATTTGTCCATGTAGACGACATGTTGGCCAGCGAGGTTGTTGTAAACGCTGCGGCCGCGGGGGAATTCGAAATACTCTTGGTCACGCGGCACTCGGCCCTGATCCTGTAGTTCAGACCAGAATAATTCGTGCCCGCGCCGGTGATCGGCAAACTCGGCGCCTAATTCAGCCTCGGAGAGTCGGCTGGACTCGACTAGAACGCGATCATTGACAACGAAGAAGATCCCGACAAGTACGACCTGGGAAGGCTTTGGCTTCTTTCGGGAGAGGGGCCGGGACCGGCGTTTTTGTTTACTCACACCAGATTCTACCGGCCGCCAAGCAGGGCTTGGGTAGGAATCACGAGAAGTATTTCTTGCCCGGAACACCTTAAGTACCCCTGCCAGGGTCACTCAAGTAACTGTCAGTAACTCACCGCGTTCTTAGTTGGCACTTCGTCTATGCAACCGATTTCCGCCCCATGCTTTGCGGATTAGGAACGGTTTTTCTGGGGAAGCCGGTGGAAACGGGGCTGGGAGGCAGAGTCGCCATCCTCAAGCCTGTTGATCCCAGCTGTGTAAATATGATGCTGGGGCAACCGTTACGTCGCGATTGTGGTGCCAGATGGCAATAGCGACCCCAAGTGCTGGAGCAGCGACTACGGTTTTCTCGTTTTACAACCGCATTTGTCGGCCGATCCTACAGCGCCATCGAATTCTCCGTCAATTGCACATTGCCTTCTGGCACAATCTCGGCGATCACTGGAATAGGTTCGACTGGAGATTCGACCGCTTCGTGCTGGAGTTCCTGCACAAACGCCAACCGTTCTGTTTTCTGCAAAGGCTTCACAATTACCAGACCTTCCTCCGTGGCCTTACGATCCAACGCGAATGAGGATGTCATCAGATCGATGAACCGATAGACGCTCACTGGCGTCCGCAACACACGGCGCAGCTTCGGCGCTACATTGTCGAACAGGTTTTGGATTTCCTCTTCGGTCGGCTCAGGAATTGACTCAGTGAGGCGATTTGCATCCGGGTTGAGAGAGCGTTCATACTTACCAACGAGGCGATCAGCCGTTGCGCGGGAAATCTGGCGTTCCTTTAACCACGTACTCCATTGCCCGTTCCTACCCGGCCTTGCCAGCAGTCCTTTCATCTCGGCGAGCCGCTTTCCCAACTCGGCGCGGAGGGAGCGAAGGTTTTCTGTCTGGCTTTTGATTGAGCCCTTGTAATCGCTGTGCAGCCGCCAAAGCTGGGCGATCTGTTCAGTCAGTGCGGTTTCATACTGCGCAGGAGGCTCTGGTTTCGGAATCTGGGGTTCTGGGGTGTCCGTCGCTGAAGGGTGCGGTGGAATCTCGGCCGCTGGAATCTCTGTTGGTTGCAATACTGCTGGAGTTTGCTGTTGGCCTGTTGCTTCGGTCATGATCGCCTCACAAGTTCGATTTGATATCGGGAGCAAATTGCACGGTCGTGCTGACAAATGCTCCTATGAGAGCGATTCAATAGTCAGGAAAGTTAGGGCTGGCGATTTAAATTATTCCGAGCGAGATGAACAAGCAGAATGGTTGCGTTGTACTAGCAGGCGACGTTCTCAGGCCCGCCGAGATTCCGATGCCAGTTCTTTCAGGATAAACACGTCATCCGGGTCTTTTCTGTACGGGGATGGGACCCACAGCAGCCCATCGTGGGTACGAATGACCGAGCTCTCGCCGCCTCTATAGCAGTAATGATCGCTGAGAAAGATTTGCTTCCCGACTGGCACACGGTTCAGCTTCCTTAGCTGAGCAGGCGTCACAAACTCTTCGACATGGTGGCGTCATTTGATTCCGGGGCGACGACTGGCAGAACAGTACAAATCACTTAGTCCGGATCCGAAATACCCGCATGATGGCATTTGGTTCGATGCCGTTTGCATCTTCGTACTCGGCAGCCGTTACAACGTGCGAAAAGAATTCATGCATTAAACCACCATTCCGGGACATAGTTTCAATCCCTGTGAGAGCAGCCTCGTACTGTTCTTTCGTCGGAAGTACCGTTTCTTTAGACATGCGTCCTCTTTCCGATTGACCGAAATAATGATGAGGTCAACCATTGCAGTTCTGTACCCCTTCACGCAATTATCAGGGGGCCTTACATTTAATACTGTCTCAAGACTCGTTTCGTCGTTCCAACTTGCGGATTAGTTTCTGGACTTCAGAACCTATTCTTGGGGGCGAAATCATCACTTTGTCGCTCCTCGCCGGTCGTATTCGTCAACGGGTGGACCTTCAGCTGACTACTGAGGATGGGGGTCGGTCTCCTCCGGCCGACCCTCTGTCCGCCCAGGTAGTTACTATCCCTCGTTCACTCCGGCTGTGCACCCCTCTGTTTTACCGTTTGCGCTTTTCCAGAAATATCGCGCCTTCCAGAACTTGCGCCTCCGACTCGACGAAACGTTTTATTGCTTTCACTCGTTTCCGCGATTTAACTCCCGGGACCACAAGCCGTTCCTCTGCGATGTCGCTCAATTGATTGTCATACGCTGAACCTAGTCGGGCCCTGGCAACCCGTTCATCGTATTCGCTCCCGAACATATGTGACATTATGCAACTCTCCCTTCATCGCTAAATTTGATAACCGTACGAGAAATCTTCCGTTCTTCATCCGTGCGTACCGGCTTTTTTCGCACAGAGACTGGACAGACCGCGTGTGCCCACTGTTCGCATCGGTCTTCCATTACGATCCAGTCCCCTGGCTTTAGGTAGCCACGACACAGTGGGCACACCGTCGAATGTTTAGCTCGAATGCGCCAATAATCGCTCATCGCAGGCCTCCTTCTGTGCCCCTTCAAACTCATCCCACCCGAAATACTGGCAGACGATATCCCAGATCTCGGTTCCATCGGCGTCCTCGTAGTGATCGGGGTAGTAGACCACATCAGCGTGGACCCGCAGCGGGAAGTCAGGTAATCCCATGATGATCTCGCCGGCCGTGACGAATGCGTCTTCAACAGCCTGCTTGCATTCTTCGGCCCGTGCTGCCTCAACATGCATGTACAGGGCATCGTGGTGAGGAGCCGCCAGGGCATCGCCCCAGCCGGCATCGACCAACAGTATGCAAGCACAACGAAGCAGTTCAGCACAGCCGGCCTGTTGCGGGAAGTTTAGGATGCTATTGGCGCTCATGTGTTCCGTCGACTGTCGCCAGCCGAAGTCCGTCTCCACGTAACCGCGTTCCTTCGCGAGCGCGGCCTGATCCTCCACCCACTGCCAATAGACGGAGTAGCCCTGTTTGTGACTGTTAATAATTAGGCCGGCTTTCCAAACAGGCACGCCCAGATAGGTGCTCAGTGTCTCCGCACCCACACCGTACTGAATGGCGAGCTTAGCGGTCTTGTGTTGCGCGCGTATGATCTCCAGTTCCTTGTTGCTCTTATTGCGTTTCGTTCCTGGTGGGACGGCGCCGGTGACGGCCGCGAATTCCATGTACGAATCAGCCCCGGACGAGTAGATGCGCATCAGATTCGGATCGCCAGAGAACCCGGCGGCAAGCCAGTCTTCAGCACCGGTAACGTCGCATGCGACGAGGGCCATGCCTTCCCGGGGCGCAATGAGGTTGCGGACCCAGTGAGGGCGGCTGAGTAGGAAAGCTCTTGCCTTCGGGTTGTTGCGAGACGTGACCGTACCGAACATCCAGAGGGGTGCCCGATTGAACCCATCCTTGCCGATCACGGTTTCGAAGCGGCCGAGACTGTTAATGGATTTGCGGCATTGGCGCAATGGTTGCAGTTCGGGATAGGTATTGCACATATCACCGAAATAATCGTCTTCGAGGACTGGGTCGCCTGACGGCGTAGCCTGCCACAGCGCGCCTTTGCCACCGACCGTAATGCCTTTTGAGGTCAACAGCTCGATGAACTGGTTCATCTTGAACACAGGATGCGGTTTGTTTTTCGCAGTATCGCTTCCTTCGATTACATAGACCCCGTAGTGGTGGGTCTCCTCGATCTTCTTTGCGATGCTCAGTTTCAGGCTCGACGATTCCCGTTCGATCGCGTGAAAGCGCTCGGCGTCCAAGGGCACTCCATTGTGTTCAAAATAAGCGTTGGGTTTGCAGTATTTGCCGCGCCAGAGCGCCTGGTCGAGGTCGATCTCTGGTAGCATCTGCCGACCCAGCCAGACGGTCGCGTTCACGTCCTCCTCGCAATATTGCAAGATCCGTTGTTGATGTGCCTCCATGGTGCTCCCTGTGGGAGGCGCCAAACCATTCTCGAGGATGTAGCGGCGCTCCTCCTCCTTGTTTCCTTTCCAAAAATCCATCGGATTGCCGCCAAAGTACTTGACGGCGTCTACCAGGCCAGTCCCTAGATCCTTCAGACAA
>Ga0335083_10011362_pt1 | contig 10692 bp, 11 predicted proteins | sample Lox_Sample_42_FD_206716 | JGI IMG/M metagenome (GOLD analysis project Ga0335083, IMG submission 206716) | Soil microbial communities from Loxahatchee National Wildlife Refuge, Florida, United States - Lox_Sample_4.2 | ecosystem: Environmental > Terrestrial > Soil > Wetlands | place: USA... | reverse complement strand
ATGCTAGAGAGTTGGCCGCTAGGCCAGCACCACACTCCTCAGTAGCTCAATGGCAGAGCATCCGGCTGTTAACCGGAGGGTTGTAGGTTCGAGTCCTACCTGAGGAGCCATTTTTTCAGTAGGTTAGAGTCCGCTCCATGCCGTTTCCCATGCCGTTCACACCGTTTGGAGCGCGAGTCTCACAATCTTGCCGTGTGCCTCACGCATGTCCTCTGTTGCCGCATCACCATAGATATTCATAGTGGTGCGGATATCAGAGTGACGCATTAGTTTCTGCTGTACTCCAATTGGTGTGCCTATAGCGTCAATCCACATCCGGTATGAGTGCCGGAATGTGTGCGTGCCCATGTGACCAAGGCCCGCCGCTTCGCTTGCCCGGTCAAGCTCGCGCCACACGCCGGTATAGGAGTAAGGAAGCTTTCCGATCTTTACCGGACTTGCGAAAATCCAATCACTGTCCGCTGAAAACTCCGTCACTTGCTTCCACGCCTTGAGCTGGTTAAGCAGCTCACCCGCGATAGCCAAAGACTTTCGGGACTCATCAGTCTTTGTGTCGTCTACGTTCCGCTCAACAATGCCGCGCTCTACACGGAGCAGGCCGTTGAGCCAATCCACGTCTGACCATTTCAGCGCGAGAGCTTCACTGATGCGGAGGCCAAAACAGACGCACAGTAAAGCAATTGTCCGGTGTGGCTCATGCAACTCCGCGTGGAGATTTTGGAATTGCTCAACCGTGATGCTCCGGGGTTGCTTCCTCCGTTTGGATGCACCCTTCACCGTCACCAAACTGATTGGGTTAACCTGCATCGGAATGGCTTGCTTCCACATCGCAAAATTCCACAGTGAGCGCAGAATCCCGCGAATGTGACCACGGCTCTTGGGTGCGAGAGGTAAGGATTCCAACCACAGCTCCACAGGACGGGCCTGCAGTTCTGTAATTGGGTTTTGGCCCCACTTCGGAAGGATGTGCACGCGAATCCAGGATTGATACGTGCGTTTCGTGTCTTTCCGATTGGGCATCTTCTCTGTCTTGTACTGCTCAACCAATGTGCTCACGGTTGGCACGCTTGGCTTGGGTTGTGGTTTCGTTTCCAGCGCATCACGTAGCGGCTTAGCAGCCTTCCACGCGGCGCCCTTGGTGGGGAATCTGCCGAGCGCTTTACATTTTCGCTTGCCGTCTTCCCACCAAAAGAAGTTCCAAACCTTACTGCGATTGTCTTCTGCAACACTTCCCGTTCTAATTCTGCTGCTCAATTGGACCCTCCAGTCCAGCAGCAGACGCCGGGTGAAGCATAGCGCGGTCCAACTCCTCACGCAAGAATCTCCAGGTGACGCGCTTACAACCTGAGAGTGCGTGAGCGGGAATTGTGCCTGCTTTGGCCCACTTCAGAATTGTGCGGGGTTGGACCTTCAGGTATTGCGCGGCCTCCGTTGCGGTGAGCCATTCGCTGTCCACGTTGAAAACTCCATTCCGGATGCCTCCCCACACCCAAGAGTGCTTAATAATGCGTTCGGTGCTTGTAAGTGTCTTCCCTACGCCAAAATTCTCTTTTTGATAATTAGTACCGTATGTCAATTTGGGAGTCCATGTGGCCTATTTGCGGGCCATTGTCAAGATTTTTGCCGCCTCCGCCCCGTTGCCTATCTCTAGCCACAATCCGCCTCACCAACAGAGAGAATTTATTCTCTGTGGTGGGGAGTGGACGACAACACCACCACCACCACCACCATTACCTCTCCTTAGGGAGTGGTGGAGGGTTGATTCACCTCTCCAGTTGTGACTCCGCCCCCAAACACCTCCCGCCGTTTGTTGCCAACCCAAGACGCCTTGCGGTCAATGCCATGCTCGGCTAGCTTTGCCACTAGCTTGGGGAGGCTGAGCTTGGGGTTGTCTCGGATAATCTGCAAAGCCTCCGCCTCTCTGCCGTCCTTGTCTGCCTTCGTGCCCACTTTCTTGCCGCTCAGCTTCACATTGCTACCCGGCGCGGTCACGATATGTAAGCGCCCTAACTTATCGCTCTTGACCGTAAATGGGTCAGACTCAAAGTCCCGTTGCTTGACGTTCTTTAGGTAGGACTCAGACTCCCACGGCTGCTCCGGGTCCTGGAGCCGCGTTGCCCAACAGCACGACACGAAAGCACCAAGGTCACCGCTGCCGCGCATCGCATTCTCTAGCGTCAACTCTGAAACATCCGCCATACCCTTGGGGCTGTGAAACAAAACCACCACGGAAGCTCCATCTTTCACAAGGCGAAAGCAATCCTCCGCAAAGACTTTCATGTCTTCGGATGAGTTTTCATCACCTTCAACAAAACGGACAGCCGTGTCCACAACCACAAGCGCACCCGCAAGCTCATCTTTGGTGAGGTCCTTGAGTGACAGACGGCCTTCGCTATTCATGGTCCGACAGAACAGCGTTTTACCAACATGCTCCATTAGCCCGAGTTTTCGGATGCGGTCTGCGAATGAAAAGAGGCCCATCTCCGGGCACAGGTACAAAACCCTTGCGGGGCGATTTGCCACTTTGAAGTGGTCAAATAGAGGCTCTCCCGTGATGCTCGCGTGCACCACGTTGGCCGCAATGATTGTCTTGCGCTGACTCACCAACCCGGCAATTGCAGTAATCACGTCCCGTTGTAAAAAGCCGTCAACAATGAATACGGGCGGCGGCGCGTTGGTCATCTCGTCGAAAGTGTGATACCGCGTGCGCCAATCTCTTGGAGACTCCGGCACGGACGTGGTCTGCTCACCTATCGTGGCTTGTGGTGAGTCCTCCCACTCATTGAAGCAAAACTTGGGCTTGTCGGCGAAGCGTGTCTCCAGCTCTGCCCGAAACTCTTTCCAGCTCTTGCCAGCACAACGGTGTTTGCAATTAAAGCCGAAGCCGTGGCTCTCGGTGAATACCACACATGTGGACGTGCCTTGGTTGTCATTCTCATGCACGCTGAGCCACGGGCACTCTATGGGCCGATACCAGCTCTTTCCCTTATTGAACCAAGGCCCTAGCGTGGCAACATCGTAGTAGGCAAGAAAGCGGTCCAGGTTGTCAGTCTCGCGCTTGACCTCATCACTCATAGGTTGAGGCTCTGACGGCTTGGCCTCGCCTATCAGCTCACACAGCCGGTCAAGCAGAATGTCCGGCAACGCGGGGATTGGCTTCCACTCCACCACATACGGCGCGTTTGTTTTGGGATGAATGCTTCCCGGTCCGGTCACATACGTGCGATACGCCTTAAACTCAAAAAGATTGTCTTGGCCTTCGCGCTTGGCAGATTTGTCCTTGATGGCACAGGTCCGCGTCCGTTGAGTCTGCCGGAATATGAAGTAACAGCGATTGGGACGTGCGCTCACTCTCGCGGTGTCCCACACTTCGGGCGGCAGGTCCTTACAGGCTTCCTTGAGCGCGGCCTCATCATCTGTTTCCAGAAAGCAAAAAATCTCATCCGGACTGATACCTACGTTGGCGCGGGGATTTTCCTTGTCCCACATCTCAAGCGCGGCTCTGTCTGTTGTCGCCGCGTCAAAGTGGTCACCCCATGACATCTTGACGGGCCTCTTCTCTTTCGGTACGAGCGGGAACACGCGGAAGCCGCGCTCCGCGAGCGGAAGTGCAATGTCCAGAAAGTTAGTCATGAGCCGCCCGCTCCCACAAGGTATTTACCTCCCGACAGCCTTTGACCTTCATTTTGGTTCCGGGCACTTCCTCCCAAGGACTGTCTTTGACCATCCAATCGGCTACTTGCTCACAACCGCCGCCCGCGCCGTGTGCCATTTCCCAAAAGGTATTCTCTGGACCATCACCAAAAAGAGCCGGGTTAGGCTCCTCATAGGGATGTGCGAAGGTTTCAGCGTGCTTGTTGCGGAGCGCGTCATAGCACTTGTCAGAGACGCGGACAATGAGAGTATGAGAGCCGTGGCAATCACCGTGCTCACATGGAAAGGTAACTTCAAAATCAAAACCCGGCCTTGCTGAAATTTTCCAATCCCAACCGGCTAATGTAAAAAAGCGTGCCCAACGTAATTTAAGCCACATGGGTTCCTTCGCCCACATCTGTGGTGTGTAGCCTTGCTCAAGCACGTCCTCAGACACACTTTCCAGTTCTCGGTACAACTCATCTGAAAGCGAGATTGTGACGCTTTGCATGGATGTCACCTCAAAAATCCGGGCTGACCCCAACGTCTCCCTGACATCAGGAGCAGCCCGGTTGCTGAAAGGGTCAGGAAACCCACGTGCGGCTGAAAAAAAGTGGTGGTCCCGTCCGAGACTGGATTCCACTTCGCGGGGACCGCACATGGCCCGTCCTGACATCGGGCTTTTTGACTACCCCGCCGCATAACTGTTTAGGCCAAAGTGATTGCCTGGATTGCCTCCGAGCGGCGCACACGTCCATCCGTCCGGCGATATGCCAAGAGAATGACCTGTCCTTCAGTGGCCTTGGGTTGGTCCAGAATCTTGACTTTGATTCCGGAGCCGCCACGGTCACCAATCAAGTAACCGACCTTGACGTTTCCAAACAGGACCGGCGTCTTGGTGCTCGCAACGTTAGGCATGTTCCCGTCAAACGTCACCGGATAACCGTGGAGGTAATCCTGTCCGTTCTCTCGGGTCCAGACAGGAGCAAAGAGGTTTGCCGCCATCTGTGCTTTGCGGATGACTACGCCGGTTGCCCGGTTCATCAGCCAACCCGCGCCGGGATGGTAAGCAGCGTTGAGCTTGCCCAACACGTCAAACGTGGCAGCCAACAACTCACTTGCATAGCTGTCGCTGCCTGCCGCAACGCCGGTCACACCCGTGCCGGTATTGCCGATGAGTCCTTGTGGCTCTCCGGTTCCACTGCCGTTGACAAACTTGTTGCCCTCGTACATCTGGAGAGCAAGCACAAGGTCCTGTACGGCGAATTGCTGGAAGCTCGGCACGTCCTGTGCAAGCTCCCAAGAGATGGTGTGGGTGATGCCCGCCATAAACGCGGACAGCGTGAACTGTGCAAGGGTTGGGTCCGATTCTTGGAAGTAGTTGTCAGCCGCGCCGGACTCGGCTTTCGCTGCAGCCGTGCCGAATGTGGACTGAGTGGGAATCTTGATGTCTGATGCGGTGGGGACAACCATCGCAACAGTACGGACTCCCATCTCCGTTGGAGCGAGTGGGACCGGCACACCTTCCACGACAATTGGGACAACATAGCCACCGGCAGGATTGGAACCCTCATACATCGCGGCTCCAATCTGCTGACCGTTGCTTCCCAACCATGCGTAAAACTGGTCGTAGTAGTCCTCCGAGAGGACCACCGGAGCATCCGGCGTGCGAGCGTAACCAACCGTTGCGGGATTCTGATTTTTGCCCGGCGTACCCGGAATGAGCATCCCGTTAACAAGGTGCTTTCGGAGAGTGGACTGGCGTTCAATCTTGGCAATCTGCTCACCAAGATTGTTGGCCGCCGCCAGTGCGACGCTAAATTCCTGCTCCTCTGCATCTGTCAGGTTACGGTTTGCATTCTCGGCAGCTTGGGTAAGGTTCTCCGCCTTCTTTAGCGCGAAGGCACGGTCCTTTTTAAGCTCGAATAAATTTGCCATTGTGATGACCTCTTGTAGAAGTACCGGGCAGCTTGGCTCACTTCTCCCTTGTGGCCGCTGCGCCGGGTGCCACTGTGTCCGGCTTGTTACCGCGCTATAGCGGGAGCTTCCGGACCCGGACCGACGGTTATCTCGCGGGCAGGCATCATTCAGTTGTGTGGCACGCCTCCAGTCCGCTCGAATTGTCGGACCTATCGTGCCCAATCCCGGCGCGTTTCACCGGGCGGTTACATCAAACTCAATTCCATAGAGAGCGCATAAACCGGGTCCAATCCGCGTCCTGCTCTCTTCTCAGCTTCGCGGTCACGTGCTTTGCAAAAGCGGGGACCGCTGCCGCGAGAATCAAGGTGCACTCCGGGTCATCGTCCTCAGCCGCCGCCGCGATGCGACCGGAGTTAGGCAGGTATGCCAAGGTCCCGGCTAGAAAGTAACCGCGCTCACTCGCAACATGCTGGACCGGCTCTATTGACTCGCTCAACGGTGCGAGAATCCATTGAGTCCCGGCGTCATCCGGCTTGCCAAGAACCGCCGCCACAATCTCCGCGCCGGTGAGCTGCATAACCATGTCGTTCACGGTCTCTGTCTGTGATGGCAAGAAAACCACGTCCATAATTGCCGTCCCTTCTTTCGGGCTAAAATAGACAAAGCCCGAGTGTGATACGTTTCCGCGTGTCCCTTTTGGCTACCCGGCTCCGGAGAGTTGCCGCTCTCCGGGGCCTTCGTTTTTTCGCTAACCCGCAAGCCAACGGCGGGGAACATTTCTGCGTAGTTCAGTTTTCGTAATCAGTCCAGCTTCAAAATCGCGGAGGGCCTTACGAGCACGGACGAGACGTGCCCTCCGCCGCTGTAGCCGTTCCGCCTTCGCCGTCAATTTGGCGGCGCGATTCTTGAGGCTTCTTGCCGTCATAATGCTCCCTCCAGTCAATCTCTTCTCTTCCATAAGTCAGCCTGCTTGACGTGTTCCTGGTATGCAATCAGAGCTTCATCCGCTGCCTTCTTCATGGCTTTCTGAGCGTCCTTGTCTGCCTTCGCCTTAAATAACATTTGCAGAATCCCCACGCGCCGGGCAGTGGGAAGCAATGCAAGCCCAACCATGCCCACCGGGTCACCGTGGTTGTCCATAGTCTTCAACATCCGGTCAATTGGGCCGTTCGGGAGAATCCAGGCATCTTTGAGCACAAGACACGGGGACTGACCAATCCATTGCTCTTTGAACTTCTCTTGTAACTTCTGTAGGCGGTCAATTGCCTGTAGTCTGCTCAACTTCAAGTCCTCTTCCAGCGGACGCGCCGCTCCTGCAATCGTCCGGATCAAGGTCCGCTCTGTCGTTGTTTCAACGGCTCTCACCATCATGTCAGCTCCCCATTCTTGCAATGTCTTTGACAGACTATATAGCAAAGGCACTTGCTATGTCAAGCACATTGACATAGTAACGTAATCTAAGGTTCATGCAATGTAAAGCTAGAATGCCCCTTGCGGCGCATCAGCGGCGGTTTGGCGAAGGATTAGGCCGGAGGTGTGGCGAACAATAGGGGTAAAATGCGCCTTCCACGGTTGTGATAGTGTCGCCTCGCCGATTACATTTTTAGGCACCGACATCTTTGTGGAGGTGGGGGAGAATGCCAAAACTTGGGTTTTCGGATGCTCTAGCCTTTGTGGGGCTCGCGCTGACGCTTGTTTTGGTCGTGCTAGACAAGGCAGGCAAACTGAAGGGACCGATACTGCTACTTTTGCTCGGATTAGGGGCGGTGTTGGTGCTCCCAATCGCCCTCGGTAACAGTTGGGTTGAAGACGCTAGCACGTTTCAACTTAAACTCACTCGCGGTTTTTCGATGGTCTGTCTGGTAGGTCTTTGTTATGGGCTACTGGCGTCATGGATTTCCCAAGGGGACGCTCCGCAGGAAACAGAAGAGGGGCAAGCGCCAATCACCGACACTTCTATAAGGAAGACGCCTAGTTTTTTGTTCATTACTGGCGCTCCACTAGGCGATAACGAGTCCGCAACATGGGTAATGATGGCTAGGCACTACGGGCCGAATCGTGCGTATGATTGCACTATTGAATTTACTGATCTTGATCGTAAAAATGTAGAGCACGAATGGTTAGTTAAGCACCCCGATACACCGTTTTTGCCTCAAGGAATGTTTGATAAGTCACAATTCAACCTACGTATTGCCGAAGCCGGTCCGGAGCCAGCGACCGCTGAGAGCTTTCAATGGAAACCGCTAGACCCAAATCATCAGCATTATGTGGTGAACGTAAGCTGTAGAGACGGGTATTTCGTGGAAAATTGGGAAGTCGTGAGGGTCAACGGCGTGTTGCGTGGAAAGATAGTTATCCAACACGGCCCGCAATGGATTCAAAACAACCCTGATCAATCCCCGATCATATTCCAATACCAAGACCCGGACTTCATCAGCGCTCCGCTTTTAACCGAAATTCCTAAGATCCACGGAAAGGATGTCCACTTCGGATGGAAGCCCAAGTATAAGTTTGCAGTTCCTTGTGCGATTTATGACCCTAATGGCCACATTCAAGTGGTCTCCGGCGTAAAACAGCCGGATGGCAGCACACATACAGATTTTGGCTCTTGGAATCTTCTCACAAAGCATTTTGGAGACACCAAGTAGCCAGTCATCGAAATGTGAGGGGATTCCATTCCCGGGTGCAAGCTGGATGCTCCGCTCTCCAACGCCCACCGCTTGCCGCACGGCGGCAACTCCACGCACCGCTAAAGCCACTTTAGAAGTCCACTTTGGATGTCCTGATTGGATGTTGCAAGGAAGGTGTTGCCTCAGTCTGAGGCGGTAATGCGGTGTCCTACTTCGCCAACTTCGGGAACATGATGAGGTTTCCGACCCGCTTTGCACGCTGGATGCGCCGCTCTCTGCGCTGTCCAGCTCGCGCAATTTGCTCCAGCTCTTTGTAATACGAAAGGGCACGGTCCACGCACACAGCCATTAACCGGCCTTGGCACACTGAGCACGGACGCATACCGGCTTTGACCGCCTTTGCCGCCGTCTTCAGTTCATCCACAACGTTGAATTTCCGGAATGACATTGATCCCTCACTTTCAGAAATATCAGTATGACTGGAAACTCTGCGATTGTCCGTGGCCCGCGTCACACGCATTCGCGGAATAACATTGCGGAATGTGGGTGCTGTTGGCCGCCGTCCATACTCAGATTAAAAAATAGCCACGGCGGCTATGTCTACAAAGCCATCATTTCCTAACGGTCTCACAATACTTCCAAACACAGTGAGACGGACCTTGTGAGCGGGCAGAGAGTTTCGCGCCTCCTGAGGGAGCATTAGCCGAAAGTGACACTTGAACGGCTCGTCAGAAAACTTGCGAATGAGTAGGTGCTCGGAACGTTCAAATTCACCGTACACAAAGGCGCAGCCACTCACTTGATGTAACCCCTGCTCAAGAGCCTTGAACCAAACCTTCCATTTATCTTTTGCTTCGCTGGCAAACTTGTGAGCTGCCACTTGATCGTGTTGCCCCTGCACCATCAATCTTAGCGGCTCCGACAATTCGCCGCCAAGTTCCCTAAGACACGAGTCCAGAACGTCGGTATAACAGTTCCTGGGCAGCGTCTCAAGCACGTGGCGCATGAGTTCTACACACTTCCGCTCGGTTGAAAAGTCTGGGGCTTCTAGCGTGTCCGTCCGCTGGCCTTCCGCGCCTCTTTCCATACCGAGATTGGCTGGCCCGAGTCTTAATTCTGCCTTCCCCTTCCGTTTGTCAGCTAGAGTCACAGAGCGTTCCCTCAGACGGAGTTCTGCGACTTGGCTGTACAGTGCTTCAACCCGGGGCCCATCTAGGTAGTGAAAAAAAATTGGCGCATCTAGATTTGGTCCGCTGCGTAACAAGACAACAATTTGCTCAAACGCTGTTTGCAACCGCGCTATCGCTGCCTCGCCTGTCCTGTATGCCGTCCTCTGAAAACGGCGAAGGAAAAGTGCATCCAACAGAATCGCTAGGCCGGTACAGAAGACCAACCGACCGGCGAACCGGTCAATCCAGGGAAAGACTCTGACACCCCATTGCATGAGGGAAAGTACAGCAGCAGAAAAAAGCAAAATGATGCAAACAGAGAGCCTGAAGTAATGGTCAATCAGATAAGCAGTTCCAGACTTCACGTATTCAAGTCTGGCATCGTGTCCCCAGAAAAGACCGTACCACCAACGAGGAAACATTAACGAGCCGATGAGCACGTAGACGGATATTGCAAGACTAGAAAGAGCGACAGCTCGCAAGCCCAACACATAAGCACTCGTCATGTTGTATCAACGAACCGATAGGTTAGAACATTTGTCTTTGGTGGGATTATCGCATCAACACCCATTCCATTCCTATACCGCTAGCGCTGCCCTACTTTTTCCACGCTCGGGCAAGGTCGCCGTCCAGAATGTCTTGCTGTGCTTTATTCCACTTCGCGTAATATCGCTCCGTGATTGTCACTGAGCTGTGCCCGAGTGCCCGGCTGACCTTGCGGATGTCTACTTCTGCTTTGCAGTAGCTCAACCGCGAAATATTCTAAAACAGCGGTGATTGGCGTCACTGCATAAGCCCACCGTGATGTAACACCATTCCAGCGGTGCGGCTTACCTTGGCCCGTTTTCCCTCCCTGTGACAGTGAGGGCAGGGGGAGGTGCTGGAAGACGCTGAACGAACTACGTCGGGTAAGCCTCACTTCTGTAAGCAATCCAAAAACCAAACACATGATAATGTTTACGGTTTTTACTCTCGCCGGAATCGTGCTTTGCATTACACGACATTGGGGCTGGGGAATCTTGTGCTTTGTAATCGCCCTAGTGACGCTATTTTTTATGATCTGAGAGTATCCACGATTGGTGTCACTTCTTCGCCTAGAAAACAGGGGCATCCGGCCCCATGCCGTTTACATGCCGCTCGCGCGGCGCTACGTCGAAAAGAGGGTAAATCGGGCGTCCGCTGCCGTTGTAAGTTATTGCGTTTACGTTGTGGCGCGGATTCGAGTCCTACCTGAGGAGCCATTCTTTCAGTAGGTTAGAAGCTCTCCCGTGCCGTTTCCGTGCCGTTGACACCGTCTGTAACGCTAGGCGCACAATTTTGTTGTGTGCTTCGCGCATGTC